>Ga0265297_10000905_pt1 | contig 78005 bp, 66 predicted proteins | sample Munlanlwell13791_FD_192502 | JGI IMG/M metagenome (GOLD analysis project Ga0265297, IMG submission 192502) | Leachate microbial communities from a municipal landfill in Southern Ontario, Canada - Leachate well 137-91 | ecosystem: Engineered > Solid waste > Landfill > Unclassified | place...
CTGCGGCCCAGGTCGGCGCGGCGGGACTCTCCTTGGGACCGGCCTCTGTCGGCCTGAATGCGACGCTGATTCTTCCGTCCGCGCAGTCCGTCCAACCGACTCTGAGCAGGCAGTCCGCCGTCTCCCCCGTTCAGACAGCCGTCGCGGCAAAAGCGACGCCCATCCTTCAAGCTCCCAAGGTCCGGGTCGCTGAGAAGACGCGGAGCGCCGCAGCCCCTTCCACGAAGGAACTCCTGAACGACCGGACGCTCATCGAGGTCAAGCCCGCGGAAGTGGCGGACATGCCCGCGGGGGAGGCGCACGGGTTCGGCCAGAAGATCATGGACCGCATCCTCGGCCTTCCTTCCCGCCGGGACACGGCGTCTTCCGACGCAGTCCAGGCGACGAAAGCCTGGACCATGGGCCGGGCGGGCCTGTCCAAGGCGAAGCCGGCGAAGCCCCTGGGCAAGCCGGACCTCCCCGTCGCGCGGCCCTCGCTGCTGACCGCGGGGGTGGCCCTCTCTTCGCTGGGATTCCTGGCTTCCGGGGCCTGGATGGCCGCGGGGTTCTTGGCCGGCGCCGTGCTCGGGGCGCGGGTCTCCATCGAGTCGGCCGAGGAGGGGCATGCCTCTTGGGCCCGGGTCGCCATGGGTGCGCTCATCGGAGGCGCCGCTGGGCTCGTGGCCGGCGCCTACCTCGCGGAGTTCCCCGCCTGGGCCGGCGCGGCCTTGGTCGGGGCCGGGATCGCGGCGACCTCTTTGCTCCGTCACCTGGGGGCTGAAAAGCCCGTGGATACGGCGGGTGAAGAGGTGTCCGCTTCCAAGGACCCCCTCTTCGAGTTCCACGGCACGGGGTCCGGGGTCCTGATGTCCGTCCGGGAAGACCAGCTCGGAGTCCCCTTCCTGATGACGGCCTCTCTGGAGAAGGGCGTCGGAGAGAACTTCCTCTATTCCACGTTCCCTCTCGGAGAGCAGGTCGTCTATTTCCGCCGGTCGGGTCGGGAGATGCAGCTCGTGGCCAAGAACATGGGCTACCGCGCCGAGCCCGGGACTCCGGAGGCGCGGGTGGTCGAGCGCTCGTTCGCGGACTCGGTGCTCGCCTCCGTCCCCATCCTGGGGCAGGAGGGGAAGGGCGGGGTTCGGACGTGGACCTTCGACATGAAGGGTCTTTTCTTGAAGGACCATTTCGAGATCGGCGCTCAGCTCGGACAGAACTACTCCGATGCCGCGCCGTATGAGTTGAATGAGAAAGGGAGTCTCGTACAGTCCGTGAAAGCGTTCCCCGGGAACGTGGAGGTCCAATCCGAGCTCGCCCTGCGCACCGAGGTGGGCGATGTCCGGACCCCGACGCCGAAGCCGGAGAACATCGGGGTGACGGTCCGCTACAGCGTCAGCGCGCTTCCCGAGCCCGGCTACGAGCCGCGCGCCGCGGACGAGAGAGTCGGATACTTCACCACCGTGTACCGCGACTTCAGCCGGCTCGGAGAGCTCGACGCCCTGCACCAGCCCTACACCCGTCTTATCAACCGCTGGCGGCTCGAGAAGGAGGACCCATCGGCCGCGGTCTCGAAGGTCAAGAAGCCCGTGGTCTACTACATCGAGAACACGGTCCCCAAGGAGTACCGGGACGCGGTGCGGCGCGGGGTGCTGACCTGGAACAAGGCCTTCGAACGCATCGGACTGCTGGGAGCCTTCGAGGTGCGCGAACAGCCCGACGAGGGGATCGACCCGGCGGATTCCCGCTACAACTTCATCCGCTGGTTCGCCGGGACGGACGCGGATATCGCCATGGGTTCGGTGGACACGGATCCGCGGACCGGGGAGATCACCCGCGCGCTCATCAACTTCTCCATGAACATCGTGGCAGCCCCCTACTACCGCGGCCTGCATGAGCTCTGGGGCGAGAAGAAGGACCCCGCGGCGCATGGGCACGCCTGCCGCATGGCGGAGGAGACCGCGCGGGCTGTCGCCGATGTCAGGGCCCGGGAGGACATCGCCCCCGCGGTCCGCCAGCGTTTGGTGGAGCAGCTCATCGAGAGCTTCATCGTGCACGAGGTGGGCCATACCCTGGGCCTGCGCCACAACTTCGCGGCCAGCGCGTTCAAGAGCCTCGACGAGATCGCCCAGGACCCGGACGGCGTGGTGTCGCAGTCGGTCATGGACTACGCTGCGGTGAGCTTCCCTTCCGAGGAGAACCCGAACGGGGTCTACGTGCAGACAGAGCTCGGGCCCTACGACTACCTGGCCATCGAGTACGGGTACAAGCCGTCGACCGGCAAGGACGGGCTCGGCCGCATCGCGGCTCGGATCGGCGAGCCGGGCCTGGAGTTCGCCACGGACGAGGAACTCACCGGCATGGACCCGTACGTCAACATCTTCGACCTCGGGCCCGAACCTCTGGAGTTCTCCCGCAGGAGCGTGGAGCGGACACGCGCGGCGTTCAGGGAGATGGCGCGGCGGACTCTGCCCGCGGGTTCGAGCTACTCCAAGCTCAGGCGAGAGTTCATGCTGGGGTGGAAGTTCTTCATGAGGGCGGTCAACCTCGCGGTGCCCTACATCGGAGGCGTTCGGTTCAGGAGGGTGCGCGCCGGGGAGAACGCGGGCCGGGCGCCGTACGAGCCCATCTCTTCCAAGAAGCAGAGGGAGGCCCTGGACTTCCTAAGCCGCAGCCTCTTCTCGGACGAGGCGATCAGCCTGTCGCCGGAGCTGCTCGCCAAGCTGGGCCCGGACGTGCGCGGTATCCTGGGAGCGGATCCGGACGTCCCGCACATGCCCTACCAGGAGATGGTCAGTCAGGCGCGGCTGGGAGTGCTGCGGCGCCTCCTGGACCCGGCGCGCCTCGCGCGGCTGGAGGAATCCCGGCATCTGCTGGCCAAGGGCGAGAAGCCGTTCACGGTCCGCGACCTGCTCATGGGGTTGGAGCGGCACGTGTTCTCGGACGTGCTCGGGCGGAGCAAGGACCCCGAGCGCCGCAACCCGTCCTCCATGAGGAGGGAGCTGCAGGTAGGCTACGTGGAGCTCCTCATCGAGCTCGCCAAGTACACCGACTCCTTGGCGGAGCAGTCCGAGAGCGGCAAGGCCCCGACCGGGGAGGCGACGCGGGCGGCGCACATCTCGCTCCTGCGCCTGTTGGAGCGGTTCGAGACGGTCCTGAAGTCCAAGGCCCTGCGCCGCGAGACCAAGGAGCACGTCCTCTTCCTGCAGGATCGCATCGTCAAAGAGATCGAGTCCTGAGCCAGGACGCCAGCCCGTCCCAGAAGAGCACGGCCCAGGCCGCGATGGCGATGAAGCTGAAGCGTCCCTGCGGCTGGTAGGACATGAAGAAGCCGTAGACGAAGTTCTGAGCCAAGGCCAGGCCCAGAGCCAGCAGAAGCAGGGGTCGGCCCGGCTTGCGGGCCAGCGTCCTCCAGTCCCTTGTCCATCCCCCGAGGGCGAGTCCTGTCCAAGCCAGAAGCAGGACATAGACGGCGGTGGGCATGGGTTGCGTCATCTGCCCGAAGCGTCCCCAGAAGCTCTGGAAATACAGGATGAGCCAGGACGGGAGCTGAGAGAGCCCGAACCGGTTCGGGTCATAGGCGCTGCTGTGGCTGTAGCCCCAGGGGTCTCCGTAGGCCCGGAGATTGCGCAGGTAGAACCAGCCCGCGATGAGAGCGGCCGTCAGCAGGGCGAGGCAGACCTTCTTCCAAGCCCGCTCTTTGACCAGGAGATAGAGCAGACAGGCTCCGGCCACCGGGAGGAGCGTGCTTTTTGAGAGCATCCCCAGGCCCATCGCAAGGCCGATCCAAAGGCCCGAGGCCGACGCGGCCGTGGCCAGGAGTATGGCCGTGCCGGCCAGGTTCACCGCGGCGTCGTTGGTCACGGTGCTGCCGATGAAGACGAACATGGGCAGGAGGGCCGCGAGGGCCGTGGGGCCCAGCGCCGCGGCCGCACTCATGCCGAGACGGCGGCAGAGGAGATATGTCAGGACGAGAGCGGCGAGATGGCAGAGCGTGGAGACGGCTCGCAGCGTGCGGACCTGCCCCAGAGGGCTCGACACAGGCAGTGCGCGCAAGGCAAGGCTCCCCGCCCAGTAGTAAAGGGGCGGTTGGTGAGCTTCGTAGGCGTACGGGTCCGCGGGCCAGGCATGGGGATCGGGGAGCGAGCCGGTGCGGGCCAGATGGAGGGCGTATTCGGCGTGCGCACGTTCATCCGGCGCGTTGCCCGGCTCGATGCGGGCTATGCAGAGGCCGCAGAGCAGCGCGTAAGCGACCCATATCATCAGACCCCATGCCCACGGCCGGATGGCCCGCTCCATGAGCAGATGATAATACTTATCCACCATACTTCCGTTCCGGAAGTATGGTGGATAACTCCGCCCGGCGTGGATAGGTCCTTCGGGGAGGTCTCGGTCGGGTACCAAGACCCCTGAACGGGACGTCTTCCGCGGGTATCCTTGGGGCATGAGGGATTGCGCCCTTCTCCTGATACTGACTGCCTCGCCGGCCTTCGCCGGGTTCGAGGACCAGGTCCGGAACGCGTCCCTTGAGGTCCGCGAGACCCTGGCGCAGAAGAAGGCGAACGCGCCGGCCCAGCTCCGCTACCCGGAGCGATGCGTGCTCCAGGCCGTTGCGCAGAGCATGGGCGTGCAGCTTCGCGACGATGTGCCGGTCCCGCCGGTCTACTACGAGAGCAAGATCCCGCTCCGGCAGTTCCAGGACGCGGTCGAGCCCCAGTGGCAGATGCGGCCGGACGTGTTCGTGAACGCGTACATCCCTGCCAAGAACGAGGTCTACCTGACCGACGACTCCTCCTACTATACCCGCCTGAGCCGGGCCTTGGACGACTCCCTGGCCCATGAGTACGCCCACTACATCCAAGTGAAATACAAGGGGACCCGCCTCGAGGATTTCGGCGACGCCGAAGAAGGGCAGGCCATCGAGCACCAGACCGCATTCCGCGAGAACTACATCCACAAGGCCCCTCCCGAGGGCTTCTGCCCGAACCGCTGAAATTAGCTAGAATAGCCGCGTGACCAAGAAGGCTTCTATCGAGCTCGGCTATCCGGCCGGCAATCTCCTCTATAGGAAGCTCAAGCGCAATTTCCCCCGCATCGTGAGGGGGGAGGGCTGCTGGCTCTACGACGACGCGGGCAAGCGCTACCTGGACGCCTGCGGCGGCGCCGTGGTCGCGAACCTCGGGCATGGCGTGCATGAGATCGGGGAGGCCATGGCCGCCCAGGCGCGCCGGGTCGGCTACATCAACGGCACCGCGTTCACCCACGACCCGGCCGAGGAGATGGCCCGTGAGCTGGCCGAGATGGCTCCGAAGGGCTTGGACAAGGTCCTGTTCATGTGCAACGGAGGCGACGCGGTCGAGGCCGCGCTCAAGCTCTCCCGGCAGTACTGGGTCGAGACCGGCAAGCCGGGCAAGCATAAGATCATCGCTTTGAACCCGAGCTACCACGGCAACACGCTCCTGGCCATGTCCGCCTCGGCCCGGCCGCACTACCGGGTCTTCTTCAAGGAGTGGCTCGTCCCGGTGGTCACGATCCCGGCCCCCTACACCTATCGCTGCTCCTGCCGCGGGAAGGACAAGGATTGTCCGACTTGCACGGGAGAAGCTCTGGAGACCGCGCTGCGCAAAGAGGGGCCTGAGACCGTTGCCGCCTTCATCGCGGAGCCGGTGGGGGGATCCTCCACCGGGGCGTCGGTCCCGCGGCCGGGCTACTTCCGCCGCGTGCGCGAGATCTGCGACCGCCACGCCGTCCATTTCATCGCGGACGAGGTGATGAGCGGCGCGGGCCGGACGGGCGCTTGGTGCGCCATCGAGCATTCCGGCGTGAGTCCCGACCTCCTCACCATGGGCAAGGGCATCACCGGCGGGTACGCTCCGCTCTCGGCCCTCATCGCCCGCAAGGAGATCGTCGACGCCGTCGCCCGCGGGTCGGGCAGCCCTTCGCACAACCAGACCTTCTCCCAGCACCCGGTCTGCTGCGCCGCGGGACTCGCCGCGCTGCGGATCATCCGCTCCAAAAAGCTCGTCGAGCGCTGCGCCCGGATGGGGCGCCTGATGCACGACAAGCTCCGCCCCTTGGCCGAGCTGCCCCACGTGGGCGATGTCCGCGGGCTGGGCCTTTTTGCCGGAGTCGAGTTCGTCAAGAACAAGGACACCCGGGTCCCCTTCCCCCGGAAGCTCAAGTTCGCCGAGCATCTGACCGAGGCGGCTCAGGGGGCGGGGCTCGTGATCTGGCCGAACACGGGACAAGCCGACGGCACGGACGGGGATCTCGTCATGCTCGCGCCTCCGTTCACCGTAAGCGAGGGCGAACTCGATGAGATGGTCGAGCTGCTGAAGATCGCTTTGGAGACGACGCTCAAATCCCTGAAGTCGTGATTCAAGGTTATGCGTTTTTATTGTGAAGCCGTGATTCAAGGTTATGCGTTTCTATAAGGAGGATTGATATGGCCACCGCGGCACCGGAGAACCTGAAAGTCACCTACACGACGTCGGCAGCGGACATGGACGCGATCCACCGCTACTTCGACGAAGGCCTGGCCAAGGTCCGGTCCCAGATCGGCCGGGAGTACCCGCTCTACATCAGCGGCAAGCCGCAGAAGTCCGGCGACCCTCCGGTGGTGGACCTGTGCCCCATCGACACCTCGGTCGTGCTCGGCAAGTTCACCGCGGCCTCGGCCGAACAGGTCGGCCAGGCCATCGACGCGGCCTACGCGTTCAAGAGGAAGTGGGGCGTGGAGACCTCGTGGAAGGACCGCGTCGGCCTGCTGCGCAAGGCTGCGGCGGTCCTGCGCAAACGCAAGTTCGAGATCGCCGCGGTCATGAGCCTCGAAGTGGGCAAGAGCCGCATGGAGTCCTTGGGCGACGCGGAAGAGTCCGCGGACCTCATGGACTACTACGCCCAGCAGATGGAGGACGCGAACGGATTCGTCCGCAAGATGAACAAGCTCACGCCCATCGAGGACAACACGGACATCCTGAGGCCCTTCGGCGTGTTCGTGTGCATCGCCCCGTTCAACTTCCCCATGGCCCTGTCCTCGGGCATGTCCTCGGCCGCGCTCGTGGCGGGCAACACCGTGGTCTACAAGCCCGCGCAGGACGCGCCCTGGACCGGGCATTGCCTCTACGAAGTGTACCGCGACGCGGGCATCCCCGCGGAGGCGTTCCACTTCGTCACGGGCAAGGGCTCGGTCATCGGCGACACGCTCTGGCAGCACCCGAAGGTGGGCGGCATCGTGTTCACCGGCTCCATGGACGTGGGCATGCGCATGTTCCACGGCTTCAGCCAGAAGTGGGTCAAGCCCTGCCTTATGGAACTCGGCGGCAAGGGACCGGCCATCGTCATGGACACCGCGGACCTCGACATGGCGGCGGAGGGCGTGTATAAGTCGGCCTGGAGCCTGCAGAACCAGAAATGCAGCGCCTGCTCCAGGGTCTACGTGCACAAGAAGGTCGCCAAGGCGTTCCTCGAGAAGCTTATCGCCCGGACGAAGGCGATAAAGATCGGCGACCCGACCGAGAAGGACGTTTTCTACGGCCCGGTCATCAATAAAAAGGCGGTCGAGACCTGGGAGAAGGGCGTGGCCCTGGCCAGGAAGGACGGCGAGATCGTCCACGGCGGCCGGCGCCTGACCGAGGGCGCGCTCGGCAAGGGTCTCTACGTCGAGCCCACGATCGTCAGGGCTCCCCTGTCGAGCCGGCTGTTCATGGAGGAGTACTTCGTCCCCCTCTTGCCGGTGGGCGAGGTCGACAGCCTCGACCAGGCCATCGAGGAGAGCAATAAGGCGGACTACGGCCTCACGGCCGGGATCTACTCCGGCAAGGACGAGGAAGTGCAGCGCTTCTTCGACGACGCCGAATTCGGGATCTGCTACGCGAACAAGCGGACCGGCGCCACGACCGGAGCCTGGCCCGGGGCCCAGCCGTTCTGCGGATGGAAGGGCTCGGGTTCGAGCGGCAAGGGCGGCTGCGGGCCGTACTACGTCGCCCAGTTCATGCGGGAGCAGTCGCGGACAGTAGTCCGGGAGCAGAAGAAATGACACCCAAGGGAAAGGTCGTGCAGGAAGAAAAGGCCACACGGGACTACCCCCGCATCGTGGTGCCGCCTCCGGGCCCCAAAGGGCGCGAGGTCGTCAAGCGGGACAAGGCGTGCTCATCGACCTCCTACATCAAGGAGTACCCGCTCGTGGTGGACCACGGCCAGGGCCCCTGGCTGGAGGATGTGGACGGCAACCGGTACATCGACTTCATGGCCGGCATCGCCGTGGCTTCGACCGGATACTCGCATCCCAAGGTCGTGGCCGCGATCCGGGAGGCGGCCGGGAAGTTCCTGCACATCTGCGGGACGGACTTCTACTACGAGGGGATGGCCGCCCTGGTGGAGCGGCTCGCCAATCTCGCTCCCGGCCACATGAAGAGCCGCGTCTTCCTGACGAATTCCGGCACCGAGGCGGTCGAGGGCGCCATCAAGCTGGTGCGCCAATCGACCGGCCGCCCGGACCTCGTCTCGTTCCGCGGCGCGTTCCACGGCCGCTCCTACGGCGCCATGAGCCTGACCTGCAGCAAGATCTCGCAGAAGGCCGGCTTCGGGCCGTTTTTGCCCGGCGTGCACCATGTCCCGTTCCCGAACACCTACCGGCTCGGCGAGGACGCCGGGGAGCAGGTGCTGGACACCATGCGCAACGAGCTCTTCAAGCGCGAGGTCTCGCCCAAGGACGTGGCGGCGGTGTTCATGGAGACCTTCCTCGGCGAGGGCGGCTACGCCATCCCGCCGAAGGGCTTCCTGAAGGGCCTGCGCGAGCTCTGCGACGAGCACGGCATCCTGCTCGTCTTCGACGAGATACAGACCGGGGTGGGGCGCACCGGGAAGATGTGGGCGTGCGAGCATGAGGGCGTGGAGCCCGACGTGCTGCTCGCGGCCAAGGGCCTGGCCTCGGGCATGCCTATCGGGGCCATCGTGGCGAAGGAGTCCGCGATGAAGTGGGAGACGGGCTCGCACGGCAGCACCTTCGGCGGCAATCCCGTGTGCTGCGCCGCCGCGCTGGCGACCCTGGACATCGTGGAGTCCGAGCTCCTGAAGAACGCGAGGGTCATGGGGGAGAGGCTCCTCACCGGGATGAAGGCCCTGCAGGAGAGGCACCCGTGCATCGGCGACGTCCGCGGACTCGGGCTTTTCATCGGCGTGGAGTTCGTCAAGGACCGCGCGACCAAGGAACCGGCCAAGAACCTCGTCCACGACCTCACGCAAAGGGCCTTCCGCAAGGGCCTGCTCCTGCTTTCCTGCGGGGAGAGCGTCGTCCGCCTGGCGCCTCCTTTGGTCGTCGACGAATACGACGTGGATACCGGGCTGCGCCTGCTCGACGAGACGCTGAAGGAACTCACATGAGCAAGGTCGTCTCCATGCGGGAGGCGATCGCGTCCCACGTCAGGGACGGGGACACGGTCGTCATCGAGGGCTTCACCCATCTGATCTGCTTCGCGGCCGCGCATGAGATCATCCGTCAGAAGCGGCGGGACCTGACGCTCTGCCGCCTCACCCCGGACCTCATCTACGACCAGCTCATCGCGGCCGGCTGCGCGAAGAAGCTCGTCTTCTCCTGGGCGGGGAACCCCGGAGTGGGATCCCTGAACGCGTTCCGCGGAGCGGTCGAGGGCAAGGGCTACCCGCCGCTGGAGCTGGAGGAGTACTCGCACTTCGGCATGGTGGCCCGGTTCTCCGCGGGTGCCGCGGGGCTGCCGTTCTGGCCCCTGCGCGACTTCATGGGCACGGACATCCCGCGCGCGAACCCCGCGATCGGGTCGGTGACCTGCCCGTTCACGGGCGAGAAGCTCTCCGCGGTGCGGGCCCTGAACCCGGATGTGACCATCGTCCACGCCCAGCGCGCGGACGAGGAGGGCAACGCCCAGATCTGGGGGCTCATGGGAGTGCAGAAGGAGGCGGCCTTCGCTTCCAAGCGCGTCATCGTGGTGGTCGAGGAACTCGTCTCCGAGGACGTCATCCGCTCGGACCCCAATCGGACCCTCATCCCCGGGCTCATCGTGAGCGCGGTGGTCGTCGAGCCTTTCGGAGCCCATCCATCCTACGCGCAGGGCTACTACGACCGGGACAACGACTTCTACATCGCGTGGGAGCAGATGTCGAACACGCCTGAGAAGCTCCGGGCGTACCTTGACGAGTACGTCTACGGAGTCGGCGGCCGGGCGCAGTACATGGCCAAGCAGCCGGGCTTGGCGGAGCGGTTGAAGGCCAAGGACCAGGTCTGCACCGGGGTCAACTATGGCTTCTGAGACGACGACCTACACGCCGACCGAGATGATGGCTTCCGTGGCCGCGCGCGAGCTAAAGGACGGGGACGTCGTGTTCGTGGGCATCGGCCTTCCCAACCTGGCATGCAACCTGGCGCGGGCCATGCACGCGCCGCGCCTGGTCCTCATCTACGAGTCCGGCGCGGTCGGGGCCGTCCCCGACCGCCTGCCTGTCTCCATCGGCGACCCCTCCCTGGTGACCGGGTCCTTGATGGTCTCGAGCATGGCGGACATCTTCCAGTCCTTCCTGCAGGGCGGGAAGATCCAGGTCGGGTTCCTGGGCGGCGCGCAGATCGACCGGTGGGGGAACATCAACACCACGGTCATCGGCGGGTACGGGAAGCCCAAGGTCAGGCTCCCGGGAGCCGGCGGGGCCTCGGCCATCGCCATCAGCGCCCAGCGCACCCTGGTCGTGTCCAAGCTCAACAAGAGGGCGTTCCCGGAGAAGGTGGAGTTCGTGACCAGCCCGGGGTTCCGCCATCCGAGCGGAGTCACGCGCAAGGAGCTCGGCATGCCGGGAGGCGGGCCTGTGAAGGTCATCACGGACAAGTGCGTGCTGGAGTACGACGAGTCCTTCGGCGAATTGGTGGCCAGCGCGCTCTATCCCGGGGTCACGCTCGCGGACGTGAAGGCGGGGGTGGGTTGGGACCTGAAGTCGAAGAAGACGCTGCCGGTCATTCCGGCGCCGAGCGAGAAGGAGCTCAAACTCCTGCGCGAAGTGCTGGACCCCAAGAAGCTCTATCTCAAGTAGGCCGCGAGCCCGGCAGCTGCCGCCGCCTCGTTGAGCCGCGCGTCCAACGACACGAAGCACGCGTCCTGGCACCCCTGTGCGAGGATCAGAGCGGAGCCGAGCTGCAGCGCGTCTCCGGGCTTGAGCCCGAACTCCATCGCCAGCCTTCGGCAGGACTCGAGCGCTCCGGCATCCGGCCAGAGCAGGGCCAAGGCCTCCTCCAGCATCCTCGCCTGCGCTCTGAGCGGAACCAAGCCTCCCTCTCCCAGAGAGCCTTGTCCCAACTTGCGCGAGAACGCGGCCTCCATCTCAAGGAGGGTGAAGAAGGACGTGTACCCTGGCAGGCCTCCTCCTTCAGAGGCCAGGCGGAGCATGTCCTTCGAACGGGGCTCGTCGAAGAGGAGCGGGAGCAGGGCCGACGTATCCCAATAGCAGGTCAATGCCCCTCTTCGTCGCGGATCTGGCGGATGAGCGTCGCGGAGTCGGGAGTCCCCTTCTTCGTCTTGATCGGCGGCTTGCGGAAGAACTGCTCCAGGTCCGCTTTCGGCAGCGGCGGGATCCGTGAGACCGGCACCAGCTTCGCCGCCGGACGGTTATGGTCCGTCACCAATATCTCGTTTCCTGCGGCGGCTTCGCGGACGAACGAGGAAAGACCGGCCTTGAGCTCGGCGATGCTGCAGTATCTCGCGGAAGGACGCTTCATGGAATAATTATAGACTATATTATGACCAATTTCAAGACCTATTTGATGACCCAAGCTAGAGCGACACGTTGTCGAGGAACCGCTTCTGGAGGAGCTGGCCTTCCGCTTCGACGCCCGCCAGCTCCTTGTCCAGCCGGGAGAGCCGCTTGCTCATGGGCGGGTGCCTGCTGTTCCAGGCGGCCAGGCCCTCGGGCTCCTTGCCGCCCTTGGCCAGCCCCTGGAGGACCACGTAGAGCCCGTCCGCCTGGTAGCCGCGCTCGGAGAGGAGGGCCACGGCCCGCTTGTCCGCGTCGTACTCGTCCGCCTGGGGCAGGCCTTTCTCGACGACGCTCTCGATGAGCGCCTGGGTGAGCTGGTCGAAATCGGACTTTTGGGTCAGCTCCTTGCCCAGGGCGCCCAAGGCCTTGCCCTTCATCGAGGCCATGACGGCGTGCTTGCGGTCCACGTGCACGATCTCGTGCGCCAGGACTCCGGCCAGCTGGGCCTCGTTTCGCAGGCGCATGAGCAGGCCCTTGGTGATGAAGACGTAGCCGCCGGGGCACGCGAAGGCGTTGAGGCCCTTGGTGTTGAGTATGCCGAAGCGATAGCGGAGGTCCGGCCGGCCGGCCTTCTTGACCAAGGATAGGCCCACGAGGCTCACGTAACGCGTGACCGCCTCGTCCGTATAGAGCCCGTACTTGCCCACGAGATGCGCCGCCACCTCCCGGCCCAGCTTGATCTCGTTATCGCGCCCCAGGTTGAGCTCGTCGCGCAGCGCGGCGGCCTTCCCGAGGCCTTCAGCGACGTCCTTGAGCTGCAAGCCCGCGCACATGGCGGGGAGAGCCAGGCTCAGCAAGAGCAGTGCCAGGCTCATGCCTCGGCTTCCTCGACGGGCTCCGGGACCGGGATGGGGACGAGCCAGGAAAGGATCATGCCCAGCAGATAGGTCAGGAGCCCGAGCGGGAGCAGACAGCCGTTGTTGGAGAACCTCTGCTTGAGTCCGACCAAGGGGGCCTTGAGTTGGTAGTTCCAGTCCAGCCTGGCCGGGGCTTTCGGGGCCGGAGCGGGCTCCGGCTCGGGCTCCGGCTCCGGCTCCGGCTCCGGCTCGGGCTGCACCGGCTGGTCGCCGTCGATGGTGATGGTCACGGGTCCCCCCGGAGACCGCTGAGGCTGCTGCTTGAGGACGCGGCGCGGCTGCGGCTTGGGGGCTTCGAGCGGCGCGGGTTGACGGTGCTCCAGCGATCCGGCCGCGTACACGGCCAGGAGCCCGCCGAGCAGACACGGGAGGGAGAACACCACCCGGTTGAGGTCCTCGGCCTGGGACTGATAGACCCACCAGGCGAACAACACGAGCAGGGCGGACACGCTCAGGAGCAGCCTGGCCTTCTCATGCAGAAGGCTCGGGCTGAACACGAAGACGGCCGGCATGGCCGGAGGGATGGCGAAGATGTAGGCGCAGGATGCCGCGCCGAGCAGGAGGAGCCAGATGAGGGCATGCCAGTGCGGTCCCTTCTGCGGAGGCACCGCGTAGTAGCCGAGCCCGAGGAGGACGGCCAAGGGCAGGCACGCCGCGCGCCGGTCCGCGGAGCGCAGGAAGTCCGCGAACGAGGAACCTGTGTCCCCGGCCAGATAGAGCATGGCTCCGCCGAGGAGCAGGAAGGTGACGGCCGCCTCTCCCAGCCCCGCCTGCGACGCGTACCAGGCTCCCGCCAGGATGGCGGCCGCGGCGCCGGCCAGGATGAGGCTGCCCTTCACGCCGGCGAGGTAGGCGCAGACTCCTGCCGCGGCGACCAGGGCCAGGCTGATCGCGGCGCGCTTGAGGTCCTTGGGGGGGGCGACCGGGAGGGCGGGGGGGGCCATCTGCGGCGCAGGCTCCTGCCTGGGCGCCGGGGTCTCATGGCGCACGACCGGCTTGTGCGCTCCGGGAGAGACCTTGATCCCGAGGTCCAGGCTCCGCTCCCCCGTCATGATGGGGGATTCCAAGACCACGCCCGGCGCGTTGAGATCGGAAAGGAAATCCTCCACGGCCTGGTAGCGGTCCTCGGCTTTCTTGGCCATGGCCTTGATGATGATCCGGGCCGTCAGGCTGCTGATCCCGGGGTTGTAGTTGCGGATGTCCGGGGCCGGGTTGTTGATGTGCATGGCCACGACTTCCTGCCCCGTGGGAGCGAGGAAGGGCGGCTCGCCGGCCAGCATGTGGAAGAACGTCACCCCCATGGAATAGATGTCGCTGCGTCGGTCCGCGGCTCCTCCCCAGGCCTGTTCCGGAGCCACGTAGAGGGGGGTGCCCAGCACCCCGCCTCCGCCGCTCGCCCCTTGGGTGGCCGGTACGGCCAGGCCGAAGTCGGAAAGACGGATGGAGCCGTCCTTGCCCAGGAGGATGTTGGAGGGCTTGACGTCCCGGTGCACGATGCCGTGCTTGTGCGCCTCACCGAGGCCCTCGAGCGCGGCCTTGATGATCTGCAGGGCTTTGAGCATTGGGATGGGACCGTCCCTCTTGATGACGTCCTCGACGTTCTCCCCGTCCACGAACTGCATGATGATGTAGTGGACGTTCCCCTCGCTGCCCCGGTCGTAGACCTGCACGATGCGGGGGTGCTCGAGGCGCGCCGCGGCCCTGGCCTCGCGCAGGAAGCCCTCGAGATAGCCGGGGACGGCGGCCAGATTGGGGTGCAGGGTCTTGACCACCACGATGCGGTCCAGGCCCAGGTGATGGGCCTTGTAGGCGGAGCCCATGCCGCCCTCTCCCAGCTTCTGGAGGATCTTGCAGCCGCCGACCTGTCTGCCCTCGAGCGCGTCAGGCATGCTGGATTAAGAATAGCACATCCTCCCGCCCTTAAGGAAGGACGCGATTCCATAATGAAATGCTAAGATACCCCGGATGAGCCATGTGACGAATAAGCCCAAGAGACCGGCCCGTGCGGCCGAGCAGCCGTATAAGTACCCGCCCGAGCTCCCTCCTGCGGAGCGCGATTGGCGGAGGTTCCCGGGATGGCGGGACGTCTCCAGGGAACAGTGGGAGACCGCTTTGTGGCAGAGGCAGCATTCGGTCAAGAGCCTCAAGGAGCTCAAGGCCGTCATGGGGAGCCTGCTCTCGGACGACCTGGCTGAGAGCATCGAGAAGGACCAGCAGGAGACGGCGACCATGTGCATCCTGGTCCCGCCCCATCTCCTCAACATGATGGATGAGCGCGACCTTTGGAAGGACCCGGTCCGCCGCTACATGCTTCCGGCGCGCAAGGACCGCCATCCCGAATGGCCCAACCATCCCTTGGCGACCCGGGACAGCCTGCACGAGTCCGAGATGTGGGTGGTCGAAGGCCTCACGCATCGATATCCGACCAAGGTCCTGGCCGAGCTCCTTTCGACCTGCCCGCAGTACTGCGGCCACTGCACGCGCATGGACCTCGTGGGCAACGACGTCCCCCAGGTCTCCAAGGGCGGGTTCACCATGCAGCCCGCGGAGCGCTATGAGGCGATCCTGGACTACCTGCGCAAGACCCCGTCCGTACGCGACGTGGTCGTGTCCGGCGGCGATGTGGCGAATCTGCCCATCGCCAAGCTCGAGGGATTCGTGTCCAAGATCATGGATATCCCCAACATCCGGGACATCCGCCTCGCCTCCAAGGGGCTCATGGCGATCCCGCACCACTTTCTCCAGGACGAGGTGCTCCGCGGCTTGGAGCGCCTGGCGAAGAAGGCGCGCGAGAGGAACATCGACATCGCCCTGCACACCCACATCAACCACGCCTGCCAGGTGACGCCGCTTCTGGCCAAGGCCGTGCGCCAGATCCTGGCCATGGGCTTCCGGGACGTGCGCAACCAGGGCGTGCTCATGCGGGGGGTGAACGCGACCGCCAAGGACCTGCTGGACCTCGGCTTCGCTCTGGTGGACCGCGGCCGGATCATGCCCTACTACTTCTACATGTGCGACATGATCCCGAACTCCGAGCACTGGCGCCTCTCCGTGCACGAGGCGCAGAAGCTGCAGCACGACATCATGGGGTATCTGCCCGGCTTCGCCACCCCGCGGGTCACCTGCGACGTGCCTCTGGTGGGCAAGCGCTGGATCACCCAGTGGCAGGAGTACGACCGGGAGAAGGGCATCACCTACTGGACCAAGAACTACAGGACCGGCATCGAGGCCGACGACCCCGAGGCCTTGAACCGCCGCTATGAGTACTACGACCCGGTCTACACCCTTCCGCCGGCCGGTCAGGAGTATTGGCGGAAGAAGCTGGGGAAGCAGTAGAACAAAACAGCAGCTCCTCCGCGCCGCGTGCGCGGAACTTAGCCCTCCCGCTCTGCGGGAGGGCTAAGTTTTTCAACAACGGCCATTTCCGCAAGGGGAATTCCTTATGGATCCTCTTCCTCCGAGAGCTTCGCCTTGAGCCTCGCGACCTCGGCCGTCAGCTCCTCGAAGCGCTTGCGCCCCGCGAGCGATTGGCTTTCCAGCAGCCGGTCCGCCTGTTCCCGCCCCTTCATCTGCGCCGCCAGCCGGTTCTTTAGGTCCTCGCGCTCGCAGGCGAAAGCCGCGTTCTCCCGCATCCTCGACTCGGCTTGGGCGAGCGCGCTGGCGAGCTTGCGCTCTGCGAGCTCCTTCGCGGCCGTCTCCCGCTCCCGCGCGGCCGAGGCCTCCTGGAGCTGCTCGCTCCGTTCGCGGAGCTCGCGCTCCAGCTCGGCGCGGGCTTGCTCCGAGCGGGTCCTCTCCTCCTCGAGCCTGGCATGGATGCCCTCGAGTTCGGAGGACGCCGCGGCCTTCTCCCGGCGCAGGTTCTCCGCTTCCGTGAGGGCCCGGTGGAGCTTCTCCTCCGCCAGGGTCCTGGCTTTGGACTCGGCCTCCCAGGAGGCGGAGATCTCGGCCAGACGCCTGCGCTCGGTCTCGAGCTGCTCCTGGAGCGTCCGGGTCACTTGCTCGAAGACCCTCGTTTCGGCCTCGAGCTTGGCCTTCATGGCGTCGAGCTCGCAGGCGGCGGCCGACCTTTCGCGGAGCCTGGACTCGGCCTGGGCGAGAGCGCGCGCGAGCTTCTCTTCGGCCAGCGTCCTGGCCCTTCCTTCCCGCTCCCATGCGTCCGAGGCTTCCTGGAGCCGCTTGCGCTCGGCCTCGAGCCGGCCCTGCAGGACCGCGTTCACCTCCTCGACGTGCTTCTTCTCGGCCGCGGCCCTGGCCTTGAGCTCCTGGAGCCCGTAGGCCATCGAGGCTTTCTCCGCCAGCCAGGACTCGGATTCGGACAGGGCTTTTCCGAGCCTTTGCTCCGCCTGCTTCCTGGCGCCGCATTCCGTCTCGAGGGCTTTGCGGGCTTCCCGCAGGCGCTCGAGCGTCTCGCGCAGCTGCGCTTGGAGCGCGTCGCGGTCCCGCTCCCCGCCCTCCCTCTCAGCCGCGAGGTCCGCCTTCAACGCTTGGAGCTCGGTCTCCAGCGCCGTCTTCTCCCGCAGGCGGGCTTCGGCTTCCGCGAGGCTCCGGTCGAGCTTCTGCTCGGTCTGTCCCTTGGACTTCCGTTCGGCCTCGAGCTCCGCCGAGAGCTCCTCGATGCGCTTGCTCCATCGGTGGAAGCGCTCCTTGACGGCGGAGCCGGCCTGCGCCCATCGCTTCTTTTCGGCGGCGAGCTGGGCCCGCAGCTGCGCCACGCCGCGGATGAAAGCCGGCCTCTCGGCGAGCCAGGACTCGAGCGCGGCCACGGTCGAGAGCAGCCCCTCTTCTCCCGAGACTCCCTCCAGATGCTCCCGTTCGGCCTTGAGCCGCTGGCGGAGGATGCCGCTGACCTGCTCCAGGCGCTCGCTCTCGGCGGCGAGCCTGGCCTTGAGGCTCTCGAGCTCCCGCGCCCCGGCGGCCTCCTTGCCGCGCCTCGTCTTGATCTCGGCGAGGGCGCGCTCCAGCTTCGCTTCGGCCATGCGGCGAGCGGCCTCCAGGGCCTGGAAATACCGCTGCCAGAGGGCCTGCTTGCGGGAGAGCGAAGCCTTCATGTCCGCGAAGCGGGCCTTGGCCGTCTGCACTAGGTCCCGGAGTTGGATGCGTTCGCTCTCCGAGGCGTTGAGACGGGCCTGTCTGGCGCCGAGCTCCGCGCGTGCGTCGTCCAGGAGCTTCTCGAGCGCGGCCTTCTCTTGGAACACGTGCGGGTCGCCGGACGCCAGGAGCTCCGCCAGGCGCCGCTGCCAGGATTCCGCTTCCGCAGCCTGCGCGGCCGCGGCCGCCGCGCACGAGCTCTTGAGCTCCTCGAGATTGCGCAGGAGCTCGGCCTTCCTGCGCTCCCAGGCGCCGCGCTCGGATTCGAAGCGCGCGCCTTGCTCCAGGAGTTCGCGCTCAAGCACCGCGATGCGCTTCTCCCTGTCCTGCAGCAGGGACAGGTCCTGCCCGGCCGCGTCCTCGCCGGCGGTCGTCGGAAGGGGGAGGCGCTCGAGCGCCAGGGCGTCGGCGATGAGCTCCTTCATGCGCGCGCGCGCGCGATTGAGATTATCTTCCATCATCCGCTACAGGATAATGGGAATGAATAACGGAATTATTTCAAGTCCAAGGCGCCTTCAGCCCCAAGGTCTTGAGCTTTTCGTCGAATTCGGCGCGCTCCCGGTTCTTCTTCCCCTTGGCCCAGCCGGCTTGTTCCGCGAGTCCCTCGGCGGCCTTGGGCTCTCCCCGGGCGATCCTCGCGATGATCTCCGCCTCGAGCCTGGAGAGCGCGAGCCCGCCTACGCGGTAGTCCAGGAAGGCCTCCCAGGTGAGCGGGCACCAGCGCCTGACGATCTCGTGCCCGATGAGTCTCGCGTAGCTCCGTATCTCCTGCTGGGCGTTGGGGGCCATGCGCAGGTGCAGGAAGCGCAGGAGATTGTGGAGGTCCGTCTTCCAGTATGCTTCCGTGTAGGTGCTCAGCGGGAGGTCCTTGCGCGCCTGCTCGCGGGCCACGCCGGCTTTCAGGCGCTCCTCGTAAGCCTCGCGGCAGAGCCTGTGGACCTCGGCCTCGCGTTCGGTCAGGCGCTTGCCCGGGGCCGGGTCCAGCGAGCCGGAGGAACCCTGCTTGTTGTCCGCGGATTGCCTCCTCCAGGCGTCGGGGGAAGTCTTCTGCATGGCGTCGATGGCCACCGAGTAGCGCGTGGAGTATTCATTGACGCTGGACATGCGGTGGCGGATCCACTGCCTCCAGCAGTCCATGGGGACCCGCACGTGTAGCTTGATCTCGCACATCTCGAAGGGCGTGGTGTGCTGGTGCCGCAGCAGGTAGCGGATGAGTCCGCGGTCCTCGCTGACCTTTTTCGTCCCCTCGCCGTAGGAGACGCGCGCGGCTTGGACCACGGACTCATCGGAGCCCATGTAGTCCACCACACGGACGAAGCCGTCGTCGAGGACCTTGAGGGGGACCCCAAGGACCTCGTCGACGGCCGGTACGCACGTCCGCTGCAGCCTCTCCGCTCGGATCATGCGGAGAGTGTAGCAATTCGTCGGTTGCGCCGCCTCTTACTGGGCCGGCGCGAGTGGCGAGCCGCTGCTCGTCCCGGCGGGGACGGTGGTCGCCGGGGTCGTGGTCCCCGTGCTCTCCGGCCCGGAACTCGTGGTCGACTCAGGAGCGCTGCTGCCGCTGCCGTCCGGCGTGACGTTCGTCTCAGTCTTCTCCGGCGGGCAACCGGTGAGGGCCAGCGCACAGACCCCGATGAGCAACCATGGGATCAATTTCTTCATACGCATCCGTCCTCCTGTACTACTATTAGTCTCCACTACTTCGAGGCTCCTGTCAAGGGCCCGGGCGCAAAAGGTACGACAAAAGTACTTGCGCATAATGGGTTCTTCTGCTATACTTCGCGTAAATCGGGGGACGCCAATGCAAAGACTCACGGTCGCGGAGCCTGCGAAAGCGGAGCGCATCATCTGGACGGAGATCCTGCGTTCGCGGGAAGCACGCTATCACCACCGCCTGCACGGGGTGCTTTTCGTGTGCCGGGGTTTGAGCTGTTATCAGAGCGCCGCCATCTGGGGCCGCAGCCCGCGCTCGCTGGAGTATTGGGTGCACCGCTTCGAGCAGGACGGAGTGGAGGGGCTGCAGGAGGCGGATCGGCCGGGACGCCCCTCGAGCCTGCGTCCTATCGAGCGCCGCAGACTCTGCGGCGAGCTCGGGAGCGACCCCGTGACCTGCGGATTCCCGGAGAGCGAGTGGAACGGCCGGCTCGTGCAGCAGCATCTGGCCAGGGCCTACGGGGTGCGCATGGGTCTGCGGCAATGCCAGAGGCTGCTCCGAAGGCTCGCGGCCGCATAGCATAGCGCGAAAAAAATAAAGTCGCGTCCGTCTTCCCGCCCAGGCCTTCCTCTGGGTCGAATGGCCTAGGCCGGCCTGGGCCATTCGGCGCTACCCCCGCTCTCCCCGCGGCGTATCCTATCTCGTGATGAAGGCCCTGCTTGCTCTTTTCCTGATGGCGCCGCTCGCGTCCGCCCAGGACTCGAAGGAGATGCTCGGAGCCATGTCCGACGACCGCGGAGTCATCGGCGGCGCCTACGACGGTTCGGCGGCTCTCAGGGACTCCGTCTCTCCTGTGCCGGTCCAGACCCGCGGCTATGGTCCGGGGGCCGTCGCCCCGGAGTTCCTGCGACTGCAGAGAGTGCTCGCGGAGGCGCGGCGTCAGCCTTCCCCGCATTGGCAGAGGGGTTTGGTCACGAAGGAGCCCCGCGGTCCGCTGTTCAGGGAGGAACGGCCTCTCATGCGCCCGGGCGAGGCCGTGGCATGGGTGGCTGAGAAGGGCCCGGTCGGCGTGGGCATGGGCGTGTCCATCTTCCTGGTGCTGGGCCCCCTCACCGGGTTGGCCGGCATGCTGTTCGGGAGAGTCGCCGGGGTCTCCTCGGACGACGAAGACGAGACGGCTTAGGCCCAATCCAGCTTCCGCTTATTCAAGAAGGCCTCGATCCCCTTCTTCGCCTCATTCCCGGTCTTGATCTCCGCCAATACGCGAGCCGTGTGGCGCATGGCCTCGTCCAGGGACATGCCGGGCAGAGTCCGGAACAGCTGCTTGCAGACGCCTTGCGCGAGGGGAGCGGCGTCCATGAGCGAGGCGGCCTTGGCCAGGGCATCGGGAAGGGCCCGCCCAGGCTCCGCGATGAGGTCCAAGAGTCCCGCCGCTCGCGCCTCCTCCGCGCCGAAACGGACCCCGCTGATGAAGAGACTCTTGAGCATGGCGCGCTGAGGGCTGCGCAGGAGCAGGTAGGGGGCGATGCAGGCCGGGACCACGCCGATGCGCACCTCGCTCAGGCCGAAAACGGCCGACGAGGACGCGATGACGATGTCGGCGACCGCCAGGAACCCCACTCCTCCCCCGAGAGCCGCCCCTTCGACCGCGGCCAGGACAGGCTTGTCCAGATCGTAGATGGAGCGGAACATCCTGGAGATCTCCAGGGTCTGCGCCTCGTGCTCCTCGCGGGGGAGGTCTTGGCCTGCGCCGAGCCAGCGCAGGTCCACGCCTGAGCAGAACGAACCCCCTTCCCCTGTGACGACCACGCAGCGGACTCCCGCGTCGGTCTGGAAGGACTCGAAGGCCTGGCGTACTTCCCTCACCATGGCGGCGTCGAACGCGTTGCGCACCTCGGGCCGGTTCAGCCGCAACACCGCCGTCTTCCCCTTGTTCTCGACGCGGATCGTATCGTATGCCACGATGGAGGAATAATACAATTTCGCATGACGATTCTCCTCCCATGGCGGTCCTGCTGTTCGCGCTCGGGAAGGCGGCTTTTCGAGAGGGCTCAACGAGGACCAGGGGCCTATCCGGCGCAAGGGCCCATGGGCCCAGCTTTTGTCTATATCATCGGACCTGCGACCTTTGTGGGTCGGACCGGCTACAATATCAGGTAGATGACGTCGTGTTTCCTGCAGGCATTGTTCGCCTTCGGCATACTCCGGAGCGCCCACGCTCTGGAGCCCAAGCCCCTATTCCAGGATGAGATCCAGGTCCATGTGAGCAGGCCGGCTCGGAAGCGCGGACGCAGGGCGGTGAAGAAAAAGGCGGATGGTGTCGCGGTCTCGACCTCTGCCGCAAGGGTCGCGATCTCCACTGCCGCCGCGAAGATCGAATCCAAGTTCCCGGTCGTCCCCGCTCCCGGCAAGAAAAAGGCCAAGCCCGCCGAACCGCTCGAGGCCCGCGGCGCGCTCAAGTCCTTCCCGGAGCAAGGGAAGCTCCGTCCAGCCCCGTCCGGTCCCGCCGTCCCGGCGGTGCCCAAGCCCGTATCCAAGGGGGCGTCCGTGGCGGTGGACGGCGGGGCGGTGGAGCGGCTCATACGCGAGTATCAGGCTCAGAAGCAGAAGAAGCCGGCCGCTTCCCCAAAGAAGGCGGTGAAGAAGGACCCGCCCGTGGTGCGGAGGCTGGATGCTGTGCAGGCCCCGGTCCAGACCTCGGCCGCGTCCCAGCCTGCCATGGCCCCGGTCCAGACCGCCCCGGCTCCGCGTCCCTCTTTGCGAGAGGAGAAAGATCGCGCTCCGAGAGCCTCGACTCCAGAGCCGCGGCCCAAGTCCCCGCCCGTCCCTCCTCCTCAGCCGAAGCCGAAGGCTTCTTCACCCAAGCCGGAGGAGCTCCGGGCTCCGCCCCCTCCGGTGCAGAAGCCCGTCCCGGTCCAGGCCTCCGTGCCCGCCAAACCTGCGGGCAAGTCCGTCATCTCCGAGCCCGCAGTAGTGAAGCCTCCGCCTGCCGCCAAGCCTGCGCCGGAGGAGCCGAGCAGCCCGCGGACCGGCGCCGGAGCGGCGCAGAACAAGGGTTCAGCCCCTTCCGGCTCCGGGAAGAAGTCCTCATCCAAGGGGAAATCTTCCTCTTCCGGCTCGTCCTCCTCGAGCGGAGGCGATCCCGGGTCCGAAGGTTCGGCCGCGCCGAAACCCAAGCCGAAGCCGCCGCCCAAACCGATGCCCAAGCCGAAGCCTCAGCCCAAGGCCCAGCCTAAACCGCAGCCGCCCAAGCCCCAGCCTGCTCCCGGGCCTGAGAAGAAGACCCCTCCGGCCAAGGAGAAGCCTCAGCCCAAAACCATCCTGCCTCCGCCCTATTCAGGGCCTCTCATCCCGGTCATCCCCGAGGATGTCCGGCTCAAAGAGCCTCCCGCCGCTCTTTTGCCTCCGTTCTCGACCGAGGCGGCCACGGGGAGCACGGGAGTACAGCTTCTGCCCGCGACGATCAAGGACCGGGTCCAGACCGATGTGCTGGCCAAGGAGGCGTTCCTCAAGGAGAACGCCCTCGCATCCCCCGGCTGGCATGAGGACAAGGGCGTCCGCTACTACACCCACCCAGATCGGCAAGGCCTGCTGCAGGTGCATCCGGCCGGAGGCTGGTTCTGGGCCCAGAGCCATAAAGGCTTATGGTGGTGGAGCCACCCGGCCAGCTCGCGCTGGCTCGCGCAGGACAAGGGTGACTGGTGGCATCACTCGCCCAAGAAGGGGTGGACCTTCTGGGACGACAAGACCGACCGGTTCTACCTCATGGAGCCCGGAAGGATGCTGCGGGACGACCCGAAGGGGCACGAGGCCGTCTACTTCACGCCGGACCGGAAGCTCGCCGCGCACGTGCTGGGTCCCAAGCGCAAGGCGTATCTGTACTCCCTGCCCGCCTTCGTGCCCGTGGCGGAACTCGGCGAGGGCGTCAAGGCGGTCCGCTTCATCCAGGACGGGACCAACAACGGCAAGAAGGCGGTCTCGATCCAGTACGGGGACGGCCGGACGCGGATGGTCGGCATGGATGGGAAGCCTTACGGCGCGCCCGAGCCTACGGGCCTGCCGGGAGGCCGCGCCGAGCTGGAGAAGCTCGTCGACGAGCTGGGCCGGGAGCCCGAGGCCCCGCCCCGGGTGCGCGGCCGGGCCGTCACTCGCTAGAGCCCGGAGGGCTCTGGTCCCGCGCGGATATGGGAAGTGCGTCAGCGCGTGGGCTAGAGCCCGGAGGGCTCTGGTCCCGCGCGGATATTGGGAAGTGCGTCAGCGCGTGGGCTAGCCAGCAGGGCGACCGTCTCGATGGCCAGGCGCGAGAGCGCCTGCGCGAAGGCGAAGTCCAGGCGGGAGCTCGTGTCCGTGGATTCGTGGTAGTGGCGCCGGGTGAGGTTGTGCTTGGCGTTGATGTGTTCGTTGATGAGGATCACGGGGTAGCCCGCCTCCGAGAAGATGAGGGCGTCGGTGTTGTAGAGGTAGCTCTCCGGGTCGTAGCGGGTGCGCAGACGGCCTGAGAACGGGGCCGCGACCTCGAGCCCGAGGGCTTTGCGCGCGATGTCCAGGGACTCGGCATCGGGTCCGGCATTCACCTGGAAGACGGGGTCCCGCGGATCCCTATAGCCGATCATGTCCAGGACCACGACTCCCCGGAGCTTCTGCCTGCCCGCGAGGAGCTCCCGCACGAGCCTCCTGGCGCCGAGATCGTCGGCCGGGAACTCCTCCCCCGTGAGATGGACCAGCCAGATATCGCGCTTGGGGCGGACATCCTTGAGCATCCGGCCGGCCTGCAGGAGCGCGGCCGTCGCGACCGCGTTGTCGTCCGCTCCCGGGGAGGAGACGCGGAGCTTCTTCTTGTCGAACACGTCCTCGCAGAACGCCGTGTCGATGTGGTCCACGAGCAGGACGGGCGGCTCTTCCTTCGCGCTCCCGGGGATGAGGGCGATGAGGCCGGGCTGGAGCGTGCCTTTCCAGCGGAAGTCGGCGCGCCGCACCGGCAGGCCCAGGGCCGCGTAGCGCTCCTGCAGGTAGTCGGCGAGGGCCACGAGCTGGTGGTCCGGCTGGGCCGAGTTCTTGCGCGTGAACCGGTCCCCGGAGAGCAGGCGGACGTCCTTCCGGTACTGGGCCAGGTCCCGCTTCGACCACGGCCCCAGCCGTCCTTTGAGCGGCTCCGGAGGAGGGGGGGCTTCCTCGCTCGCCCAGCGGAGCTCTTCCGGCCAGACGACGGCGGCGGACCCGGTCTTGACCACGAAGGTCGTCGGGAAGCCGTTGAAGAACGCGGGCTGGGGCAAGGCCATGCACAACCGTTTCTCTTCGAAGGGCTGCTCCCGCCGGTCCGTGGGCAGCCAGCCTTCGATGATGTCCTCGCCGCTTTCGTCGGTCCACACGCAGTCCCCGAACACGGGCTTGTCGTAGAGGCCGGGCATGAGCAGGAAGTCGTTGAACACCGCGTCGCGCTCCTCCTTCACCCAGGTCCTGTAGGGCTTGGGGAAGAATGCCTGCGGCTCAGGAGCCGCGGTCCTCGGAGCGAGGTCGTTCTCCTCTCGCGAAGAGGGCGCCATCTCAGGCAAGCCTGTGAGCCAGCGCCAGGCTTTCGAAGGGTCTTCCCTCCAGCGGGCGAAGGTGAAGGCGAGCCGTCCTTCATCGTCCCGGGCCGGCCAGAACTCGACCTCCAGGGAGGAGCGCTCCAGGGTCTGACGGATGCGCTGCAGCTGCTCTTCGCCGGGCTTGCGCAGGGACTCGGGCAGCGAGGGGAAGCGCGCTCCGGGCTCCTTGAGCACGATCTGCAGGGGCGTGAGGCCGAGGTATACGGGCTGGCGCTGCTCCGAGTTGGCCTCCTGGGTCAGCCAGGGGGCGTCGTCGTGGATGTAATGGGAGAGGGGCTGGGCTGAGGCCAGCGAGGGCAAAAGCAGGACGGTCAGAAGCATGGGCTCACGGCTTGTGATTCATCATGAAGGCCATGCCGACGAAGAGGGCCGCTCCGCCGAACACCATGAGGCCCATGGGGCCGCCGAAAGCCATGGCGAGGAAGCCGCCTGTGATGGCGCCCAGCAGGCCGCCGATAGCCATCTGCTTGAGGGGGAGCTCCTTGAGTTTGGAGAGCAGGCCCTTGTCCTCCTTCTTGCCGGCGGCGCCCGTCTTGTCCTCGCCCACGACCGGGCCGCCCGCGATGTTCGTGGTCTTGAGCCCTTTCTGCCTGGCCTTCTCGGCGGCGTTCTCCTTGTCCGCGAGCTTTTTGGGGTCGTCCGTGGTCTCGGTCTGCGGGGCGGCCTTCACTCCGGGGGTCTTCTGCCCTTGGAAAGCGTTCTCGATGGTCTTGTTCGCCTTCTCCAGGTCGAAGCCGCGGGCCTGCTCGGCCTGGTCAGCGATGACCTCGACGCGCTCCTGGGCGGTGCCGGCGGAGGAGGGGGATGTGATAAAGGAAAGGATCAGGGGGAGCGTATAGAGGGGCATAAAGGAAGTATAGCCGGGAAGCCGCGGATTTCAAGGACCGCCTTGGTCAATAGCCGAAACGGCTTTTTATCCAGTCGTACATGGCGTAGCCGGCCCAGCCGACCGCCTGGGATCCGTAGAAGTCCCCCAAGCCCCAGACTTTCTGAAGTTGGCCGACCACCGTGGGGGTCCCGGCCGTCGCTTTCGTGACCACGAGGACATCGCCGACCCTCTGGGTCTCGAGGATCTTCACGGAGTTCTCCGTGACCATCTGTCCGGTCACGTTCTTCCACCCGCTCATGGGCCCGTTCACGCCCTTGGGATGGAACCCGACTTTTGCCGCGATGTCGGGCGGGAAGTATATGGCATTGCTGGTGTCCCTGCTCAGCCCGACGAGGGACTTGTTCAGCTGGGTGAGAGGGTGATCGGCCGCCCAGACCGTGCCTCCTTTCCCGGTGCGGAGTTCTGTCTGAAGTATGCTGTCCACGGCCTCCTGGCTCGTGTGATGCCACGCGCCCAGTTTCGTCTCCTTGCCGAACAGCTTCAGTTCGGCGGTCGTGAGCTCGGAGAACTTCCCTTTGCTGAGCAGATCCATCGTCCTCGCGATCCCCGCTCCATGCTCTCCGCGGAGCGCTTCCATGAACCCGCCGAGCTGTTTCGACGAGATCGCCCCGGATTCGGCCCACTTCTCCGCGGTCCTCATCGCATTCAGGACGTCTTCCGCCTTGGCGCCGCTCCGCACGAGCTTCGCCAATGTCGAATAGGCCTCGCCCCCCTTGGCTACTTTGTTGAGGCGAGAGAGTTCGTTGACCACTTTCAGGCTCTTGAGGGCGGCTTTCGTTCCCGCCACGACCGGAGGCGCGATCGTGGCAGCGGCCCCGATATAGGTCATGACCTTGTTGAAGCCCTCCAGCTTCTGATTGGTGAGGGTGACCCCGCGCGCGGCCGAGACCAGGTCCACTCCCGGCACGAATGACGATGCGGCATCGACGATGTCCTTGCCGTTCGCGATGATGGATTGGGCGGCGGTCTCGGCGTCCGCCCGGGTGATGCCGTACTTCCTCTGCAGATGGTCCGCCAAAGGCGCCTCCATCGCTTTCACGTCTCCCTGCATGGCGGCCTGGGTGATCTTCTCGGCTTCAGCCTCGGAGAATCCGTTCTTCGTCAGCGTCCCCTGCAGCGCGTTCGAAACGTCCTTCATCGAGAGGGGGGCGTTGATCGACGTGTTCTGCAGACCATTAGCCCACTTCGGGTCATAAGCTCCGTAGGGGTGCTCCTCATTGCGGCCCCACCATTGCGCCGGGTCGTACCCTTTCTGCCCTGGGATGGGGATGCCTTTGCCCATCGCAACCGCCAGCTTGTCGATCTCCGAGGCAGGCACCTCAGCCCTGATCTGCTCGGGTGTCAGGTTCGGATATTGCCGGAGCAGCTCCTTGTAGACCTTGTCCCGGTCGGCCAGGGCTTGGCCCTGTTGTTCCTGGCTCAAGCCTTTCGCTGTGATGCCTTTGATCTCCGCAGCGCTCAGGTGCGGGTGCTTCTCCATCAGCGTCTTCACTGCGGGGTCCACAGTGCCTTCCTTGGTCGGGCCGCGCGGCCCGGGCCGCGATGCGCCGGGGGCCGGGACCGGACCCGTATGGGCGCTGACTTGTGGGGTTACTCCGATCCTGGGGGAAGTCTTCGGGCCTGAGGGCGCTCCCTTCCCCATCGCGTGTCTGGCCGGGTCCCGGACCGGGCCTTTCGGAGGAGCGGCGCTGGAACTGAGCGGTTTCCCAGCGGGGTCTTTGAGCGTCGGGTCCACGCCGCCGGTGTAGGTATCCTTGATGTACGCATCGATGGCTGGGCCTTTCATGCCGAACTCCTTGCCGAGTACTTCCCGCAGTTTGCTGTAATCCCCATTCTCAGCGAGTTCGCGCGCTTTCTTCAGGTCAGGATGCCTTTTGTCGAGGTCGTCCTGTGCCGCTTCGGGAGCCTTCGGGTCGGTGAGGGTTTTCCGGTCCTTTTCCTCCTCCTCTTTCTTCTTTTTTTCCGCCTCTTCTTGCCGCCTCCTTTGCTCCTCAGGCGTCAGCTTCTGAGGCGTCTTATCACTCGTGCCTTCTCCGCCCGTGGTGGTCGTATCAGACGTCGTGGGGGTGTCCGTCGTCCGCGAGGTGACGGCGAGACACGCCAACATCACCAGGCTTAGGAGCGCGGAGGCGAGCTTCATCACATTCCCCTGGATTAGGATAAGGCCGGAAAGGTTTTATTTCAAGGGGATGTACGGAAGATTCGCTTCAATGGCACAAGGAGCGCGATGGAAAGAAGAACGCTGAGCGTCCCCCGCATCCTGGCCTCTTGGATAATTTTTCCCGCGAACGTTTTTATCGTCAAGGGGCCCCATTTGAACGCGCGCGGGCGAAGTGATACTCTCTGCCCATGAACGGGAAAGCCTCTGCGCAGGACATCCTCGCGCGCGTCGTCGTCAACATCGAGAAGGTCATGAAGGGCCAATCCGCGGCCATCCGCAAGCTTTTGGCCGCCTTCGCCGGGGGCGGGCACGTGCTGATGGAGGACTACCCGGGCACGGGCAAGACCACGCTGGCCAAGGCCTTGGCCAAGTCCATCGGCGCGGGCTTCAACCGCCTGCAGTTCACCCCGGACCTCCTGCCCACGGACATCCTGGGCGTGTCCATCTACGACCAGAAGGAGGGCGTCTTCCGGTTCCACGAGGGGCCGGTGTTCACCAACATCCTCCTCGCCGACGAGATCAACCGCGCCTCTCCCCGGACGCAGTCCGCGCTCCTGGAGGCCATGGCCGAGAACCAGGTGAGCGTGGAGGGGAAGTCTTTGCCCCTCTCGGAGCTCTTCTTCGTCATCGCGACCCAGAACCCGGTCGAGTCGCACGGCACCTACCCCCTGCCCGAGGCGCAGATGGACCGGTTCATGCTCCAGTTCAGCCTCGGCTACGTGGCTCCCGAGGAGGAGGTCGCCATCCTCTCGGACCAGGAGCGGATCCATCCCATCGACTCCACCTGCGCGGTGGTAAACGTCGACGAGGTGCTCGCGGTCCGGCGCGCGGCCCGCGAGGTCCGCATGAGCCCGGAGATCAAACGCTACATCGTCGAGCTCGCGCGGCGGACGCGCGGAGAGCCGGGCGTCCAGCTCGGCGCGAGCCCGCGCGCATCGCTGTCTCTCATGCGGGCGGCTCGCGCCCTGGCCCTGCTCGACGGGCGGGAGTTCGTGTCCCCCGAGCACGTGCAGGAGCTGACCGTGCCCGTGGTCGCGCATCGGCTCATGCTCGACCCCCAGGCGCGCTTCTCCGGACTCACCGCGCGCGCGGTGGTCGAGGGGATGCTCAAGAAGGTGGCCGCTCCAGCCTGATGCGCGCCCCCCGCGTCGAGGTGTGGCGCTACCGCGCGCTCCGCTACGGCTTCCTCGCCTACGATTGGATCCGCCGGCGCTTCACCCCGGCGGGGATGCTGGCCCTGGGCGCGGCGGCCGTGTCGGCCGGCCTGGGCCTGGATACCGAACAGAGCACGGACTACCAGGCGTTCACCTTCCTGTTCTGCCTCCTCTCGCTCGCCATGCTCTGGAGGCATCTCTTCCGGCCGCGCCTCCTGCTGGGCCGGAACCTGCCCCGCTTCGGAACGGCGGGAGAGGCGTTCCCGTACGCCATCACCGCGCGCAACCTCGGCTCCCGGGTCGAGCGGGGCCTCTCGGTGCGCGAGGACGCGGACGAGCCGGTGCCCACGCTTGCGGAGTTCGCGGCCGAGCCGGGGAGCTCGTCGAGGTGGGCGCGCCTCGTCCGCTGGACGGGCTTCGACCGCTACGCCTTGCTCAGGCGCAGGCAGCGGGTGTCGGGCCTGCGGGAGATCCCGCTGCCGGACCTGCCGGGGTCGGATTCCTGCGAGGTGTCGGCCGAGCTCGTGCCTCCCAGGAGGGGGAAGCTCCTGCTGCGCGGCCTGGAGGTCATCCGGCCGGACCCCGTCGGGATCTTCAAGGCGTTCCGCAGGGAGCGTTCCGGGGCCACGGTCCTGGTCCTGCCCAAGCGCTACCCCGTCCCGCGCCTGACCCTGCCCGGGTGCCGGCGCTACCAGCAGGGCGGGGTCGCGCTCTCCTCCTTGGTGGGAGAGTCCCAGGAGTTCGTCTCCCTGCGCGACTACAGGCCCGGCGACCCGATCCGCCGCATCCACTGGAAGACCTGGGCCAGGACCGGCAAACCCGTGGTCAAGGAGTACCAGGACGAGTACTTCGTGCGGCACGCCTTGGCCCTGGACACCTTCCTGCCCGCAGGCGGGCCGAGGCTGGAAGAAGCCGTGTCGGTAGCGGCCTCCTTCGCGTGCTCGGTGCTCACTCAGGATTCGCTTTTGGACCTTCTGTTCGTGGGGGCCGAGGCCTACTGCTTCACCGCGGGACGGGGCTTGGGCGGGCCGGACCGGATCCTCGAGGTCCTCGCCTGCGTGGAGCCCTGCCGCGACAAGCCGTTCGACGCGCTGGCGTACAGCGTCCTGCGCCGGCGGGCCACCCTGAGCGGGTGCATCTGCGTGCTCACGGACCTCGACGAGCCGCGCCGGGAGTTTTTGAGCCGGATGGCGGCCGTGGGGCTGGAGTGCAGAAGCTTCCTGGTGACGGACGGTGACGCGCCGCCGGAGGCCGCTTCGGTCCCCGGGCTGCGGGTGCTCCAAGTCGGCAAGGTCGCGGAAGGCCTGGTCGCGGAGGCGACCAGGCCCTGAGCGGATATGGGAATTGCTCCAGCGAAGGGACTGACGACGCCATGACGCCGCCTTTCCTGCTCGGCGCCGGGATGGCCTTCTGGGGCTGGCAGACGGACAGCCTGCTCCTCGCGGTCCCGGCCGCGCTCGCGCTCGAGGGCTGCCGGTCCCTCCCCGCGCGCTGGGACGTGCCGCGCCAGGCTTTCCACCGCATGGCGGACCGCTGCAGCCTTCTTTTCGCGGCGGCCGTGGTCTACGCGTACTCGACGCGCGAGGCCGTGGCGGCCATCATGTGGCTGGCCGAGACCCTGCCCGCGGTGCTCTTCCCCATGATCCTGGCCCAGTCCCTCAGCACGCAGGGCCGCGTGGACCTCGGCGCCTTCTTCTGGTCCCTGCGGGGCGAAGGCGGGGCCGGATATCGGGGAGATGTCGACGTATCCTTCCCGTACCTGGCCCTATGCGCGCTGGCGGCCGGGGCCGCGAACAAGCCCGGCCCGGGCTTCTACTCCGGGGTCGTCCTGCTCGCAGGCTATGCTCTTTGGAGGCATCGGCCGGCCGGGACCTCGGCAGCGGCGTGGGGCGTCCTGTTCTCTTTGGCCGCGGCGCTGGGCTACTACGGGCACGTGGGGCTGCACGGCCTGCAGCACACTATCGAGGTCGTGGCCACGGACCTCTTCTTCGGAGTGATCCATCCGGAGAAGAACCCGTCCCGGACCCATACGGCCATCGGCAGCATCGGGACTCTCAAGCAGTCCGGCCGTATCCTGCTGCGCGTGCGGCCGGGGGCGGGCCAGCCGGCGCCGCCCCTTCTCAGGAACGCCTGCTACGACTTGGTCAAGGGTTCGGAGTGGTTCGCCAGGAACACGGAGTTCAAGGACGCTCCGCGCGGCCCGGCCGAGGGGAGCTGGGAGCTTGGGCCCCTTCGGGAGAAGCGCTGGAGCGCGCGGATCTCCATGCCGTTGAAGGACGGTGAAGGGCTCCTGCCCCTGCCGTCGGGCGCCTTCCTCGCGGAGGACCTGCCCGCCGCCTCGGTCGCGCTCAACCGCCTGGGCGCGGCGCGCGTCCAGTACGGCCCGTCCGACGCGGAGTTCCGCGTGTTCTTCGAGCCCAAGGCCTCCGTCGACGCGCCGCCGGGAGAGACGGACCTGCAGGTCCCTCCGGGCCAGGCCGTCTGGCTCTCGCCTCTGGCTCGCCGCCTCGGCCTGAGCCGGGAGCGTCCCCAGGACTCGATCCGGACCCTGCTGCGCTTCTTCCACGAGGAGTTCGAGTATTCCACGGACCTTCCGGAAGTCCCGAAGGGGGCGGACCCGGTGCGGGAGTTCGTGCTGAACACGCGCGAGGGGCACTGCGAGTACTTCGCGACCGCCGCGGTCCTGCTCCTGCGCGCGGCGGGCATCCCGGCGAGATACGCCACGGGGTTCTCGGTCCAGGAACTCAGCCGGCTCGAGGAGGCCTATGTGGTGCGCCAGCGGCACGCGCACGCCTGGACGCGGGCCTTCCTCGAAGGGGCTTGGATGGATGTGGACGCCACGCCGCCTTCCTGGGCGGAGCACGACGCCGGGCAGAGCGGCTTCTTCGAGCCGATGTCGGACTGGTTCTCCTGGCTGCGCTACCGGTTCATGGCGTGGAGGGCCGGCGAGGGCTCGGGCGGGAAGCTCAGGCTCGTGGTCTTTGCCCTGGCGGCGCTGTCTCTTTGGGCCGGGTGGAAGGCCTACCGCACCGTGCGGCACGCCGCGGCCCCTCAGGCGGCCGCTGCGGCCAGGGTGGAGGCTCGTTCCGGCATGGACTCCGAGTTCTACCGCATCGAGCGGATGCTCGCCCTCTCGGGACGGGGGCGCCGCCCCTGGGAGACTCAGTCCGCCTGGCTCAAGCGCATCGACCAGGAAGGGGCCTTGAAGGGGCTGCTGCTCCTGCACAACCGGCTGCGCTTCGACCCCCGAGGCCTGAGCGCGGCCGAACGCGGGGAACTCCGGGCCGGGGTGGAGGGCTGGTTCGCGGGGGGGAAGAAAGGATGAGGGTCACGCTCTTCCTCCCCGTCCGCAACGAGATCGCCGGAGTCCGGCGCATCCTGCCGAAGATCCGGCGGGAGTGGGTCGACGAGATCCTGGCGGTCGACGCTCATTCCACGGACGGCACCCGCGAGTATCTCCTGGGCGCTGGGGCCCGGGTCGTGGACCAGAAGTCCCGCGGCGTGGGAGGCGCCTACTGGGAGTGCGTGCGGGAGGCCTCCGGGGACGCGATCATCGCTTTCAGCCCCGACGGCAACTCCCTGCCGGAGCTCATCCCGGTCCTGGCGGACAGGATGCGGGAGGGCTACGACATGGTGATCGCCTCGCGCTACGCCGAGGGAGCCAGGAGCTACGACGACGACTGCGTCACCGCGCTGGGCAACCGGATCTTCACCCTGGCGGTGAATCTGCTCTTCGGCGGGAGCTGTACCGACAGCCTGGTCATGCTCCGGGCGTTCCGCAAGGACCTGCCGGAGCGGCTCGGGATGCGGCCCTCCGAGCTTCCGGTATTCGAGTACCAGCTCTGCATCCGCTGCGCCAAGCGGAAGATGAGGACCCTCGATATCCCCGGGGACGAACCGCCCAGGATCGGCGATGCGCGCAAGATGCGGCCGTTCTTCAACGGCTCGGCCCTGCTTTGGTGTCTGGCGAAGGAAGCCCTCGGCGGCCTCAGCCCCCGTCGATAGCGTCGGCGATGGACGACGCGACGTCCATGCATTCCCGGACCTCGCTCGCCTCGGTGGGCACCGAGACGCGCACCTCCAGCTGCTTGCCCTGGGCCAGCACCCAGAGGTCGGGCAGGCCCAGGAGCTTGCGCCGCATGGAATGGTCGAAGGCCGCTTCGCCCAGCTCGGGCGGGGTGGCGCGCACCAGGAAGCGGGCCTCGAACTCGGGGTCGTTGAACGTGACGCGGTCCGGGACCACCATGCCCGAGGCCTTCTCGATCTGCTCGCGCGGGCCCACCTCGACGCGGAGCTGGTGCTTGGGGTTGAGCGGGGTCATCAGCACGGCGGCCATCCGTTCTCCCTCCTGCACGGCCGTGAGCGCCATCTTTCGGTCCTTCCAGGAGCCGACGATGCGCGGAGGGTCGGGCTGGAACTGGAGCCCCAGAAGATCGGCCAGGCGCGGCCAGCGGGACGCAGGGTTGCGGTAGCGGCTTTCGCGCCAGAAGTACACTCCCAAAGGGATCGCGATGCAGACTACGATTACGAGTATTTCCATAGTCTCATAATACAAATTCCGTCAGTGTTCTCAAGGGGCGGACGGCTCACCACAACCCTTCCATCAGCACCTTGGTCATGCGGGTCGCGGTCTCCATCAAGGGGACGCTGGCCTTGGCGTACTGCACTGCCGCGGCAGAGGCGGTCTGAACCGAGGACGCCAAGTGCTTCTTCCACGCGCCGTAGTGGCTCTCTTCGCTCGTGAAATCGATGCGCATGCCGTTGGGCATCTTGACCACGGCATCATCCCCGCGGCTCTTCAGGGTCCCTTCCACCTGCGCCCCATCCTTGCGCAGCGCGTCCACCAGCTCCCTGTGCAGGGGATGGGCCGAGTAGTTCCCGAAATCGGTCTCCACCCCGTCCGTGCTGTGCACGAAGCGCATGGAGACCGGCAGCTTGAGGCCGTCGAAGAGCTTGGCCGCATCGGCGTAGAGCCGGACCTGGAGCGCCGCAGCCGCGGAGTCGCCGTCCGTGAACCCGCGGAAGTGGTCGTTCACGAAAGCCGTGACCGTGGGGTCCTTGCCGTAGAGGCTGGTGAGGTGGCGCATCGTGGCTCCGCCCACGATCCCGCCCGCGGAGAGCACGCTCATGGTGAAGGCGGTGTCCTTGTTCGGCGCGTCCTTGGTGAGGTGATAGAAGGCGTCCACGAAGACCTTCGCCTTGTCCCCGTTCTCCTGACCCGCGGAACCCATGTAGCTCTTCACGAACTCGGGCCACGCCTCGCCCGCGCTCTTGGGGTACACGAAGATGGCTCCCTCGCCGGCCTTGAGCGACTTCATGACGGCCTCGCGCGCTCCGGACGTGTCGCTGCGCAGGTCCTGCGAGGACCGGCCGTGCACCCAGGTGTTCACGCTGTCGAGCCGGGTGAAGCCTTCCTTGGGGATGAGGGAGATGACGTTGAGTTTGACCCCGTCGACCTTGTACGTCTGCCGTGTCTCGGTGTAGGCCTTGCCTCCGATGGCGAGTTCCTTCGTCTCGGCCTTGCCCACGGTCTGGAAGCGCGACGCGTCCGGCATCACGGCCCGACCGGGCTGGAGGGCCGGACCCTCGGGGCGCAGGGAGCCGTCGAAGAGCTCCGGGAGCACGCGCATGAGCCTCTCCATGGTCCCGTCGAGCGCGCTGCCGACCTCGGAGCGCAGCGCCGGGATGTGCTCCGCCAGGGCCTTGCCCGGGCACTCGGTCTTGGCGTAGTCCCCGTGCGTCTTGATCTCCGAGACCGGGATGCGGTGCGAGTCCGCCAGCCAGGAGGTGAGCTGGCCCAGGGACTTCAGCTGCTCGGCCGAGGGCTTTTCCTTGGTGAAGTTGCCCTCGAGCACGACCTGGACGTGGCCCGAGGTGTCGTACTTGGTGTTGGAGTCCCCGGCGTAGTCCACGGACCGGCCTTCCGCGATCTTGCCGTCCGAGCCGATGTAGTAGTGGTAGGGCACGTCGCCCCAGCCCTTCTCTCCCTGGGAGAAGGACTGGAGCCCGCGCATCTTCTGCTCGATGGAGGTCTTCGGCTTCTGCCGCTCGCCCGTGTGGTGGATGGTGATGTGCTTGATCTCCTTCTGCCGCGTCATGGAGTCCGTGTCCGCCTCGGCCGCGCGCCAGTCCTTGCGCGAGACCATGTCCGGCTTGGCGACGGGCTGGCGCAAGGGGACCGGACCCGGAGGAGGCGTCGTCGCCGGCCCCTGACCGGGCTTGATCGACGGCAGGGGACCGCCTACGGGCGCGGCCGCGGCCTCCGGCCGCGGGGCCGCGCCGTCGAAGAAGCCCTGCGAGGCGAGGTAGCTCCGCATCGTCGCGGCGTCCTGATGCTCGTAGGCGCTCAGGAAGAAGGTCGCTGTCTTGCCCAGGAGTTCGCCCTGCCCGCCGCGGATGTCGGTGCGGGCTATGGTCCAATCCCAGTTCGCGCTATGGTCGTTGATCATCTGCCCCTTCCCGGGGCGGCAGCCGTGGGAGCCGAGCTTGCCCGGATGTATGTCGTAGGGCCGGTTCTGGCCCCTGTCGTAGTCGCCTTGGTGCTTGGGGTCGGCCACGAGCCTCCCGCTCTCAGGGTCGACCTTCAGCGCGCCTTTGCCCGGGGTGTAGTTGTGCATCATGACCTTTTGGTCGATGTGGTGGTTGATCCAGCCGGGATCCCTGCTGCTCCCCGTGCCCGGCTGGCCGTCTCTCTCGATGTTGGTGAAGTACGTGACCCCGACCGAGGCCGCCTCGATCTTGGGAGCCAGCGCCGAGACCTGCGCCTTGAGCCTCTCGACCTGGGCCTCGTGGCCGCCCTGCTGCTCGAGCTTGGCGATCTGCGCCTGCAGGTTCTCGCGCTGCTGCAGGAGCGGCGCCGGGTCCCTGGGGGCGTCGTTGGCGAACGGCAGGGACCCTGCTGTCGCGAACCGGTAGAGCACGACGCCTTCCCGGGTCGCGACGATGTTGTCGGTCAGCTTCGGCTCCGACCCCTCATGGTACTGGACGCCGTACCATATGAGCGGCTGATCCTTGGGCGCCGCTTCGAGCGCTTTCTTGAAGTAGTACTGGTCGCGCATGGCGCGCGTCTCGGCCGGCACCTTTGCCATGGCCTTGGCGAGCTCCTTGCTGACGATGTCGGTCCGGGGGTCGTCCCTCAGGCGCTGGATCCTCTCCTGCATCTCCTTGGGGTAACGGTTCAGAATCTTCTCCTGCTCCTCCTTGGACAGGGCGCCGAAGTCGACGAAAGGCGGCCTCTTGGCTGGAGCGGCGGGCGCCGCAGCCTCGGGCGCCGGCTTGGGGGCGACCGGGGCTCCGGCCGGGACCCCCGGGACGGGCAGCGCGGCCAGGGCGTCGCGCGGCTTGTCCCCGTCGAAGGTGCCGGCCAGGAGCTTCGTCAGCCAGGCGGGTTCGCTATAGCCCTCCCCCACCTTCCGGCTGAGCGGGCTCTGATTGACGCCGGAGCCCTTGAACGCCTGGAGCAGGGCGTCGCCTGCGCTCGCGCCCGCGCTCGCCCTGCCGTGGAAAGCGTCGTTGTGGCCCTTGACCAGGAAGGCGCTCATGGTCACGGAGCCGAGCTGGCGGGATATTTGGAGCCTGCCCTGCCCTGAGCCGTCGCCCCAAGGCGTGAGCTCGGTGATGCCGTCTTTCTGCAGGATCTGCTGCACCTGGGACTGCAGCTTCGCGATCTGCTCCGGGCTTCCTCCCTGGCGCTGGAGTTGGGTGATCTGGTCCCGGAGGCCCTGGGTCTGCCTCTCGGCCGCCTGCAGTTTCTGGGGCAGGTTCTCGGACATGAGGCGGTTGGTGAGGGCCGAGAGGTGGTCCATGGGCCTGGGGCTGCCGTGGGTCGGGTTGGCCCCGTACGTGAACGCCATGTGCACGCCCATCTCCTTCATCTTCTGCGCGAGTCCGAAGTCCGCGGCGATGTCCGTCCCGGGGGAGTACATGGCGTCCGCGCGGTACTGCACCCCGCCCTCGAGGTAGAGCTTGGAGTAGCGCTCCATGAGCCCCTTGACCGCTTGGCCGAGCTGCTTGTCGTGCGCGCTGAGGTCGCCGCCGCCTTTCTCGAGCTCGCTCAGCCGGCCCAGTATCCTCTGGGCCGCCTCGCGGGTCTGGGCGTCGGGATGCGTCTGGCTCAGGGAGGCGAGCATTTCCCGGTTGCCCATCAGGCTCTTGGGGATGTCGAGCTTTCCGTTGAGCCCGTTGGTGACGGCGTTGTTCCTGGACGAGGCCGCGCTGTAGGCCCCGGAGAAGTAGGAGGTCTTGTCCGGCCCGACCGTGGAGGACATGCCGTGGAGCACGAGCTCGACTCCCGCGTAGCCTGTCTGATCGTTCTTGTAGGCGTGCCAGTTGTCCGGGTGGGATTGGTTCTGATAAGGAGCGGTATTGGCCACCAGGTAGCGGGCCTCGACGACCACGGGCTTGCCGAGCCTCTTGGACTCCTGCTCGGCCAGGGCCTGGTGCGCCTTGTCCAGCAGGGGGCTCTGGTCCTTCTTGGGGTCCCGGGCTCCGGCGTAGGCCGCGGCTCCGCCGGACATGCCGTGCAGGTGCGTGACCACGATCCTCACGGGCTCGGCCCCGCTCGCGTCGGGCCCGGACTTGAATTCGCGGACGTACATGCCGCTGACTCCCCTCATGCCCGTGATCTTGTGGTAGGCGCCTTTATCCAGTTTCTTGCCGTCGGGCCCCACGGCGGAAGCCGGGCCGATGTGCGAGGGCTTCAGGACGGGGGCGCCCGGCGCCGCGGCCGGGGGGACGATGGAGGGCAGGGGGGCCGCGGGCGCGGGGACAGGCTCGGCCTGGGCCGCCTGTAGCCCGCTTCCGTCGAAGCTCAGGTTCTCGAACATGTGGCGGAACCCGTCTTTATAGACCTGTCCGTGGGAGCTGGAGGCGCGGAATCGGAGGCGGTCCGTATCCTTGCCCGCGGAACCGCCGTTGTCGAATCCCTTGCCGCCGAACTCCTTGGAGATGGAGGATTGGAACTCGCGTTGATAGTCGTAGTGGTACTCGTTGGAGGAACCCAGACTGTGATAGAAATCGGCCTTGATGTGCGGGTAGCCCTTCAGCACGCTGATGAAATTGTCCCGCCGCGTCTGATCCGACCAAGAGCGCACGGCTTCGGCATCGACGATCCTCTCGATGCGCTTGGCGTGGGCATCGGCCTTGGCCACGTAATCCTTCAGCTCCTGGAGACCCTGGCTTTTGCCGATGAGCTTGGCAACCTGGGCCTTGGCCACGATGCCGTCCAAGTCCTGCTGGCTTTGGGCCTGGGAGATGAGGTCGCCGAACCTCTTCGCCGTGGCGAGGTAATCCGTGGCTCCGAGTATCTGGGTCCCGCCCCCGGATTGCGCGATGAGGACCGTTTCGGCCTGCGGATGGCCGAGAGCGGCCGCCACCCTCGCCGCTCCGTCGAGATACGCCTCTCCGGCTGAAGCGGACGCCGGGGTCTTCTGCCAGTCGCCTTGAGGCGAGAGGATGAGCGCGTACGAACCCTTGGGGATGTCCTTTGCCGATGCCTCGGCGTCCCCCCGGCCCCAGGAACCTGCCACGTTGGCCTGCGCATCGCCGTGGAAGCTTACCACGACCTTGGCGAGCCGGCCGTTCACGTCGCCCACGGCCTTGAGGTAGACGGAGCCCGAGCGGGTCTTATCGCCGAAGAGCGCGCTGGCAGGCACCTTCAGGCCCTCCCCCTGCAGGGCCTTGAGTACGGCCTCGTCGCTCATGTTCTGCCCTTTCAGGAATTCCTTGACGCCTGCGGGCAGGGGTACGGCTGGCCGAGCCGGCTGCGCAGGCGGCGCCGGTTTGGGAGCGGAGAGCTCCGTGACCGTCTGATGGGCCTTGAGCATCCCCTCGTACTTGGCGAGCGTCTTCTTGTCCGCGGGGTCGGAGGAGCTCCGGAGCCTGTTCATCTCGGATTCGAGCGCGGCCCTGTCCTTGAACCCCAGGCGCTCCGCCGGATCCACCTTGGCCTGCTGGGCGTAGTCGAGCCCGATCTCGGAGAACTTCTTGCCCGCGACCTCCTGGAGGGCCGCGTCCAGGTCCCCGCCGTGCTTCTGGAGGCCCGCCTCGAGCCTGCTCTGCGCATCCTGCTCGGAGACGCCGAGCCGGCTGGCCACGAGCTTGGAGAGACCGACCTTGGCGTCGACGGACTTGAGCTGCTTGGTGAACTGCTCCGAGACCGGCTTCTGGACCGGCGGAGCGGCCGGCGTCATCTCGCGGAGATCGTTGAAGGGCGTCGAGCTCAGCTTCGTCTCCCCGCCCGACGCCAGCAGGTAGAGCGGGCTGCCGTCATGGGCGGCGCCCGCGGGGATGACGGAGACCTTCTTGTCCGCAGGCAGGCGCGTGTTCGCGAGCTTGACCAAATCCTGCACGTTGCGCGGCAGGCTCTCCGGGAGCTGGACCTTGCCGGCCTTGAGGGAGGCCACGGCCGCGAGGTGGGCCTCGAGCGCGGCCTGATCCTTGAACTTCAGGAGCCCGTGCTTCGGGTCGGCCAGTTCGTTCCAATCCCCCTTCTCACCCATCTGGACCCGGGTCTTCCCCGTCGGGTCGATCTCCGAGACGACCTTCTGCAGGTCCGCCGGAGGCGTGGGGCCCTCGCTGCTCCATGCGCCGAAGCCCTCGTGGGTCAGCTTCATGCCGCGGCCTTCGTACTGCCATTCGCCGTTCTTCTGCTGGACGAAGCCGGCCGTCCCCTGCGGCGTCTGGATGGAGAGCCGCTTGACCCCGTCCGCTCCGGTCTCCACAGGGGAGCCTCTTATAATGGAAGGCTTGCCTCCCGTGACCTTCTCCACGGCAGAGCCGATCAGCTGTTCCGCCTGCTCGGGGGTGAGCTTCTGTCCCGGCTTGAACTCCATGGAGTACTTGGCCTCACGGTCGACCTTGGGCGCGGCGGGCGCCTGCTCCGGGGCCGGAGGCTGGACCGGCAGCTTCCGCGGCCCGACCACGGCGCCGGAAGGTGTGCCGTCGGCCCTCGGTGCGGGCGGAGCCTTCGGCAAGGTGTGATGCAGGGACTCGTGTTCCGCCCGCGGGACGCTGCGCGCGTTATTGAGCGCATCCTGCACGCGTTCGCCCATGCCTTTGGCGGGCTGGTAGGCCAGGGGCGCCGGGGCCTTGGAGGGGATCGGCGCCTGCCCCAGGCTGGCGCGCGCGAGGAGCCCGTCCACGTCCGGGGCCTTGGGCCGCTCCCTCTCGGAGAGCTTCCGCGGCATGCTGTCGATGATCCCCTTCACGTTCTTGGCGTCCAGCTGGTGGATGTCCCCGCCTTCGCGGAGGAAGCTCACGCTCACGTTGTTCTCATCGAACGACTCCATCTTGCCCGGGGTGAGGCCTTTCGGGTCCTTGATGTTGAGGTCGTTGACGTACTGGTTGACGAAGTCCGTGACCTGCGCGCTGCGCTGCCAAGCCTCCCAGGTGCGGGGGTTGTCGTTCTCATAGTTCCTGGCGAGGTAGTCCGCGACGGGGCCGGTGACCGAGAGTCTGAACTCGTCTTTCCCCGCGGCGTCGGCCACGGCTTCGACGGCCTGCTGCAGGGCCGCGAGGCCGCTCGAGCCCCAGCCGTCGTAGTCCACGGCCATGGCCTTGGCCGCGTCCACGGTGAGGATGACGGCGGTGTCCTTCCCCAGCTCCGAGTCCAGCTTCTTGAGCGCGGCGGCCTCCGCCTCGGGGGTCTTCTCCGCGGGGCGGACGACGACCCGGACCTGCGTCGCTTTCTTCAGATCCTGCAGCGTCCCCTTCACCCGGACATTGACCTTCTCCAGCCCTTCCAGCTTGACGTCCAGACCCTTCTCCTTGTCCTTGTCCGCGCGCTTGAGCACGGAGAGGGTGATCTCGGTCGGCATCCTGGCCGGAGGCTGCTTCTGCTCGGGCGGAGGGGGCTGCTTGGTATCGCCGGTCTCCTGCTTCGGCGGCGGCTGCTGCGGCTGCGAAGACGTCCCCGACCCTTCCTCGCCGGCGAGCGGGCACGGCAGGAGCAGGAGCGCGACCAGTAGCGTCCGCAGGGAGCTTGCCATCACTCCAGCATGGCGCTTGCGGGCCCAAAGAGGCTGTAACCAAAGTCCTAGACAGGGAATAGGACTCTGGACCTAGATGTAAATAGGCCCTAGGACCTAGGCGGGTTTATACGGAAACGACTTCCTTTACGCCGGGGACTTCCTTGCGCAGGGCCTGCTCGACGCCTTTTTTGAGCGTCATCTGGCTCATGGGGCAGCAGCCGCACGCGCCGGTGAGCCGCACCTTGACCACACCGTCGGGGGTGACGTCGACGAGTTCGATGTTCCCTCCGTCGGCCTGGAGGGCGGGGCGTATCTTCTCGAGCGCGGCTTCGATCTTCTGCTTCATGATCCAGAGTCTACCAAAATTTCCTATCATGGGGCCATGAACATCGGACGATTGGCGGGCAGCATCGCGGAGTCTCCCACGCTGAAGCTCAATTCCCAGGCCGCGGCCCTGAAGGCCGCGGGGGAGCCCGTCATCCACCTTGGCGGCGGGGAGCCCAAGAATAAGACCCCGGAAGCCGCGGTGCTGGCAGCCAAGGCCAAGCTCGACAGCGGGGAGGTCAAGTACACCCCCAGCGAGGGCGTCCCCTCGCTCAAGAAGGCCATCGTGCGCTACACGGAGGAGAACTACGGCCGCTCCGCGTCTCCCGGGAACGTCATCGTCTCCGCCGGGGCCAAACCCGCCCTGTTCAGCCTGCTCTACGCCATCCTCGACCCGGGAGACGAGGTGCTCATCCTCGCGCCCTACTGGGTCAGCTACCCCGAGATGGTCCGGATGGTGGGGGGCGTCCCGGTCGTGCTCAAGCCCGGGGAGGGACGCTTCGTCCCTACGCTGCGCGAGATCGAGCGGACCCTGACCCCCAAGACCAAGGCCGTCATCGTCAACAGCCCCAACAACCCCTCGGGCGCGGTCTATCCCGAGGAGCTCGTGGCGGACCTCGTGCGGCTGTGCGAGAGCCGCGGCGTCGTCTATATCTCGGACGATATCTACCACAAGCTGGTCTTCGGCGGCAAGAAGGCCGCGTCCCCCTACGCCTGCACGGACAAGGACATCGAGTCCACCCAGGTGGTCAGCGTCAACGGGATCTCGAAGGTCTACGGCATGACGGGCTTCCGCATCGGCTGGGTCGTGGCCCCGAGGAAGCTCGTGGAGGTCATGGGCAACGTGCAGGGGCAGATCCTTTCGTGCGCCTCCGCCCTCGCGCAGGCCGCGGCCGAGGGCGCTCTGACCGGCCCCCAGACTCCCGTGGTCTCGCTCTGCGAGGCCCTGCAGAGGAACCGGGACGTGATGATGCGCGAGCTCTCCGCCATGAAGAAGCTCAAGGTACGCGAGCCCGAGGGGACCTTCTACTGTCTCCCGGACTTCAGCGCCTACAAGGCCGACTCCATGGAACTCTGCCGCTTCCTGCTGGAGAAGGCCCTCGTGGTCACGGTGCCGGGCCGCGAGTTCGGCATGGAGGGCCACCTGCGCCTGAGCTACTGCACCTCGGCCGAGGACGTGATCGAGGGGGTCTCGCGCATCCGCTGGGCCTTGGACCCCGAGTCTCCCGAAGAGATCGAGATCGGCGGCAAGCGCCGCGTCAGGGATTGGGCGTAGCCCGGCCGGGCTCTTCCCGCACCACCTTGCCGTCCATGATGTGGAGCACCCGCTGGGAGCGGGCGGCCACGGCCTTGTCGTGCGTGACGAGCAGTATGGTCATGGACTCGCCGTGCAGCGTGCTGAAGAGGTCCAGGATCTCCATGGCCGTCTTGGAATCCAGGTTGCCGGTGGGCTCGTCCGCCATGAGCAGGACGGGCCGGTTGGCCAGGGCCCGGGCGATGCCCACGCGCTGACGCTCGCCGCCGGAGAGCTCCAGGGGGGTCCGGTGCGCCTTCTCGCCGAGGCCGACGCGGGCCAGGAGCGCCTGTCCGCGCTCGAGCCTTTCGCGGCGGCCGACCCCGGCGTAGCCCATGGGCAGGCACACGTTCTGGAGCGCGGTCATGCGCGGCAGGAGGTTGAAGGACTGGAACACGAACCCGATCTTCTCGCGGCGGAGCCGGGTCCTGTCTCCGTCCCCAAGGCGCTCCACTCGTTGTCCGTCGAAGATGTAGGTCCCCGAGGTGGGGCGGTCCATGAGCCCGAGCACGTTGAGCATGGTGGATTTGCCGCAGCCCGAGGGGCCCATGACGGAGATGAACTCCCCTTTGCCCACGGAGAAGCTCAAGCCCCGCAGGGCCGTGAAGCTCCCCTCGCCCTCGCCGTACACCTTGATCAGGTCGCGGACGTCGAGCATCACGGCCACAGCCGTTCCCCCGCGGCGCGGCGGTACTCGGCGCGGTTGATGCTCGCGTCGTAGAAGGCGCGCATGCGCTGGACCTGGGAGTTCACGTAGTCGAGCCGGGCCTGGGAGAGACGGATGACGTCCGCGCTCCCCTGGCTGTATTGCTCGAGCACGATGTCGAGGTTCTGCTTGGAGATGTCCTCCTTGCGCACCGAGATCTCGTAGGACTGCACCGCGCGCAAGAGCCCTATGTGGGCCTGATAGACCTGCTCGCGGATATCGCGCCGGAGCTCCTCGCTCGCGTTCCGGGACTTGCGCCACGTCGCCTGGGCCGCGCGCACGTTCTTGAATTGGGAGTAGAAGTTGAACGAGGCCGGCAGGGCGAGCCTGAGCGTGAACCCGTACACCGCGGCCCTCCACCCGAAGGAGTCCGTGGGCTGCATGAAGTCCGCGGCTACGGCGTGGCTCAGGCCGAAGTCCAGCGCGAGCGTGGGCAGGGCCGACTGCAGGGCCTGCCGGAAATTGATGTCCGCGGTCTCGAGCTCCATGCGGTTCTTGCGGATCTCGGGCCTGTCGATCAGAGCGGCCCTTAAGCCTGCCTCCAGCACCGGGATGTCCGTGGTGCCGAGGATGAGCGAGGTCTCGAGCACGGCCGGGAGGCCCTCGTCGCGTTTGATGAGGGAGTTGAACCGGAACAGGGCCAGGCGCTCCTGGGCCTCGTCCGTGGCCACGTCGAGCTCGGCCGAGCGCCAGTCGGTCTCGGTCTTGAGCAGGTCGGAGAGGCTCTTCATGCCGTGGTTGTAGCGGTCCTGGGTGAGGAGGTAGGCCTCATGCTGGGATTGGAGGTTCTGCTTGGAGACTTCCGCGAGCTTCTGGGCCTGGAGCAGGCCGTAGTAGGTCTGCAGGGCCGCGATGACACGGGACTGCTGGGCCGAGGCGTAGTCTTCCCGGGACATGTCCCGGGCCAGGGATGTCCCCTTGAGGCTGCGGGCGTCCTGCCAGCTGTTGAAAAGGTTCCAGTTGAGCGCGGGGTTGAGGTCGATGTCGTTGGCGTTCAGGCGCCAGGCTTCGAAGGTGAAGCGGGAGCCCGCGGCGAGCTTGGCCGGGGTCATGGACGCGGAGAACGAAAGCGTGGGGAAATACGTGTGCGCGAACTGCGAGTCGAGCCTGGCCTGCGCCGCCACGAGGTTCTCGCGCGACTGGGCCAGCTCCGGCGAAGCCTCCAGCGCGGCGCGCACATAGGTCGAGGGGGACCAGCTCGTACCATCCGGAGCCGCCTCGGCTGATCCGAAGGACAAAAAGAGCAGTAGGAGGAGGGGCACTAGTCCTGGACCAGGAGGTTGTTGATCACGACGCGCACGCCGGCCACCCCCCGGACGACCTGCCCGATGCCCTGCTTCATCTCATCGGATTCCACGATGCCTGCGAGATAGGCGACGCGCATGTGGACGTCGATCTGGAGGAAGCGCAGGCTCAGCTCGGGATGCGCCTTGAGCTCGGCCTGGATCCTGGCCCGGATCCCAGGGTCGCTCATGTCGAGTTCCGAGAGGTGCTGCGTGCATGCCGTGAAGGGGGAGAGCGTCATGCATAGTACGGCCGCGGCGAGCAGTCTTCGCATATGATTATGGTACAATTTGCCGCGCGTCATCTCAACGCGTCTCACCTCGATGAAGCTGCTCCTGGCCACGGGCAACCCGCACAAGGTCCGCGAGATCTCCGAGATCCTCGGCCGGACGGGCGTGGAACTGCTGAGCCTCAAGGACCTCCCGGGGCTGCCGCACGCGGAGGAGGACGGCTCCACCCTGGAGGAGAACGCGCGAAAGAAGGCCGTCCAAGCGGCCGAAGCCTCGGGGCTCTGGGCCATGGCGGACGACACGGGCCTGGAGGTGGAGGCCTTGGGCGGGGCCCCCGGAATACACGCCGCCCGGTACGCGGGCGAGGGCTGCACCTTCGCGGACAACGTCCGGAAGCTCCTTCGCGAGCTCCAAGGGGTCCCCAGGGAGCGCCGGGGCGCCGCGTTCCGCTGCGTGGTCGCGCTGTGCGGTCCTGGACGCGGATGCGGCCAGGTCCTGAGCGGATATGGGAAGTGCTCCAGCGAAGGGCCCGGGCTAGAATATTTCTCCGAAGGCAGGCTGGAGGGCGTCATCCTGGAGAAGGAAGCCGGGAGCGGCGGCTTCGGCTATGACCCGGTGTTCTTCATCCCGTCCGCGGGGAAGACCCTGGCCGAGATGTCGGCGGAGGAGAAGAACCTCATCAGCCATCGCGCCCTCGCCTTGCGCGCCATGGCCCCGAGGCTCAAGGAGCTGGCTCGCTCATGAGGCTATCCGCCGCAGTGCTGTCGCTCGCGGGGCTGCTCTGGGCCCAGGCCCCCGGGCCGTCTCAGCCTCCCGCGGCCAAGCACGCTCAGCGTCCCGAGCTCACCCCGGAGCAAAGGCTCAAGCTCGAGGCCCAGCGGGCCCGGCTGCAGGCCGCCGTCGTCGCGGCTCCGGAGAACCCCGAGCTCTGGCGTCATCTGGGGCTCACGCATCAGGCCCTGGGCGACGCGATCGGCGCCAAGGGGGCCTTCGAGAAGGTCGTGGCGCTCAGGCCAGCGGACGCGGCCGGACATTTCATGCTGGCCCTGGCCTTGGAGAAGCTCCAGGACCCACGAGCCGTGGCCGAATGGGAGCTCTGCCTCCAGCACGCCAAGGACCCCAAGATGGCCGAGGCGGCGAAGCGCCACCTCAAGCACCTGAGGGGCGGATGAGACGGCGGGCCTATCCCACTTCCCGCCGCCCCAGGGGCACACGGGGTCCCCTGGGGAGAGCCGCGCTTGCCGCGCTCCTCGTCCTGGCTTCGGGCTGCATGGGCCCGGAGGTCACGTTCAATAAGCGCTACGAGTTCTCCAGGCTGCGCCGCGTCGCGGTATCCAGATTCGACGGGCCCAGCGGAGAGGCGGCTTCCGATTTTTTGACGCACGCGCTCCTGGGCTCGGGCGCGGACGTGGTCGAGCGCTCGCGTTTGGAGTCCTTGCTCGCGGAGCAGCGCCTCTCCGGGCGGGGGGCCTTGGACCCGACCACGGTGAAGCGCATCGGGAAGATCCTGGGCGTGGACGGCATCTTCATCGGCAACGTGACGAAGTACACGCCGGCCCAGAGCTATCTCGTCTATACCGGGTCCTCCACGGTCGTCGCTCCGCCCGTCACCTCGATGGGCGAAGCCTCCCGGTTCAGCCGGACGACGGCCTCGGGCGCTCCCGGGACCGACATCCTGACGTCCTCCGCGCAAGTCGGGCTGACCGCGCGGCTCGTGGATGTGGAGACCGGCTCCGTGGTATGGTCCGCCCACCAGAGCTATGAGGGCTTCGACACGGACTCGGCCATGTCCGCCATCTCCACCGCCTTCGCCCGGACGCTCGCCCACCTGTGGGGACCGCGCTAGCCCTCGCCGCCCTCCTGCTGGCCTGCCCCTCCCATGCGGGCAAGCCGGAGCCCATCGGGCAAAGGACGTTCTGGGACGAGCTCATGGAGCATCAGACCCGGAAATCCCTGCACGCGGGCGCCCAGTTCATGAGCGCGTCGCAGTATGAGGAAGCGGCCAAGGAGTTCGCCAAGGCCGTCATCGCCTCGCCCAACGACCCCGAAGCGCATCGCATGCTCGGGGTCGCCTATTATTGGTCCGGGAACGTGGCCCAGGCCGAGAGCGAGTTCCGGGAGAGCCTGAGGCTCGACCCGGAGAGCCCGCAGGGGCATCTCCTGCTCGGGATCGTCCAGGCCTGGAAAGGGGAGATGAACGCGGCCTACGACTCGTTCCTGCTGGGCGCGAAGTTCGACCCCGAGCGCGCGGACCTCCAGATGAACCTCGGCTCCATCGAGGAGTCCCGGGGGGACTTCCAGCCCGCCTTGGCGCATTTCCGCAGGGCCGCGGAGCTCGACTCCCAGAACGCCCTGTACCATTTCCAGCTCGGCATGCTCTATGGCAAGCTCGGCCGGTACGAGGAATCCGTGCCGTCGCTCCGGAGGGCGATCAAGCTCTTCCCGGGCTACGAGGACGCCCTGCTCGAGCTCGGAGCCGTGTACGAGCGCATGGAGAAGGGCGATGAGAAGGAGGCGCGCGCCTGCTTCGAGAAGGCGGTCAAGCTCAAGGAGCGCGACGCCGTGGCGCGGCTGCGTCTCGGGAGGGTCTATCTTTCGATGGGCGACCCCGCGAAGGCCGCGGGGGTGCTGCGCGATGTGTTCCATCTCACCCCCGCGGACCGCGGGGGCGGGCTCGCCCTCTCGGTGGCCTACGGCGGGCAGGGGGGGGACGACGCGGCGGGTAAGGACGCTCCCCCGGAGGACCCGGCTTCCGGAGGCGCTTCGTCCGGCCCGCTCGACTTGGTGCGCAGGAACGTCTCGCGCATCCCGCTGGACCAGGACGCGGTGCTCAACGTCGACATCGCCTTCATCGCGCGGCCGAAGCTGGTGCGCAGGCAGGCCCGCGAGACGCCTTCGTCGCTGAAGAAGGAGCTCGAACGCGCGGGGAAGCTCCCCGCAGGGGGGGCCATGGGCGTGCGCAAGGAGTACGAGCTCAAGGCCGGGACCCGGGAGGAGCGGCTCGCCGAGATACGGCGCATCCTCGCGGACCTCAAGGGGGCCCTGGATTCGGCGCCCGCGGACAGCGAGACCCGCATCGGCATGAACCTGGCCTTCTCCGACAGGCCGTCGGCCTCGCGAGGAGGCAAGCCCGCGGAGGCGAAGGTGTCGTACCAGCCGCGGGACGTGGGAAACGACATGGGGCTCTGGGTGATGGGCACGGGCTGGATGGCCCTCGTCGAGGAGGTCCTGACCCCGGCCGGAGAGAGGATGCCGCACGAAGGGAGCGCGGACTGGTGGCTCCTGGAGGGGATCGGACACGCGACCCTGGGCAGGGCGCGTCCGGCGGCGGAAGCCTTCGCGGCGGCCCTCAAGCTCGATCCGCGTTCCGAGCTGGCCACTCTCGGCCTCGGCGTCGCGCGCGTCATCTCCGGGGATGAGAAGGGCGCGGCCGAGGCCTACCGGAGGGCCCTCGAGATCAACCCGAAGAACAAGACCGCAGAGGAAGGTTTGAAATGGCTGATGACGCAGTCCACGGTCGCCGCTCCGTAGACAGGGCGCTGGCCGGACATCTCGAGGGAAGGGTCCGCCGCCTCCACTTCGTGGGCATCGGAGGGGTGGGGATGAGCGGGATCGCCCAGATCCTGGTCAACCTCGGCTACAAGGTCTCCGGCTCGGACCTGAAGGCCACGGAGCTCACGCGCCGCCTGGCGGCCGCGGGGGCCAGGATACACGCGGGCCACAAGGCCTCCAACATCCGCGGTGCCGAGGTGGTGGTGGTGAGCTCCGCGGTCTCGCCGGCCAACCCCGAGGTGGCCGCGGCGCGCAAGGCCGGCATCCCTGTGGTCCCGCGGGGCGAGATGCTCGCCGAGCTCGCGCGGCTCAAGAAGACCGTGACCGTCGCCGGGACGCACGGGAAGACCACGACCACGGCCATGACCGCCATGGCCCTGCGCGGCGCGGGCGCGGACCCCACCGTGATCGTAGGCGGGCAGGTGGCGGACCTCGGCTCGAACGCGCGGGTGGGCTTGGGCGAGTTCCTGGTGGCGGAGGCGGACGAGTCGGACGGGTCCTTCATGAGGCTCGCCCCGCTGGCCGCGGTGGTCACCAACATCGACGACGATCACCTCGACCATTACGGGAGCATGGCCGAGTTGAAAAAGGCCTTCCTGAGCTACCTGCACGGGCTGCCGTTCTACGGGGCCGCGGTGCTCTGTTCGGACGACCCGGGAGTCCGTTCCATCCTGCCCAAGGTGGACCGGCGGGTCATCACCTACGGCCTGAAGCCCGGGGCGGAGTGGCAGGGGAAGGTCTTGGACGGCCGGCGCGTGGAGGTGCTCCATAAGGGGAGACGCGTGGGGACCTTGACTCTCAAGCTGTGGGGGAGGCACAACGCCCAGAACGCTTTGGCGGCCGTCGTCGTGAGCGACTTCTTGGGCTTGAACGTCGCCAAGGCCATGGCCGGGCTCTCCGCTTTCCGCGGCGTCGGCCGGCGCATGGAGCTCCTGGGCGAGGGGGCCGGCATCGTCTTCCTCGACGACTACGGGCATCATCCGACCGAGGCGGCCGCCACGCTCGAGGCCGTGCGCAGCGCGTATCCGGATCGGCGGCTGGTGGTCGCGTTCCAGCCCCACCGCTACAGCCGCACGAAGGCCCTCCATCGGGCGTTCGGGCCCGCCCTGCGCCGGGCGGACCTCGTATTCGTCATGGACATCTACCCGGCGGGGGAGAAGCCCATGCCGGGAGTGAGCTCCCGCCTGATCCTCGATGCGCTCAAGCGCGCGCGCGTGCCTGCGGCCCCATACACCCGCACCCTGGACCTGGCCAGGGAGTTGCGGCGCGGGGACGTGGTGCTCACCCTCGGGGCCGGCGACGTCTGGAAGGTGGGGGCGGACCTCCTGCGCCGCGCGCAGAGCTCCACGCTCACCCTCGTCTGATGGGAGCGAGGCTCGGGCAGCATTTCCTGGTCTGCGCCGAGGCGGCCGACGCGATCGTGCACGCGGCGGGCCTCGCGCCGGGGGAAGCCGTCGTCGAGATCGGCCCGGGCCGGGGCGTCCTGACCGAGCGGATGCTGCTCTCGGGCATCTCCGTGACGGCAGTGGAGCTCGACCGCCGGTTGTGCGCCGGGCTGTCCGCGCGCTTCCCGGAGGGGCTGACGCTCCTCCACGGGGATTTCCTGAAGATCGACCTCGCCGCTCTGCCCCGGCCGTGCGCCGTGGTGTCGAACCTGCCCTACGCCGTGGCCGCGCCCATCCTTCAGCGCCTGCTGGACTGGCCCGGATGGGACCGGGCCGTGCTCATGTTCCAGAAGGAGGTGGCGGAGCGCATCCTGGCCGGTCCGGGGTCGAGGAAGTACGGGCCCTTGACGCTCTCGGTCCTGCTCAAGGCCGAGGCCGAGCCGGTACGCGTCGTGCCGCGCACCTGCTTCTCCCCGCGGCCCCGGGTGGATTCCGCCGTGGTCCGGCTCAGGCGCCTGGCGCGGCCGCGGCTGGCCGAGGGAGTTCCCGAGGACCGGTTCTTCAAGGCCGTGGGGGCCGCGTTCCAGCACAGGCGCAAGACCGTGGGGAAGTCCATGTCCTTGGCCTTGGGGATCCCGCGCTCCGACGCGGGCGCGCTGCTCGCTCGCGCGGGGCTGTCTCCCGATGTCCGGGCCGAGGATATCCCGTTCGAAGGTTTCGCGTCGTTGGCCAAAGAGGTTTAGGCCGCTGCCCGCAGCCCTTTGTTTCCCGATGACCCAAGTGCGTCGAGTCCCCTTTGCCGGGTGAGGCGCCTTTGATGCGCGGGTCCGGCATCTCCTGATGATGGGACGTGCGCACAAGAGCGTTCGTGCGCGTTGGGATGAAGAATCGTGAATCTGGACTTGCGAGCGGAGAAGCGATTAAAAAACATACATTTATTGATTTTCAATGATGGCGCCATCACTGGATTTCGGATAGTGTCGAGAAGTCAACGATTTTTTCGTTTCCACCTCCGGATTTTCAAGAACAGGACGCCACCTTCGTGCAACCGGGGCTTGCCCGGGAGTCTCGGGGAGTCGTCGCGCGCAATGAGCTAGGTCCGCCGGGATCCGAGCGCCGGGAGCGCTTTGAGGAACTCCTCATACACCGCGTCGACGCTCACATCCCTGCAGGAGCCCCATTCGTTCGACACGGCCTGGAAGTGCGGGACCTTCCAGCGCTCGCAGTCCTGCGGCCGCGGCATCCACACGGCCTGGGTGTAGCGGCCCAGGATAGAGAGCGTAGGCGTGCCCACGGCCACGGCCAGATGCGCGGCGCCTGTCGCGTTCGTGACCAGGAGGTCCAGCCCTTCGAGGAAGGCCGCGAAGAGCCCCAGGGGATAGGGGCCGGCGACCGGGGAGGAGCGCACCCTCTCCTCCTCCCCGGGCCCGGGAAGGAAGACGACGTCGGCATGCTCTCGGACGCGGTCCGCGAGCTCGGCGAACTTCTCCTCGGGCCAGCGGTTGTCGAACTTCTTGAAGTTGCCCGGGAAGAAGCCGACGAGGGGCCGGCCCTTGCGAAGGGCTGCCAAGCGGCCCTTGGCGTCATGCCTGTCCTCGTCGCGGACCAGGACCCGGAGCCTGGGTTCGTACGGCGCGGACAGGAGCTTGGCCAGCCTGGCGTAGCGGTCGAGCATGTGCTCGTCCTCCGCCGGGGCCGCGGCCAGCAGCGAGTAGGCGCCGTCTCCCCGCCCCTTGGCGAATCCGGCCTTCACGCGCGCGCCCGCGAGGCGCGCCAATATCCAGGAGCTCCGCGAGAACGAGGGGTTGAGGTCCACCAGGAGGTCCGCGTCGGCGGTCGCGAGCTCCCAGGCCAGGCGCACGGCGGAGAGCGGGCGCAGGACGCGGGTCTCGTCGACGCCGGGGAGCAGGGCCGCGGCCGCTTGTCCGCGCTCGCCCGTGACGAGCGTGATCCGGGCTTCCGGGAAGCGGGAGCGCAGGGCCGTTATCGCGGGGGTCGCGATCACGAGGTCGCCGAGCCTGCCGATCCTCAGGAGGACGAGGCTCCTGACGCTGTCAAGCATGGAGGAGAATATTCTATCATTAGAGGTCTTGGACCATTAGGGGGAGAGCATGATCAGCGCGACGGATTTTCATGAGGGGATGGTGTTCGAGGACGACGGCCGCATCCTCCAAGTCATCAGCTACCAGCATCACCGCAAGTCGCAGGCCCGCGCCAAGGTCGGGGCGAAGATGCGCGACCTGGACAGCGGGTCCATCATCGAGAGGGCCTATCCGTCGGACACGAAGTTCCGCGAGGTGGAGGTCCGCAAGAAGGACTTCCAGTACCTCTACGCGGAGGGGGAGACCCTGCACTTCATGGACGTGGAGAGCTACGAGCAGGAGACCCTGCAGAAGGGCAAGCTTGGGGTCACGGCCAAGTTCCTGGTGGAGAACATGGACGTCATCGGCGTGTTCTTCGACGGGAAGTTCCGCACCGTCGAGATGCCGGCCAACATCGTGACCACCGTGGAGTGGGCCGAGCCGGGGGTGAAGGGGGATTCGGTCTCGAACCTGACGAAGATGGCGCGGACCGCCAACGGCATCGAGCTGAAGGTCCCGCTGTTCATCACGGAGGGGACGAAGATCAAGGTGGACACGCGCACCGGAGAGTACATCGAGAGGGCGCAGTAGGTGAGGCTCCTGACGGCCGGGCTGGTCCTCGCGTTCGCCGCGGGTCCCGCGTGGGGGCTCAAGACCGAGAGGCTCGTCGACAGCCGGTACGCGGCGGCGGCCGGCAGCGCGGGGATAGAGGTCGTCTCCGGCCTCGTCTTCGTGAAGCTCTCCTCAGGGACTCCGCAATCGCAGGTGGATGCCGGCCTCGCTTCCATCGGGGCGACCCGCGGCCGAGAATTCAAGGACGAAGGCTGGACCGTGGTGCACTTGGCCAGCGGGACCTCCGTGGCCGACGGTCTGGCCCAGGTGCGCGGCCTGTCCTTCGTGCAGGATACGGCGCCGGACCACGTGTATCACGCATCGGCCGCGCCGAACGACCCGTATTTCTGGCTCCAGTATCACATGAACATCCTGGACATGCCTTCCGCATGGGACCAGGAGCAAGGGGCCACCAACAAGGTCACGATCGCTGTCCTCGACTCAGGCATCCAAGGCAGCCACGCGGACCTTTCCTCCAAACTCGTGGGAGCGAGCCAGTTCTGCGATCCGGGTCCGTCCAAGACCCTCGCCGGGGACAACACGGCTTGCGCGGCCAATCAGCCGCCCACCCCGGCGTGCAGCCATGCGACCCAGGTGGCTGGAGCGGCGGCTGCTGCCACGAACAACGGCTTCGGAGTCGCGGGCATCGGCTGGCAGGTGAACCTCCTCTCCATGAAGATCTTCCGCGACCAGGATTGTTCGCCGACTGGAAGTTGCACAACCGCGGGATGCTCCACGGATGATAAGGCCGTGATCGACGCGATCAACCACGTCCGAGGGCTCGTGGGTGATGCGACCTACGGGAAGCTCGTCATCAATCTGAGTCTTGGCGCGCCCGCCACCGCGTGCGACGGACTCGTGGAGACCGCGATCGGCAACGCCGTCGCCGATGGGATCCCGGTCATCGTCTCTGCCGGCAATGACGGCGCGGCGGTCAACGCGCCCGCGAACTGCGCCAGCGCGATCCCGGTCGGCGCCACGGACCAGAACGACAGGATCGCTTCCTTCTCATCGCATGGGACCGAGTTGGCGAACAACGGGGTCTCCGCTCCCGGGGTGAGCATCGTCACTGCGGATCTGTCCAATAGAGTCACTGGGAACGCGACAGGGACATCCTTCTCCGCGCCTATAGTCTCAGGCCTGGCCGCGCTCATGCTGGCGCGGTATGCGTTGAACGTCGCGGCTGTCAAGGCCGCGCTGAGGAATTCAGCCGTCGATCTGGGAGACGACAACTATTTCGGCAAGGGCCGCGTGCACGGGTGCCGCGCACTGAAGTTAGCGGGAGGCGGGGACCCGGACACCTGCGTCGGCACCTCAGGCTCCGCATTGGGCGGGCTAAGGGAAGACGACTCGGTCATCGCGTTCCCCAACCCTTTCCGGCGGAGCCAGCATGCCAACGCCTACATCAAGGTGCCCACCAGTCTGCAGTCCTCCCCGAAGGTGCAGGTCTATACCAGCGACGGCCAGTTCGTGCGCGAGCTGGAAGTCATGGGGGCTCGGGCAATGTGGGACGGGAAGAACACGGGGGGCAACGAAGTGGCGACCGGGGTCTACGTCCTTAGGGTCAAGTCAGGCTCCAAGTCCAAGACCGGCCGCATCGCGGTCATCCGCTGACCGGACTTATCCACATTACTTCCGCAGCGGAAGTGCTGGGGATAAGTCGGAGCCTCGGATCGGTGTCGGAGCGGCCGCGACAGTTCGGGACAGCCGGCATAGCAATGAATAAGAATTATTTTGTAGCGTTTAACCGAACGCGCGCACGCGAAGTCGCGAAGCGGGTGCAGTTGGCGAACACGCCGCGCTCGCGCGCGAAAGGTCTTCTGGGACGCGAGTCGCTGGCGCAAGACGAGGGCATGTGGATCGTTCCGTGCTCCATGGTCCACACCTTCTTCATGCGGTTCGCCATCGACGTCGTGTTCCTGGACCGGGAGAACAAAGTGCTGCGCGTCTGCGAGGGCCTCGAGCCCTGGAGGGTATCGCCTTGGGTCCTACGGGGACACAGCGTGCTGGAACTGGCCGGCAGCAGCCTGCGGGGGACGCTCCGAAAGGGGGACGTCCTGGAGTTCGAGAAGGCGTGAGCGAGAACGATTTCACCACCCCGTCCGGCATCGAGATCCAGCGGGTCTACGACACGCCGGACACCCGGGACCCGGAGTACGTCCGCACCCATCTGGGGAACGCGGGAGAGCCTCCCTTCACCCGCGGGGTGCAGAAGACCATGTACCGCGGCCGGCTCTGGACCATGCGCCAGTACGCGGGCTTCGGCACGGCCGCGGAGACGAACGAGCGCTTCCGCTGGCTCCTTGAGCAGGGCCAGACCGGGCTCTCCGTGGCCTTCGACCTGCCCACGCAGATGGGCTACGACGCGGACCACCCCAAAGCCGCGGGCGAGGTCGGCCGCGTGGGCGTGCACGCCGGGACCCTCGACGACATGCGCACGCTCTTCAAGGATATCCCGCTCAAGGACGTCTCGACTTCCATGACGGTCAACTCGACCGCGGCCGTGCTCATGTCCATGGTCGCCGCTGTCGCGGAGGAACAGGGCGTGGCGGCCTCGGAGCTCCGGGGGACCGTGCAGAACGACATTCTCAAGGAGCACATCGCGCGCGGCACGCACATCTTCCCGGTGGCGCACGGCATGCGCCTGGCCGTGGACACCATCGAGTACTGCACCCGGAACATGCCCAAGTGGAACACCATCTCCATCTCCGGCTACCACATCCGGGAGGCGGGAGCGGACGCGGTGCAGGAGCTGGCCTTCACCTTCGCCGACGCGGAGGCCTACGTGCGGGCCCTGGTCGAGCGGGGCATGTCCGTCGACGAGTTCGGCCCCAGGCTCGCCTTCTTCTTCGGCTGCCACAGCCATTTCCTCGAGGAGATCGCCAAATTCCGCGCGGCGCGGCGCCTGTGGCACCGCATCATGACCGAGGAGTTCAAGGCCAAGGAGCCCAAGGCGGCGCAGCTGCGCTTCCACGTTCAGACCTGCGGCTCGACCTTGACGAGCCAGCAGCCCATGAACAACGTCATGCGCGTCGCCCTGCAGGCCATGGCCGCCGTGCTGGGCGGTTGCCAGTCCCTGCACACGAACTCCTTCGACGAGGCCCTGGCCCTGCCGACCGAGGAGTCGGTGCAGATCGCCCTGCGCACCCAGCAGATCCTGGCGTGCGAGACCGGGGTGACGTCCACCGTGGACCCGCTCGGCGGGGCCTACGCGGTGGAGGCATTGACGGACCAGCTCGAGGAGAAGGCCCTCGAGCGCATCAGGGAGATCCGCTCCATGGGCGGGATGATGAAGGCCGTCGCGGACGGCATGCCGCAGCGGGAGATCCAGGAATCCGCGTACCGCGCCCAGAAGGCGGTGGAGAACGGGCGGCGGGAGGTCGTGGGGCTCAATTGCTATAAGATCGAAGAGAAGGCGCGCCGGGGCAAGAGGCTGAAGGTCTCGCCGGCGCTGGAGGCGCGGCAGCGCAGGAGCCTGACCGCCTTCCGCAAGAAGCGGGACGGGGCCGCGTCGTCGCGGAGCCTCGGAGACCTGGCGAAAGCCGCCAAGGCCCCTCGCGAGAACCTTTTCCCGCACATCCTGCGCTGCGTCGAGTCGGGGGCCACGCTGGGCGAAGTCTGCGGGTCTCTCAGGGAGGTCTTCGGAGAGGATGGCATTTAAAGGTCTGGTCCGGCGCAAGACGGTCTCGGAGATACTGCAGGAGCGCAAGATCCTCGACGAGAAGCAGGTCAAGGCCGTCGAGGAAAAGGCCAAGAAGGAGAACGTGACGGCCCAGGAGGCCATCGTCAAGCTGGACTTCCTGAAGACCCCGAAGCTGCTCAAGGTCCTCTCCGAGGAATGGCAGGTCAAGGCCGTGGACCTGAGCCAGATGGAGATCGACGACGAGATCCTCAAGATCATCCCGGAGGCCGTGGCCAAGAGGCACCTAGCCGTGCCTTTCGCCAAGGAGGAGTCGGTCCTGTTCGTGGCCATGGCGGACCCCAAGGACTTCTTCGTGTCCGAGGACCTGCACCTGCGCACCGGCTTGGAGATCCAGACCTACCTCGCCATGCCTTGGGACATCATGGCCGTGCTCAATAAGGGTCAGGGCAAGGACGACGGCGCGGTCCTCAGCCAGATGGTCGAGAACCTGCAGGCGGGCCCGCAGACCCCTCCGGAAGGCGGAGACGAGATACAGAAAGATGCGGGCAAGGCCCTCTCGGACGTCTCGGAAGTGGACGCTTCGGCCCCCGAGGTCGAGAAGTGGGTCAACGCCATCTTCCTGGCCGCCATCAAGAACAAGGCCTCGGACATCCATATCGAGCCTTTCGAGGACCCCAACGGCAAGAACTCCAGGGTCCTGCTGCGCTTCCGCCAGGACGGCGTGCTCAAGGAGGGGCCGTTCAACATCCCCTGGGCGTACCGGAACGCGATCTCGGCGAAGCTCAAGATCATGACGAACTCGATGAACCTCACCGAGCGCCGCATCCCGCAGTCCGGCCGTATCCAGATCCTGGCCAGCGGCAACCCCATCGAGTTCCGCGTCGAGATCGTGCCCACGGTCTACGGCGAGAGCGCGGTGCTCCGTATCCTGGACCGCCGTTCCATCCAGGTGGACATCAACAAGATGGGCTTCATGCCCGACACCCTGGCGAAGTTCCTCGGGCTCCTGCAGGGCATCGGAGGCAAGAAGAACTTCGGCCTCATCCTGGTCTGCGGCCCCACGGGTTCGGGGAAATCCACGACCCTCTACTCCGCGCTCAACTACGTCAACCGCCCGGACATCAAGATCCTCACCGCCGAGAACCCGGTCGAGTACAACCTCGACGGCATCGTGCAGGTCCCGGTCAACCCGGACCTCAAGCTCGGCGAGAACAAGAAGTTCGACTTCGCCGCGGCCCTGCGTTCGTTTTTGCGCCTCGACCCGGACGTCATCATGGTCGGTGAGATCCGCGACACGGAGACCGCCCACATCGCCATGGAGGCCGCCATGACCGGCCACCTGGTCTTCTCCACCATCCACACCAACGACGCGCCCTCCTCTCTCACGCGCGTCGTGGAGATGCACGTGCCGCCCTACATGGTGGCCGCCACCATGAAGGCCGTGCTGGCCCAGCGTCTCGGACGGAAGGTCTGCGCGGACTGCGCCAAGGAGGTGGACCCCAAGCCCGAGGAGGTCGCCCTGTTCAAGGAGCACCATATCGACCTCCCGGCGGGCCTGAAGTTCAAGAAGGGAGAGGGCTGCGACACCTGCAAGGGCACGGGGTTCAAGGGCCGCGTGGGGTTCCATGAGCTGCTCATCATGTCCGACGCTATCCGGAAGACCTGCGTCACGGACATCTCGGCCGGGGCCATCGCGGAGATCGCCATGAGGGAGGGCATGCGCACCATCATGGGCGACGGGCTCGAGAAGGTGAAGATGGGCTGGACCACGGTGCGCGAGGTGCTCGGCGGGCAGGAGAAAGACGAGGAGAAGAAATAGCCATGGGTGCCGAACCGAAGACGCAGACCGCAGAGGGGGGGCCGGTGATGGATACGTCCCTGGCGCTCGAGCTCTTCTCCATCGCGGGATCGCTCAACTCCACCCCGGACCTGGACTACCTCCTGGAGAAGATCGGCGTGGCGGCGGAGCGGCTCCTGGACTCGGAGGCGAGCTCCATCATGCTCGTGACGGACGACAAGAAGAACCTCTTCTTCAAGATCGCGGGAGGCTCCGCGGGCGCGAAGCTCAAGAAGATGACGGTGCCCATCGGCAAGGGCATCGCGGGCTGGGTCGCCCAGCACGGCAAGCCCGAGGTGGTCAACGACACCCGCACCGACCCCCGCTTCGCGGGCCAGTTCGACAAGGCCTCCGGGTTCGTGACGCGTTCTCTGCTGTGCGTGCCCATGTTCTTCCGGGGCGAGCTCGTGGGCGTCGTCGAGGTCCTCAACAAGCGCAGCGGCATCTACACCCCGGAGCACATCAATCTGCTGACCGCGCTCGCGAACCTGGCGTCGGTGGCCATCACGAACACCCGCATCATCCAGGAGCAGAAGAACTTCTTCTCGCACGTGCTCGAGCTCCTGGTGGGTATGATCGAGATCTCCAAGCCCGGCATGCTGGGCCACCCCAACCGCGCGGCGAGGCTCTCGTGCGCGCTGGTCAAGCTTTTGGGCGGGGACGACTACGAGTACCGGATGATGTACTACGCAGGGCTCCTGCACGACATCGGCTACGTTGGGTTCAAGAACCCGAAGATCCTGGCCGACGTCGGCATCATGACCCCGGTCGACGAGCAGCATCCCCTCCTCTCGATGAAGATGCTCGAGGGCATCAAGATGCTCGAGGGCGCCCTGCCTGCGGTCTGGCACCACCACGAACGCTTCGACGGGACGGGATATCCCTCCAAGCTCAAGGGAGATGAGATCCCTCTCGGGGCCCGCATCCTGGGGGTCGTCGAGTCTCTCGAGGAACTCCGCATGTCGAGCGGGCTCTCGGGAGACGAGCTCGTCAAGCGCGCCGTGCAGGACGTCAAGGCCGGCAAGGGGGCCGCGTTCGACCCGCAGATCGCGGACGCGGTCTGCGAGCTGCTCCAGTCCGGGCAGGGAGTCTGGTAGGAGGCCTTTATGCCTGTTTCTCTGCGCATCCTCATCGCCAAGCCGGGCCTCGACGGACACGACCGCGGGGCCAAGGTGGTCGTGCGCTCGCTGCGCGACGCCGGGTTCGAGGTCATCTACACGGGCATCCGGCAGACGCCGGAGATGATCGCCAGGACCGCCATCCAGGAGGGCGTGCGCGCGGTCGGGCTCTCGCTGCTCTCCGGGGCGCACCTGACCCTGTTCCCGCGAGTGGTCGAGCTCCTGCGCAAGGGCGGCATGAAGGACGTGCTGGTCTTCGGGGGGGGCGTCATCCCGGACGAGGACATCCCCGTGCTAAAGAAGAAGGGCATCGACGAGGTCTTCGGCCCCGGAACGCCGACCGACATGATCGTCGGATACCTCCGCGAGCGTCTCGGCCCGAATGCCGGGAAGTAGGCGGGCGAGGGAACTCATCGAAGGGGTCGTCGCCAGGGACCTGCTTTCAGTCTCCCGCGCGCTGAGCCTCGTCACGGACGAGGGGGAGGGGCACGAGGCCCTGGTGGCGGGGCTCTTCCGGCGCCAGGGGCGGGCCCACAAGATCGGCCTCTGCGGACCCCCCGGAAGCGGGAAATCGAGTCTGGTGAACCGGCTCATCTCGGGGCTGCGCAAGACGGGCGAGCGGGTCGGGGTCCTGGCCGTGGATCCGTCGAGCCCGTACAGCGGAGGAGCCTTCCTCGGCGACCGGCTGAGGTTCCAGGAGCACGCCACCGACGAGGGGGTGTTCATCCGGTCCCTCGCATCGCGAGGGATGATGGGAGGCCTGAACGCGACCATCTACGGCGCCGTCCACGTCCTGGAGGCCACCGGCGCGGACCGCATCCTCATCGAGACGGTCGGCACCGGGCAGGACGAGGTGGACATCGCCGACGTGGCCGACACGGTCGTCTACGTCACGGCCCCCTACGGCGGCGACGAGTTCCAGGCGATGAAGGCGGGAGTCATGGAGGTGGCGGACCTCTTCGGCGTCAACAAGGCGGACCTGCCGGACGCCGGGAAGGCCGTGGCCGCGCTGCGCGAGGCGCTCTCCTTGGGACCGCAGGAGCGGCGCGGCTGGATCCCGAAGGTCCTCGGCGTCTCGGCCCTGAAGGGGCAGGGCATGGAGGAGTTCCTGCTGGCCCTCGACGAGCACCGGGCCCACCTGCGCGGGGGTCCCGAGGGCCGCGCGCGCTCGGCGAGGCAGGTGAGACGGGAGCTTTCCTTGCTCATCTCCCGGAGGGTGTACCGGGACGCGGTGGGGCGCATCGAGGGCCGGCACATCGAGATGCTTTTGGACCGGGAAACGGACCCGGTGACGCTGGGGAAGAAGCTGATCAGGGGAAGACCATGAGACTGGACCACATCGCCATCGCCGTCCCGGACCTCGAGGAGGCCCTGAAGGTCTATCGAGACGCCTTGGGCCTGGCACTGACCCACTCCGAGGAGGTCGCCGCCCAGAAGGTCCGCGTGGCCTTCCTGCGCGGGAGCTCGGGAGACGGGACGTGCGTCGAGCTGCTGGCTCCCACGTCTCCCGACGGGGCCGTGGCGAAGTTCCTGGGGTCGAAGGGGCCGGGCCTGCATCATCTCGCGCTCCGGGTGGACGACATCGAGGCCTCCATGCAGCGCCTGCGCGCCATGGGCAAGGCGCCGATGGAGGAACGCCCCCGAGCCGGGGCCAAGGGCCACAAGGTGTGTTTCCTGCACCCCAAGCATGCGGGAGGGGTGCTCATCGAGCTCGTCGAGCACGGAGAGGAGTGAGGTCATGAGCATCAGAAAGCGTGGTGAGGGCGCGAAGGTCGTCAGCGACAAGACCGCGGACCTGCTCAAGCGCATCCAGCAGGTGCAGGCCGGGGGGGGCGCCCAGAAGGTCGAGGCCCAGAGGAAGGCGGGCAAGCTCCTCGCGCGCGAGCGCTTGGCGCTCCTCCTGGACGAGGACAGCTTCCAGGAACTCGACATCCTGCGCGAGAGCCGCTGCCGCGAGTTCGGCCTGAAGGACCGCTATCTGCCCGCGGACGGGGTGGTCACCGGCACCGGGCGCGTGAACGGCCGGGACGTGTGCGTGTTCAGCCAGGACTTCACCGTGCTGGGCGGCACGCTCGGCCAGGCGCACGCCGAGAAGATCTGCAAGGTCCTGGACCTGGCGCTCCAGAGCGGCGTGCCCGTCATCGGGCTCTTCGATTCGGGGGGGGCCCGCATCCAGGAGGGCGTGGACGCGCTCGGCGGCTACGCCGAGATCTTCTACAGGAACGTGAAGGCCTCGGGCCGCGTCCCGCAGATCTCGGCCATCCTCGGGCCCTGCGCCGGAGGGGCGGTCTACTCGCCCGCGATCACGGACTTCGTCTTCATGGTGGAGGGCACCAGCCACATGTTCATCACGGGGCCCCAGGTCATCCAGGAGGAGACCGGGGAGGTGACGGACTTCGAGAGGCTCGGCGGGACGGACGCGCACGGCACGCGCTCCGGGGTGTGCCATTTCACGGCCAACTCGGAGCAGGACTGCTTCCGGCAGATACGGGAGCTCCTGGAGTACCTGCCCCAGAACTTCGGCGAGGGCGCGGCGCAGAAGTCCACGCAGGACGACTCCAAGCGCGAATCGGCCCTGCTCGACAAGATCGCGCACCTGGACTCGCACACCCCCTACAGCATGCACGACGTGATCCGGGAGATCGCCGACGAGGGCCGCCTCCTGGAGGTGCACCGCGCTTTCGCGAGGAACATGGTCTGCGGCTTCATCCGCCTCGCCGGGGCCTCGGTGGGGGTGGTGGCCAACAATCCCCTGGTCCGCTCGGGCGCGCTCGACGGAGCGGCCTCCGAGAAGGGCGCGCGCTTCGTGCGCTTCTGCGACGCCTTCGGCATCCCGCTGCTGAGCCTCGTGGACGTCCCGGGCTACTGGCCGGGGGTCGAGGAGGAGCACAACGGGGTCATCCGCAGGGGAGCCAAGCTCGTGTACGCCTACTGCCAGGCGACGGTCCCCAAGGTCACCGTGGTCCTTAAGAAGGCCTACGGCGGCGGCTACGACGTGATGGGCTCCAAGCATGTGCGGGGAGACATGAATTTCGCCTGGCCGTGCGCGGAGATCGCGGTGATGGGCCCGCACGCCGCGGTGGACATGCTCTACGCGCACGAGATCCAGGCCAGCGCGGATCCCAAGGCGCGCCGGGAGGAGCTCACCACGGAGTACATCAAGCGCTTCGCCAACCCCTATCTGGCGGCGCAGCGGGGCTACATCGACGAGGTCATCGAGGGGAAGATCACCCGGCAGAAGGTCATCCGGGCCTTCGAGTTCCTGAGGAACAAGAAGGTGGAACGGATCCCCAAGAGGCATGGGAACATCCCGCTCTAGCCCCGTCCTTCTGGCCTTGGACGTCGGGAACACCAACGTCACGGCCGGGGTGTTTCGGGGCGAGCGGCTGGTGAAGGTCTTCCGGCTCGTTACCGCCGCGTATCCCTCATCCTACTCGGCGGCACTCCGCCGCCTCGAGGTCGGCGCGGTCGTCTATGGGAGCGTGGTGCCCCGCTTGGACCGGGTCTTCGAGAGGCTCTCGCGGAAGCTTTTCGGCGTGAAGGCTCTGGCGATCACGCCCTCGAGCCCCTTGGGGCTCAAGCTCCGGGTCAGGACCCCGAAGGAGGTGGGCGCGGACCGCGTGCTCAACGCCCTCGCGGCCCGCGAGCTCTTCGGCGCTCCGGCGGTGGTCGTCGATTTCGGGACAGCCACCACGTTCGATTGCGTTTCCCGTTCCGGGGATTACCTGGGCGGAGCCATCCTGCCGGGTCCGCACCTGGCATCCCAAGCCTTGGCGCTGCACACGGCCAAGCTGCCCCTCATCGAGGTGGCTCGTCCCAGGCGCGTCATCGGGAAGGACACCAAGGAGTGCATCCAGGCCGGGCTCTACTACGGGTACGTGGGCATGATCGAGCGGGTGCTCGCCGGCACCGTTCAGGAGATGGGGTGCAGGCCCAAGCTCATCGCCACCGGCGGCTTGGCCGGCATGTTCTCAAGGGAGCTGGAGTTCGATGCCGTGTCCCCGGACCTCACCCTGCAGGGGTTGAGGCTGGCGTACGAAAAAATATGTCCCTGAGCGGTCATCGTTTGTTAACATATGCCTGTGGACACTGGGCACAACCCTGTGGATATGTGGAGCGGCTTGTGAAGATGAGACATTGGTTGCTGGGTTTTTTATGGGTCCTGTTCTTCCCTGCCGTTTCCCTGGCCGGAGACCAGTTCGGTGGATTCCGGGCTTATGTGAACAGGGATTCGCTCAAGCCCTTCGCCAGGGACCTCGGCGCGCTCATGGGTGCGTCCACTTTCCATAACGGCCGCCCTCTCGGCTTCTCCGGGTTCGATGTGGGCGTGCGCGGGGGCATGGTGCTCCTGCCGGACGCGCGCGACAAGGTCCTGCGCGACAGGGGGGTCAAGGCCTATGGGCTTCCCTGGGTGCAGGCTGAGATCGGGCTGCCATTGAGGCTCGACGGCTACATCCGCGGCATCAGCTATCAGGGCCTCACCATCGCGGGCGGCGGGCTGCGCTACGGGCTCACCAAGACCGCGGACAAGCCGCTCAAGCCGCAGTTCCTCATCGCGGCGTCGGCTCATTCCCTGGCTCACCGCTATTTCTCGGCCTCGCATTTCGGAGGGGACCTCATCGCGTCGATCATGGTGAAGGGGGTGACCATCTACTCCGGCGCCGGGGTGGACAGGACACGGGTCGTGGTGCGCACCGTGCCGGTCCGGGACGCTTCGCTGGAAGGCGAGTCCGAGGCCGCGTTGGGCTCCCGGTTCACGGCGGGAGTCTCTCTTCGGCCGCTGAAATACCTCTACCTGCACGGAGCCTACATGCTCGTGAGCGAGCAGAGCGGGTTCAGCTGCGGGTGCGGGATCCGTTTCTGAGGAGCTCCCGCACCGCTCCGGAATCTTCGTCGGACGGACAGAGTCTGAGGAATTCCCTGAAGTCCCGCTCCGCCGCTTCGCGGCGGCCGGAGCCCCACAGCAGCCGGCCGTGATTGAACCGGGCGCGGCAATCCCAGGGCCGCGTCGAGAGCGCGGCCTCCAGATGCTTCTGCGCTTGAGCCGGACGGCCCTCGCGCTCCGCGATGAGGGAGCGGAAGACGCGCACGTCCGCGTCGTTCGGAGAGGCTCTCAGGAACGACGCCTCGGCCTGGCGGAGGTCTCCTTTCTCGAAAAGGAGGCGTCCGAGATCGTAATGCGCCACCACATCCGACGGGTCCTGGGCGATCGCCTCGCGCAATAGGGCCTCGGCGCCGGCCGCGTCTCCCTGCCGGAGTCTGCAGACGGCCAGGGCCGGCAGCACATGGGCGTGGGGGTTGCGCGCGCGGACCTCGGCGTTATACGTGCACGAGTCCCGCCACAGCCGGTTCGTATGCACGGTCCAGCCGCCGTACCAGAGCAGCAGCGCGGCGAACGCGGCGGGAGGGACGCGCGCCAGAGCGGGCGCAGTCGCGGCGCAGAGCGCGGCGGCGGGGAAGTACATGAAGCGCGGGGCGCCGAGCTCATCGAGAGGGACTATGAGGTTGGATACCGGGAGCCACCAGAGGAAGGCGGCCAGGACCCAGGGCCGCCGCAGCGACCCAAGGGCGGCTGCCAGCAGGGCGGCCAGGCAGAGCCAAGCCCGCACGTCCCCGAGGCCGGAGTCCGGGATGAAGGGCCTCTCGAAGTTGAAGCCCATGTTCAGTCCGGTGGCGAGCGGGATGAGATAGCGCTCGACCGTGAACCGCGCCATGGTGAGCAGGCGGACCGGGAAGGTCGCTTGGCCGAAGTACGGGACGCCGACGCGCCAGGAGTGCTCCAGCACGGTCGAACGCAGCAGGAGATAGGCGATGGAGCACAGTCCCAGGCCGATGTAGAGGGGGAGCCTCCTCCGCCCTTGGACGCGGTCCCATCCGATCACGAGCAGGGGGAACAGGATCCCCTGCTCCTTGCTCAGCATCGCCAGAGCGTAGAGGACGAGCGCCCAGGGGCTCTTCCCGCTGTCCGCGCACAGCCAAGCCGCGAGCATGAAGAGCGCGCACAGGGGCTCGGATCGGCCGGACACGTAGCCGACGGCCTCGCAGTGGATAGGCAGGCAGGCGAACAGGGCGGCGGCGCAGAAGGCGGCCTTCTCACCCGCGGAGCGCGAGAGGAGTTCGAAGAGCAGGAGGCAGACCGCCGCGTGCAGGAGCAGGTTGACGAGGTGGTGCGTCCAGGGGGCTTCGCCCGCCGCCTGGAAGACGGCGAAGTTCAGCAAGGACAGGGCGGGTCTGTACTCCTGCACCCGGGCTCCGGGACCTTGAGCCTGGTCCCAATAGCCGGTCGTGAGCAGCCTCGGCAGGGAGCGCCAGGAGCGCAGCAGCGCGTTCTCCACGATGAGCGGCCTGTCGTCGCGGATGAGCTCGCGCGAGGCCAGCGTGCCGGCGTAGAGCACGGCCACGAGGAGCGCGAGCCCGAGGCGCTTCAAAGCTAGAACTTCCCCTTGAAGGACTTGCGGAGCTCGCGCTCGCTCTCGCGCTCCTTGATGGCCTGCCTCTTGTCGGGGCCGCGCCGGCCCTTGGCCACGGCCAGGGCCACCTTGGCCCAGCCGCGGAGGAAGTAGAGCTCCAGGGGGACGAGGGCCAGGCCCTTGATCTCCTGCTGGCTCCGGAGCTTCGCGATCTCTCGACGGTGCATGAGGAGCCTGCGGTCGCGGTCCGGCGCGATCTCCTCGAGGGTGTTGTGCTTGTAGGGCGAGATGTGGAGGTTGTGGACGACGAGCTGGCCGTTCTCGACTCGGGCGAAGCTGCCTTCCAGGCGCACGCTGCGCTCGCGCACGGACTTCACCTCCGGGCCTTTCAAGGAGAGGCCCGCTTCGAGCACCTCCAGGATCTCGTAGTCATGACGGGCCTTGCGATTGCTCGCGACCAGGAGCTTCTCGGGTTTTTTCGCTTCGCCGGACATGGTTTGACCGAATATGAAGGAAAACTGTAAAATAGGATTGTAGCATTATAAGTTCAGCGAGCTTCGCTCGCTGAAGACATATGCGCAGGTGGCGGAACTGGCAGACGCGCACGGCTCAGGACCGTGTGGTCGAAAGGCCTTGGGGGTTCAAATCCCCCCCTGCGCATTTTTTATTCCCCGCCGTGGTCCTCGTCCTCGTGGCCTTGCTCCAGCTCTTCTGCGTCCCCGGCCATTACCTGGGCGAGGAGCATGACGACGCGCAGTACGTGCTCGCTGCGCGCGGGCTCCTGAACGGACGGTATTCGCTCGGGATATTGCCTGCGGACCCTCCCCTGACCTTCGTCACCCCCGGCTGGCCATTGCTCCTCGCGCCGGCCGCGGCGCTCTCGGGAGACTCGAACCTCGGCTATGAGCTGTGGTCCTGGGCCTGGCTCGTCCTGTGCGACGTCCTGGTCTGGCTGTGGCTGCGGCGGCGCGCGGGGCCGTGGCCCGCCATGGCCGGGGCCGCGGCCTTCGGCCTGAACCCCCTGGTCCTCTCCCGTTCCGGCGTGGTCATGAGCGAGGTCCCCTTCCTCGCGACGGCCTTGGGCCTGCTCCTGGCTCTCGATAGGCCCTTGAAAGGGGCGTGGAGCGGCCTCGCCCTGGGCTTCGCCTGGCTCATCCGGCCCGGCGCGGGTCCTTTGTTCCCGGCGACCTGGGCTGCGCATGCCGTGAAGAGGCGATGGCGAGACCTGGGAGTCTCCGTCGTTCTTTCACTCGGCTGCGTCCTAGCCTGGAAGGCGTGGGTGGCCTCGGCCGGAGACAGGCTCGCGGAGTTCAAGGAACTGGCCTTGGCTTCCCCGACATGGGGGGGCGGGTCGGACAATCTGCGGGAGGCGGCCCTGCTCCTGGGACAGACATTGCTCCCTTGGCCCGCGCCCGACGGCCTCGCCCCGCTCCTGGCCGGGGCGCTTTTCGCCGCCGTGTCTTTGGCCGGCATGGTCGTTGCTTTCCGGCGGGAGCGGAGGCTCGAGCCGGTCTCGGTGTATGTCCTTTGCTGGATCGGGATGCACGCGTTCTGGCCGTACTGGTATGAGCGGTATCTGGTCACCCTGCTGCCGTTCCTCCTCTGGGGGTTCTGCGAGGCTCTGCGCGCGGTCGTCCGGCCCGAGAGCCTGCGGGCGGGCTTGTTGGCCGCCCTGGCCCTGGTCCCCTTCCCGGGGCAGGCCCGATGGCTGCTCTCCGGCACTCGCGAGAGGAGCGTCCCGGAACTGCAAGAGACCTATTCCTGGATCCGGGAGCGGACGGACCCCGCGGCCATGTTCTCCTCCGCCTTCTTCTGCAGGGACGCCCTCTATACAGGGAGGCCGACCGTGCCTTTGCCGCTCGCCGGAGATGACGGGCCGCTCGCCCGGAGGCTGTCCGCGCGCAGGGTCCGCTACGTGCTCTGGCAGAACGGGCTCGACCTCGGGTCCACGCTCGGGGAGTCCTTCCATTGGACGAGGGCGCTCAACGGAGCCGCGCGGGAGCTCGCGGGACCGGGCTTCAGGCCGGTGTACGGGAACGCGCGGGAAGGCAGCGTGGTCTACGAGGTGCTGTGACCACAATCTTCTTGACATCGACCCGGCGCAGGGGATAAACTATCACGCAGTGCTATCATTCAGCGTGTCCGCGCCATCAGTGCCGAAATCGAAAGAATTACTCCTTGATCCATCATATCGGCACAAAGGAGGACGTAAAGACATGCTGAACAAGAAGAACGGGAAGGCGAATAAGGGCTTCACGCTCATCGAGCTGATGATCGTGGTGGCTATCATTGGTATATTGGCGGCAATCGCCATACCCAAGTTCGCTGACCTGATCCGTAAGTCGAACGAAGGTGCGACGCGGGGTAACCTCGGAGCAGTCCGCAGCGCGCTGAGCATCTACTACGGGGACATGGAAGGCCAGTATCCGGATGACCCCGGAGCGCTCACGCTCAACCAGAAGTACCTGCGGGCGATTCCCACGGCAAAGATGCCGCCGTACCACACGGACAGCAACGCCGTCTCGCTGACGAGTTCGCAGACCGTGGACGGCAGCGGCTGGGGCTACAACAACGTCAGCACCTCGGATGCGCTCGGGACCATCTGGACCAAGTGCACCCATACGGACACGAAGAGCAAGAACTGGTCAGAGTATTGATCTGACTACGGACGACAACGGGGCTCCCGGCTTTGCGCCGGGAGCCTCGCTTGTTTCGGGGAGAGGGGATGGGGGAGTGCATCGTCCCGGCGTTCTGGGCCTTCTGGGGCCTGAGCCTCGGGAGCTTCGTGAACGTGCTGGCGTACCGCCTTCCCAAGGGCGAATCGCTCTGGAGGCCGGCGTCGCATTGCCCGCGCTGCGGCAAGCCCGTGGCGTTCTATGACAACGTGCCCCTTGTGAGCTTCGTGCTCCTGCGCGGCCGCTGCCGCGGCTGCCGCGGACGCATCTCCTGGCGGTATCCCCTGGCGGAAGCCCTCATGGGCGCGATGGTCCTGGGCCTATGGTGGCGCTGGCGTCCGGACTCCTCTTGGATCGTGCTGTCCAGCGGAGCCGCGGCCGTGCTCGCGGCAGTCGCGCTCATCGACTGGGAGACCTTCCTCATCCCGGACAGCCTCTCCTTGGGCCTGCTGGCCGCCGGCTTGGTCGCGAGCCCGTTCAACCCCATCCTGGGAGACGCCTGGGGCTGGCGGCTCCTGCATTGCGCGGCCGGCGCCGCCTTCGGCTTCGCCTTGTGTTGGGCCGTGGCCGAATTCGGGGAGCGCCTGTTCAAGAAGGAAGCCATGGGCGGCGGAGACATCAAGCTGCTGGCCGCGGTCGGGGCCTGGACCGGGGTGCTCGGCGCGTTCGACTGCCTGCTCATCGGGTCCTTCGTGGGCGCCGCCTACGGGGTGGTCCTGTTGGCGCGGCGCAAGGTCCGCCGCCAGGACCCCATCCCCTTCGGCCCGTTCCTCAGCGTGGGCGCGGCCGTCGACTTGTTCTACGTCCTGCCGTTCGGGTTCCCGTTCAATTAGCGCCTCGGGGTCCTGCCGGCTTGGGGCCCCATGCCCCTCTGCGCGCTTGTGCGCGCACCCGGGGCATCCGACACCCCAAGCCGTCACCCCTCGCGTTCTGCTATTCGGCGAGTCCCTGTATCCGGTACAAAACGTCTCCGTGTCTGCGCGAGACCTCGCTCAGGTTGAGCAGCGAGGGGCTGGTGTCGGCTTCGCGCAGGACCGAGGAGGTCACGAACACCGGACTGCCGCTCTCCAGGATCTCCCAGAGGCGGCCGGCCAGGGCTTCGCGACGGCCCTTGAAGTAGCGCAGGTTCAGCGGGCGGCGGTGCGCGAAATAGGGGATGTAGACGTCGAAGATCCCGTAAGACGCCACCCACGCGTCCTCCGGGGTGGAGTCCCGTATCCAGAGCGCCCGCTGCAGCGGGACATTCCCTTGCGCCCGGCTCGCGGGAAGGATGCCCGCGCCGAAGTTGACCGCGCCGAGCAGCAGGGCGAAGACCAGGCACGCGGCCTTGCCGTGGCGCGAACTCCATATCCGCTCGGCGAACACTCCGGCCAGGAGCCACAGCGGCAGCATGTCGCTCATCCGGTAGGCCATGGTGAACGGCTCCCACCGCGTGAAGAGCAGGGCGTAGCAGCCGAGCCAGAGCCAGGCGCTGAGCACCAGGCGCAGCCGGGCCTCGGGGCGCTTGAACAAGGCCCAAAGCCCGCAGGCCCAGGGCACCCAGCCCAGCCAGGGGGCCGGCGAGAGCGTCTTGAGGCTCATGCCCAGCCAGACGGGCAGGCTTTCGAGGAATCGCGTCCCGTGCCATGAGAACGAGCGGTCCGCCGTGAGCGCCGCGCTGCCCAAAAGCCAGACGCGCAGCTCCTCCAGGCTCCTCGGCCGGACGAGCCAGACGACGGCGGCTCCGTAGGAGACGATCACGAGCGCCGCCGCGGACACCAGATAGAGGCTCGTGGCCCGGCGCTTGTCCTCGTGCGCCCTCCAGAGGTTCGCGACCACGACCGGGGCGAGCAGGACGTTCGCGCCGTGGCTGAGCATGGAGAGCCCGTGCCAAAGGGCGAGCCTGTAGGGCGAGGGCCGCTCCCGGAGCATCTCGCGCAGAGAGAGCGCGAGCAATAGCGCTCCGAGCGCGTAGACCTGCGCCTCCAGGCTCCAGAACCAGAAGCCGAAGGACAGCGCGAGACCTGCCGCGGCCAAAAGCGCCGCGCCAGGGACGAGCCCGGCCGCCAGGAGCGTCGCGTGGAACACGCCGACCGCCGCGGCGCCGGCGAGCGAGTCCAGCACCTGCAGGGCCCAGAGCGCGCTCAGGCGGATGCCGACGCTGTTCAGCAGGCCGTGGAAGGCCCAGCCGGCCAGACCGTAGACGAGGTGGTTGCCGTGGACCAGGTACCTGGGCTCGCCCAGCTCCACCGCGATGGCGCAGGCCACCCCGTCGAAGTTGTGGAAGCGCGAGGGGTAGGATAGATAGAGGAGGAAGACGACGAGGCCCACCACGATCGAGGAGGTCCTGCTCATGCCCGCTTCAAGCATACAAAACCGACGCACGCCAAAGCTGCGGCGGCCAGGAGCGTGCCGATGAGGAAGGAGGCGGGGCGGTAGGCGAAGCGGACCGTGGAGGTCCCGGCCGGCAGAGCCACGGCGCGGAAGCAGTGGTCCGCGCGCAGGACCCTGGCCCGCTTCCCGTTCACCCGCGCCTTCCAGCCGGGGTAATACGAATCGAAGAGGACGAGCCAGCCGGGAACGGACATATCCGCGCTCACGACGACCTCGTCCGACGCGTAGCGCACGACCCGGACTTCGCCCGAGCCTGCAGCCCCTGGAGCCTCATATGCTCCAGGGACAGCGGGAAGCGGAACCGTGCCCGCAGCGGACGCCGATCCCGGATCCTCTTCGAAGACAACGGCCTTCGCGGGGTCGAAGTCCGGTGCCAGGAGCCTGTCGAGCCTGGCTTGCGGGTCAAAGATCACCTCGTGCGAGAACACGGCCAAGGCTCTTGCGGGAGGCTTCCGGACGACGACTCTGTCTTCCAGGAGGATGTGGCTCACATCGAGGAGGGGGAGGGCCTTGGGCAGCTCCAAGGCGGCTGAATAGAAATAGAAGCTGTGTCTGCCCACGGACCCGTTGATGAGCTCCTCGTAGCTCCGCAGGGACATGAAATCCACGCCGCGGACATCCTGCAGGCCGAACATCATGCCCGTGTTGGGCGGGAGCGCCCCTTTCAGGCCGAGGACCCTGCTGCCTTGAGACTCCAGCCTGAGCCTGGTGAGGGCCGGGGTCTCGGGGTAGTACTGCTCCCTGGGAACGGCCGGGTTGCGGCCGTAGGCGAAATGAAGGAGGTCCGCGGCGGCCAGGAGGATCAGCAGGCGCGGCAGCTTGAACCGGTCGAAGGCCAGCCCGGCGAGGACGCAGAAGGACAGGTCCGCCACGAGGAGCAGCCTCGTGGGATTGATGTCGCGCAGGACCGGCAGGGAGCCGAATATCTGCGGCCAGGGGAACAGGCCGTAAACGGCAGCGAGCGCCAGCACCGCCGCGACGGCGTGGAACCTGGCACTTTTCTCCTTTGATGGAAAGGAGAAAAGTGCGAGCGCCAGGGGGAGGAGCCCGACGTAGCCCGTGCGCTCGTTGAAATTATCCGCGAACGCGCCGGGCCAAGAAGGCAGGACCCAGCTGAGAAGGGAGGTCCATTCGAGCCGGGTGGAGGCTCGGGCGAGGCCTGCCGAGGCTTCGGCCATGGAGCTGTGCCTCGCGTATTCGAGGAAGGGCAGGAGCTGCGGCGCCGCCAGCAGGGCCCCCATGAGCAAAGACGACAGGAGCAGGAGCGGCCGCTCGCGCGTCTTGAAGACGCCGTATAGGAGGAGGAAGAGGCTCGCGTGCACGATGGTGGGCGGGTGCCCCCCGAGGATGATGAAGGCGTAGGCGACGGCGAAGACGGCCCAGACCCGTGGTCCCTTGAGCCCTTTTTCCAGAAGATGGAGGCTGAGCGGCAGCCATAGGGCGCTGTTGGCGTGCGGGTGGCCGAGCCAGCAGACCATGAAGCCCGAGAGCGCGAAGCTCACGCCCGAGAGCGTGGACGCGGCCCTGGAAGCCCCGAGCCCGCGCAGGTAGAGGAACATGAACCCGCCCGCCAAAAAGAGCTTGAGGAACGCGGCCAGGCCGCTGGCGCGGAAGGGGTCGATGGGGCTCAGGAGGAGGTTGATGGGGAAGAGGACCGCGGTCTGCATGGACGCGAGGAACGGGACCCCGCACAGGATGAGCGGGTTCCAGAGGGGGAGCCGGCCCTGCGTCAACTCCTGGTGCATGAAGTGCCGGGCCGGGGCGAAGCTGAGGAACACGTCGACCCCCAGGGGGTTCGACGGCTTGGGCGCGCCCGGGCTCCGCCACGGGGGGAAGAGGAAGGCGGTGTCCGCCGGGACCAGGGCCTTGTCAGAAAAGAGGACTGGGAAGAGGAGCGCCGTGACGACCGCGGCGATAAAGAGGAGACAAAGTGCGGAGAGGGCGGGATTCGAACCCGCGAGGCCTTGCGGCCTACACGCTCTCCAGGCGTGCCGTTTCAACCGCTCACGCACCTCTCCGTTTCAACTGGATACGGTTTGCACCCGGCCGGAGGCCGCGGTGCGCACCTCTCCGTACTGAACAGCAGGGGGATTATACTGTATCCGCTACTCCTGGCTCCACAACTTCGGCGCGCGCGCGAACAGGACCGCGGCCGCGGCCAGGGAGAGGAGCCCTGCAACGCGCACCGCCCACGGCTCTCCGAGCGCCTCGGCCGCGGGTCCTATCCACAAGGCTCCCAGGGGAGCCAAGCCGAAGAACACCAGGCTGTAGACGCCCATGACGCGGCCGCGCAGGCGATCCGGAGCCGCGGTCTGGACCAAGGCATTGGCAACGTTGAACGTCAGGATGAGCGCGGTCCCGGTCAAGGCCACGAGCAGAAGAGCCGGCGTCAGGCTGCGCTGCCAGCTGAAGAGCAGGATGAGCACCGGGAAGGAAAAAGCGCCCCAAGCCAGCAGCCTGCCTCGGAAGCGCTGGCCCACCGAGGCCACGATGAGCGAGCCCGCCAGCGCCCCGATGCCGCGGGCGGAGAGAAGGAATCCGTTCGTCTTCGCGTCCCCGCCCAGCACCTCCACGGCCCAAGCCGGCATGAGGGTCACGATGGCGAAGCCGAAGAGCGTGCTCGCGCCGATGAGGAGGATGAGCGAGCGTATCATGGGATGGTCCAGAGTGAAATGCACTCCTTCCTTGAGGTCCTCGAGCAGGGGCGTCGGAGGAGCGGGTTCGGCTTTGGGAAGGTCCATGAGCGCCAGCGCCGCGATGATCGCAAGGAAGGATATCCCGTTGATCAGGAAGCACCAGGCCGGGCCGAAGGCCGCGTACGCGAGGCCGGCCGCGGCGGGCCCCACGGCCAGGGCCAGGTTGAACATGCCGGAGTTGAGCGCGATCGCGTTGGTCAGGTCCTCGCGGCCGACCATATCGAGCACGAACGACTGCCGCGCCGGGGCGTCGAAAGCCATGGCCACCCCGGTGAGGAGCGAGAGGGCCACGACGTGCCAGGGCCTCACCCAGCCCATGAACGCGAGGCCGGCCAGGGCGAAGGCGAGGAGCATCATGACGGCCTGGGTGACGATGAGCAGGCTCCGCTTGGAGAAGCGGTCCGCGGCCACGCCCCCGTAGAGCATGAAGAGCCAGGAGGGAGCCCCGGCCGCGAACCCGACGTAGCCCAGGAACGCGGGCGAGCGCGTGAGATCGTAAATCAGGTAGCCCTGCGCCGTGGTCTGCATCCAGGTGCCCATGAGCGAGACCACCTGGCCCGCGAACCAGAGGCGGTAGTTGCGGTGGCGGAACGCGGCGAAGGTGCGGGGAAGAGCGGGCATCAAGCCCGCAGGCAGTAGCCGACCCCGCTCACGGTCTGTATGAGCTCTCCGGAGCGGCCGAGCTTCCGGCGCAGGGACTCCACGCGCTTGTCCACCGTGCGCGTGGACTGGGACGGCTCGGACTTCCAGACGTGCTGCAGGATGATGCCGCGCGTGAGCACGCGGTTGGTGTTGCGGATGAAATGCACGAGCAGGTCGAACTCCAGGGGCGTGAGGTGCACCGCCTTGCCGTCCACGCTCGCCTGGTGCCCGGCCAGGTCCACGACGATCGTCCCCACGCCGAGGAGCTCTCCGGAGGGGGAGTCGTACGGGCCGGGCCCCGCGGGGGCGGGAGCGGCGACGGCGCCGCGGCGCAGGAGCGCGGCCACCTGGGCCAAGAAGACCTCTCCTTGCACGGGTTTAGCCAGGAATTCGTCGGCGCCCAGGCCCAGGGCGCGGACCACGTGCTCGGGCTCGCGGAACTCCTCGGAGACCGCGATGAGCGGCATGCGGCGCGTGGCCGCCAGCCCGCGCAGGATGCGCAGGAGCTCCCAGCCGCTGACCCCGGGAAGCTCCAGGCAGAGCACGGCCAAGTCCGGGGGAGGGCCTGAGAGCATGTCGAGGAATTTGCCCGCGGTCGGGCAGGGGAGGGGGGCGTGGCCCGCTGCGCCGAGCCACGACTCCGCCCGGCCCAGGAACTCCTCGTCGGAGTCGACGACCGCGACCTTCTTCACGGGGCGTTGTCTTTCCCGGCCGTGCCGGCCGCCTTGAACACCCCGTGGATGCGCAGGAGCACTTCTTCCGGGTCGAAGGGCTTGGTGAGATGGTCGTTGGCTCCGGCCTTGAGCCCTTTGACCAGCTCCGGGAGCTTGGAGTGCACGGTCACCAGGAGCACCGGGGTCCTGCCGATGGCGGGGTCTGCGCGCACGGCCTTGCAGACCTCGTAGCCGTTCATCCCGGGCATCTCGATGTCGAGCAGGATCATGTCCGGCTTGGCCTTGCGGGCGAGCGAGAGGCCCTCGTTCCCGTCCTTGGCCTCCAGCGTGGAGTAGCCGCCGGAGCCCACGATCTCCTGGAGCAGGCAGCGGAACTCGGGGTCGTCGTCAACGATGAGGATGGTCCGTTTTGTCATGGATGGGAAGCTAATATCGTAGAATAGTCCGATTATAACAAAGTTGCCCATGCTGAGATTCGCGCTGATCCTCCTTGTCCCGTTGAGCGGCCGGTGCGTCGAGGATGCGTCCTCCTCGCGCATGGATCAGTTCTTCGCCCCGTCCCGGCCGCCGGTGGAGCGCGAGACGGCGGACCTCGCGGGGACGTTCGACCGCATGAAGGCGTCCCAGAGCCTCTCCGGGGGCAGCGTGTACGAGCGCCGCGAGCTGGAGTCCCCGTTGGCCCAGACCCTGGAGGATCCCGCGTCCCCGGACGTGCGGTCCGCGGTGCTCCGGCATCGCTACGCCGAGGCGTACAAGGCGCTGGCCGGCCGCCTCGTGGCGCAGCGGTCCGCCTGGCAGGGAGTGGACCTGGGCAAGAGGCTGGAGCTCGTGCAGGGCTTCTACCCGGACCTCGACCCGGGCCAAGGGCAATGGTCGCGCGTCCTGGCCCAGGGGATACTGGACTTCCTCTACGGCAGGGACTCGCACGCCGTGCTCCGCGTCTCCTACGCCTTGAGCCTCAATCCCGTGGCGCCCAAGCTCCAGGATCTTCTCGCCAAGCTCGAGGAGTTCACGCGCGTGAAGGGGCAGCGCATCCCCTGGGGCACGGGGCTCTCGCTTTTGGAGGTCAAGCTCAACGATTGCAAGGCGGCGTTCGCGGCCAAGCGGCTGTCGGCCGTGGTCCGCCTTTCCCGCGACGTGCTGGTGCTCAGGCCCCAGCATCCGACCGCCCTCTCTAGGCTGGGCTCCGCCCTGTTCCTGCAGGGCAAGCGCAGGGCGGCCGCGTCCGTCTGGAAGCAGGCCCTCGCGCTCGAGGCCCGGCCGCAGGAGCGCGAGGCCCTGCAGTACATGATCGAGGAGGCGGCCCAAGCCCCGGCTCCGGCGCGGCCCGAGGCGGCGAGCGTCCCCGCTCCTCCTCCGGACGCGCTGGCGCTCCGGCGGCTCTACAAGCTCGGCTTGGAAGCGTACTCCCAGGGGGACGTCGACGCCGCGTCCAAGAGCTTCAACGAGATGGTCGAGCTCGACCCCGGCAACTCGCAGGCGGTGAAGGCCTTGAAGCGCATGGAGGACGAGCGTTCGTCCATGGGCGGGCCCGTGCCATGAGGCTCAGGACACGCCTCACCTTGATGTTCTTCGCGGGCCTGCTGCTCACGGCCGCGGCGGTGTGCGCGAGCCTGCTCTGGCTCCAGTTCCGGGAGCTGCGCGTCCAGGACCTGGAGAAGCCCCAGCTCATCACCGAGGCCGCCGCCCGCATGGCCAAGGAATCGCTCCTGGCCCAGGACCCCTTGATGCTGACGAGCTACCTCTCGGACCTGCTCCGGGAGCGCGAGGAGCTTCTGCGGGCCAGGGCGCTCGTGGACGGGACTTGGGTCGAGGTGAAGCCTCCCCCGGACAAGCCCTCCCCGGCTGCAGAGAGGACGCTCGTCCGGCAGGGCCGGGCCAAACTGGGCGTCAAGGGCTCGGCGTCGGAGATATCGGTCGAGCTCGTGTTCTCCAAGGACCTGCTGGAGCGGGGCGCGCGCCGCGCGCTCCAGGACAGCCTGCGCAGCGCCGCCGCCATCGTGGCTTTGGTCGCCCTGCTCGGCCTGCCCCTGTCCGCGCATCTGGCGGGCCGCTTCCTCAAGCCCGTGGCCGAGCTCGGCCGCGCCATCGACCGCGTGGCCTCCGGCGAGTCCCGGAGCGCCATCCCGGTGGAACACGACGACGAGTTGGGCTCGCTCACCCGCCGCTTCAACCGGATGTGGGAGAAGCTCGGCGAGCTCGACGCCATGAAGGCCGCGTTCATCAAGTCCGTGACGCACGACCTGAAATCCCCGCTGAGCGCCATCGAGAGCTTCGCCAGGCTCCTGGCCAAGTCCGAGGGCTTGGGCGCGGGGGAGCGGGAGAAGATCGGGCACATCGAACTCAACGCCAAGCGCCTGAACCTCTTCATCGCCCAGCTCCTGGAGAGCGCGCGCATCGAACGGGGGATGCTCGACATCGCCCTTCAGGCCGTGGACCTGGCCGAGCTCATACGCGACACCATCCTGTTCCACGGCCCCCGCGCGCGGGAGGCGGAGCTCCGCCTGTCGTTCGAGCTCCCGGAGGGCGAACTGCGCGTCATCGCGGACCCGGAGCGCGTGCAGCAGGTGCTCAACAACCTGGTGGGCAACGCCATGAAATTCTCCCGTCCGGGCGGGCAGGTCACGGTCAGCGCCAAGCGTCTGGGGGACAGGTCCGTGGAGGTCTCGGTCCTGGACACGGGCATCGGCATCGCGGCCAAGGATATGGCGAGGCTATTTACGCGCTTCGAGAGGCTCGAGACCCCGTTCAAGACGGACGGCAGCGGCCTCGGGCTCTCGATCGCCAAGACCATCGTAGAGCTGCACGGCGGCAGGGTCGCGGCCGAGTCCGAGCCGGGCAAGGGCAGCCGGTTCTATTTCACCCTGCCGGACCGCAAGACCCCTGAGGCCTCATGAGCGAGGAGCGCGTCCGCGAGCTGGAGGCCGAGGTCGCCTCGCTCAAGGCGGAGCTGGCCGAGGCCCTGTCGCGCGTCCCCCCCAAGCGGACCTTGAAGGACTACCTGCTCTGGCTCTTCTGGCTCGCGTTGGTCATGTGCCTGGGCGCGTATCTTTACAGCATACTCGCGCCCGCGCCCGAGACTCCAGCGGGCCCTATCCAGCGCATCGCGGTCCCCAGGCCGGGGCAAGACAAGCCTGAGCCTGTGAAATCTCCGCCTCCACCCCCGCCTGAAGAACCCAAACCGGTCAAGTTTCCCGGTTTCTAAATAGCATTTCGCAATATTGTCGCAAGATAATCGCAAACGTGTAATACTTCGCGGAAATGGGCCATTCATACTCATATCGTGCAGGTCCATTTATACGTTTTCTTCTTTATTTATAGCATCCTCCTCTCATCCGCTCCCGACGCACACTCCGCAGGA
>Ga0265297_10000906_pt1 | contig 78002 bp, 77 predicted proteins | sample Munlanlwell13791_FD_192502 | JGI IMG/M metagenome (GOLD analysis project Ga0265297, IMG submission 192502) | Leachate microbial communities from a municipal landfill in Southern Ontario, Canada - Leachate well 137-91 | ecosystem: Engineered > Solid waste > Landfill > Unclassified | place...
GTCTGCCATTCCGCCACCTCGGCTTGCAAACAGGTATTTTACTATTTTAAGGGTAGCATAATCAAACCATGTCTACTTGGGGTTATTTCTTGGTTGAACCTACTGTAATGACCACGTCATATGAAGAACTGGAAGAAAGGGCATCGGCTTCCTTAAGGCTATATTCGGACAGAGCTGAAGAGATTTCATCAAGGATGGAACTAGAAACAGATTCTTTCATTGCTACTTCCGTCTCTTCATAATCGTAAGCCTTGGCATTACCCGTAGTCGTCTTACTAAAACCCGCATCTTTCAAGAGAGTCTCCACTTTCCCCGCCTCCCCTGCAATTCCTGAACCATTAAGTATTTGAACTGAATACTTAGAAAAATCTGCACTCGGTTTAGTTGAGGCGGATGAAGAAGCTTCAGGCGAGGATTCAGTAGTTTCTGCTGAGTAGGTAGGAGCAGGAGTTAAACTAGCCCCTGATGTAGACACATTCTCTACCTTCTGGCGGTAATAGAAGAATCCTCCAATTAAACCTGCTCCTAACAGGAGACCAATTAAAAATGAAATAAATAATATGAAAAATGATGTCTTTTCTTTATTTTCTGGCGCTGGCTTTTCTACTTTTTCTTCAGTCTTTTCTTCCTTTGGAGTCTCTTCTTTAATTGCCTCAACGCTCTCTTCTGTAGTTTTGACTTCTTCCACACCCTTTTCATCGGGAAGAATTTCTGTGGGGGCACTCTCTTCTTCAACCTTAATCTTCACTCTTTTGTCTTTTTTCTCGTCGTCACTCATGGCAGTACATTCATTTTGAGTGAAAAGTAACTAATTGTCAATTATGTGGCGCTTATAACCAAGATAGAAGTAAGAAAAAAGAGACAGAGGGAGGAGGAAGAAAAACGATAACTTGGCCCTCCTTATTAGGGTCTCTTTTTCTTTGATTTTTAACCGGTGTATACAACCAAAGTAATTGAGAGACTTTGGCAAATATCGGAATGAGTATTGTAAGGTTTCATTATGCGTCCAATCGAGGATGCACTCCGCCCGACACCTGCTCTTTCCATGCCCGCCATACGCTTTGCCCTCTGTTCAACGGTATTGTAGCAATAATCTACTTAAATGCAAATAACGCAACTTATATTTGGGTTAGTGGGATTAATTTGATAAAATACATACTGTTCTTGGTGGGCATAGCTCAACGGTTAGAGCGCCTCCCTGTGGAGGAGGAGGTTGCGCGTTCGAATCGCGTTGCCCACCCTAAAGAACTTGGGACAATGTAGGTTTGGTCAATAATTCTAAAAGATACGAGGGTGCAGACAGCGATATTTTTTTGAAAGCCTTGGATCAAACAGGACAACTAGCCGATAAAATTATTGCTGGTTCATTTAACGCTTATTTCAATAGCCATCTAGAAGAAGTTGGTAAGGCAAATTGGGAAAAAGAGGTACCCTCAGAATAACAAACTTCCGCTTTTTTTGGTTATTTTCTTTCTACTGTATAAAGTGTGGGGTAGTAAAGAAATGCTGCAGGGGCATCTTCCATTAAGAATCTTTGAAAATCTAAGTATATTTTCCTTCTTTCATCAATATCCAGTTGGGATCTTCCGTCTTCCAGGAGTTTGTCTATTCTGGCGTTTTGATATTTTGAGAAATTACTGACTGACTGGGTTGAGTGCCACACGGCATATTGGTCAGGGTCATTGGGGATTTCAAATATTGCCAGGAAACTTTGATATTCTGCAGGAATTGTAGAGGATACCAAAACCTGAGATTTTACCCCGATTTCATTCCAATCCTTGGCAATCTGCTCGGCTACCGGAAGAAGAATGTAGGTAGTCACGATATCCACTTTTAAGTTTTGTTTTACTTCACTTGGAAGTTCTGAAATCAAAGTTTTGGCTCTTTCCTTGTCATAACTGTAGGGTTTTACTTGAGGGTTAAAAGCCCAGGAATTTTGAGATATTGGGCTTATAGCACGGTTGGACGAAAGGCTGTCTTTATTGATAGCGTAGCTTAAAGCTTGTCTGATCGTTTTGTCTGAAAGAACACTGTCCTTAGTGTTAAAAAACAAAGTTACGATTTTATCTGAAGCCGTCATCCCTGTTACATTTAATGTTTTCCATTTATCAAAAGGGGTTGAGCTGTAGATGTCTTCTAAGATCTGTACTTGTCCCAGTTTTAAAGCTAGCTTAGCCCTGTCTTCCGTAGGGTAGAATTTATAGGTCCTCTTATTCTTTTTCCCGTCAACGAGAGTAAGAGTTTGGACGTAATTGCCGGAAACTGAAAGTTTATCTACTTTCCACTCCCCGGTTCCTAACAGACCTTGCTTAAATACAGGTTGAGATACAACGGCTGGGAAAGGTGCATAATCACTTTTAAGCTTAAAGGAAATCGTTTCTTTATCCGGACGCTCAACATCCGCATCGCTAAAATTATACACGATATCTTCACTCTCTACTGCAGTACCATCCTGCCATTTTCTGGAAGTATCCAGCTTAAAGGTCCAGGTTTTTCCTTTGTCTGAGGTATCCCAGCTAATGGCCAAGTCCGGCTCTACGGCTCCCGATGCATCAACCTTGGTCAGGCCATTACCTATTTGCGAAAGAATCTTAGTTGGAAGGGTTTCTACTTTGTATTTCCCAACTACTCCGATGATTTCACTCTTTCCTGCTAAAAATAAAGGGAAAATGAACCTAAAGACAAGGAAGAAAATCACTCCTAGAAGAAATCCCAAAAGGATCAAACCTTTAAATTTTGAGAAGAACGCTTGGGTCAGACGAATGGAATATCTGATTGATCGCGACATTATTTAAGCGAAAAATTGAATAATTGATAGCAAGACAAACACGGTGGAAAGAACAAAGGTGAGCTTAAAAATGAGCTGTTCCAATCCCCTCCTCTTAAAGCTAACCCCACTTCCGGGGCCAAAAGATCTGCCCAAACCTCCACTTTTGGTTTGAATGGTAATAATAAGGATCAAAAGAATTGAAACGACGATCTGTAGGATCGTAATTGCTGTCTTCATGACACTATTATACCTCTAAACCAAGCTGATTTGTAAACTGCAGGTTATTTAACTATCCAGTGAAGGATTGAAACAAAAATGGAGATTAGGAAAGAAAAGGCAATGAAAGCCAAAAACCCCTCAAAGCTTACCTGTGGAATATCCATCCATTGGGTAGAGAGGCCTGAAAAAGCAAAACTAGTTACTTTAAACCCTGGGACGACAAGAGTAACCAGGTAAAGAGCAATGGCTGAGGAGAGCCACCTGAATAAACCAAAAGTAAGCAGGTTGATAGGCAGAAGCAGGACGTTAATGATGGGTTTAACCAAATATGCCGCAACAGTTAGGCCCGCTGCCGTAAGAAGAACGGTCTCTATGCCTTTCTCAAAAACCAGACCTTTAACTACTGAACTAATGAGGTAAAGAGTTGCTAACTCTATTAGGAAGAGTTTAAGAATTCTTTTCATTACTTTTAAGTATATGACAAAAAAACGCTACTAGTCAAAGTCCCGGATGAGTTCTTTCTTAAAAAGAAGATGGTGATATCTTTGGGCAAATCTATGAGCCTCATTTCGCAATCTTTGAATGAGATTTTTCGCCTCACTCCTGGGAAGAATAATACTTTCAAACCTAATTTTTCCCTCGACCTTATTGGGAATCACTAGGGTTTCCTGTCTTTTGGCAATACCAATGGTGGGAATGTTATGTTGGGAAAGAATTTTGTAGAAGATTCCTACTTGAGGCTTTCCTCCATCTACAACTACCAAGTCGGGAGTTCCCCAATCTTTTAAGTGCTTAAGTCTTCTTGTAACGACTTCTTCCAGGCTTTTGGTATCATCTCCCTTAGCCTCTTGCCTTATTCTAAAATGCTTATAGAGACTCTTGTCCTCATTACCATCTATGAATACCACCATAGAAGAGGTGGTTTGCTTTCCTGAGATGTGGGCCACATCAAAACATTCGATACGTTTAAGGCTCTTAATAGGGGTAAATTGATTAAGAATTCGAACTAACGAATCAAGTTCTTTTTGTCTTACATCCTCAATGAAATTGGGGTTGTCCATAAAACTCTCAATTTCCTGTCTTGGCTGGGTAATGTAATTAAGGCTGTCTAGTTTATTCCTAACTTCCAGGGCCTCCTCATATAACTCACTTTTAGATAACTTATTAATTTCTTTAGCTAGTTCTTTTTTAACAGTAGTTAGCTTTCCTTGAAGAATATGGTTTATCATTTTTATGTTCTTCAAATAAGTTTGTCTTAGAGCTTTAGCGACATCTTTATCTCCTAGATTCTCAATAAAAGAAGGACAAGGATTACAAAGGCCAATCTGGTAGTTTAGACAGGTTTTTTTAGTAGGTTTATGTTCTGCGTAGGGAAAGATCTTTCTGAGCATCTTTAGAACACGCTTAACATGGATTGATGAAGGGAAGGGTCCGAAAAAAGCAATATTTCCTTTTTCTTCAATTTTCCTGGCAGTTAAAACCCTGGGGTATACTTCCTTGGTAATCCTGATATAGAGTGGATGCTTATCATCTTTTAACAGCGTGTTGTAGTGCGTGTTTAATTTTCTAACCATTCTAGCCTCCAATAGTAGAGCCTCCAGTTCAGAAGCCGTTATGGTAAAGGAAAGATAATTGGCCTCCTGAACCATTTTTTTTGTTTTACCAATGACCAGTGGAGAAAAATAAGAGGAAACACGGGATCTAAGATTAATAGCCTTGCCTACATATAGAGGAAACTGATGTTTTTGCCAAAAGATGTACACGCCCGGTTGTTCCGGGAGTGATTGTTTAACCTTTTTTAAAGGGATTAACTTTAAGCTTTTGGATGACATGCCTAGATTTGTCGTTTAAAACGTTTAAAAAATTTCTGATAAAAGTAAACTTTAGTCTTCTGGATCTTATTATGGCTACTAAAAAGATAATAATAATAAGGACGAATACTACTATAAGATTACTAACTATGATAACACTTTTGGTGCCTGGAAGAGAAGTTGTCTGATCCATAAAAGAAACGGTTATCGTTTGAGGTGTTTTAAGGCCTAAAAGGCTGAAGGGAATATCCACCATGTATTCTTTAGAGGTAAAAGGAAGAAGATAATCGAAATTATGGATAGAAGTTTTTTGATTGTCAAAATAAACAAGGGAGTCCTTGTTGTAAACGGCTGCACCCCCATTGTTGAGAACCTCCACGGCAATTTTGTAAGAAAGAAGGGGTATTTTTGTGACCACCTTAGCCTTAATAGTGAAATTTTGGGTAGAGGTATTGTCTGAAAGGTGTCCGAAGTTAACAAAGACATCTTTTTGAGGATTAGCACCAAGTTTATATGATCCTGGAGCGTATGGCTTTGTGGAATCGACTCCGTGGACCACAAAAGTAAAATGCCTAAGATCAAGCTTGTTAAAAAAATCCGCTCCCCCGGTCGTATCTTGCCAGGTAGGGTCTACCGGTATCCAAAGCTTTTTGGTACTATCCCAATATTCCGGCCAAGCATGCAGGACATCAGAAACCATAGAGAGAGGTTTTATTTCCGGATTTTCAGTATAAGCATAACCATTTACTTCCCTAGCAGGGATCCCAGCAGCCCGAGAGACTGCGATAAAAAGGTCAGTAAACTCCATACAGATAGCCGAAGCGGGGTTCCTTAGAACCTCCAGTGCTCCTAAGCGCTGAACATTGGGCTTAACCCGATCATAGTCATAGCTTAATTTATCGATTACGAAGTTATAGATTTCTCTGGCAGTTTTGTACTGTCTAGCCAGACCAACTATTTCAGGACTCTCCGTTTCCCAATAAGTCTGAGGAAGAAGATTCTTAGCCAAAACTTCATTTGCAGTTGTGGTAATTTCTCTTGGAGAGGCAAAAAGCTGGGCTGTACCGGAAGTCAAAACGTCCAACCTCTGCCGTCTGGTAAGCTTATAAGTAGCTATCCAGTTGCCATCTTCATCAACTTCAATTTTTGCAGGTTTGGGATTTAGATTCTCAATGTATATCTTCTGAAAAGCTGTATCTGGAGGAAGAGCTATTTCTACATCGGAATCTGAATTTAGGGGGTTTTCTAGGTGATAGTTTAGAGTGTAGCTAAACACTTGAAACTGGCCAAAACCAGCTTTAATCCCTGAGGCTGAGACTGCCTCTTTGTTAAATTCAAAAACGTATTCATCGTCATTCGTACTTCTAGATTGCGGATCAGGAGTAATATAGGAAAGGTCTCCGAAAGATTTGGGGATTTTAAGAACAACGTTATATGAACGAAAGTTCTCTGGTTCCCCGAGTTTGGGAATAGAGACCTCCCAAACCTCCCCATTTTTCTCGGTAAAGGAATCGACATAAAATTCTATTTGGAAGTTACGCTTGGCACCTTTGCCTACCAAAGAATCAGGAAACTCAACCGTGATGGTTAGTGTTCCTTGATTATCGGTAACCCCACTAGTTATAACTTCTCCGTTATAAAGAGCTTTAACGTCTTTGGGTTTAATGTTAATAAGATCCAAGGAGTAGCTTTTGGCATAAAGAGTTGGATAGGTATTCTCAAGAGTAATGTCATGAACAACGTGTACCCCCTTAGTTTCATTAACAGAATAAGTAACTGTAGAATCGATTAAAAACTCCCCTTCCGCGCGAGCGAAAACTGGAAAAAGAAAGAAGTAAGCAAAAGCAAAAATTGAGCCAATAAACCTACGCATAGAAACAGTATATCAGCCTCAACGTTGTTATAAAAAGGGTAAAATGGCTTGACTTTAACCTATAGTTGTTTTATAATCCTCCCTGTAAAACAGGACTTTGACATAAAATTTTAGATATCCAAATAATTGACTCGTTCTACTCATATTCAAACCTTAAGGAGAGGAAATGAAAAAGATAATTATTTTTGTATTTTTGGCAATTTTTCTTACCGCATGTGCTCCTGCTATAAAAACAAACTTGGAATGCTCATCTCAGGGTGCATGTACAGCAACAATAGTCAACACTTTGGGACACGACATAAAAGATGTAGATATAAATTTGTATCAAGAAAACCGGCAGGAACCAATCGGAAAAGAATCGGTAAACGTCGGAACAAGTGCGGAGTATCGTGTAAAGTGGAAGTATAACTACGTTTCCCTTTTTAATACGAATCAGGACTTTAAAGCAAAAGAGACAAAAACCTTTAAAGTTAATGTATATCCTGATTACAAACCGGGTTCCCTTCTTAAAATTGAGGCTAAATATTTCCTCTTTTCCGATATTTTCGCCACGGAATTCCGTCGGTCTGCAAAATATTGTGTAGTAGAACCATCTCTTAATACGAGAGATTTTATTACAAGTACGATTACATGTCTACCGGACTGGACGGTGAAGGCTGAAGTTTATTCGAATGCCTCAGCACCGGAAAAAATTATGGCAATATACATAGACGAAGAGCTCGACGATCAATATGCCAAAATCCTTTTAAAGCCCGGCGAAACGAAAATTCTTGCCATCAAAGTACCCGAAGGGACAAGCATCGTGGAATTTGACTTCCTCGGTCACGAAGACAAGGAACTTCACAACTTTAGCAAATATTGCACGTATAAATAAAATAACCTGTTTTACATCATCCTGGGAGGATACAACCAAAACAGTGTCCTCCCAGAACTTACAAATATTTGGCAGTGTATGAAGTTTTGGTCTTTTTAATATCTTGGGGTGTCCCCTGAGCAACTATTTCTCCACCACCATCTCCACCTTCAGGTCCCATATCAATTACCCAATCGGCATTATTGATTACATCCAAGTTGTGTTCTATTAGGAATACACTATTTCCTTTGTCTACTAAGAGCCTTAAAACTTTAAGTAGTCTTTCTACATCTGCGAAGTGCAACCCTGTGGTTGGCTCATCTAGGATATAAACCGTTTTACCGGTTGCCTTTTTGGATAGTTCTGTAGCCAGCTTTACTCTTTGCGCCTCCCCTCCTGAGAGGGTTGTTGCAGGCTGACCCAGCTTAACATAACCCAAACCCACTTCTTTTAAGGTTTCTAGCTTGGTCATGATTTGGTTATGGGCATGAAAGACTTCCAGCGCATCATCGACTGTTAAATCAAGAACCTCAGAGATATTTTTCCCTCTAAAGGTAACATCCAAGGTTGGGGAGTTATATCTTCTTCCTTGGCAGACATCACAGGTGATCCAGATATCACTCATGAATTGCATCTCAATCTTAATCTGGCCCTGGCCCTCACAGGCTTCACAGCGCCCACCTTTAACATTAAAGGAGAACCTACCCTTCTTAAAACCCATTCCCCTGGCTTCTCTGGTATTGGCAAAAACATCACGAATAGGATCGAATAGTCCGGTATAGGTGGCTGGGTTACTTCTGGGAGTTCTTCCTATGGGGGACTGATCAATAAGAATGACCTTATCAACTTCCTCTTTTCCCTCAAGCCTTGAGAACTTCCCCACATCTCCCCTATAGCCGGGATTAAAGTGGCTAAAAAGTGCGGGATAGAGAGTCTCTACTAAGAGTGTAGATTTGCCGGATCCTGAAACCCCAGTTATGGCAACTAACTTACCCAAAGGAAAAGTAACGTCAATTTTTTTAAGATTATATTGGGAGCATCCGAAAAGTTGAATTTCTCCCTGTCTTTCGTTTAACAGGCGATTCCTAGTAATATTTATTTTTCTCTTTCCTGAAAGAAAGTTCCCAGTTATAGATTTTTTGTTACTGGCTATCTCTTGTGGTGTTCCTTGAGCTACCAGTTTTCCTCCAGCATCCCCTGCCCCGGGTCCAAAATCAATAACGTGGTCAGCCTGTTCAATCATTTCCCGGTCATGTTCAACCACAACCACGGTGTTTCCCAAATCTCTTAATTTCTTTAAGGTATCAATGAGTTTTTGATTATCCCTTTGGTGAAGTCCGATTGTGGGCTCATCCAAAACATATAAAACCCCCGTTAAACCAGACCCTATCTGCGAAGCCAGCCTTATTCTTTGAGCCTCTCCTCCGGAAAGAGAACCTGCTACCCGGTCCAAAGTGAGGTACTCAAGACCTACGGAGATTAAAAAATTAAGTCTCTCGGTTATTTCTTTTAAGATAAGTTTAGCGATTTCTTTTTCTCGGACATTAACGACTCCCTTGTCCAATAGGTCGGCAATCCACTTGATAGTATTCGTAACTGACATGGCTGTTACCTGGGAGATAGACTTGTCATCAATGGTAATGGATAAGGCTTCTTTCTTAAGCCTAGCTCCACTGCACTGTTCACAAACCCTCTCCCGCATATACTTTTCAATCTCTCCTTTGACATAATCGGAAGTAGATTCCTTGTACCTTCTCTCCAAGTCATTAACTATGCCGATAAACCTCTGCCAGATCTTGGTTTCTTTTCCCCAACGATTTATTCCGTGGACCTCATAAAGAGCATCACCTGTTCCATAAAGAAGCATATCTATCTGGTCCTTGGTTAAGGTTCTTATTTCTGCCTTGGGGTTAATTCCCAGCTTCTCACAAACAACTAACATTGTTCTTGAATACCAGGTTTCATGTTCAAACATACTTGAGAATGGAAGTATTCCACCTTCGGTAATAGACAGTTCTGGTGCAAAGATCAGTTCAGGTTCTACCTTGAGAATTTTTCCTAATCCAGTGCATCCTGGACATGCCCCATGAGGAGAATTAAAGGAAAAAGTTCTGGGTTCGATTTCTGGAAGCTCGATATTATCGACCGGACAAGCAAAACGTTCAGAAAAAAGGTGATTCTCAAATTCCTTTGGATACTCAGGGATTTCAAAACCTTTGTCTTTGATCTCGGCCAATACGATACTCCCTTCCGAAAGATTAAGGGCCTGTTGAATAGAATCTGTTAGTCTAGATTTAAGGTTCTCAATAAAAACCTTATCTTTTATATTGGGTGTTCCTAAACTCATTTTATCTACCACCGCCTCGATAGTGTGTTTGTTAGTCTTAATTAGAAATAAATCCTCTGATGTATCCCTTATTTGTCCATCTACCCTTACCTGTCTAAATCCTTTGGCTTTTAAGTTATCAAAAAGAGCCGAGAATTCCCCTTTTCTGTCGCGCACCATGGGAGAAAGGATCATAAAGCGGCCTATTTTATTTTTCCCTGTTTCTTCAGTAATAACTTTCAGCGATTTTTCAACAATTTGGTCTAAGCTCTGGTGTGAAATTTCCCGTCCACAGTTAGGACAGTGCGGATGTCCAATACGGGCAAATAAAAGCCTTAAGTAGTCGTAGACTTCTGTTACTGTTCCTACTGTGGAACGGGGGTTTCTAGAAGTAGTTTTCTGATCAATAGAAATAGCGGGTGACAAGCCTTCAATCGTATCCACATCTGGTTTATCCATTACCCCCAAGAACTGACGAGCGTAGGTAGAGAGGGACTCTACATACCTTCTTTGTCCCTCGGCATAAATGGTGTCAAAAGCTAAAGATGATTTTCCACTACCGGAAACTCCCGTAAGAACAACCAATTTATTCTTGGGAATATCCAAATCGATGTTTTTAAGATTATGTTGTCTTGCACCTCTAACTTTAATGTAGTTATCCATATTCCGTGCACGTCAGGACCCCGTCGGATTACCGATGGCTTAGGTATTATAGCATCTAGATAAAGTATAGTATTGTATTTTCTTCGGGAATAATATACTTTCCAGGATAGGCATGAGTGCTGAAAACTTACACAACAACCAAGAATCCTTTATTCAGGATGATCAAGCAGAGTTAAAAGAGTACTATCTATCGCTATTAAAAGAACAAGAGGAAGAACGAGAAAAAAATGACCCTGTTAGCCAACGGTGTAAATTTGTTTCCTTTATTAGCACCTCTTCTGGCGTAAACCGTAAAAGAAGACCTCGAGAAGTTAATCTATTAGTTGTTGACCATAGATACGCCTATCAAGTAATTAGAGGGGAAATAAAACCCAGGCGAAAACACGACCACCATGTCCAAGCTGATGTATTAGCTCAAGAGGTCTTAACGGATGTCGCTTGGGACGAAAGGAGTGCCGAGCTGTTACTATCTCGAGCCATTAGAAACTTAAAGAAACTATACTAACTCCTTAATTTTGTCTCTTATTTCTATTGCTAATTCAAAGTCCAAATCTTGTGCAGCTAGAGCCATTTCGCGTCTAAGTCTTGTCACTAATCTTTTCCTATCCATTGGTGTTAGTCCCTCAATATCTATATGTGGTAGTTTCATAAAGGTTGATTCTTTTTTGCCAAAAGCTCTTTCTAAATCTGTTTCCTTTATTTCTCTGTCGACTACCTTTTCTCTGATTGGTTTTTGTATCGATTTAGGAGTAATACCGTATTTTTTATTCATCTTTATCTGGTATTCTCTTCTTCTTTTTACTTCTGAAAGAGCTCTTTCCATCGAACCTGTAATGGTATCGGCATACATAATTACCCTTCCTTCCACATGCCTGGCTGCTCTTCCCATGGTTTGAATGAGGGTGACATCACTTCTTAGGAAACCCTCTTTGTCAGCATCAAGAATGGCTACTAGTGAAACTTCCGGAAGATCCAGACCCTCTCTTAAAAGGTTAATTCCAACCAGTACGTCATACTTACCTTCTCTTAGATCATCCAAGATATCCGTACGGTCCAAAGTCTTGACGTCTGAATGCAGGTAGTGCACTTTAAGGCCCTGTTCACCCAGATAGGTGGATAGATCCTCTGCTGTTTGTTTGGTGAGTGTAGTAACCAGGGTTCTTTGCTTTTTGGCTACCTGAATTTTGATCTCACTAATGACGTCAGCCACCTGATTTTTAATGGGCCTAATTTCAACCTCTGGATCAGGTATCCCAGTGGGCCTTAGAAGCTGTTCTACAACTCCAGAAGGAACCTTATGTTCGGTTGCAGACTCTTTTGCCATATTCAGTTCCCACTCGGCTGGAGTGGCAGATGTAGCAACAAAATTAGGTATTCTTCGCATGAACTCCTCAAATTTTAAGGGTCTATTGTCTATGGCAGCTGGGAGTCTAAATCCATAATTGATGAGAGTCTCTTTTCTGGCAAAGTCACCGTTATACATTCCTCTTACCTGGGAAAAAGTCATGTGGCTCTCGTCGATGACTGTCAGCCAATTCTTACCAAATGGCTCATTAAAGTAATCAAGAAGTGAATATGGGGCATCCCCCGGCTTTCTACCATCGAAATATCTGGAGTAGTTTTCTATACCTTTGACATATCCAAATTCTTTGATCATCTCCAAGTCATAACTCACTTTTTGTTTTATCCTGTTGGCTGATAATAAGTCACCTTTTTTCTTAAAGTAGGCAACCCTCTGGTTCATATCATCTTCAATCTTCTTAAAAACGTCCTGATGCTCCTTGGGGTCAGTCATAAAATGTTTGGCAGGGTAGAGAACATAGTTGGAAATGGGAGTAGTCTGGCTTTTAATAACCTCACCAGACACTGTATCTATAATTTCTATCTTTTTAATTATGTCTGGCCCCAATTGAATCCTAATCCCCTCATCCTGATAAGCAGGATAGATGTCAATTGTGTCTCCCCTAACCCTAAAGGTACCTCTGTGAAAACCAAAATCGCTTCTTTCATACTGCAGATCTAAGACCCTATCTATTATTTGTTCACGGGTAACCTTCATTCCCTCGGAGAACTCAAAGATAAAATGTCCATATTCTTTGGGAGAACCAATATTGTAGATACAGGAAACAGAGGCGACAATAATAGTGTCCTTTCTGGTTAAAAGATTGGTCGTGGCAGCGAGCCTTAGTTTATCAATCAGTTCATTAATAGACGAATCCTTTTCTATATAAGTATCTGTAGAAGGGATATAGGCTTCAGGCTGATAATAATCATAATAGGAAACAAAGTAAGAAACGGCATTATCAGGAAAGAAGCTTTTAAACTCCTGATATAACTGAGCAGCCAGGGTTTTGTTGTGAGAAATAATAAGGGTTGGTCTTTGCAGTTTTTCAATTAAGTTGGCAATAGTAAAAGTCTTTCCAGATCCAGTCACGCCAAGAAGAACTTGGTAATCAAGTCCTTTTTCAATTCCTTCTGCCAATTTACTAATTGCCTGCTCCTGATCAGGAATAGGTGTATAGTTGGAATGAAGTTTAAATTTCATAAATCTATCTAATATTATACATTAAGTTCTAGTTGACTATTTCGGTAAATGTTTGTATAAAGTTATTATAAAGTATGGCACCAATATTATACAAAAAACAAGCGATAATTTTAGACTTCTTAAAACAACATATTCAAAAGTATGGCACCGCTCCTACCTTGAGACAAATAGCTGACGCTATTGGAGTCTCTTCCCTAGCTACTGTACATGAACACCTCCAAACTTTAGAGGCTAAGGGGCTTATTAAGAAAAAGGGTGGAAGAAATAGGTATATCAAACTTTTAAATGAAGACATTGATTATTCTCCTCAGGGGATTGAAGTGCCAATTATGGGAATCATTGCTGCAGGCCTTCCGATCCAGACTTTTAACGACCCGAACGCTAAGATAAGCATCCCCCCAGAATTCGCCAGTGATACCAGACGTGTTTATGTTCTTCAGGTTAAGGGAGACTCAATGATTGAGGAACAGATTAGAGATGGGGACTTTGTCGTTATCCAACAATCCCAAAACGCCAATAACGGTGACATTGTTGTCGCCATGCTTGATAACGGAATGGCTACCCTTAAGCGTTTCTTTAAAGAGGCAACTCGTATTAGGCTTGAGCCAGCTAATGCCAAAATGCAACCCATCTTCGTTAGAAACGTACGCATTCAAGGAAAAGTTGTCGGACTGGTTAGAAGATATCAGAGTAATTAACCTTCATAGTCTCCACTATTTTTATTTTGCACCACGTTCTGAAGTAGATTCTTACCAGTCATTGTACTAGGTACTTGAATGCTTAATAAGTTAAGGACCGTAGGAGCAATGTCGGCTAAAATTCCAACCGGTATGGTTTGTGACTTAGCTAAATATTTTTTATCTACAGCCACAAATGGAACAGGGTTAGCATTATGTTCTGTATCAATTTGTCCACTACGCGGGTTAATCATCTCCTCCACATTTCCATGATCAGCAGTAAGAAGCAGGGTTCCTCCAAAGGCCAGAACATAGTTTGCAATTTTTCCTATGCATTCATCAACTGCCTCACAAGCTGCCACCGCTGAACCAATATTTCCGGTATGCCCGACCATATCAGGATTAGCAAAATTAATAAGAATAAAAGAGTAAGGATCACCAGACTTGAGGATTTCCATTAGTTTGGCGGTAGTCTCAAAAGCTGACATCTCAGGCTTTAAGTCATAGGTCGTAACATTGGGCGAGGGAACAATAATCTTTTCTTCTCCAGGGAAGGCAACCTCCCTTTGTCCATCAAAATAAAAAGTGACAAACCTCTCTTTTTCAGACTCCGAAATCCTGAGCTGCCTTAGACCACCCTCGGAAATGACTCTGCCCAAAGGCATGTCTACCCTGTCTGGTGGAAAAATCACTTTTGCGCCCGCCTCGACCAGAGTTTTTGAATACTGAGTCATAGTCGCAAAAAAAAGATTATTAAGTTTCTTTTTTCTGGTAAAAACCTGCTGATAAGTACTTACTTTAGCAGCCAGATGGGTTTTGGCATAACGTTCGAGATAAGGATCAAAGTCCAAAGCGATGCTGGCATCAGAAAAATCATTAACGATAAAAGCACTGGTTAGCTGTCGGGGTCTGTCTATTCTAAAATTAAAAAAGATAACCACATCATTATCAGCAATAAGAGCCAGGGGCCTGCCATTGGTATCTGTTACCAACGAAGGTTCAATAAATTCATCAGTTTTACCTTCCGAATAAGATAGCTTGGTGGCCTCCTCTGGAGTTTTAACTAGCATACCTTCACCTAAAACTAAGGCGTTGTAAGCTTTTTCTGTTCTATCCCACCGACGATCACGATCCATTGCCCAGTAACGCCCCATGATTGAGGCTATTTGACCCACATTTTCGCGAGCAGTAACTTCTCTGACCTTATTTAGATAAGTTTCGGAGGAGGTTGGTGGAGAGTCACGACCGTCTGTAATTAAATGCAAGAAAAGCCGTGTGAAATTCTTATTTTTGGCATATCTTATTAGAGCATAGAGATGCTCCATGCTGGAATGAACCCCCCCTGCCCCTACAAGACCTAAATAGTGGACATTGGAATTGTGAGTTTGGGCGTAAGCAAAAGCCTCATCAATTACCTTGTTCTCAAAGAAACTACCATCAGCTACTGACATATTAATTCTCTCTAAATCCTGGTAGACAATTCTCCCGGCACCCAAATTAAGGTGGCCTGTTTCGGTATTACCCACTTCATCTCTAGGAAGACCGACCGATTCTCCAGAAGCATTAAGCTGAGTATGAGGAAAGGAATACCACAAGCGATTAAAATTAATGGTCTTGGCAAGAGATAATGCATTGCCGGCTCCAGGAGGAGCGATACCCCAACCATCAAGTATTGCCAGAATAACAGTTTTATTTTTTTCGAAGTTCATCTTTAAGCTGTTGGTGTCTGAGCTGGAACGACATAGGACAGTTCAGACTCAATACTTAGAAGGCGATTATATTTAGCTACGCGTTCCCCCCTACAAGGTGCACCGAATTTCACAAAGTCAGCTCCAACCCCAACGGCAAAATCGGCAATAAACCAATCGTTTGATTCACCTGAACGATGGGATACAATTACCTTCCAGCCGACATCTTTGGCAATCTTAATAACCTTTAAGGTTTCTGAAATCGTGCCGATCTGGTTAGGTTTAACCAAGATTCCATTACAAGCTTTCATTTTAATAGCCTTTTCCACTCTCTTAGGATCAGTTACCAATAGATCGTCACCTACTATTGTGGCCTGTTCACCCATATACTTGGTTAGCTTCACCCAGCTGTCCCACTCATCTTCCTGAAAAGGATCCTCGAGAAGAGAGAGGCGGTACTGGTCATTTAAAGTCTTGTAATATTCCATCATTCCCGCTTCATCCATAGGGGAGGTTTTGTCTCTTATTTGATATTTACCACCTTTATAAAAAGATGAAGCCGCTACATCGAGACTTAGGGACACCTCTCTGCCTAGGTTATAGCCTGCATCCTTAATCGAGGCCACTAAAATCTCGAAGGCATCCATATTAGTAAAAAGATTAGGGGCAAAACCCCCCTCGTCGCCTACAGAGTGGATTGCTCCCTTCTGCTCAAGTTCTTTACCTAGAGTGATATAGACCTCAGCAGCCAGTCTCAGGCCATCCGAGTAGGATTTAGTTGATGATGGTACTAAATGAAATTCCTGGAAATCTAAATTTCCTGCACCGTGCATACCGCCGTTTATCATATTGAAAAGAGGGCTGGGGATTTTTAAAGCGGGCTTTAGCCCTATGGCACTGGCTAGCATCGCCACCCATATATATAAACTCTTACCGTTAGCCATTGCCCCGGCTTTGGTAACAGCTTCGGAGACTGCCAAGGTGGCATTGGCCCCCATTTTAGATTTATTCTCCGTTCCATCTTTGGATATAAGAACGGCATCAATGTCATAAATATTAGAAGGGTCGCGCCCTTCAAGAGCCGGGCCTAAAATAGTATTAACGTTATTAACTGCATTTAAAACACCTTTTCCTTTAAATCTTAGGGGGTCATTGTCTCTTAGCTCTAAGGCCTCATGAGACCCAGTTGAAGCCCCAGAGGGGACTGAGGATACTGCAATATGGCCTGTATCCAACTGACAAGCAGCCTCGAGAGTAGGAGTAGCTCTTGAATCCAGTATTTCCCTTGCCCAGATTTTTTGTATTTTTGCCATACTTAAATTTTACAATTTTTCTTTGCTGACCATCTTTTTCTCTGAGTTATAAACAACCTCACGTACTCTTCCTACAGCATCCGGGTTAACCGAAATACTAGTTACCCCCCACTCCACTAACTTCTCACAAAAATCGTCATACACAGAAGGGGCCTGACCACAAATTGAAGAAGTAATTCCGTTTCTGATACAAATCTTTATAGTTCGTTTAAGCGCCCATTCTACGGCTGGTGAACGTTCATCAAAGGTTTCAGCAACTTCTGAGTTGTCCCTATCCGTACCGGTAATTAGCATAGTTAAGTCGTTCGAACCAATGGATACGCCGTCAATTCCAACGGCGATAAAATCCTCAAGGGAGATTACATTAACCGGAAGCTCGACCATCATTAAAAACTTAAAGGCCGTATGGGTAAATAGCCCCTCAGATGACACAACCTTCTTAACGGAATGTAATTCATTCGGTGAACGGACAAAAGGAATCATCAGGTGGAGATTATTGTATTCACCTAGGACTTTCTTTAAGGCCTTCAGTTCCAAAGTAAACACTTCCTGATTAGAAACATAACGATAGGCCCCTCTAAAACCTAGGAGTGGATTTGGTTCTACCGGTTCCCACCTTTTACCGCCTTCTAGAGCTCGATATTCATTGGTTTTGAAGTCAGAGGCACGGTATACAACTGGTCTAGGATAGAAAGCCTTACAAAACGTTTTAATGCCGTCACTCAGTTTATCAATATAATCAGCTTGTTTTTTTAGCCTGATGGATTCTTTAGGGTGAATCCCAATATTAGCCATCATAAACTCAGCTCTTAAAAGGCCTACACCATCAACGTTGAGTTTGGCAATCTCGCTGGCCCTTTCCGGTTCAGCCAAATTGACATATAACTTAGTAGCAGTTTTTTTGGATGAGTCCTTCTCGGCTTCTTTAGCAACTTTTTCACTTTTCTCAATTTTGATATTCCCTCCAAGATAAATAACTCCTTTTCCACCATCAACAGTAACCAGTTGATTCTCCAAGAGTTTTTCTGTAGCCACTTTCGCCCCAACAATACAAGGAATTCCCAACTCTCTTGAAACAATGGCCGCGTGTGAAGTCATACCACCCTCATCGGTTATAATAGCTGAAGCTTTTTTCATCGCCGGAACATAATCGGGGGAGGTCATCACAGTCACCAAAACATCACCATCCTTTACCCTTGAAATCTCTTTAGGACTTTTTAAAATCTTAACCCTACCAGTACCAATTCCGGGACTTGCAGAGGTGCCTGTAAGAATAGGTGTCGCGGCACTACCCATCAGTTCTGCTCCAGTTTTAACAATATTCGCCTTAGTTTCTTTTGATTGGGGCTCCATAGCCGTAACTGGTCGTGTTTGAATCAGATAGATAACCCCCTTGGCATCTTTTGCCCATTCGGCATCTTGAGGAAAATAATAATGTTTCTGTAAAAGATCGGCCTGCCTAGCAAGGTAAATGATATCCTTATCAGAAATTTTCTGAAGATCTTTGCGCTTCTTAGGAACCGGATTTTCTATAGTTTTGACGCCCTTTTTAGTTAATTGAACCGTTTGCTCAGATATTTGTTTCGATAAAATATCAAAAGTTTCCTTCTGAACAACGTAACGGTCAGGTACAACAGAGCCCTGAACGATCATCTCTCCCAACCCCCAAACAGACTCGATGATTATTCTATCTTTTTCTTTAGTCACCGGGTCCATAGTAAACATAACTCCAGAAACTTCAGACTGAATCATTTTTTGAACAATAACTGAAAGAGCAACCTTCTTGTGAACAATTTTATTTTGCACCCGATAAAAAATAGACCGAGGGGTAAAAAGAGATGACCAACAATCACGAACCGCGTTTAAAAGATTAGCTTCGCCCTTAATGTTCAAAAAAGTAATCTGTTGCCCAGCAAAAGAAGTTCCTGGCATGTCCTCCGCAGTGGCCGAAGAACGAGCGGCTACCAGGGCCTTACTAAAACTACCAGAAAGCTTCTTATAAGCCTTAACAACTTCGTGTTTAACATCATCGGGAACTTTTCCGGACTGAATCATTTTACGAATTTGCGAAGAAGCCCTATTTAGCTCGTCCGGATTATCAACATCAGTCTCATTCAGAATCTGGTAGATTTTCTTGTCTAGTTCGTTTTCTGTCAAAAATTGCTCGTAGGCTTTAACCGTAATGGCGAAGCCATCTGGAACTCTAAAGCCGGCATTAACCATCTCTCCTAGGTTTGCACTCTTACCTCCAACCAGGGGTACATCATCTTTATGAATATTCTCGAAGAACAATACTAATGCTTGGGCAGTCATACAAAACCATTATAAATGAAGTAAGGAAAATACCAAATGGCCAATTAACCCGCGATTTTCTCCTTAAAATAATCTACCCAGGGAATGGGTGTTGGATCAATTTCATTTAAGGCTGCCATATAGTAAGCCACGTAAGCCCCTAAGGACAAAACCTCAAAAATCTGTAAGAGTTTCTGACGAGATTGCAGGACATAGTCAACCGATTTAAAACCATTCTGGGCAATAACGTCTTTAGTGATGGCGTATCTGGAAAAAACATCTTTGTTGTACTGGGAGGATTCCAGAAAAAGAAACTTAATTAAATCCTTGGCTCCTTTAGGAAAACCCAATCCTTCCATTAAGTGGTGATTTATCTCAGGAATGTCAAAGAGAGCTGAAAAAGTTTTGGCGTTTTCGTTTAGCTGATTCTTAAAAGCATGGGTACTACCCAATAAGTGTTCGCTAGCAATCAGAACTGGAATCGACCCAACCAGCTCCAAGGCGATACTTTTTGCAGGATTGTCTTTTACTGGGGAAGCAATTCCAAACTTGGTGACGTATGAACGCATGAACATTACTGCTTCGCTTATTTCGGCATCAACGATGTCTATAAACTTGCATCTGGCCAAAACCGCTAAGATGGCTGCTACTGAATAACCTAGACCCATCCTGGGCTGTCCCGAAGGATTGAATTTCGGTTCATAGGTATACCCACAGAGACTATTGGCCTTTAAAAACTCGCCTAATTTATTACCAGTGGTAATCCCAAAAACAGTCGCCCCACGGTTAACTGCTTCGTTAGCCGCCGAGAGGGTCTCTTCAGTGTTACCTGAATAGGAAGAAAGGATTACCAAAGTATTCTTGTCCACATAGTTAGGAAGATTATATTCAGTAACAACTTCGATCGGAACCCGAAAACGGTCCAAGAGGAGTGAATCTACAATTCTTCCCCCTAAAGCAGAACCACCCATTCCGGAGATAACCACGTTTTTAGCTAGCGGACAGCTTTCAGGAATACTTAGATTAAAAATCTCGTTCCACACCTGTTCAACCTGGTCAGGAAGTTTATCTATCGATACCCAGATCTCAGACTTATCGTTTTTGAGAATTTCCTCTTTGGAGTCTAGATTTATCATCTAACTTAGACTTTAACCATCTTTTCCACTAATTGCAAACCTTGCTTCAAGAGATCCACTGCCTTTGACTGACTATCGCTTTCAGCGAAGACTCTAAACTCTGGGGCGTTAGAAGACGACCGAAACAAAATCCAGGTTGATTCATCAATCCAAATCTTCAATCCATCCATCTCTTCAGTTTTTATACCTTTAAATTCTTCTTTCGCCTGAGAGATAATTTTATCTTTAAGATCCCAATCATAATCTATTTTGTCACGATATAGATAATATTTAGGAAGTTCGGCTACTAGTTCCGAAAACTTTTTGTCGGACTTAGAAAGAATATTAAGGATTTCAATTGCACTTCTTCCCCCATCTCTCGATTTCATGTCGGCAAATATTCCCCCACCGTTAGCTTCAAAACCAAAATTAAGGTTCTCTTCTTTCATCGCAGACACAACCTGTGATGAACCTACCTTAGTTCTAACTACCTCCTTACCTATATGATCAACTACCTGGGAGGTATTGATAGGAGTGGCCACTTTAGACCCTCCCAAATGCTTTGCAATCAGAGCGCCGGAATAATCTCCCGGAACAAAATTCCCTTCTTCATCAATAAAGATGACCCTATCGCCATCAGAGTCAAAACCCATAGCAAAGTCAGCCTCGACCTCTTTGACATAGTCTTTTAAATCCTTAAAATCATCCTCAACCTCAGTGTCTCGACAGATAATGCTTTTTTGAATATCACAATTTATTGTTAGAGGATCCAGGCCCAAAATTTCTAAAACCTCCGGAATAATCTCAGACTGGGCACCATTTCCGGGGTCAACAACAACCTTCCATTTGGGATACGGGCCCTTAAAGGAGCTAATGAGATATTGTTTGTAGGCTTCTTTAGCCCTATCTTCATGAATCGCTTTAGAAGACAGGTCCTGATAGGCTTGTTTACCCTTCATCTCCTCATAAATAGCAATTATTTGGGCCTCATGATCCTTAAGTATTTCTTCTTTAAAAGCAAAAAACTTAATGCCGTTTAAGTGGGGCTTGATATGACTACCAGTAACCATAGCACTTCCAGTATAAAGATCATCCGTTAGGAGGATGTAATTCATAGCCGGAACACTAACTACTCCCTGGTCATAAACATCAACACCCTCAAAGAGCATCCCCGAAACGAAGGCATTTTTTATCCTTGGGCTAGATTCTCTGGGGTCATTACCAACAGCCACATTGACCTGAGATTGATCTTGCTTGAGGAAGGTAACAAAAGTTCGACCAAGATCAAAACAAAACTGATTAGTAAAAAGAATCTCGGCATCGCCCCTTATGCCGCTTGTGCCAAAAAGTGAAGTTTTAGACATTACACAATCATTCTAATTGTGAAACAAGCATTAGGTCAAGCTCGTGGGTGAGATCTTTTTTTGAGGTCTTAACCATCAAGTCTATTTTGGCCATTTCACCGATAATCCTTTCAAGTTGACCATCTTCAAATTTTCTGGCTTGAGACTCAAGCTTGGACGCCCTCCACGATGCATAAGGCACACTTGAAGGATCACCTTTAACCCAATATAGATCCTTAAAATGCATACTTAACAGATAGAAAATCAGTTCTATCTGGTCCTGTTCCAAAAGAAAGTGTAAAAGCTTTAAGTATTCCAAGGAATTTCCAGGATAGACACTCTCCAGAAACTTATAAATTATTTTTGGTGGATCAAAGGTTTCTATTTTCTTTACGTTGGGTAATTTCTTTATCACCGGTTGGGGGATGGTTCCTTTGTAATAAACAACTAAAGTTAAATCAATATTATCTTTGTTTCTGCCCAGATATTTGAAGTCCTCACTGGTAATTAATTTATAATCATTAACAATCAGAAGCCTTTTTTTCTGAAACAAAGACGGCGTTAAGTAATTGGAAAATGGCTGGTCATTCTTGTCTAAGGTAATTACCTCCCAACCTCGACTTTTTGCAGATTCTACAAACGTTTTTATGCGGTGATATGAATCTTTAGTGTATTCACCATGTACAACAATTGTTTCCATGCTTGCTAGATGTCTGGCCTGTCATTATATAGTGATTTTAGGTTGTTGATAAGGTCTTTGAATTTTAACTTTCCATGACGGTAATGGGGGATCAAGCTTCCGGAGAAATTTTTCGGGATGTGTGCAATTTCGTGAAGTAATACTTCATCTTGTTGGGATTTCCTAAGGTCATCAAATTTTTCGGAGATAACTTCAATAATGTAGCAGGGTTTTTCTTTAAGAGTCTGTTGCCAGATTTTGGATAAACCCCAGATACGGGCGTAAGCATGGGCTTTAGAATTTTGCGACCTGTAACAGTAAACCCTAGAAGAATCTATCCACGAAAGATCGAGGTTTTTTACTAAAAAATCTATTCTTTGCTTGATATCAACCGCACTAACCCACTCTACCCCTTTATTGTTTGTTTTTCTTCTCAACACCAGAAAGCTTATTAGTTAGGACACTTTATAAACCTCCGCACCTTCCCTTACTTCTTGATCTACTTTAAGACCAACTATGTCGCCTTTTTTAGCGTTTGGAATTTTGCTATGTTCCACCTGCATAGATTCAACTGTCTGCTCAAACAAATCTTCTCCGCCTCTTGTGAACTTGATCTTGTCACCAACAGCCAAATCACCACTTAACTCCATTACTGCAACACTTATCTTATCGTAGTAGTGCGTTATTTTTCCTACTTTAAACACTTTTAATCACCTCCTTACTACAATTATACGCGTGACACAAAGCTACAGCCAGAGCATCGGCCGAATTATCGAAATGAGTCTTACCGTTCTTCTTGCTTCTAACCCTCGCTCCCAGTTTTTTTCTTAGAGATTGTTGGACCATTTTTTTGTCTGCTCGTCCATCTCCAGTAATCACTTTCTTAATCGTTCCTGGAGCATATTCTACAACATCATATTTCTCTTTAGCTACTGTATAGAGAATTACTCCAATAGCTTGACCGACACTCATGGCAGTTTTAGCATTAGTTGCAAAAAACAGTTTTTCAATAGCTACAACATCCGGTCTTTCCCTACGTAAGATTTCTGTTAGGAGTTTATGGATATTAATAAGACGCTTACCAGGATGACCATTATTGTCAGTTTCCAACAGTCCGAAGTTGCGAGCGGTATGTGTACCTTTTTTTGTTTCAATTACTCCCCAGCCGGTGGTGGCTGTACCAGGATCAATTCCTAGGATAAGCATGTTAGTAAAAGTATAGCCTAAATAAATACGAAATGTGAAGAAAAATGCAAATAAACACAGTAATTATAAAACTATATTGGAACTAAGGTAAAAATCTGAACTAGAAGCTTACAAAGTAGTGGATTTTTGCGTTTTCCTTAAGGCTAGCTATCCAAGTCTGGTATTCTGTGCTTAACTTTTGTTGTCTCAAGGTTGTACTTACCTCATCTTTTACTTCAGCTAAGGTTTTTCCCTCAAAGAGAGTTTTGTTCTCGGTGAAGTAAGTTTGAATTTCCTCGTCAGTTACTCCAATTTTGTCAGCTAGAATCTTTTCTAGAATAATTCTAATTTTAAGATTTCGCTCCAAGTCTTCTTTGGTCTGACCCTGCAAAGCAAGGGCGGATTCTAAATCCATTCCCTGAGCAACTAATTGCTCTTCTATGGCTTTTACTTCGGTAGCAATCTCTTCCCCTGTAACTTCGATTTTATTTTTTGAGGCCTCCTGAAAAATAAGTTTTTCTGTAATAAGGGAACTTAAAACATCACTACCACCCTGTTTTTCTAATTCCTTGATTAAAGAAATTCTGGAAACTGGAGCGCCGTTAACAATAGCTGCAACTAAAAGACCTTTGGCAAAATATAGAACTGCCAAAACCACAACTCCGATAGTTACTATCTTTACATTTTTAACAAGTTTCTTGTTCCTTGTGGCTTTTCCGAAGAAAGCTCCTGCTTTTGCAGACAACTTTGTAACTTTACTCATGAGTTAAAGATTACAGTAATTTTTTTAAACAAGCAACATGCAAAATGAAGCTAAAAGTACTAAATTGAGAAGTTTTCACCGTGTCCGGGATAGATAGTGTATCCCGCAAAGTTACTCTTTATTTTAGCCAGAGATGAAAACAGTTTTTCCCTGTTAGAATACTTGTGGTTATACCCTCCAACACTTCCATTGGCAAAGAATAAGTCGCCCACAAAAACTGCTTCCTCGGAGTCTGAAACGAAACACACTCCTCCAGGGGTATGTCCTGGGGTACAAATGATTTTAAGCGTCAGACTACCAAATTTCAGGCCCTCCTCATCATTTTCCAAATAATTAGCTACTACCGGGTCTATTTCGGAGTTTTTCGTAAAGAACATCGCCGTACCCTTAGTCCTTCTCAGTAAAAAGTCATCCTTTTTGTGAACATAGAAAGGGATGCCATATGCAGTACTTAGCTCAAATGAAGCCAGCACATGATCGAAATGTCCGTGAGTCGCCAGACAAGCTTTAGGGGTGATATCCAAATCCCCTACTTTTCGCATGATGTAGTCTGCATCATCTCCAGGATCAATGATAACAGCATCTTTAGTTCTATTGTCCCAGACTAAGTAACAATTAGTATCACTTTCACCCACAGTAAGAGTTTCAATACTCATGTCTTAATAATAATATCAGGTTTAAGATGACAGAGGAGCTTAGGTAGAATTATTTCTTTGCGTCGCGAACTAAAGATCGGTTGTAAATCTTGTCAATTTCTTTCTTTGTTTTCTTACGGATATAGTACAGCTTAGCCCTTCTTACTCCAGAAGAGGCTTTTTTAATGATGGATACTTCCTTCAGCGAGGGTGAAGAGGTAGGAAAAATCTTTTCTATACCAATCTGTTGAACCCCAATACGTCTGACGGTGAAGGTTTTTAGAACTCCTTTGCCTTTAATGGCAATTACTGTGCCATCAAAATATTGATGCCTTTCTTTTTCTCCTTCTTTAACGGTTTGGGTGACTCTTACTTTGTCACCAACTCCGAATTCTGTATCTTTAAACTTCAAACTTATCGCCATATTTTTTCTCCAAGGGCCTATTTTACATCACAAGGGCGCCTAACATCAAGAAGAAGCTAGATCTGGAGAGAGAATATCAGAAATCGCTTTGGCAATATCCTTGTCCCAGGAGATTGAACGGGCAAGATTGATTCTCTCACGATTAGATTCAAAAACCAGAGTAACAGGATTCTCCCCCGGGTTGGCTATGAGAAACTCTCTCAGTTTTCCTAGTTGCTCCTTTGTAACTCCTTTTGGAATTCTAATAAAGAGCCTTCCCTTTGCATCTTCCAGTTTTTCGTTAGATATGAAGTTGGCAATTACCGAAAAAGAATCGTCGCGTCTATCAAGCTTTCCCTTAACCACTACCGGCTTGCCATCCAATAAATATATCTTAGCCTCCTGAAAAATCTTGGGGAAGACTACCAGATCAATTACCCCAGAGGGGTCCTCTATCTTCACAAAGGCCATCTCCTGACCTGTTTTTCTAGTAATTATTTCCCTAACTTCTTTGACCACCCCTACTAAAGTAATCTCGCTTCCTATTATTATTTGATCTTCCAATATCTCACTAACCGAGTGGGTTGCGTTCTGAATGAGGGACGCCAGTATCTCCGATATTGGCTTGGCAGAAAGTGAAAAACCCAAAAATTCCTTTTCCAACTCCTGAAGCTCCTCATCTGCAAATTCGCCCACATCCTGCAAACCCGAAAGATCAGAGAAAGATGCCCCGGAGGACTTTTTTATTTCCTCTTCGCCAAAGAGGCCCTGTTGCTTTTCACCCTTAACCTTAACAACCACCTTTTCCCTCACCCTATCCATATTAGACAGTAACGCAGATCTTGTTCCAAACGAGGAGAGGGCTCCCACCTTGATTAAACTTTCCAGTACTTTTTTATTTGCTTTTCTGGCATCCACTCTTGAAAGAAAGTCAGCAAACGAAGTGAAGTCGCCTTCTTTTCTGGCTTCAAGGATTGCTCCTACTGCCGCATTACCAACGTTTTTGATCGCGTTTAGCCCAAAACGAATAGCTTGCTTATTTAGTGAGTCTTTATTTGTGACAATAACAAAATCTTCGTGACTCTCGTTAATATCCGGGGGAAGAACCTTGATCTTCATCCTACGACATTCGTTAATAGCTGCCGAGATTTTATCTTTATCGTCACTCTCGGCGGTCAAAAGAGCACACATAAACTCAACCGGGTAGTTTGCCTTCATATAGGAGGTTTGATAGGCAACCATTCCATAGCTTGCAGCGTGGGCTTTATTAAACCCGTAAGATTGAAAAGGCTCAAATAACAACCACAAATCATCTGCAAACTTTTTAGTTTGCCCGTTAGTAACAATACCGTTAATAAACTTTTCCTTCTGGGCTGCCATTTCCTCCGGAATCTTCTTACCAACTGCTTTTCTAAACTTATCTGCCTCTTCCCAGGTGTAACCTGCCAGATCAATGGCGCAAAAAAGAAGGTCATCCTGATAAACTATCAATCCGTACGATGCTCCTAAAAATTTCTCCATTCTTGGGTCTAGATATTTAACCAGTTTAGGATCCCTCTTCCTTTTAATGTATTCAGGGATAATAGCAATTGGTCCAGGACGATAAAGAGCTACCATCGCCATCAGGTCCTCAATTCTTGTCGGCTTTAGGTCTTTTAGATATTTAGTCATTCCCCCGCTTGAGAGCTGAAAAGTTCCCATAGTGTCTCCATGACCCAACATCTCAAAAGTTTTCTTATCATTGAGGGGAATTTTATGTAGGTCTATATCGATATTGTGCAGATCTTTTACGATTTTTATAGACTCCCCCAAAATTGATAAATTCCTAATTCCCAAAATATCAAACTTGATAAGACCAACGCTCTCGCAAGTGTGAAACTCATACTGTGTAATTATTTTTTCCCCGGAAGGCTCCCTCTGGACTGGAGAAAAATCGGTAATTTTTGTGGGAGCAACTACCAGTCCCGCGGCATGGACACTAAGGTGTCTGGCGTTTCCTTCAATCTCGTGAGCCAAATCCAATATTTTTTTAGTATCTTTATCCTCATCGTAAAATCTTTTAAGCTCGTCCACTTCCTCTAAAGCCCTGGGGATAGTTATCGGAAAACCTTGTTTAGGGGGAGGAATGAGTTTAGATATTCTGTCCCCAATGGCATAAGGATAGCCCAAAACTCGGGCAACATCCCGAACGGCTCCGCGGGAAAGCATACGCCCAAAAGTACATATCTGAGCAACTTTCTCCTTCCCATACTTATCACTAATATAGGCAATAATATCCTCACGCCTGTCGTCAGAAACATCAAAATCAATATCTGGAGGTGAGGGTCTATAGGGGTTTAAAAACCTTTCAAAAGGCAAATAGTAAGTTAGGGGGTTGACGGTGGTTATCCCTAGAACGTACGAAACTAAAGAGCCAGCAGCTGATCCCCTGGTGTTTGTCACAATTCCTTTCTCGTTGGCCCAGTTAACAATATCCTCAACAATCAGAAAGTAAGGGGCATAACCTTTTGTAATAATTATCTCTAGTTCATAGTTCAAACGTTCTTTAACCTCTTTAGTCACTGTTTCAATCTTTTCGTGAAGCCTTTCGTGAGCTAGTTTTTCAAGATACTCATCAGCACTCAAATCGTCCGGTAAATCAAACTTGGGGAAATACCACTTGCCCAGTTCTATCTCGAGATTGCATTTATCAGCAATCCTCTGAGTATTTTCCAAGGCTTCAGGAATATCCTTAAAAAGTTCGCCCATCTCTTCTGGGCTTTTAACATAAAAGCTAGGTGTATCAATAAGACGCAGTCTTTTGGTTTCCGAAACTACTTTCCCAGTGGCAATGCACATCAAGGCATCCTGGGCCATTGCGTCTTCTTTTGAGGTGTAATGGGTGTCGTTTGTAGCCACCAGTGGCACACCCATTTCTCTACTTAATTTTATAATTCCATCATTGGCCACCTTTTCATTACTGGCCATCTTCTCAACTTCGGATTTAATATCTCTGTCCGTTGTGCTTTTAGCAAAAGTGTCGTATTCATGCCTTTGGACCTCTAAATAAAAATCCTTACCAAAAGTATCCAAAAACCATTGCACATCTTTTTTGGCTTTCTCGTAATCGCCTTCAATTAAGGCTTGAGGAATCTCTCCCAAAGGACAAGCCGAAGTACAGATAAGTCCCTGTGAATATTTCTTAATCGTTTCCCTATCTGCCCTAGGACGGTAGTAGTAGCCATCTAGATGAGCCTTAGAACAGAGGTTCATCAAATTCTTATACCCAATTTTGTCTTTAGCTAAATATATAATATGATAGCTTCTGGATTTGGCTCTATCTTCAACGTTTTCAAGAGGCATGTTAGTTGAATAACCTTCCATTCCAATAATAGGTTTTATTCCCTCCTGATTAGCCACTTTATAGAAATCAACTACTCCATACATTGCTCCGTGATCGGTGATAGCGATGGCTTCCATAGAGTTGGCTTTAACATGCCTAACGAGTTTCTTTATTTGGCTTAAGCCATCAAGGAGTGAATATTCCGTGTGAACATGAAGATGTACAAATTTAGTATCCATATTTAGCCTGTTCATTTTGTTGTTGTCTTTTTCGATCCTCCTTGTTGTTAAGCATTTTAAGATCTGCCCTTTCTTTTACATACGCTAGGTTTTCCTTGCCATCCCAGGCAGACCCAGCCATTGACAGAGTGATTGGGGGGGGATATTTGTCGAGTGGTTCTTGACACTTCGTCTTAATCATTTCGATTATCTGAGGATCCTTAGTTGTTACTGCTAAAGCAAATTCGTCTCCGTGGAGTCTACCTGCAACCCCAAAGCCTTCAATTGCATTTTCCAGAGCCTTAGAAACAAATTTCAAAAGATCGTCTCCCGCCTGATGTCCCCAGTTTTTATTTATTGGTCCAAAATCGTCAATATCAATATATAAGAGATACACTATATTTGTTGATGATTTAACATATTTATCAAACCCCCTCTCATTGTAAAGACCAGTTAAATTATCATGGTCCGCCTGGATTTCCAAATCACAATAGCGGTTAGCCATGATTGCTCTTGCCACAGGATCTTCAACACCTAAATCAAGAAGCCATTTGTCATAGTACTCAAACCTATTTGGGAAACCCTTTTTGTGTTCACCTTCTAATTCTAGATTCATGCTACCCATTTTCCAGCTTCCTCCTTAATGTATCGGTAATAATTCTCACATCTCCACTTCCTTTCAGTTTTTTCTGCACCATACCCATTAAATATCCAATCACTTGAGTTTTTCCTTTGCGATAATCCTCAACAGCTTTGACCTCTTCTGTCATAACTTCGGTAACTGCACTGTCCACCGCACTCGCGGGGGCAAACTCTCTTTTGGTTATTTCTACCAGCTTCTTAACCAAACTTCCAGGGTCCGGGTATTCCTCAACGGCTTTTCTGTTGACCAGAGCATCGGCAATTTGTTTGCCGGAAATATTAAAGTCTTTTCCCAAAATAACTGCTTTTTCGTAGTAGCTCGAGGTTCCAAGATCGGAAGCAATTATTTGAGCATAGTTTAAAGGTAAACCATCCTCCTTCAGGTAGCGGGAAATCTTCTCCGAAGGTAACTCCGGCAAGTTGTCTCTTAATTTTTCGATCGCCTCCTTTTCAAAGGTAAGGGGGGGAATATCAGGCTCCGGGAAATACCGGTAATCATTGGCTTCCTCCTTAGATCTTTGTGAATAGGTACTTGAGCTTTTTTCATCAAAACCTCTTGTCTCCTGTTCTGGAACCTTACCTTTGCTTAAAGTTTCAGACTGTCTTGCGATTTCTGCGTTTAACCCTTTTTCCAAGAATCTAAAGGAATTAATGTTTTTAAGTTCTACCTTGTAACGTGGTAACTGTCCTGTCAATTCTTCCTCTTTATTTCTAAGCGAGATATTTGCCTCCAGTCTCATAGATCCCTTTTCCATATCAGCTAAAGAAATTCCTAAGTATCTCACCACCAACTGAACGTACTTTAAAAATTCCAAAACATCTTGAACTGAGTGAAAATCTGGTTCCGTAACCAGTTCCATCAAGGGAACCCCGCTTCTATTAAAATCCACCAAACTTACTTTCTTTCCTTCCACCTCTGCATGAATAAGCTTAGCTGTATCTTCCTCCAAATGGATTCTTTTAACCCTAAACTTATTCCCTTTTGCATTTTGCCACAAACCGTCCCTGCACAGAGGCAAGTCATACTGACTGATCTGATAGGATTTAGGTAAATCGGGATAAAAATAATGTTTTCTGTCAAATTTTGAAAACAGATTCACTTCACAACCGAAGGCTAAGCCGAACTTCAGCGTCTCTTCTATAGCTTTATGGTTAGGATAAGGCAGGGCCCCTGGAAGGCCTAGACACACTGGGCACACTTGAGTGTTAGGCTTTTTAGCGAAATGATCCCCCAAACAACCACAGAACATTTTTGATTTGGTGGCCTGCTCAACGTGGACCTCCAGACCAATTACTGGTGTATATTTATTTTCCATTAGTTTCTAATTTAAATCTTTTAGCAAAAAACAAAGCACAGAACATCACTGCTGTTAAGATAAACATCAGAAGTTTTATTCCAAAAAGTTCAATAATGGTTCCGGAGAAGATAACCGGAAAAACAGAGGCAATTGTCACCAGAAACCAGAAATTACCAAATACCCGACCACGCAGATCCGCAGGGGTAACTTCCTGCAAAAAGGTATTCGAAGGAACGGTAATTCCAACAAAAGAACCGCCAATTAGGACAACTGCCAAGAAGGCAAAATAAGCGCGTATAGACGGGTCAATAAGGGTGCATACAAAAGTAATAAAGAAAAACATAGCCACAGCGATTTCAAGGGAAGAAAGAATAATCTTTTTCTTTCTCCATCCTTTAATAATTAATTTGGGAATAATAAAGGCTCCACTCAAGGCACCAATGGCAGCGGGGATAACTACAAAAAGGCTAGAAGAGTTTACGGGGATGGCCAAAATATCCTTGGCGATAACCGGTACGCATATTATTACCACCTGAAGAATAACCTGCACTCCCATTAAGAGACCAAAGGGGGCAAGGACTGAACGATGTCCTTTAATGAACTTGTAACCTTCAACGATCTTTCCCATAAAACCCAAGACTTTCTCCTCAAAATTAAAACTTCCCTTACTTACAACTTTCTGTGACGGAAGAAAGAGAGTGCTTACAAAGGCCAAAAAGACCAGAGAGGAGCAAAGATATAAAACTGTCGTAAACGGAAGGAGGTGATTTAAAAGCCCGGCGATTCCAAAACCGGCAATAATTGCCCCTTGCTGGGTCATGAAAAAAAGACTGTTCCCAAAAGGAAGATGATCTTTTTTGACAACCGAAGGCAGAGTTGCAGATTCTGCAGGAACATAAAATTGATTGAGAAGCGAGTAAACCATAACTACCCCATAAACCAAAAAGACAGTAGGTTCGTTGGAAAGAGCAAAAAGGAAAATAGTTAGGGATTGCAGAAGATTGGTAATCATCAGAACCTTTCTGCGATCCAAAATATCGACACTAGCCGAAGCTATTGGTCCAACAATGGCTGCGGGAAGGGAGTAAGCCACCCATAAAAGGGAAGTCGCTATCGTCGACCCGGTATTTTCAAACAGTCTAACCAGGAGAACAAAATTCATAATATTTATTGTCAGTTGCGAGAGAATCTGAGACGTCCAAATATACAAAAAGTTATTGTTTTTTAAGATCGGTTTAAATTCGTTCATTTTTCAAGATTTGGAAATTTATAAGTCTGTCCGCTTATTTTTTCAAATTTGCTTCCCAAGTGAAAAAGAAATGGTTCGGAAAACCTAGGGCCCATTAGCTGAAAACCTAAAGGTAAACCTGTCTTGGTAGAACCGAACGGAAGGGCAAGTGAAGCGATTCCGGAAAGGTTGGCAGTTGCAGCATAGATGTCCGTTAGGTACATCTCAAGAGGGTTGTCGGCTTTAGCGCCAATTTTAAACGGAGGAGTAGGAGCAACTGGGGCAATCATAGCATCAACCTCTTCAAATACTTTCTCAACTTCACTAACAATAACAGTCCGAACTTTCATCGCCTTGAGGTAATAGGCATCATAATAACCAGCCGAAAGAACATAAGTCCCAAGCATTATTCTCCTTTTTGCTTCCTCACCGAAATAACTCCTTCCATGCCCATATCTAATTCCGTCATATCTTCCTAAATTGGAAGACACTTCAGCCGGTTGGATAATATAATAAACAGAAATTCCATACTTCATATGAGGAATGCTTACTTCCTTAAACTTATATCCTGCAGATTCGAAGATCTTTATTGCCTCATCTATCTTTTTTCCAACCTTAGCATCTATCCCCTTCACAAAAAATTCTTTGGGGATACCTATCGTTGCTCCTTCTTTAGGAAATTCAAAACTATTGTCCTTAAGGGTTGCGTCTTTTCCATCAGTGCCTTTTGTAACGTTATAGACACGCTCAGAGTCCTCGGAATTTACTGTGATATGGCCCACCGAGTCAAGAGATGAAGCCATGGCGATCACACCATAGCGGGAAACTGAACCATAGGTAGGCTTAAGACCTACAACACCACAATAATTTGCAGGTAATCTTATCGACCCACAAGTATCGGTGCCTGTGGCGAAAGTGCAAAAACCAGAAGCCACCGCAGCTCCTGAACCGCTAGAGGACCCTCCCGGAACATATTCCTTATTCCACGGATTTTTAGTAACCCCAAAGTCTGAATTTTCACCCGAGGAACCATGGGCCCAAGCATCACAATTAAGTTTACCTATCATTATTCCCCCTGCTTTGTCTATTCTTTCTACTACAGTCCCTGAATACTCTGGAACATAATCTTCCAAAACTTTAGAAGCAGCCGTGGTCCTAACTCCCTTAGTAAGGAATAGGTCTTTATAGGCAACTACTGAACCTAGGAGTGGATATTTCTTAAAAGCATCCTTTCCCAACTCTGTAAGAATTTTGTCATCATCCTTGGCTTTAGCGTAAGCCGTATCTTCTGTGAGAGTTAAAAAGGAGTTAATTTCAGAATCAAAAGATTTAATTCTTTTAAGATAATCATCTACCAAATCAACACAAGTAAATTCTTTTTCAAGCAGTCCTGTCTGTATTTGTTTAATTCCAAGTACTTCCATAGTTTATTTCCTGATTAGTCTTTCAGCAATAAAACAGCTGTTATAAACATTGTCACTTCCACTTAAGGCCTGTTGTTCATTTAATGACTCCAAGAGTTTAACTTCATCATTCCTAGCAACATCAGTTAATCCCGTTGTTTGACTTGTCGGTTCAACTCCTTCAGTGTCGACTTGTTTGAGTTCCTCTATATAGTTTAAAATCTGGGTAAGTTGGGTTTTGTATTTTTCTGCCTCGTCTTTTTTAAGGGGTAATTTGGCCAGATCTGCATTATGCTCAATATCAGAGTTGGTGAGTTTAGTCATGAGCATATATTAAAACTAAATACTCCTCTAAACAAGAAGTGTACTAGAGCATTGTCTGGAGAGCTTCTATTCTTTCTCGAACAGGAGGATGAGTATTGAAAAGTCCGGAAAAGCGTTTCACCATGCCACCTCTTCCCAGTGGATTAACGACATATAGGTGGGCCGTTGCTTTATTGGCAGTATGCAAAGGCAAAGGATCCATTGAAATTTTTTTTAAGGCGGAAATCAACCCCGAAGGTTGTTTGGTTATTGCCACAGACCCACTATCTGCCAAAAATTCCCGTCTTCTCGATATTGCCAGTTGAATAAGCTGAGCGATAAAAGGCGAGGCAATCGCAAATACAATTCCCAGTATTATGAAAATTGCCCCTAGAGCTCCAGTGTCCTTCTGATCGTCACTCCTGTCGCCTCCCCACCAGCTAATCCTCAAAAACCAATCACCCAGAAGAGCCACCATTCCCACCATTACTGCCACGAGACTTTGCAGTCTGGTGTCATAGTTTCTTACATGACTCATCTCGTGGGCGATAACTCCCTCAAGCTCTGTCCTGGATAGTTTTTGCAAAAGACCTCTAGTTGCACAAATAACAGCGTGGTATGGATCACGCCCAGTAGCGAAGGCGTTCGGAGAATCATCATTAATAACATAAAGCTTTGGTTTTGGAAGACCCGAAGCAATAGCTAAATTCTCAGCGACTGTATAGAAGTCAAACTCTCGCTTGCGATCAGCTGGTCTAGCCCCTGAAATTCCAAGGATTATGCTATCGCTGAAATAGTAACTCCCAAAACTCATTACACCCGAGACGATTAAAGCTAGGCCCACAAACCCAAGCCCACCAGGTTCATACCCCATGTAAATGCTTGCGGCTTGAGAAATAAAATAAGTCGCGCAGAAAACGAAGACTACAAAAAAAGCTACTACCAGAACACTTTTCCTTTTGTTGGCGTCAACCGCCTCGTATATATTTTTCATGGCCCTCAAGAAAAGAAAACACCCACCAATGTAGGCTATTTTACTACCACTAACTACAGCTTCTTACAAGTTGACTTTCGGTGTTTCCAAATCAGAACTTTTAACTTCTGTGTGAGCGCCACTTTCAGGGGTTATAAGACCCGCCTGTTCAGAGAAACCAAAAATACCCGCAACAAAATTTGACGGGAAGGTAGCTCTTTTGACGTTAAAATCGGCTGTCAGGTCGATCACCAATCTTCTGGCGTACATTACCTTGTCCGAAGTATCCCTCAACTCATCCATCAATTTAGCCACAACTTCACTTCCTTTAATCTCGGGGTTGGATTCAACGGCCACACTGATATTTGGGATGATGGAGGCCAACTTGCTTCCGGCATCAGCCATCTTCTGGACATTACCAGTTTTCAAGGCTGAGGCAATTGCTTTTCTGGCTTCCGTCAGGCTTTCAAAAATTCCTTTTTCATGCTTCAAATATCCTTTAACTGAAGATTCTAAATTAGGAATCAGGTCGGCTTGTCTTTTGAGTTGGTTGCCAATTTCCTGAACAGAGGCTTTAATTCTGGCTTTAGTAGAAACAAAAAAGTTGTAGGTAGAAGCTACCCACAATCCAATTATTACTACGACTAGTATTAAACCAATAAGCATTAATTATCACCCTCTTTCTAAAATTATTTTTTCAAACTCTTCCAAAGTTCGAGTATTTATTATATCACTTGCCCTCGCCCAGCCGCGCCTAGCCACGGAAATCCCCCATGGCATATTGTCTAAACCGTCTTGATGGTGGGCATCTGTCCCCAAGGAAAGCTTTATCCCCATTTTCACAGCTTCCCTAACCAAAAAGTCCGGGAGGTCAAGTCTTATTGGATCAGCATTTATTTCCAAATATTTATGGTTTTTTAAACAAAAGGCAAAAATCTCAGGCCAATCCATTTCCACTCCTTCCCTCTCATTTAACTTTCGACCGCTTGGATGAGCAAATACCTTAGCCTTAGGGTAAGAAAGACCATTAATAACCCTTTTAGTAGCATCATTTTTAGACTGTCGAAAACTTGAATGAATAGAAACAAGGGCAAAGTCAATAAAATCAAAACTCTTCTCCGGTATCGGCAGCCTACCGTCAGGTAGAATATCAATCTCAAGACTGTTGAACACTTTTTTTACTCCAGTTTTCACATCTTTCACGAGTGAGTAATTTAATTTCTCAACAACTTCTTGCTTTCTTTTAAGAAGGTCTAATATTTGCTGCTCGTTATGTTGGCTACGTGAGGGATTGTGTTCCGTGAAGGCAATATATTCATAACCTAGGCTATTTGCTTTCTCAATCAGCTCCTCCATTGTGCTCTCGCCGTTGTCATGACTAGTTTCTATATTAAAACTGGAATGCATTTGTAAATCCCCTTTAATGTTGCCAATCTCTACCAGGTTAGGGAGTTTTCCTTCTTGGGCAGCCTCAATCTCTCCCGCATCTTCCCTTAATTCCGGCGGAATGTAATCTAGACTCAAAAAGGAGTAAAACGATTTTTCATCGACGAAGCGTTTAAGCTGCTTTTGTTTTCGAACTTTAATTCCGTATTCCGAGAGGCTCATTTCCTTTTTGATCGCCAGTTCACGAAGGGCAATGTTGTGGTGTTTTGACCCTGTGAAATGCTGCAGCAGGCTACCGTATGACCAGGGCGTGGTAACCATCAAGTCGACTTGAATCCCTCCGGGGAGGAGTATCGAAGCTGTTTTTTCCCCTTTCTCAATCACCCTAGTGGTCTTTGGGTACTCTGTGAAGCGCCTAAGCACATCCTGAGGCGAGTTTGTGGCTACAGAGATATCAATATCACCTATGGTAGAAGCCATACGCCTAAGGCTCCCCAAGACGTCAACCTGGATGACACTTTTATCCTCTTTAAGCCAGGCGATAACTTCGTTGGCGATGTTTAAGGCATATGGTAAAAGGTGCCTTTTAACCTGTCTTCTCATTTCTACAATGGCGAGAAGAATATCCTTCTGAGATTCTTCGCCAAATCCTTCGATTATGGCCACCTTACCCTCCTTGCAAGCTCGGGCCAGATCTTCAATGGGTTTTTTGGATTTACCTAAATTTAAATACTTCACCAACTTACTGGCGGTTTTGGCCCCAACCCTAGGTAGCTCCATGATTTCAAATACCGATGAAGGAATGCCCTTAAGAATATCTTCAAAATGCTTGGAACTCCCGGTTTTAAAAAGTTCTCCAAGATCTTCAGTCATTGAAGTTCCTACTCCAGGGATGTCATCAAGTTTACCTTCATCCCACAGGTCTTTGGCTTCACTGGATAAGTGTTCTACGGCATCTGCGGCCCGTTCATAGGCAATAATTCGAAACTTATTTTCGTCAGGGTTTTTCAGTTGATACGAGGCTGCAAGAGCACGAAAAAGCTCAGCTATCTCCAAGTTGGTCATCCCTTTATGGAGTCTCATAAAATTATTATAAACCGAAGTAGAAATAAATGTCTTACCCCCACACAAAAAAAGCCCCCGCTTTAAGTTAAATTTAAAAGCGGGGTTTGGATATTATTTGTACACTATTCTGTCAGGAGAGGTCTTTTTTCCCACCATTCCAGATATTTAGAAATGCTACCTTTGGGATGGTTTGCCGAAACGATAACTCGCATATCTCCATCATGGCGTGGTTGCATGGTGATTGAGGCAACTCCCTCCATATCTAACGCGAGAACACTTTTCTCTTTCCCCAGTTCAATGCTGATCGCATCGTGATCTCCCACGGTCTTTGAAGGGAAAACCTTTATTTCGTTATTGCTGATTACCTCGGGCTGGATAGCCGAGCCCTTGTGGGAAAGGATATGTATTCCGGCGGGATTTAAACGTCTTACTTTTATACATTCGTATCTAAATTCTTTAGATATCCAGATTCTAGTTACAAAATACCAGGCCATTTTCTTACTCCTTTTCTAAGTCGTGCAAAATTAAAATCTTAATATGACCCTTAATATAAGGGGCTTTGCTGTAACCTAAAACCGTGACCTTCACCCTAGCTGGAATACTGTCATGATATAAAGTCGAAGCCTCAAAAACATATTTCTCTGCCTCCCCCACTGTGGAGTGTTCAACGCAGGGAATGTTTCTCAAAATCAGGCCTAAACTTTTTCCGGGCTGATCTTTCACAATTACCAAGACCTCCTTACCTCTTGAAACCAGATCAGCTATCGCAATGTCTTGTAACTCTAGATTTATTGTATAAAGACCCATCAACTTCCTCCAAGACAATTTTAGTGTGCTGCGCTATTTACTCTTACGCGAGTAGATGGTAACAAAAATGGAGACCGTTTTCAATCTATGGGGTGTTTGGGGCGGGGCTGAAGGGGCTCGAACCCTCGACCTTTCGCGTGACAGGCGAACGCTCTAACCAACTGAGCTACAGCCCCAAAACTAGCTTGTATTTTAACACAAAAACCCCAATTCGAACATATAGCTTCAGAAAACATAAAAAAAGGGGAATATTTCTACAACCGAGGTTGTGAGATACTCCCCTTAAGGGTAAATCCAAATAACAGAAAGGGTACAATGTGGACCAGTGTTTAGTCTTGTTGAGACAGTTGTATCCGTGATGATACACGTTTGGCAAGTAAATCACGAAATTCATCTGTGTCATCCATGCCTTCAACAATTGCCGAAACAATGCTATCCATCGCCCTGCTATCTACCTTAATCCATCCTACAATCGCCATAACCAGTGGGTCCTTGATTGTATCAATAACCTGATCGATATCGAGATCGTTATATATTTTATCAATCAGGTCTTGCGTAACATCTGAATCGACATCTCCCAATATTTCCTTAAAAGTTTCCTTTAAGTTTGTATTGAGGGACGTTTCTGCTTCGCCTATAAGCTGTTCTGGATCTAGCCGGCCGGATAAACTTGCCAAAGCCTTCATGCCCAGTATTGTAGCCAGCTTTTTAATTACCTCAGCATATTCTGTATCCGCCATACTTCCTCCTAAAAGAAATAGGGTGCAAGTATTAAAACTTAGTGCTTGCACCCTTATGGGTAGGTTAGTTAGGATTAACCCTATTGTGAAAAGCGTCGTCTCTTGGGCTTAACCGCTTCAACGACAGGGGTATCAACAACTATTGGTTCCTCAACTGCTGGAGTAACCACTTCAGATACGGATGGTAAAGGAGCCTGTGTCGGTTCCTCTTTTAATTCCTCCACTTTTTTGGCAACTTTCCCCCCGATTTCTTTGGCAACTTCAGGGCTTACGGTAACACCATGCTTCTTTGCCTCTTCAGTAACGTAAGCTACAGCCAAATCATCAATGGGTGTACCGAGTAAAGCTGTCGCGCCTTGGAGGAATTTGAAAAGAGTGTTAGGTAGTGTATCAATGAATTGATCCACCACCGTTCCTCCCTCGCCTTTTTCTCCGCCGTTATTAAAATCGATAAGACGAATCTGATCGATATTTGCAATCGCCTTACCAAACGATTCGGCAACCAAGGGGACACCACCGAGGAGTTCTTTACCAAGAACCAATCGTGAAGCAGCCGGGCCATAAGAATTCAACGCTGCCGCCAGTTTCTCCTGTCCTTCGGCTTCGGCAAGGAGTTTGGCTCCCAAGCCTTTCGCTTCGGCAAGGAGTTTGGCTCCAGAACCTTCTGCTTCAGCCAGAAGAGTAGCTTTTGCACCTTCAGCTGTGGCAAGCGCCTGGGCTTTGGTGACATCAGCTGCTGCTAAGCCTTTTACCTTACTAACAGTTGCTTCGGTCTCACCGGTTCTCTGGGTAACTTCAGCCGCAGCAAAGCCGGTTATCTTTACACCTTCAGCAGTTTTTTGGGAAGCATAAAGGTCTGCATCGGCTGGACGCCTGACTTCGCCGTCAAGTTCCATATCACGTCTTCTTGCAGCCTGCTCGGCGGCTCGAGTCTTTTGTTCCTCAAGATTTTTATCTTGCTCAGCCAGTGAGATTTCTTCAGCTCGAGAGGCAATAGCTCGTTGTGTAGCCACTTCTGCTTCAAACCTCTGTTTGGCAACGTTGGTATCTTTTTCATACTCAGCTATAGCCTTCGCCGAGGTTTGCTCTTTCAAGGTAGCCTCACGGTTTGATTCGGCTGTAGCCATACGGGCATCTTTTAGTTTTGCCTGCAGTTCGGGTTTTCCGAGCGCCTCAAGGTACCCATTTTTGTCGCTAATATCCTTAATAACAAAGGATTTAATCTCAAGGCCCATGCCGGCAAGATCGTCGATTGCGAGGGTTTGGACGCTACGTTGAAAAACCTCGCGATCTTTATAAACCTGCTCGACGGTCATGGTACCAATTATCGCTCGAAGGTGGCCCATCAGCGTTTCCTGAGCAACCTTTCTGATTTCGTCCGGAGTTTTTCCAAGAAGTTCTTCGGCGGCTGTTGCGATGTAAACATCGTCACCACCAATCCTAATCTGGGCAATACCGTCGACAGCGATTGGAATAGCCTGGGTCGTCAAGACATCAGACACCTGAACTTCAATCGTGATAATATTTAAGTCAAGAGCGGCATAGGTATGAACAGCTGGTATAACAATTACCGAGCCCCCTTTAACAATCCGGTAATTAACCTCCACTTCCTGAGGCGCAGTGGTAAAGACCTGTACACCGTCTCTGACTTCTCCAGCTACTCTTTTAAGAATCTTTACCATTGTTTTGGTTTTAATACCATAGACCAAGAATGCTTTGTTTGGAGGTACTTTGACTATCCACCTGAGCATCCTCGCAACCATTGCGTATCCCACTATGACCACAACGAGAACGCCTACGGCTATGAAGATGGTTTTAAGGTCAATACTTGCTAAGAATCCCATTTCCTACTCCTTTTCTCAAATTCTTGAACCAAATATATGTGTTATGGATATGTAAGATAGACTTAAACTAATTCAACTTTCTCACTCTAAGAGTTCCTCCTTCCATAGAAACCACTTCCACTTGGGCGTTTACTGGAATAACTGATTCCTCGTTATCCGCACGTGCAGGCAACAGCTTTCTTTGAAGCTTAACCTCAAGAGATACTTGTCCAGGATTATTCGGTAAAATCGCAATAGTGACGCGACCGATTAACCCGATATAGTCGTCAGACCGGATAGAAGTACTACCCTGTGACTTATAAAGAAAGCTTACAAAAAGCCAGGATAAGAAACCGAGGATTAACCCAACTAAGATAGCTGGAACCAGGGTAAGATATGTAGAAAGTCCTAAACCTGTTCCGATAAGCCCTCCCGCCCCAAATCCGGTTAAAAACATGCTTATGACCCTAAAGGAAAACGGGCTGGGACTTATACTGGTGTCATGACCATCGGGTACATCGTCAGGCAAATCAATATCTGCCGAATCGGCGTTATCAAAGATATCACCCAAGTTTTCTAAGACCTCACTTATTGCATGCCCTATGCCCTCGACTGCCTCGCCGCCCGCGTCAGCAACTTCTCCGGCGATATAAGAAAAAACCGCAGAGATGACACCTATTATTACTAATACCGAATAAAAACAAACTAACATTGTGGTATCTCCTTTCTTACAAGATATGTGTTAGAAAGAACAAAACGGTTGAAATTAGAATAGAACATCTCCTTCCTGTATTAGATTATTAAAGTACGTAAATGGGGCAGTAGCTCTAAAATATTTTTCGTATTGTGAAGCTTCTGGAATATTAACAAACCAGCCTGTTAAAGTCAAAATTATAAGATGCTGTCATTCCATGAATATTCTATCCTCGTCTTACCGCAACAATCTCCCTCCTTTTGTTTTAAAAACACCTCTTACTCGACTCCCCTTTTATACCCCATAATCTTGACTTTTAGCTTCAGGCATGCTAATATGCCGTCAGCAATTTAACAAAAAAATATTATTTTATCGGAGGCCAAAATGCAAAACTTAGTAGCAATTGCGGATATGGAAGTTGCGAGAGAGGAAGCAAGAATCGCTTCTTTGAACTTAGACGACAATTTTTTTAAACAGGGCAGTCACATAGACGCCCAGCTTTGGGATTTTGCTCAGGATCAATACGAGGCCGAAGTTTGTGCTTGTGGCCACGCTCACGCGTACCACAATGTAGGCTTCGGGCCGTGTTGTAAAAGCGGTTGTACCTGCATCTCTTTCAAAAAGAAAGACAACTAATAATTTATAGTTACCAAAATAAAGGAGGCTCTCATGCCAACAGATCTCGCGCGAAGGCCGGTGGCTTTACTTGAACATCCGAGGGGATTCTATCTTTATGTAAGCAGAAGGTTTACCTTGGAAGCTTCACCGCCATACGTAGACCTAAAGGTTTTTGCTGGAAGAGCTGGAAGAGAAAAAGAAGTTTTACATCCGCTTCGTATTTTTGATATTCAAGAATATGTTGATAGTTTTTTATCCAAACCAGCAAGGGAGGATTTTTCCTTCCAAAACCTGAAAACAGACAAGCTATCCCTACCTTGGAAGATGCGAGGCTCAAAATTCTTGACTACAGAAACTATTTAGTTACTGAACTGGGGGAGCAAGTTATAATAAAATAATATTTCATTGCTTTTCAAAAAACCTAGGATTATTCCGAAAGACCCTAGGTTTTTTTATGTCTTAAAAACACAACTCCTCTTGACAATAGATAGACTCTCGTCTAAATTCAGGCTAGCTAAAAACTGCCTAATTATTTAGGAAGTTAAGGGGATTGCCCTCCCATAGCTTCATTTGGCGAGGGGGTGAATATTTTGAATCTAAAAAAATTTCTTAAAGCTTTCAAATTAAACGAATCAACGATCAGTATGGTTTTAGGTGCAGTTGTTATCGTTGTCGTAGGAATATTGGTGGTTAATTACTTCAAAAAGACTGATCAGGGAGAAATCGTTCCATCCGCTACTACTGAAAAAGAACAAATCGCAAAAATTGGTGAAAAACACACAGTCCAAAAAGGCGAAACTCTTTGGAGTATTGCAGAGGACGCCTATGGGTCAGGTTACAACTGGGTCGACATTGCAAAAGAAAATGGTTTAACCAACCCCAGTAACATTGTAGAGGGACAAGAATTGAGCATCCCAAGTGCAGAGTCCAAGTTGGCAACCATTATGGAAGAAGAGACAAAAACTGAGGTACAGGCCGAAGTAGACACTACCAAAATCAGCGGAGCTAGTTACACAGTTGTAAAGGGAGACAATCTTTGGGACATTGCAGTTAGAGCCTACGGAGACGGTTATAAATGGGTGGAAATAGCTCGTGAAAATAATCTTAATAACCCAAACCTTATTCATTCAGGTAATGTCTTAACTCTACCTAGATAAAGACGTATAATATAATCCTGCTACACTGGAATTGGTATTGAACTTGAAGGTTCATTACGTCTTTGGTGTGGTGTCCTTAAGCGGGATTAGTTAAGCGGCCTAACGCTACCTTCCCAAGGTAGAGAAACGGGTTCGACTCCCGTATCCCGCTCAATAGTGAAATGGTTTTGTGTTTTCTCTAATTTTCCTCAAGAAATCAGCATTATCCCGAGTTCTAGCCACTATTTATAAAATTTTTACTTTAGCCTGGAAAAATTTATACCGGTAACCAGAGTCGGACCTAATACCTCGTCGTTCACAAGATTTGCAGGCTTAAACGTAGTAAAATTGCTTCATAAGCAAAGTTCGCGTAACTGATATGATAACTTTCGATGCTTTTGATAATAGCTTTTTTTGAATCTATTTTTGGCCACGAACAAGTATTAATTAAAAAGGAGGGTGTTTATCATACTTTTCTGGTTAGTGGAGAAAAGGCAGGGGTTGTCGGATTTATACCAACACAAAACAGCAGAGGGGAAAAATTATATTTTGTTCAAATCGCTCTGGCAGATAAGTTCAGAGGTAAAGGTTTAACAAAATTAGTGGAAGATTTATTAGCTGAGAAATACGATATACCCATTCTTTATGTGACGATTGGAAAAGACAATGCAGCATCAATAAAAGCACATTTGAAGGCAGGATTTCAAGAAATGGATAAAGAAATACTGAATACCCTTTATAAAAATGGATTTTTAAGGGTTAGTCAAACAAGGCTATTTAAGAGATTTAAACCAACTTAGTGATTTTTGATTAAGTTCTTCAAGCAAGCTAGATTTTGATTTTTGGTAAGTTTTCTTCTGCTCTTCATAATCGTTGGATTTCATTGCCAATTCTGAGGCTTGTCTTTTAACATTGTCGTATCTTTTCGCTTCCATGGGATTCAATCTTAGATAATCTCTGAGTGCGATTGATTGTTTGTAATTTGGATTTTCGGTATCGGTTAAATGTATATGATAGGTTCTTTGAATATCATTGTCGTCTTTTTGATATCTCCTAAAAAATAGTCGTCGTTCATCTCCGCCGGCAGGTCTAAAATCATATCCTAATTTTTCTTGTAAAATTTTAGATGTCGATTCAACCTTATCTTTTTCAGCTGTAATAAAAATATCAATAATTCCCTTACCTCCTAAATCGGGAACAGCAGAACTTCCAAAGTGGTCAATCTTAATGTCTGTGCCAAGTTCAGATTTTAATCGAGATTCTTCTGATTTGAAAAGCGCCGGGTAAATATTTTCGTATGGTTTGTATGAATATTTTTGCGGATCCATTCTCGTATTTTACCCTAAAGGACGACCCTCGTGGCAGGAAAAGTAAAACTTTTCCAAGTACGGATCACAAGTGCACTTGTGCCGACGTTTGTTCCCTAAAAAGGTGCTTTCACCACGAGGATCATTCGGTACCCAAATATTAGCATATCTTTCGATCTTTGGGATGTTTACCAAATACTTCCAAAAACAGAAACGGATTAATTTTCTCAAGATAGTCTTCGAATACGTTTAGTTGTAAACTAATATCAGCTGTTACGTAATAGCGAAGAATTATATTTACTGCTGTTGCAAATGACATATCAGAATGTTCAAGTAGATACGATTTGATATAGTCATCCAGATCAAATAGGTCCGAGCCAATTACGGTTACCAGCTCACAATAATGTGAGATTGCCCCTAAGTACCTACAATTTTTAAGTATGGCAAATACTGAAATTTTTGTGCCACATAGCATATATTGCGACATCGGAAAAACCCAAGCTACTGTAATGAGAAAGGCTGACGCAGATATGCGTGATAATGTAAACAGTTTCGCAGAGGCTCCCTGTCCGGGATGCAAATATTGGTCAGTAGAAAAAATTCGACACACAGAGACGACTATAAGAGCCGAGACTTTTGAAAATTTTGGAAGCGATGACGATAATCTTACTGGAATCAGAGATGGCCGCTTAAACCAACTCGAACAGATACTCGTCGACCTTGCCCGTTTCAAGGGGAACGAACATAAACTTGTCGTGGGTATGTGCACACCAATCACAAGTGGACGTAAATAAAAAATTTGCACATTAGTTGTTAAATAACTCTCTAATTAGTTACTTGACAGAGTGGGTTTGATAACTGAAACTTGTATCAGGATGTGGAGGAAATTTTCTTCTCCGGCTTTTTTCTTTTCAGTCCTTTCAATCGCGATTATTTTTTTTCTTGCCCCCATTGATACGGACTTAGGCTGGCATCTGAGGTATGGGGACTACTTCTGGCAAACAGGAAGTTTCTTGACCACCAACAAACTTACTTATTTCCTGCCGGGGTACCTATGGCCCAATTCCTACACCCTTTACCAAATAATCGTTAGTGCCTTTTATAAATTCGGAGGACTAACCTCTCTGACTCTTCTTTATTCTTTTCTCGCCGCTTGTACTTTTCTCATCTTTGACGCTACTTATCCTAAATTCAATAAAATTAACTACTTTTCTTTTCTTTTTGTCGTTCTTTTCGGCTGGAGTGTTTTTAGATTTGGATTAAGGGCTCAGATATATAGTTTCGTTTTTCTTATTCTGCTTAACTTTTTAATCAAGAAGGATAATTTTAAGGCCAAACTATTTATTCCTGTGCTATTTCTTCTCTGGGTAAATACCCATGGAGCCTTCGTCGTAGGTTTTATCCTTCTGGGAACTGAGTTGGTGAGACTGCTCGTTAAAAAAGACTATGACAAATTCCGAAGTCTGTTGTTGATGAGCGCAATATCCTTGGGGGCTACTCTCATTAACCCTTATGGAATAAAAATATACGAGGAGGTCTTAAGGCACGCTGAAGTTCCCATGAAGAGTTTGATCGCGGAGTGGGTTGAACCCCCAATTCTTTTTAAACTAGCTATTACTCTTTTTGCCGCTACTCTAGGTTTCTTAATTCTCCACAAAGATGCCAAGAAGAAAGTTTACCTTCTTCTCCCCCTCTTAGCTTTTTCATACCTGGGCTATTCTGCAAGAAGAAACTTAGGTCTGGCCTCAATCGGCTACATTTTTGTTGTTTACGAGCTTGTGGCTCCTTTTATTGGCAAACTTAAGGATAATACCTACCTTTCAAAGACCTATATTCTTCTTACCTTCTTAATTCTCGTTTACTTTTCAGTCAGTCAGGTTCCCACCGCAGTTTCTCTAGATATAGATTGGGTAAAGTACTGCAATAATGGCATGCTGCCCTACCCTTATAAGGCTGTAGAGTATATTAAAAGAGAAGCAATTCCGGGGGAGAACGTTTTTTCTTCATATGAATGGGGAGGATTTCTTGAATGGCAACTGCCCGAGTATAAGTTTTTTGTTGATGGGCGAACCCCTGCCTGGCCTACCCCTGAAGGCAAAAGCCCGTATACTGTCTACCTAGAGATTATCCAAGCTCAACCGGGGTATGAAGAACTACTCAAGTTATATGACACTGATTGGATGTTGGTTCCAGCCAATACTTACTTGGATATTGAACTTACCCGAGAGAAAAAAGCAGTCTGGAAAGAGGTTTACCGTGACGAAATTTCAGCTATCTACCTCAAACAAGCCTCCAAATGATATAATTGAGGCACTTTACACGCCGATGTAGCTCAATGGTAGAGCAATCCCTTCGTAAGGGGGAGGTTAGAGGTTCAACTCCTCTCATCGGCTCTCATTTGACTTCCTGCCTCAACAAGTTAAAATCGTAGGTAATGGCTAGGATTTACTCAAGGCTCACGCGAGTCGAAGAAAAGAGAAACATTCGCAAGGCTTCCATTTATATTATTTCCACTATAGCCCTTGTTGTCATCCTCATTGTCTTTGGCTTGCCTACCATGGCTAAGTTAGCTTCTTTTTTAACTAACATAAAAAGTAGCAACGCGCCGGTTGAGCAGAACGATACTACACCCCCAGCTCCCCCTCAGGTGGAAACTCCAGCAGAGTACGTCAATACTGATAACCTTAAAATAAAGGGAACCGCCGAGTCGGGAGCAACCATTATTGTTAATGCCAATGGCTCGAAAGAGGAAATTGTTGCTGATCGTGATGGTCTTTTTACTTACACCTTTAGTCTTAGTAAAGGTGAAAACACTTTTTCCGTTACTGCTAAGGACGCTTCAGGAAACGAAAGCCAATCTTCAAAAAAATATACCATCGTCTTTGACGATGAGGCCCCAACCATTGAAGTTACTTCACCCGAAGATGGAAAGTCATTTTATGGCTCCAAACAGCGCCAGATTGTCATTGAGGGAACTACAGACGGAAACACGTTGACTATTAACGGGAGAGTTGTAGTTGTCGAAAGTAATGGCTCCTTTACCTATGCCATATCCCTTCAAGAGGGAGACAATAATTTTGAAATAGTTGCGCAGGATCAGGCAGGTAATAAAACTACCGAGAAACTTACTGTTTCTTACTGGAAATAAACTCCCCCGCAAAAGGTGCAAGAGAAAGGGCCATAACCCCCACGACCCAAGGATAAAAAAGGCTGTTGGTAAATTGGCTATGAATTAATAATGCCGCAATGGAAGCCTTTACTCCCGTTGCCATATAACTATTGGGGAGAAGGTGGACAAGCCTAAAGACGAAAAAGACAAAGAATATTGTACCTACAATCCCAGTTGTTGCTAGCAGAAAAAGGATACTTGAATCCGCCCCTGAACAGGCATGGGACTCAGGCTCTTGAAAAGAAAGATATTTAAGCTTTGCTGAACAGAGATTATTGTACCCAAAGCCAAAAAGTGGCGCTTTTTTCCACAAAGAAGTAGTCGTTAAGTAGCTTTCATATCTATGGAAAACACTACTTGTTCTTTCTAGTTTAACTCCCTCGCCAGCCGATCTTGGTAAGAAAAATATCAAAAGGGTAAAAGCACCCAGAATAGACAGGAAAAAAATATCCTTTTTAGACTTTAGATAAACCACCAATAACCCCGCGATAAAAGCTAAATACCCGGCCCTAGAATAGGTAAAAGCCAAACTAACTACAAAAAAAACAAGAGTATATAAATACGTTTTGTTCTTTTTTTCAAAATAAAGTCCCAGGGCAAATATCGCCCCGAAAACGAGAATAATACTGGTAAAACCAGGGTCTAAAAAGCTTCCAATAAGACGGAAAAGATGGTCATCCCAGTTTATATATTTAAGACTAGTAAGATCGGGATAGAAGAAGTACTGAAACCAACCGAAAATTGCCGTGAAGCCTGATACCACAATAATACCCTGGTATATAAGATCCCTAAACTTCGCGTCCTTTAATATTTGGGTGTAGGCCACGAAAAACAAGGACAAGTGGGCTATGAGTCTTAGGAAGTATAAAAGACCAATAAGTATTTCTTTCGTCTCAAAATAAGATAGAGATAAAACAAGAGAGAAAACATTAGACAACAAAAAAACTCCCAGACTCCCGAGTTTTCCCAGATTCTTTAATCCTCCTACACTCCAATAGATTAGGGAGGCAAAGGCAATAATATCTATCGGCTGGATTACCACAACACGCCCGAGAATAAATGTTGACATCCTTAGCATCTGGCCGAAGGGGAAGGCAACCAGATAGAGAAAAATAATTAGTTTACCTATTTCAAATGTTTTTGCCTTAGCCATAGTTCACTCCAAGAAAGGAACGAATGCATACTTATTAGCATGGCGAAAACAAAACCTGCAAGTCCGTCCAAAAAACCAAGTTTGAAAATATAATTCCTAATAAATTTACCTATGGGCCAGGCAATGATTTTTACCAGTGAAGACTTCTTGCCTTCTTCATAGATCGCCTTGGCATGAAGTTCAGACTGTAAATTGATTCGTGAGACTAGACGAAACAGATCTTCGCTTTTATTGTGAATAAGAGGGTTTTTTAACAAGTCCACTTTTCCCTTTACTGATAAAGTCTCGTGAACTCTCCTTTTCCATACACCCTTACCCGTTTTGACAATCCTAGTTAGGTAAATATTTCCGGATTCTCCATGCTTAATTTGCTTTCCAAAGAAACTATCAATACGTCTTATGTTATATCCAGATACATCCTCACTTACTTTCAGGAGTTTTTCGACAATTTCCTCTCTTAATTCGTCACTTACTTCCTCATCAGCGTCCACAAAAACTATCCAATCTCCAGAACACTTTTCCATACCGAAGTTCCGCTGCTGGGAGAAATCCCCGACCATCTCCCTTTCAAAAACCTGAGCTTTATATTTCTTTGCCAATTCTATAGTCTTATCGGTTGAACAATCATCAATTACTACAACCTCATCACAAAAACTCAGGCCCTTAAGGCACCTTTCTATTTTCTCTTCCTCATTTTTAGTAATAACTACTGCGGATATTTTCATTGAATTTCTTTGTTACTATTATAGCTACGGCAAAGGATTTTTACAGGGTATAAAAAATAATTTTATGTACCTTTCACATCATCTTTTAAAACTTTTTTCAAAAAATAAAAGACCATAGGTAGAGGTACTAGCGACGAAACTATAGCAGAATAACCGGCTCCTAGAATGCCGAAAGATACAGTTAGGGGGAAAATAAGCATGGCCAAAACAACGAATTGTATAAAACAGATCTTAGCTACCACATCTTGCCTACCCACCGCCAAAAACAGTGAGTGACAAAGACCAATACCGGCACGCACAACCCCAAAAACTGCCAACACTTTTAGTACCTCTGCCGCATCCAACCATTTTTCTCCCAAAATAATCTTAATAATAGGCCCGGGGAAAAGATATATAAACACTCCAAAAATAACTACTAAGAAAAATACAATCAAGCTGGTATAAATAAAGTTACTTTTTAGTACTCGTTTATTATTATTATCCTTGGTATATGTAGGAAAAGTCACCTTCCCTACAGCCTCCGATACTTCAGTTAAGGGAAGAGTTGAAACTTTATAGGCCACTTGGTATAAACCAAGTGGAGTACTGCCAAGAATTCTAGCAACCACAATGTCATCACCGTTCTGGGCCAAATAGTTAAAAATTCCTGATAAGGTCACCCATTTACCCTTAGAGACGATCTCTTTGGCATAACTTAGATCAAATCTAAACCTAGGGTGAGGCTTAACAAAAACATAAGATAACTGAAGTTCCAGCAAGACACCAGCGATAATCCCAATGACAATTCCAAAGGGATTTTTGAGAAGGAGAGAAAAAATAATAGCCGTAATTCCATCGAAAATATAAACACTGGAGCGTAGGCGAAATTCCTTGGAAAATTGCAGGTCCTTAAGGAAACTAACAATTGAAGGATTTATAAAACCACGAATGAGTGGGGCTAAGGCGATAAGTCTAATAATATTTGCGGATTCTTGAGACGAAAAAAAGTTTGCAATCGGTGGGGCCACCAAAAAAAGAGTAACAGAAATTAAAATACCACGAATAATAGATACTATCCAGGCGGTATCTAGGTATTCTTGAAAGTTGTTCTTTCTCTGGACAAGAAATACGTTAACCCCAGTCTCAGTAAAAATCTCCAAAAATGCCAGCACTAGAGAAGCCACTCCAAACACTCCGAAATCTTTCGGAGACAAAACTCTAGCGAGGACAGCCACTCTGGCAAAGCCAAAACCTCTAATAATCACTCGTAACCCCCCCATCCAAAATAAACCTTTTAAGGACTTCCTAAAGTGTTCCACAATTGAATATATTGTAGACTAAAACGTATTTAATTATTTAGCGGTTGACATTGAACAGTAGATTATCCAATATAAGAAGAGGAAGAGTATGAAAAAAGTTGCGAAACTTCTTTCTTTTACCATTCTATTGCTGGTTCTACTTCTGTCTAAAACTCCAGCCACAATAGCCGCTAGTCCTCCTTTCGATTCTATAGAACTTTTCAATTACAATGAGGGTATCTCACCCGCTCCAGGATGGTATCAAGAAAACTCTGTCTATGATAGCTATAATGGATCTACAATAGTTGGAGATGTTAGTAATAGCGATGGGACTTTAGCAAAATGGACCGTAACTAATGGCCATTATCAACTCCACATCACTCCCCATTCCCAACTAACATTTGTTAGGTCCTTCCCCCTAAACTGGCCAAGCGGGTTGAATAACTACGAAATCGAATACGATATGTACACACTTAACGGTATTAATCTAGACAGAAATTTCTCATTTCGCCACATAGATCAAAATCGGCATTACGAAATCCATACGTATGGCAACATAATATATCTCGACAAAGCTGGTTTTGATACCGTAAATCACAATAACTTGGGAATAACTCTTGACTCATCAACATTTAATTTTTCTGACAATACACTCTATCATTTCAAAATTGTAGCCAACGAAAACAATATTAGAGTTTATATAAACAATGAAAGCTTGCCGACATTAGAAACAACCGATTCCACAAACCCATATCTGTACGGAATTGCTGGTTTTCAGGCTGGCTCTGGTTCTGGCGCATCAGGGGATGTTTGGTTTGATAACCTAATTATCACACCTATAACTGGAACCGACAGTTCTCCAACTGCGACACCCGTTCCAACCACAACACCAACCGCCACCCCCACCCCCGTTCCTACTTTAAGTGTTCCCAACATTAAACAATTCTCAACTCCCTGGGCTTATGAGACATATGATTCCGCGCAAGGTTGGACTCAGAATCCTACAATTAAAGGTTGGGGTTGCGCTCTTACCTCAGCCGTCATGGTTTTGAAATACTACAACCACCAAACTGATCCTGGTAGCCTCAATTTATGGCTTAAAAATCAAGTAGATGGTTTTATTGGAGGTGGATTGGTCAACTGGCTAGCAATCACACGCTTTTCAAAACAAAACACTATTAAAGTTGACACCTCGAAAGATCTGCCAACTCTAGAATTTCTTAGGGTCAGCAATGCATCTATAGTTGATGCCAGGAACATACTTACTAGCCTCGTTCCTCCTATACTTAAAATTCCTGGCCATTTCATTGTTGGAATAGGTAAAACTGATACAGACATACTAATAAATGATCCCGCGTCCAACACGAGAACTAAACTCACGGAAGTGGAGTCTGCTTACTCCACCCCATTCACTCAAATGAATATGTTTATCCCTTCTCATACGGATCTTTCATATCTCATGCTAACCTCCAATCCAAATTTAAGTTTCACTTTACACGATAGTAAAGGCAGACAAGTTGGTGAAATATCCATTGAAGAACCCATTACCGAGGACGATGAAAATTTCCCCCTTAGTGGAGCTAGTAGGGAAAGTATAAACACATATTTAGTCGCCAAACCCCAAACCGATCTATACACCATAAAAACCACGGGAGGTAATGGCAAATTTACGATTGACTATTTTCCGTACGACCAAAACGGAGAACTAATTGGCGGCGCTATTAGTAAGATAGATATTGTCACCTCGAACAACCTAACGAACTCCTACTTAATTAACTATAATCAAAACCCCAAGTCAAAGGCCTTCACAATCACCTTCAATTCTACTATCAATGATTTAGACGTCCTATATAATCTCGGATGGATTAAAAGCGAATATGTTTACAGAAGTCTAAAGTCAAAATTAACCTTAACTAAGTTTCTTGCTAGTAACCCAGGATTATATAGGCTAATGCTAATCACACTCAAACTTGAAACAGAAGGCTTAAAAAAAAGGTTCATTTCCAACGAGGCCTACCAAATACTTCTAAGAGATATCAACTACCTAATTTCTAACTAGGAAAACTCCTTATAATACTAGTGTTTTTACGATGCCTTATCAGAATGATTCGTAAAAGGGAATACAAAAACAAAAGGCAGATCGCTATGTATACAAAAACATAGGGAGAATTAAGGGTATTAGATCCAATAAAGGCTGCGTGAACAGCAACAAATATAAATGCCAAGTAATTCATGGTATGCAACAGCCTCCAATTAGTCTTAAATGAAACATCCTTCCTAAAAATTGCAGCAACGACACCCAGAGAAATAAGCCAGAACGCAAACTTTCCGAAGGTTGAAAAAAGATCCCGGCGAGCCTCGCACAAAAGACAAAAATCGGTATAAACACGGAAAGGATCAAACGTTCTCTTTGAAACATAGTTCATTACCAAAAGTAGGAAAGTATGAGCAAAGATTAAGAAATAAGTAAACACCCCATGCCAATGGTGGAAGTTCTCAACTTGCTTACCAGACTTTTCACTTAGCCAATGCTCGTTAGAACCCATAAATATCTCAAAAGCTAAAGCCGGAAAAGCCATTAGGGCAAAGGTCTTCAGCAAAAAGCTTAATTTAAAAAGAAGTGTAGGTGCAATTTGATTCAAATCGTGAGAAAACTTATACACACTGTATGGAGCTACAGCCAAAACCAACCCATAGGCAACGAGTATGATTAATAACTTTTTATTTTTCATTCTGTGGATCCGACAGGACTCGAACCTGTGACCTTTCGAATGTGAATCGAACGCTCTAACCAACTGAGCTACGGATCCTTACCCCCCCCATATTTTAGCATTTTTATTCTTCTTGGAAAGGAAACATGAGCTTCCCTCTTGTATCGACCCTGGTAGGACAAATATAATGGTAATGTTATGGATATTATAAAACGTCTTGGTGCCTTCTTCCTGGATGTGTTCCAGGTTTTTGTCTTTGCCATTTCTATTTTTCTCTTCATGTATCTTCTTCTTTTCCAGCCACACAAGGTCAAGGGAGACTCCATGCAGCCAAACTACCCTGACGCCGAATATCTCCTAACCGATAAAGTGACCTACCGCTTCAACGAACCCCAAAGGGGGGATGTTATTGTGTTTGAACCACCTGTAGCTCCAGGAGAGGAGTACATTAAAAGGATTATTGGACTCCCAGGGGAGACTGTATCTCTCCAAAACGGCAAAGTCTTTATTAACGGAGTCATGCTTGAGGAGCCCTACCTAAATCCCTCCTTGGAAACGATCGGAGGAGCATTTCTCGGCACAGGACAACAGGTTCAAGTCCCAGCAAACAGTTATTTTGCGATGGGTGATAACAGAAAGTATTCTTCTGACTCCAGATCTTGGGGGTTTGTACCAAAGGAAAACATCACTGGTAGGGCTTGGTTTATTTATTGGCCACCAACAAACGCCGGAGTAACAGACAAGGTAATTTATAACTTCTAATCTTACGAAGTAACTGATTTATATATCTTCTGAAGTTTGTTTTCTGTGTCCTCTAAGCTTCCTTTAAAGATAAAGACCACTCTAGTCTCTCTTCTAGATCTTGAAAGCTTTACCTGAGTGGCTAGGCCATCCTCTTCTTTCTCCTCACTTAGGCTGGCTAAGGTTCTGGTCATATCCTCAGTCATTTTATCTATTTCTTCTGAAACAACTCGGAGTTTACTTAAGACTGCTCTTGGTTTAGGGGCCTGCTCTGACTTTTGTTTCATTCTCCTGGCCAGCTCCTCTGCACGCCTTACGGAACCGCTCTCACGAAGAATTATTTTGTAGGCCTCAATCATCAAGTCCTGGTCATCAATCGCAGCCAGGGCTCTTGCATGACCCTCAGAGATAAGCCCAGAGAGAAGTCCATCCTTTAGGGCGTCAGGAAGAATAAGAAGCCTGATGCTATTAGAAACATAGGCAACTGACTTACCGATCTTTACGGCCACTTCGGAGGTGGTTAAGCCAAATTCATTTAGAAGTCTTTCAAAACCTTTCGCCCTGTCAATAGGGTTAAGATCAACCCTTTGAACATTTTCAACCAGTGCCATCTCCAACATTCCTTTCGGAGTGGTTTCCCTAATGATTGCAGGTACATGGGTAAGCCCTGCCAATTTCGAAGCTCTCCATCTTCGCTCACCGGCGATGATTTGAAAGCCAGCAGGAGTTTTGGCAATGACCAAGGGTTCTAAGATTCCGTGTTCTTTAATGGAGTCAACCAAATCAACCAAGCTTTCGGGAGTAATCACACCTCTTGGTTGAAGAGGATTAGGATTTAACTCGTTTACATCAATCTGAATAACTTCTTCTGCCATATGTTAGCAATACTATTTAGAAACGACTGAAACTACCCTTTTACCCAATTTCTTACCAAACTTAACAACACCCTTTTTAACAGAGTATAGGGTGTGATCTCTACCTACTTTAACTCCACCGCCTGCATGGATTTTTGTTCCACGCTGACGAATAAGAATAGAACCCTCTTCAACTTCGTGTCCGGAGAAGGTTTTTATACCTAGTCTTTTTCCTGAGGGTCTGACATGTTGTCTGGCTTTTCCTGCAGCTTTATGTGTTGACATGGTGTTTAAAAATTAAGTGATAGTTTATTATTATCTACCCACTTTGACTACTTTCTTTCTAGCTGACATGAATATAAACGATATTTTCACAGCTGTCAAGAGATTAATAAGTTATGGTTTGATATATTGTAACAATAAAAAAGGCTCATATCTTTTTTTGAATATGAGCCTTTAAGGCATTCTTAACTGTTATTACGAATGGTAATTCTGAAAATTGCATCGGTAAGGCGAATGGCACAAACTTTCTTATGGCCTGTCCCGACGCTCTCTTTCTACCCTCCCTAGGTCACGTAGTGCATGACTCAAATCATATGTCTCGACACAAACCAATGGTACATCTTTACCTTGAACAGGGACAAAGTAAAAAAATAGCTTACTACCCCGGCGATCTATTACCTTACAAACCCTATCTAAGCTACCAAAATAACGCTTAGGAATGTCGGTTCTTTTCAGGTGGACAATTTGTTTTAGGTCTGCCAAGGGAACAAAAGCCTCAGTTTTCAACGGAGTGGAAGAAAAAGCTGTTATTTTTACTTTCCCCGTCTCCTTGTCTGTCTCCAACCGCAAACCTCCAACCCCATTTGTCGATTCGATAACCGCAAATATTTGGTGAACAATTTGATATGCCATTGCTACTCCCTTCTACTTAAAAATAAAGTCGTAAGGCCTTACCCAGATCACTGGTTTTGATTATTACCTCACTAAAGTCCCCAGCAGGAAGGCGGCGGAAAACAATGCAAATACGACTATGCTTTGAAAATCTCGCAATCTCTTTAGTAACCCTTATATATCCCATCTCTTCACGGCCCAAAATCCGAAATGTGCTGTTTCTGGAACGATGAATTTTCTTCAAATCTTCTAATGGAAGTATTGCTTCTAATTTTGGATCCTGGCCAAAATAGGCTGTCATTTTGACTAGGCCATCCTCTCTGTCTCTTTCCAGCTCCAACGCTTCCACCTTATTAACGGGATCAATTGTCACAACCGTTTTAATCCAAGCATGAACACTCATTTGTACCTCCTTAGTACAAAAAATGAATAAGTAGAGTGATATCTAATTGAGATTTAACGTACGGGGTGATTATATGGAAATAGGAACAACAAGTCAACGCTATAGGCTAATAAGCAGCTTGTGTTGAATATTCCCAATATTTTGTCCAATAAAAAACGCCTTAGGGTTGTAGTTGTATACAACTTTGTCGGCGTTTTGTTGGTTTTTCTTACTTTTTATTGAGTTTTCGTAGGGCTCGACTGAAATTTCTTGTCCTAACGGTAACTACCCTTACGCTTTCTCTGAACCTGTCCTGATCGAAAACAAAATGAAGGTAGCTTACACGATGGAAACGAATGGCTATTTCCTTCTGACGGCAGTCATCAATAGAACGATTGACTACTTCCTTTGCAATGTATCTTAGACACCCTTTGCCAGTATTACGTGTTTTTCCTGCCTTAAGTAAAATAGCTTCTCTTAATGTCTCCTCGGGTACCACAAACTCTAATTCCACTCCAGCCCTTGACCTAAACTTTGGGACTAGCCTTACATTATTCTCATCCACTCTTTCGATTTTCAGTTTGCCTACTGTTGTATTTCCTTTAATCGTATGGCTTATCACTGATATCTCCTTTCTCCCCCCCAATAGTGAGAGTGCTCTTAGTGAATATGTTTAATCACGCTGGATACGTCCCCCAAACGGCACTAACTAATGCATCCGGGTGCTTGATACAAACATCACCAATCGCTTCTTTAGGAGTACGTCCTTTTCCTTCAAACCCCTTTCGGCCGGCAATACAGGCACGGTAACAATCCGCCTGGCGCTCGACATCAATTAACCCGTCAATATATTTTCTGACTACTCCAATACCCCATCTTTGGTTAACGTCGTCATTATCAAGAATAGCGATAAGTGCCATAGCATTAGCTTCCATGTCTTCTGTCACTGGAGTATCACAACAATCTTGAGCATAGCCTTTGGGCTTCATGCATCCACATGCAGCCTCGTGAGCCTTCATCAAATTGCGCATAGTAATAGAAAGATTCTTCTGATTCGGACCCGCTATACAAATTAACCTGTAATCATCGCAGGTTAATACAGATCCCCCGTACACTGCCTCACGAAGATCTTCCTCTGTTACATCCACCCACTTACAGATACCGCTCGGACCACTATGAAGGTAGTATGCGTATGCGTGAGGAAATTTTTCGTTGATAAGATTTATCACCTCTTCCGGATAAAACATACCCGAACCCACAAGAGTGTTTTTGCGTGGTTCGTACTTCAGAAAAAATCCCTCGTCGTGTGGATCTTGATTCTTGACTGTTTTCGATTTGAAGTGAATTTTATAATCCCTAAAAGTCCCAAAACTACAACCCTCTATTTCAGTGACACTTTTCTCCATACCAACTAAGGCTACAAGAGCTGCTTCAATGATAGAGGCTGTCTCTTCTGACCACGGTAGGTCGGCCCAACAATTCGGATCACTCATTTTTATTTTCCCTTTCTCTTTTGGATTTTTTAGATTTAATGTACGAAGTGATTATATGGAAACCAGAACAACAAGTCAACGCTATAGGTCTCTTATCAATAATACTGGGCTCATTAAGATGTTTCATGCCAATAAAAAACGCCGATGGGTTAAATTGCTTTTACCTTTATCGGCGTCTCTCTTTATCTATCAGAATCTTTATTCTAACAATTTACTCAACGTGGGGGCTTAATAGTGAGCAAGGCCTCTCTTAAATCCCCTGTTAAGACGGTAATTAAGTCATCTCCTTGATCAGTTGGAACGTAACAAAAGTTAAGATAACTCTCTTTCAGGTCGGGGTTATAAGACTTCAAAACATACTTAAGCCTTCCCTTTCCAATAGTCTTCTTGTCTTCGTATCCCAAACCAAAGACTTCCCATAATTCATCCCAGGGAAGAATAATACCGCTCGTCCACCATGAAATAAAAGTGCCTATCAACTGAACATTACCTTCACCAATATATTCGACACTCAATTTCATTCCTTCGGTCAATGAATCAATTGTAACAATCGTCCTGTGATCTATACGAATACTCATTCAAGCCTCCTTATGCTTAAAAAATATAGTAGGTTACGGTTGTTTAGAATAAAAACAAATAGGATTTTAAGATTACGAGACCAATAATACCAGGAGAGACGGAAAAAATCAAAGTTATAGGTCAGAACTCTTACTTGGAGCTTGATATCTTGCTTACGGAGATCTTGGTGTACTGTGGCCTAAAACCAATGTGTTTTCTGTACCTCGATTTAGCCTTGTACTTCAAAACGTCAATCTTTTTACCTTTTTCTTCTCCCTCAACCTTAAAGACAACTGCAACATCTTTTAAGACTGGGGTTCCTACTTCAACCTTCTTTTCATCAACAAAAAGAAGAACTTCAGGTACAATTTTCTCGTCTTTAGCACTATCAACAAGAACACTATCCCCCTCAGAGAATTTGTACTGCTTTCCTTTTATTCTGGCGACCGCGTATTTCATAGAGGATATTGTAATTGGAAATAAGCCTAAAAACAATACGAAAGTTACTTTTTAGCCCTAACGGCTATCCCTAAAGAAATCATTGTTGAAAGAAAGGATGATCCTCCAGCCGAAACCAGAGGCAACGGAAGACCGGTAATAGGCAGAATTCCCAAATTCATGCCAATATTAACAGCCGTTTGTACAAACATCACCAAAAAGAGTCCGCACAAATACGCTCTGGCGTAGGGACTGACGGCATGCTTAATAAACGAAGTCAGGCGCCAAAGTATAAAAAAGACTCCAAAAAGCAGAAGTGAAGAACCCATAAAACCTAATTCTTCAGAAACTGCAGCGAAGATAAAATCGGTGTGTTTTTCGGGAAGAAACGCCAGCTGCGTTTGCACTCCACGCCCTAACCCCCTACCAAATATTTTCCCTGAGCCAATAGAGATAACCGATTGGATACTGTTGTAACCTGCCCCTAAGGGGTCTGACTGGGGATTTAGAAAGGATACCATTCTTCCCCGCTGGTACGGAGCCAAAAGGTTATACACTAAAGGTAAAACTACAAGGGCTGCCGCCACCACTAAAAAGACATACTTTTTGTTGACAGATGAGGCAATAAACACCCCAAAAAAAGCCACCGTGGTTAAAATAGAAACCCCTAAAGAAGGCTGAATAATTATCAAAAACACCGGGACCATAAGAAGAAGAATTGATTCGACTACCACTTTAAAAGTAATTTTCTTACCAATTAGATAATTAGCAAAAAAGATAATTAGAAAAGGACGAACAATCTCAGCAGGCTGAATAGAAAAATATCCTAAGGGAATCCATCTTACGGCACCTCTAGTCACCTGCCCGATAAGAAGCGGAATAATAAGAAAAACAATGGATAGAATATAAAAATGTTTAGCAAAAAGAAGATAAAGATCAAAATCTACACGCGAAGCTAAATAAAAGAAGAGTAGTCCAACAATAATATAGGCAAAATATGAAGGGAAAAGCTCGGGGGAGATAGACCTCAGAATAAGAACACTAAAAGACACTAAAAAAAACATTCCCAGCACTAGTGGAACATCCGACCTTGAAGCCCTAAATTTGTCATGCATTATTAGTTAGGAAGCCACTTCCACTTTAAACTCTTCTCCCAGATTCAAATCCTTGGAGCATGTCTTACTTTTTATTTTTTGAACAAGATTATTGTTCTTAGGAAGCCAAGTAGTAGTCACACTCGAACTCTGAGTAAGACAAAGGTTCATATTCTTTCTTTCGTCCTGAATCTTCCTTATAAGGTCCCTTGCCATTGCTTCTTCCTTTAATTCCGGAGTGATATTGGTATCAAGTTCCAAAACGGCACCCTTTTCAAACACAACACTTTTGACGTTCAGTTCATCCTTGAGTAGCTCCACGATGGACTCGTTTTCAATTTTGTCAGTCAGGTCAGCCTTAAGCGCCAAAAGAGGCTGCTTAACCACGATTTCTTTCTCTTTCCTCAAGGCATGCCCTTTTTCGGCCAGTTGTCTAGCTTTTGCCATTTCGGAAAGAAGCTTTAGATACTCATCAGTCAACTTTTCACCAACATCAGGCCAATCGCTAAGGTGAACAGACTTCTCCTTGGTCAGGTTAAGATACATCTCCTCAGCCATGAAAGGGGTAAAGGGTGCTAAAACCTTTACTAAGTTAGTCAAAACAAAATAGGTCGTTGCATAGAAGGAGTTTTTATCACCTGTCTCTTCTACTGAAAATCCAACCCTATCTCTTGACCTTCTGATGTACCAGTTTGAAAAATCATCAACAAACTCCTCTATCTCCATGGCAGCCCTAGTAGAGTTATAGTTCTCTATAAAGGAGGTCACATTAGTTAGCATTTGGTTAAATCTAACAATCAGCCATTTATCAAGAATATTATTGGAATCTTTCTTTCCCTTCTTATCAGGATCAAAGTCATCAATATTGGCATAAGTAACAAAGAAGTTGTAAATATTCCAAAGTTTAAGATGAAATCTACGTCTTATCTCATCGGCCGTCTTATAACCAAAGAGGAGATTATCTGAAGGATTTTGTCTAAGGTACATCCAACGCATAACATCAACGCCGATTTTATCCGCACCTTCACTGAACTCTATCGAATTTCCAAGTGACTTATGCATTGGTTTCCCACTCTCCGCCAAAAGAGTGGCAAAACCCAAAACAGTTTTAAAAGGTGGCCTGTCTTCAAGAACCGAACTCATGGCTATTAATGAATAAAACCAATTCTTAAACTGTCCGGGGAAGCTTTCGGTAATAAAGTCGGCAGGAAACCATTTGGCCCACTCTTCTTTATCATCAAGATATGCAGGTTTTTCGCTACTACCCTCAAATAAACACGCTTTGTTATTCTTACTAATAGTAGAGAAGGCCACAATCCCTGCATCAAGCCAAGGATTTCCCACCGGTTCAATCCTTTGAATTTCCTTTCCGCATTTCGGACATTTTATTTTAACTTCATCTATCTGTGGCTTATGAGGAGTCTTTCCTTCAAAGTCCGCCCATCCAGAAACTGCTTTCTCCTTAAGCTCTTCCTCAGAACCAACCACTTCAAAAATTCCGCAGTCTGTACACTCCCAAATGGGAAGGGCCAAGCCCCAAAAACGATTCTTTTTCGAGATGAGCCAATCATGCATGTTGGTCAGCCAATCAAGTTCTCTTTCCAATCCAAATTCTGGAATCCAACGGATCTTCTTGGTCACCTCGATCATTCTTTGTCTTAGTGTTTTGTCTGACGACCCTTTAGCCTTTGAGGGCAAATCCATGGCAATATACCACTCATCGGTTACCTTCCAAACAAGTTCGGACTTACATCTCCAACAGGCTGGATAACGATGTTTATAAGGAACGATGGCGAAAATCCAGTCTTCCCCACTACCCTTCAGGTAATCAAAGATAAGATCGGGGTTATCTTTAGCGTTTTTCCCACTCAAGTCCCCATAACCCTCCAAATAACAAGCCGTATCATCTATTGCCGGAATAACCGGAAGACCGAGTTTCTTTCCCAACCTATGGTCCTCTTCGCCAGTAGAAGTTGAAGTGTGTACCAGCCCCGTTCCCTCTTCGGTTGTTATCGGCATGAGCAGAGGATCAGTAGCTACTACTCGGTGCATGTTATCGTTTTCTTCAAGAGCCTCTTTTACTATTGGAAGAGAATCAAAAGGAGCCTTATATTTTAGTCCAACCAGTTCACTACCTTTAACAGTTTCTACTACTTCCCCAGGTTCTTGGGAAAAGACCTTTTGCACCAAATCCTTGACCACCCAAAACTTATCTTCAGCCCTTTTGACCAGGGTGTATTCTAGTCTTTCATCAACAGCGACTGCGGTATTGGCGGGAAGAGTCCAGGGAGTAGTTGTCCAAACTAAAAGGTACTCATTTTCTCTGCCCTCTATCGGAAGCTTAAAATAGATTGATCTATGGGTAACGTCCTTATAATCCTCGGTCAAAATCTCATGCTGGGAGATGGCTGTTTCACATCTAGGACACCATGGCACAACGTCATTACCTTTATATATCCAACCGTTCTCGTCACAGACCTTGAGAAAATGCCAAATCATATAGTTATTATTTTCAGACAGAGTGAAGTAAGAATTATCCCAATCCATGAGGTAACCTAATCTTTTTGACTGTTCGGTCTGCACAGTAGAATATTTTTCCACACGTTTTTTACAAAGGTCTACAAATTTTGCAATAGAAGCTTTCCTGTCTCCCGGTACTAAATTCTCTATATCTTTCTTAGTTTTTATTCCCAGCTCTTTCTCCACTTCCACCTCAACCCAAAGCCCCTGACAGTCAAAACCATTCTGGAATCTTTGTTTGAAACCCTTCATATTAAAATACCTCTGCCAGAGATCTTTGTAGGTCCTGCCCCATGCATGGTGCACTCCCATAGGGTTATTGGCTGTTATCGGGCCATCAAGAAAAGAGTAATACCTATCAGAGTCTTGATTTCTGGAAAGATAATCTTTATTAATTCCCTTTTCATCCCAATCCTTCAGCAGCTTCTCTTCAAGCTTAGGGAAATCTTCTTTCAAGTTAACGGGGTTAAAACGTGTCATATTTTTTCATTCAAACCGATGAAGCTATTTTACATTATTCCTGTGAACTTAGGAAGGTGTGGCGCTTAGTGTATCTTTCTTAAGAAAGCAGGAATTTCAAACTTCTGACCAAAAACGTCCTCCTCATCTTGAGGCAGTTCAGAAGGAATTTCCTGGCTTTCATTATCAGGAGTCCGGTTTTCTTCCTCTTCCTCTTCATAAGTATCAGTCCCTTCGCTCACCAAACCTTGAATCCTTGGAGGGGTAGTGGGTTTTGATATACCTGCGATTTTGGATCTGGCCTCATCAAAACCAGTAGCGATAACGGTAATGCGTACCTGATCAGACAATTCCTCTTTAATAACTGCACCGAAAATAATATTCGCATCACTATCTGCCGCAGCTGAAATAATCTTCGCTGCTTCGTCCACCTCGAACATCGTTAAATCATTACCACCCGCGATGTTGAATAACACCCCCCTTGCCCCCTCGATAGAAAGATCCAAAAGTGGAGATGAGACTGCAGCTCTGGCTGCCATTTGGGCTCTGTTTTCACCCACCCCTGTTCCAATACCCAAGAGCGCAGTTCCTGCTTCTTTCATAATCGTCTTTACGTCCGCAAAGTCAACGTTAATGAGACCTGGGGTGGTGATGATGTCAGCAATACCACCAACAGCTTGAGAAAGAACTGAATCTGCCAATTTGAAGGCTTCGATTAAAGTCATTTTCTTATCAATCACGTCCATCAAACGCTGATTGGGAATAACTATCATCGTATCTACACACTCACGTAGTTTTTCTATTCCATCTTCTGCAATAACTGCCCTTCTAGCTCCCTCAAAAGCAAAAGGTTTAGTAACAATTCCGACTGTTAAGGCACCAGCTTCTTTCGCCAGTTGGGCCACAACTGGAGAGGCTCCGGTTCCTGTACCACCACCCATACCAGCGGTGACAAAAACCATATCCGTATCTATTAATAGTTCTTTTATTTTCTCGATTGATTCCTCAGCTGCCTGGCGGCCGATTTCGGGGTTTCCTCCAACTCCCAGTCCCTTAGTTAATTTTTCACCAATTTGAAGTTTGGTTGCTGATTTATTTTGAAGAAGGACCTGGGCGTCAGTATTTAGAGTAATAAACTCAACTCCATTGACTAAGTTACCATCCAACATGGAAGAAACCGCGTTTCCTCCACCACCACCCACTCCAATAACTTTTATTTTTGCTATCCTAGCTGAATCTGGTTTAACAAGCGCCATAATAAATGCAGTAGTTTATCTTGTTGGGCAGATTCTATACTATATATTGTTCAAGTTGCAACTACAAATAATTTTCCTTACAATCCCTTCTCTTTGAGATTCTTCCGAACGACAGATCAACACTAGATATACACCGAAAAGGCCGTGGTTGCAACTCTTGTAGACAGAGAAATTCCTAAGGCAGCAGTTCTTTAATCGATTCCATCAACTTTCCAATAATGCCCTTAGTGGGTAACTTTAATTTTTTAGAGAAGGAGGAAACATTTTCAGGAACTTGTCTTTTTGAAGCGTAAATTAAAAGTCCCACAGGGACAGCGAAAGATGGGGTAAGAATGTCATCAACAAGTCCACCTATTCCTCTAGGAATTCCAATTCTTACCGGAAGGGCCAGTGTTCTTTTGGCACTTTCAACCACGCCTACAGTTTCCGCTCCCCCACCAGTTACAATTACACCGGATGGAATAGAGTTAGCAAGACCTGCTTTTTCCAGCTCCAACCCCACCATAGTGAATATTTCATTTAATCTTGGCCTTATTATTCCCTCAACAAGTGTTTTCCTGGAAACTTTTTTAATTTCTTCGACTCCTTCACGGGATAAATCCACAGAATCTTCGTCGGGAGTCTTTTTCAACTGTTTATCTTTATCAGCCTTAGATAAAAACAACTTAACTTTTTCGGCAGACTCTAAGGAAATTCGCAACCCAATGGCTAAATCATTGGTGACATTTTTAGCCCCGATCGGAATCACGCCAGAATAGGCCAGTGATCCATCCTTAAAAACCGTAAGGGAAGTCGTTCCTCCTCCAATATCTATAACAACACAACCTAATTCCTTCTCTGTTGGGGTCGCCACTGCCTCGGAAGCAGCTAGCCCTGAAAAAACCAACTCCTCGATATTAACACCAATTTCATTAACAGCTTTCTTGATATTTTTAATGGAAGAGGTAGAGGCAGTTACCAAGTGAGTTTCCACTTCAAGCCTTACTCCACTCATTCCAATAGGGTCCTTCACTCCCCCTTCTCCATCGACCGTATATTCCCGCGGGATGACATGCACTAGCTCACGTGATGCCGGGAGAGATATTGCCGAAGCAGCCTCAATTACCCGGTCAACATCCGGTTCCTTAATCTCCCCATCGGGATCAGAAACAGCAACTACACCATGAGAATTTTGCGAAACAACACTCGCACCTCCTAAAGACAAAAAGGCCGAATCAAGATTATAACCGGCCATTCTTTCAGCTGACTCAATGCTTTCAATCGTTGCTTCAACCGTCTCTTCAATATTTATGATCTGCCCCTTTTTAACACCTCTGGAGTTTACCGAAGAAACACCAATGACATTTACACTCTCCTCATAGGTATTAGGATCTTGTTGAACTTGGGCTATGAGAGTAGAAATTTTACTTGAACCCAACTCTACCGCCGAAATTATTCTTGCTTTAGACATAAACTATTTATAGGTATCTTACTCTGAAAGAAAATAAGTAACAGACTATCTTAACACGGGATTTTTAAATCTTAAATCCACAACAACGCCCGCGACGTCCTCCTCAATTTTAAGATTTTGCTCACCACTATTCAACTGCTCAATTATTAGTCTTGAAGCCCCTACTAGCTCAGCCGAATCGCCTTCGAGCGGAAAGAGAAGTAGTGGACCATTTAGTATTTTCACTTCGAACATAGCCTCTGTTAGCTCTGAACGTTCAATTTTGTAAACACTCGAAAGAAGGGTGTATGTTTTTAGAGCCAGAACAACTTCATCAGAAACTTTCTGGCCAATTTCAAAAGTATACTTTTTAGTATTCAGTGTGGGAAGTGCGGTTCTTTCAACTTGCTCAACAACCGTTCCTTCACTGTCAATTAGATATGTTTTTCCAATTTCTGTGTTCCCTAGGGCATAATTTGGCTTTTTGATCACTAGGTAAAGACTCATTGTATTTAAAGGCTTATAAATGTAAGAAAAATCTGAAATTAGACCGTCTTGAGATAATCTTTCCCTAAGTCCTTTTTTAACATCATAATACTTGCGTCCGAGAAAGTCGCCATATACTGTTTCCAACTCTTCCTGACACGATCCATATTGGGTATTACATTCAATTTTTTTGATTGTAATAAGTCTTGGAATCCCAAAAACAAAGAAAGACACTACTAGAAGGATCAGAAGCAAAAATACAATATTTTTAAATTTCATCTAATACCTCCTCCAACAAATCTACCAGCTTGCTTGAAGCCGAAAGGTCGGGGTTATTAAATCTGGCAGCACTCGAAACCATTCCACTCCAATTATTTATAGTTTCATCAACCAACTCTAGAAGAGTTGCTTTGGTAGCCTTTTCCTGAGTTAAAACTCTGGCAATACCTAAATGCTCAGCATACTGGGCATTTTTAGTTTGCTCATCCATGTAGGTAATTGGGAGGGGAATCAGAATCGCCGGACGTTTAGAGGCAATTATGTCACTAACCGTGTTGGCTCCGGAACGGGAGATAACTATATCGGCACGTCTAAAAACTCCATCCACCTGTAAAGGGTCTATTACCGGATAGACCTCATATTTATCCTGTATCTTGGCAGGCAGCCGTTTCCTCAGTTTCGTAAAATGCTGGTAATCTATATACCCCGTTTGATGAATTAAATAATATTTGTTAAGAAGATCAATTAAGGAGGCAGCAATAAGCTCGTTTAGACTTTGTGATCCTCTTGATCCACCCGTAATATAGATAACCGGAGGGAATTGTAGCTTTTTTGGCTTTTCAATCTCAGCAATTTGAGTCATTACCGGATTTCCAGTAACTACACACTTTTCCTTAGGAAGGTAAGTAGCACTCCCTGCTCTAGCCAGGGCGATTTTATCGACAAAATAGGCTGAAAAACGATTGGCTCTTCCGACCGTGGTTGTTTGTTCATGGGAAATCACTTTTGCACCAAAAAGTTTGCCAATAACCACCACCGGAAAAGAAGCTGCTCCACCAAAAGACAAAATAATTTGTGGTCTAATCTTAATAAGAAGAATAAGAGCGTGAATAAATCCTAAGGGAATTCTTGCCAGTGAGGGAATCGTCCAGAGGGTAAACTTTCTTTGGATCCTTCCAGAAATAATTGAGAAATGCTTTACTCCCAAGCGTGGAAAAACTTGTGACTCAACTGTAGGAACATTTTTCCCCTCAACGGCCCTTTTAGTACCTATCCAGTAAATATCATAAGAGTACTTCTCACCTTCTCTTCGAACTAACTCTTCGAGGGTAGCTATGGCGGTAGTCGCTGCGTGTCCTCCGGTCAAAAGGATTCTTATCTTACCTTTTTCTCTTTGTAGTTTTAGGCTCTTCTGCATACTTAGATATATTTAGAAGTATACCAGTTACCGATAAAATCATCATAAGGGAGGTCCCCCCATAAGAAAAGAAAGGTAAAGGGACACCAGTAAGAGGAACCAGAGCCAACATTGAGGCCAAATTTAAAAGCATTTGGCTTCCGATCCAGGCTGTGAGCCCTAAGGCAAAAACCTTAGAAAATTTGTCAGGAGCAGAAAAGCTAATTTTTAAAGCCAGATAAATGAAGTAGGCCAAGGTCAAAATAAGAATAGAGGCTCCAACAAAACCTACCTCTTCAGCGATAACTGCAAAAATAGAATCCGTGGAGGCCTCTGGAAGGAATAAATACTTCTGTCTAGATGCTCCCAAACCCACTCCAAAGACCCCCCCAAGCCCTAAAGAAAGAAGAACCTGCCGAATATGGTATGACTTTCCCAAGGGATCCTGAGTAGCTTCAAAAAAGCTCATCAATCTAGCCCGACGATAGTCTGATGTTAAAATAAGAGCAATACTTGCACCAGCTCCCGAAAGGATCACGGCCAAAAAATGCCAGATATTTACTCCAGCAACGAACATCTGAGTAAACCCAACACTCACCACTATTAGGGTTGTCCCCAAGTCGGGCTGGAGCATAATTAGAAGCCCGATTAAAGCAATTGGAAGAAAATAGGCTAAGGCTTTTTTATTTGATTCCGACAGCCGTGCAAAATAGAGCGCCAGAGTAAACTTAACCACCTCAGAAGGCTGGAAGTTCATAAAACCTAGATTGATCCACCTACGGGCCCCAAGAGTTTTAAGGCCAAATTGGGGAATAAGAACCATAATTAAAAAAACCAGACTTACTCCAAACAAGGGATAGGCTAATTTTCTCCAGAAAGTGTATTTAATATTCGAAAATATAACCAAAAGTACTATACCCAAAGCCGCCCATTCTATTTGTTGCTTGAGAAAATAAAACTTATCACCAAAGGCATTAATCGCTTGAGGAACTGAGGCGTCAGCTACCGCTAGAAGTCCCAAAACAGTCAGCAAAATGGCGCAAGAAAGAAACTTTTTATTAACACTCTTTACTTGTTTTTTGAGAGAAAGCATATCTTTCAGAAGACAAAAGGGTAACTATATCGTCGCCAACCACAAACCGAATATTGCCAGCATAATCCCTGCCAACCACGCCCTAGTCACGATCTTAGGTTCCTCCCAACCCCTGGCCAAAAAAGTGTTATGTAGGGGGGCTAAAGGCAAAATTGGCCTTTTCAAATACTTCCAGCCAAATATCTGAACGGCAGAGCTGGTTACTTCAATCACATAAATTCCACCAATAACCAAAAGAGCAAAAACCGACCCCGTAAGAAGTCCGATAACTGCCAGTGTTGCACCAAAAGATAACGCTCCAGTGTCACCCAAAAATATTCTCGCCGGCCAGGTATTAAAGTATAAAAAAGCAATAATCGATCCAGTCCAAATAGTAATAAATACAGCCAGAGGAGTATCCAGATTTCCCCCGGCAATTATTCCGAAAGCAATCAAGCAAATCATTAGAAGCCCAGTCGCTAAACCATCCAAACCATCGGTAATGTTGTAGGCATTGGAGAAGGCAATAATCACAAAGGAAGCAAAAGGAATATACCAATATCCTAGATTTAGGTTTAAACCCAATAAAGGAACATGAATCAGTTGTATCCCCAGTTTAAAATACATCACCGAACTTATTATTAGAGCAAGAACCACCTGCAAAAGAGACTTTTGGCTCCTAGTTAGGCCAAAAGCCACACCCAACGGCCGTTGCCCGGCTTTTCCTTTACCAAAAATCTTGACGATATCATCCAGAAATCCCAGAAGACCAAAGGAAATAAAAGTAAACAGGAGTACGAAGAACTCTATACGAAAATCATACGCACTTCTTATAAGCACACCCATATGGGAAGCAATAGGAAAGATAAGCAAAAAGATGAGTGACACCAAAACTACTATCAGGATTCCTCCTCCAATGGGGGTACCTGCCTTAATATCATGAAGTTTATCAAATAGGGGAACCTTTCCCTTCTTGGGGGCTTCCTTCCTTCTCTTTAGCTTGAGCTTATATAGAAGGTTAATAAAAGGAACCACCAGCATGCTGGTTATAGAAAAAGAAAATATCACCAAACCCAAAGCAAGAGGAAGTAAATTAGTCATTCCCATATTATAAGAATCCTCGGATCATTATAAACCCTAAAGAGCTTCTAAAACAATTCGGTTTGATGGAAGCGCCTCTCTCCAACTCATCACCCTGGAACCGAACTCATATGGGATGGAAAGGAACAACTCTGGGGCATATCATATTGAAAATAATGTAATCTTGTAAAAGATATCAAAAAACATATATACTATCAGGCAACTATATGAACAGGTGTGAAGGTTGCCGATCAGTTTGCTGCGTAGATTTCAAAATCACTACGGAGATTACTGATCCACTAAAAGTCAGCCATATTTTACAAAACTACCAGTTCATACGCAGGACAGGGTCGGATGTTATACTTGGTAGGAACGGGCACGAGGTTGTAGTGGGTGTTTATAACTGCGACCGTTTTGACAAAAAGACAAACAGTTGTACAGGTTATGATAATATCCCTCGGCCAGATTTTTGTAAGAATACTGGGGAAAAACTAGTTCCAAATGAAAACTGCTTACTAAACAAACAAGTCGACCTTCCAGTCGCTATATGAAAAAGATTAAACTAGGTGTCATATTTGGGTCCAAATCTACAGAACATGACGTATCTATCATTACAACTATTCAAGCATATAGTTGGATAAACCCAAAGAAGTATGACCCGATACTTATTTACCTCAATCATCAAAACCAACCATACCTAGCGCCACTACCTAAAAACCAAAATTACCAAAACTTCATCAAAAAGACTTTAAATAACAACACCAAAGTCGAATTCGTCAAAAACGGCATCAAATTTAAAAAGAACTGGAGAACAACCACTGTAAAAATTGACGTTGCTCTTCTTATTATGCATGGCACCTATGGTGAGGACGGAAAGATACAAGGCATGTTGGATTTCTATGAAATTCCCTACACTGGAAGCGGAGTTTTAGGTAGTGCCTTGGGAATGGACAAAGTAGTAATGAAAGACGTATTTGTTAAACTCCACTTCCCTACTAAACCATATATCTGGTTTTGGATGGAAGAGTATAGGAATTCTCCTTCGCTAACCATCAAAATGGTAAACAAGACACTCAAATACCCAGTCTTTGTAAAACCAGCTAATGGTGGATCAAGCATTGGCCTTTATAAAGTTTTAAGCCCCAATAAACTCAAGGAGGCAATCGTAAGTGCAGGGAAATACGATAATAAAATCCTCATTGAAGAATCAGTCAACGAAGCCTTAGATATTAATTGCGCAGTTATTGGCGGGTACAACCCTATAGCTTCTCTTTGCGACCAACTAATTATCAAGGACAAGTTTTTTACCTTTGGGGAAAAATATCTCAAAGGAGGAAAAAGCAAGGGTATGGCCAATGCAGGAAGAATAATTCCTGCCCCTATTTCTGAAAGCTCAACTAAAAAAATCCAGGAAATGGCCATAACCGCTTTTAAAGAATTAGGCTGTTGGGGAGCTGTACGCATGGATTTTCTTTATCAGGAAAAAACCAAAAAAGCTTTTCCTGGTGAGATAAACACTATACCAGGATCCTTTGCTTTCTACCTTTGGGAAGCTAGCGGACTTAAAAAAGACAAACTAATTGACAAGATGGTCGACTTAGCCCTTCTTAGACATAAAGAGGAAAAGGGACTTAATCGGTCTTTCAAAAGTCCCATTCTAGATCAGAGGTAGTGATCTGGAAGGTCATTCTCCAAAAGAACTACAACTGGTGGTCTCAGAAGAGTGGTTATCTTCTCGCTCCATGATTCATCCTTTTCCAACACAACAATTTGGATTTCACTCTTTCTAACTTTTTTAGCTCCCGAAAGCAGGGCTTTCCTATTAGTCTTACCTACAACTACCAATATATTTCCTACCGCAGCAGCTTTTTGACCCAACTCCTGATTGAGCCGAGCTTGTTTATCACCCAGTTCAATCATTCCGGGAGTAACAATAATCTTTTGGCACCTTTTATATTGTGAAAGTTTCTTTAGAGCTTTCTCGAAACCAAGAGGGTTAGAATTATAACTATCATCCAAGATTATTAAATTCTCATTTATTTTTTTCTCCTCCAAACGATGGTCGGGTAGTCTAAACTTACCCAAGCGTTGTCTAGCTAACCTTGTTGGGACATTCAATCTCTTGGAAATCGATAAGACGACCTCAGGAAAGTTAAGAAATTGATTATCCTTGGGCGGAAGGTATAAGTTCTGCCTATCAGAAATAAATGGGATTACTTCATACTTAGCTTTTTTAATATTTTCCTGAGTTTTAAATCTCTCAAGATGCATCAGGCCCACTACACTCACTACCCCAATATCTGGCTTAACTAAGTTGCATATCTTTCTAATTTCCCCCGCTTTATATGCTCCTGCTTCGACTACCAAGACCTGGTTATTTTTTTTAAGGCTCTTGAGTATTAAAAGAGATATCCCTACGGGAGTATTTTGATTCTCCACCGTTTTTAAGACTGAGTATTTAGCTTCTAAAACGAAGGACAACATCTCTTTAAACGTTGTCTTCCCATAACTTCCGGTTACGACAATTTTTGTAAGGTTGGGGTAAAACTGCATTTTTGCCCTAGCCAGTAAATATAAAGCTTCGCTAGCCATCTTAAAAGGTATGCTAACTAAAACATTAGCTAGCATGACCGATCTTTGCACTCCAACAAAGAGAAATGTAAAAAGAGCGATAGCCAGAGTGAGACGGACCCGCAAAGTATATTTTAATTTCCCCTTATTTTCTGTCAGTTTGCCAATATTATTCTTCTTTAACCAGGACAAATATCTGTCTGTTTGATATTCCTCAAGTTGTAATAGATATAACAGTTTTTTGATTGTCCCCATTCTACATAATAAAATTATTGATTAAGCTTGCTACCAACTTTGGGTTGTCGACAAAAGGAAAGTGGCCTCCAGGGATTATCTTAAGAGTACTTTTTTCAATAAGCCTCTTTATTTTATGTCCGTCGCTTGATGGCAGCTCGTAATCATCCTTCCCCCAAATAATCAGAGTTGGAACACTAATTTGGTTAAAAACAGGTTCAAAATCCTCTTTCAATACGCTTTTTATCATTAATCGAAGTTTTCCTGCCTGCCTTACATCTTTACCTTCCATCCTCATTGTAAGGTGTCGGAAAATGTTTTTTAAGCGTTTAGGAATCCTACGTGCTAAGGGATAACACCATTTATCATGATTTACTCCGCTTGGAGAGATTACTACCAAACGTGTTATATCTTCAGGGTACAAAAAGGCCATATGAGAGGCAATTCGACCACCAAACGAATGTCCCACGAGAACAACTTTACCCAGCCTCATCTTTTTCATCCAAGAATAAATAATTTTCGAATAATCACTGGTAGTTGTTATCTCTGAAGAAAAATCACTATCCCCAAATCCCGGAAGATCTAAAAAATATAGCTTATGATTTTTATAGAAGAATGGAACGAGAGGCAAAAGAGAATTACTATTTTGTTGCCATCCGTGGAGGAAAACTACAGGTGAACCCTTTTTTCCGAAAGTCAGGTAGTTAATTTTCATTTTTTAATTATACACAGGCTCGATATCATCACAAGGACAGCACATCCCGTGCTACCCTAGAAATGCGACTAATATCCCCCTAACACATTAACACCCCTAAACTCTTGAAATTAGATGATACTTATCCTGGATAACCATATTCCTTTCGTCCACAAAGCACCCTTCGGGATTTAGAGCGCATCTACATACGGCCAATTTACTCTCATCGCTAATACTAGTCACCTTTCCATCAGCTTGGCAGGGAGCCTTTATGGGTTTGGGTTCTATCTTTACGATGGAATATGGTCCAAGGTTTATGATATTTTCTGTTGTCATATAAGTTTAGTTTACTTTCAATAACCTTCTTACTGTGTCTGCGTCACTCCAAGCTACTTCTTTATCTCCAAAAGCCATACTTTGCTCATGGCCCTTACCACAAATAGCCACGACATCATTTTTTCTGGCCTGGCTAAGTGCCATGGCAATAGCCTTTTCCCTGTCAGGTATTCTAACAAAAACACGCTTTTTAATAAAGTTTCCAACTTTGCTAAACTCAACTTCGCCAGCGCCTCCCCTTTTAGCCCCGTTAGCAATTTTAGAAATTATCATATCAAGACTCTCGTGCCTGGGGTCTTCGGCAGTAATAATCGAAAGATCTGCTAGTTTTGCAGCTACCTTTCCCATCATTGGTCTTTTTTGTTTATCTCTTTCGCCTGCACAACCAAAGACAACAATTAATTTTCCTCCTTCTTTTAACCCAGTTCTTAAAACAGACAGGGCATTTTCAAGAGCGTTTGGGGTATGCGCAAAATCAATTACCACCTTAAAAGGTTTTCGGCTTTTAATCTCTTCCATCCTTCCTGGAACATAAATAGGCCTATTTAAGACCTTTTTAATAGATACCCAACTTACACCGCATTCCCTTGCTGCACTAACCGCAGCCAAGATATTTGAAATGTTATATTTGCCTTGAAAACAAGTCCTCACTTTAACACATTTATCCTTTGAGTTGATAATAAATTCGGTTCCCTCCCCGCTCCCAGATATTCCACTTGCAAAATATGTTGCTTCTCCATCAGTCGAGTATGACAAAACCTTGGATTTACGACCTGCTAGACTACTAAAGTAGTTAAATGATTTATCATCTTTATTAAGGATACTAATCTTAGACCCTCTAAATAGCTTTCCTTTAGCTTCCAAGTAAGCTTCAAATGTTTTGTGATAGTCAAGATGTTCATGGGTAACGTTGGTTAATACTCCCATCCAAAAATTACATCCCAAAAGTCTGTGCTGGTCCAATCCGTGAGAAGTAGATTCGATAATGACGTATATGCTTCCCCTAGATTTAATCCTTTTGAGGAGGGACTGTATTTGTTGAGCGTTTGGAGTAGTAACATGGAACCCGGTATTAATTGTCTTCCCCCCGATGTACGCGGCGACGGTAGAAATCATTGCAACATCAGGGTATTCCGACCGGAGTAACTCATATAATAAATGGCATGTAGTTGTTTTTCCATCGGTTCCCGTCACTCCGATTACCTTAAGATCTTTTGCTGGATAGCCATTCTTAGCTATCGCAAAAATAGACTCAACAAAATGCCAATTATTTTTAGCTTTTGTTAATAAATCATTCATCCGACTACTTTAATCCTGGATTAATCTTTAGGCTGCATTCCATAATACAAAAATAAATCTTTGGCAATAGAATACCACAATGGAGCCGCTGTTTCTGAAGCCCACTGTGAAGATTGGGGTTCCCTTAGGGTAACCAGCATCACAAACTTAGGGTTGTCGTAGGGAGCAAAACCCACAAACGAAGCAATGGTATTTTTGGCATCATAATGCCCGGCAATAGGTATCTGAGCTGTGCCTGTCTTTCCTGCAACTCCAAAGCCCCTAAGATAAGTCCATTTAGATTCCCCACTTTTTGCCGCCTCAACCATCATATTAGTAATATTATCCGCCGCTTCTTTGCCGACCGCTCGTCCTACCTCCTGGGGTTTAACTTCCTCACTCCAAGTGTCTTGCACTAGTTTTTTGACTACCATAGGCTTGACCAGTACCCCGTCGTTAGCTATTGCCCCAACTGCTCGAATGATCTGGATTGGAGTAACAGCAATACCCTGACCAAAAGAGGCTGTTGCCAAGTCTACAATATTCCAAGTTCCTTTCTCACGGATTTCCGGTGAAGACTCTCCTTCCAAATCCACCCCCGTTATTTCACCAAAACCAAAAGCTCTTATATAATCGTAAAACTTATCAGCTCCCAGTTTTTGTCCAACAAAAGCCATACCCACGTTGTCAGAATTAACAATAACCTCGGTCATGGTCGCGTCAGGATGATATTTATTATTCCAGGTCTCAATGAAGTATTTATCAACCTTCAAAGCCTCTCCGCAAATATCACATTTCGTTTCCGGCTCAATAACACCAGCGTCCAGAGCCGAAGCCATAACTACCACCTTAAAGACCGACCCCGGTTCAAAACTGTCACTGATCGCCGGGTTTTTAAATAAGTCATTAGTAAATTCCGAGTAATCCGCAGGGTCATAACTCGGGTAGGAGGCCATGGCAATGACGGCTCCGGTTTTTGGTTCCATGACTATCACCGTCCCCGCTTTGGCAGAATATTTTTCTATTCCGTCCTTTAACTTTTTCTCTACGTCAATCTGAATTCCTTTATCAATATTAGTCACCAAATCAATCCCCTTAACGGCAGAGACCTCCTTGAGGTCTCCTATCAGGATCGGAGCCCCCTTAGCATCAGTATCGCGAGACATGTACCCAGGTTTTCCTGAAAGGATAAGATCGTAAAAGCCCTCTAACCCGAAATAGCCCTGGTCAGACCCTTCGTTGTTTTTGCCTACAAACCCTAACATCTGGGCTGCAGCTGAGGCCTCAGGATAAATTCTTAGATCCGCACTCTCAAAACCAATTCCATCAAAACCGAAAGACTCGATATTCTTTTTAATGTCTGTTTCTACTTTTCTTTTTAAGGGAATCCATGATAAGTCTGTGCTACCCAAAAGTTCCTTGATGTGTGAGGCCTCATTAAGAACCGGTTTTAGCGGATCCTCACCTTCCTCTGCCTCTTCAGCTAAAAGAGGGGCTAGTTGGTCAGCAATTTTATTCTTGTCAGCTGTTATTTCTGGAAGATAGGCATACACAGTCCACCCATCATCACGTCCCGCAAGAATTGATCCGTCACCCGCAAAGATGTTTCCTCTGGGTGCCGACATACTCTCCCCAGTTTGATATTGCTTCCTGGCCTGAACAGAAAGGTCCTTGGCTTTGACTACCTGCCAATAGAAAAGACGTCCCAATACCAGTAAAAAACCAACAAAAAAAACAAGCCAGACTAATCTAAATCTTAAATTCATGGTTTACGGGAGTTTAGCTATAGGCATCTCTTTGGATAGATAAACGATATCTTGAGGCTTAACATATCCCATCTCTTCAGCCTTTTCGGAAATTGACGTAACTGAGGATTGCTTGGCATATTTACTGAAAGACTCCTGTTTCTCACGAACAAGAATCTCCTCCTCTCTTTCCAGGGAGGACAACTTTGCCCCAGACAAAGAAGTTTCTATCGTTGTAAATATCGTCAAGCCGAAAAACACTATTAGACTTACTAATAATGCTATTGGCCATTTTTTTCTTTTAACACTATTTTTTTCTTTTCCTCTTTTTAGAATATTCATATTTTTTTAATAACTCTTAACTTAGCGCTTCGCGCCTTGGGGTTTTCCATAATTTCATCTTCCCCGGCGGATATTGGTTTTTTTGTCAGAACCTCGCCTTTTCTAAATTGTTCAAGGTCAGTAAAGAGATCTTTTACTATCCTGTCCTCGGTTGAGTGGAAAGTAATTACTGCTAGAATTCCGCCTTCTTTAAGAACTTCAACTGCCTTGGGAAGTGCCTCTCGGACATTTTCCATTTCACTATTGACGGCAATTCTTAAGGCCAAAAACACTTTCGTGGCCGGATTTATCTTACCTTTCATTGGCATCACCCTGGCACAAACTTCAAGCAAGTCACCCACTTTATTAAAAGGAACTAAAGATCTCCTTTTTACAACCTCGAGGCTTAGCTTCTTTGCTTCCGGGTAGTTAAGAGTTTCGGAAAACAATTCTCTTAACTGATCTTCCCGAAGGATATTTAATAAATCCTTTGCTTTAACCTGAGCCTTCGAGTCAGCTCGCATGTCTAGTTTGGCTTCAGGATTAGAAAATGAAAAACCAAATTCAGGATGCATTAATTGGACGTTTGAAATACCCAAATCAAACAAAATCCCATCAGCTTCTGTAAAGGCATTTTTTTGAGCGATATCCGAAATGTCTCTAAAATTTCCCTGAATCAGCTTATAAGTAGCACCCTTGTTAATTTGGCTTTCCTTTATCCTCGACTCGGCAAGTTTCAGCATTCTTTGGTCATACTCGATACCCAAAACTGTCGCACCGTGTTTTATAAGTTCCAGAGTGTGACCTCCCATGCCTAGGGTTGCATCAATAAATCGACCACCTTTTAAATGTGCATTGTCAAAAGCTTCAATTACCTCCTGTGTCATCACTGACTGGTGAGTACCTGTATTGGTTGTTGTGTTTTTCATCCTAATTCCTCCTTTTTTGGGAAATCTCTTCCAAGACCGCGTCAGCTTCGTCTTCCACTTTTTTCTCTTCCTTGAGCCAAGTTGCCAAATCCCAAAGCTCTATTCTTTCTCCTAAACCGAGAAAGATTATTTCGTTCTTAATTCCAACCATTTCCCTTAACATCGGTGGGACCACAAAACGGCCCTGATTATCAGTCTCAACTTCAAAGGCAGTGGACAAGATATATCTCTCTACACTCCTTATGGGCCTGACAACTACCTCATCTTGACGAGCAAACCTACCTATAAGCCCACTCCACTGAGATGGTCCGACAATAACCAAACAATTTTCATACCAACGTGCAATAATAATCTTGTTTCCAGTATCTTTGCGAAACTTTGAGGGAAGGGCCACTCTGCCCTTGAGGGACACTTGGGAATAATATCTTCCTAATAGCATATGTTTTCTGGGCAGAATTTAACATATTTGTGATTAATTTTGTACTAGTTATTCACCACTTTTCACCACTTGTTACCATTTTTATATATTTTCACGCAAGAGTCAAGAGGAATAATACCCGTAATTCGTGCCTAAATTTCGCGTGTAAAAAA
>Ga0265297_10000907_pt1 | contig 77958 bp, 68 predicted proteins | sample Munlanlwell13791_FD_192502 | JGI IMG/M metagenome (GOLD analysis project Ga0265297, IMG submission 192502) | Leachate microbial communities from a municipal landfill in Southern Ontario, Canada - Leachate well 137-91 | ecosystem: Engineered > Solid waste > Landfill > Unclassified | place...
ATTTTAAAAATAAGTTCTTGTTTTTTTAATCCGCTTAAACCGTTGATATCAAGTTCTTTTGCTATCTTGTTTAAAGCGGAAATCTTCATATCCTTTAATTGTGCAATATCGATAGTATCTGCCATATTGACCTCCGTTTTTGAATTCGTTTTCGTCATTAGTTTTTCTCCATTTTCATACACGAATATCCACAAATTTGGAACGAATTTCCACGAATAAATTCGTGGGAATTCGTCTTGCATTCGTGATCATTCGTGTTTATATTGTTTCAATCTACCCCACAAAATATCTATTTCCCTTTTTAAAGTTTCCATATCGAAACTGTTGTTTATAATAAAATCTGCCTTTTTCATCTTCTTTTCAACCGGATTAAAGCATCTTAAGCGCGCGGAAGCTGTGGCTGCGGAAAGTTTAAGATTCTTTTTTATTCTCTTTAAGAAGACATCTCTTTTTACATAAACCAAGATTATTCCGTCAAAGATACCTTCGAGATTTTTTTCAAAAAGTAACGGGACTTCTGTCACACAAACCCTGCCGGATTGCCTGGCGTTTTTTACCCATGATTTTAAATCTCTCACGGCAGCCGGATGCACGATTGCCTCAAGCCTTAAGAGGCTTTTCCTGTCTGAAAAAACTATTTTTCCAAGTTCTCGCCGGTCAATTAGCCCATCGAAAATTGCTTGCGGAAAGAGCGCAGATATTTTCTTGTAAATTGAGCCTTTTTTGTTTTTATAATATTCGTGAATCTTACTATCGACGTCAAAAATACAAGCACCCTTTTTTTTAAGTAACCTAAGGGCGGTGCTTTTCCCGCAGTTTAAATTTCCCGTTAAACCAAATACAGGCACGTTAACCTCGCTTCGCTCGGTTAGTTTACAGAGTACAGATTACAGAAAACAGAGTACAGAATATTTTTTTACTTTTTCTCTGTTCTCTGTGCTCTGTCATCTGTCCTCTGAATCTACCTAGAATTTTTTGCTCTTTTGTACATATCAACGTAATGCTTTGCTGCCTGCGCCCAGGAAAAATTATATTGTGATATTTTTTTAAGCAGCTTAGGCCAACTTTTTTTATCCTTGAAAAGCTTGGCTGCCCTGTCTATCGCGGAACTTAAATCATCGCTTGTATACTTATCAATCACAAACCCTCCGCCTTGGTTTTTCACATCGATAACGGTATCGGCGAGGCCTCCAGTACGGTGCACTATAGGCACAGTTGCATATTTATAACTTATCATTTGAGATAGCCCGCAGGGTTCAAACCTTGAAGGCATAAGGAATCCATCACAGGCCGCATATATACGGTGAGCGATTTTTTCATCAAACATTAAGTTTAGTGAAAATGATTTTTTAAACTTCTCAGCTTTCTTCTTAAGAATCTTATGATATTTTTCATCTCCTAAACCTAGTATTACTATTTGATATTTCTTTAAAAGATAATCGAGGGAACCCGAAAGTATATCTACGCCTTTTTGCTCTGCCAGGCGGCTGACCATTCCCAATAGAAGAGTATCTTCGGAAACCTTAAGGCCTAATTCTTTTTGAAACATTTTTTTATTGATAGCCTTATCCTCAAGGTTTTTAGGAGAATAATTCTTATAAATCAAACTATCGTTTGCCGGATTCCAAACGTCATAATCAATCGCATTAAGTATGCCTGTCAGCTTATCTCTTTTTTCCCTTAATACCCCGTCAAGCCCACAGCCATAATCAGTGGTCTGTATCTGTTTTGCGTAAGTAGGGCTTACTGTGCTTACAATATCAGAAAATACAATGCCGCCCTTAAGAAGATTTATTTTTTCATAAAATTCAAGGCAATGCATATTGAAATAATCCCAAGATAAGCCAAGAACCGGATATTTATCCCGGCCAAATAAACCCTGATACGCGAGATTATGTATAGTAAGGATAGTTGCCGTCTTACGAAAGAAATCATCGCTGCTATAAATAGTCCTAAGATAAATATTTACCAAGGAGGACTGCCAGTCATTACTGTGTATTACATCCGGCTTAAAGTTTAACTGCTTAAGCAGTTCCAAAACCTTTCTGCTGTAAAAAGAAAATCTTTCAAGATTATCACCGTAATCGCCCTGCGCAGTTCCGTATAACGCATCACGCATAAAGTAATTATCATTTTTTATAAAATAAAATTCTACATTTCCTTCTTTTGTAAGGCCGTAATCACTGAACATTTTTTGCGGTTTTATTTTTTTATAAAGAGGCATGAATACTTTTACTTCGCAATCATTTTTAGCTAAAGCAAGGGGAAGCGCACCTGTTACGTCCGCAAGGCCTCCTGTTTTAGCATACGGAAAAACTTCTGACGAACACAAAGCTATTTTCATTGAACCTCCTTATATTATATGTTACGAAGGTTACACTTAAATCACTTGATTTATTGTAACGTTCGTAACCTACGTAACCTGCCTGTCTACGGCAGGCGAGCAACCTTTTATTGGACCTCTCCCCAATTTTTCCCAACTTTTATCTTAACTTCTACAGGGATACTTAATTTTATGCTTTGTTCCATGTCGCGCTTAACGATTTCCTTAAGCTTATCTACTTCATCGGGATGCACATCAAATACAAGTTCATCATGAATCTGCATTATTAATCTGGACTTTAGATTATTCTTCCTAAATTCTTCATGTATTTTCACCATCGCCAATTTAATAAGGTCAGCGCTTGAACCCTGGATAGGAGAATTTACTGCCTGGCGCTGGGCAAATTCTCTTGCTTGAGGGTTATTACTTTTAAAATCAGGAAGATACCTGCGCCTACCTAAAATTGTTTTAACGTATCCTTCTGTTTGTGCTTGCGTACAAACTGCCTGTATATAGCCTTTTACTTTTGGATACCTATTGAAATAATCTGTAATAAAATTATCCGCTTCAGTAATACCTACATTCAACTCCCGGGAAAGGCCGTAAGCGCTCATTCCGTAAGTTATTCCAAAGTTTACCGTTTTTGCCGCATTACGCTCATGTTCGTTTATATCAGCCTCAGGCTTACCAAAAAGAAGGCTTGCGGTATAGCGATGAACGTCTGTATTTTTGTTAAACGCTTCTTTAAGTTTCTCATCCTGCGAAAAATGCGCGAGTATACGCAGCTCAATTTGCGAATAATCAGCACAAACTATGAAGCCATCTTCAAACGAAGAGACAAATGCGCTTCGAAGTTTCGTAGAAAATTCGCCCTTTGCCGGAATGCTTTGCAAATTAGGAGATGAACCTGAAAGCCTGCCGGTTGCGGTTGCGGTTTGATTAAATTGCGCGTAAAGTATGCCTGCGTTAAGATTTACCGTTTCAATCAACGGAGTTATATAGGTTGTTCTCAATTTATTTAATTCCCTGTATTCTAAAATAAACTTTGCTATTTCATGGCTTACGGATAATTTTTCTAAAACTTCTTCCCCGGTAGAGAAACCTGTTTTTGTTTTTTTAACCGGGGCAATTTTTAGGTCCTTAAAGAGCACTTCGCTTAGCTGTTTTGGTGAATTAAGGTTAAATTCCTTGCCTGTAATTTTGAATATAGCTTTTTTTGAATTCTCTAATTTAGCATCGACTTCCTTGCCCAGCTCATAAAGGGCTTCCGTATTAATCTTTATTCCGCAACGCTCCATGTCATACAAAACCCGCACAAGCGGCATCTCAACTTCAAAAAAAAGCTTATCCAGGCCGGTATCTTTAAGTTGTTTATTGAATATCTCATAAAGCTTACTGACAAAATGGGGAATGGCTTGAGCCGGTACTTCAGGTACTAATTCGCCCAAGTAATGCGAAACTAAGCTGCTCAATTCATAGTCAGCAAGGGCAGAATCAAGCAGATAGGCTGCTATTTTTACATCAAACCATAAGTCTTCAATTGAATTAAGATTATGCAGCTGCGATTTAAAATCATACGAAATTTTTTTGATATTCTCGGATGAAATTATATTTTTGATGCTATTTATCTCTGTTTTGTAGGTACAATTTCTATCCGGGCTTAAAATATAAGCTGTTGTTCCGTCTGCATAAAAAAATAAATTATCACGAACCGCAATTTTTTCAAAATCATCGGGAATTTTTTCTTTAATATCAATTTTTATGTTAATAGAAGGCGCCGGTATATCTTTAAGCAGGCTCTTAAATTCAAGCTCCTTAAATAAACCATAAAGCTCGCGGGCATTGCGTTCTTTAATTTTTAAATCCTGCCAGCTTAAATCGATATTGCAATCACGCAAGGTAACCAGGTCTTTGCTTAAAAAAATGTTTTCCTTTTCTCTTAAAAGTATGTCCTTCATTTTTGGAGAAACTTTATCTATGTTATCGAATATTTCTTCAACCGTACCAAATTGAGCAATAAGCTTTGAAGCGCCAACCTTGCCTATTCCTTTTGCTCCCGGAACATTATCAACACTATCACCGACCAAAGAAAGATAGTCGATTATAAGCTGCGGGGCGAAACCAAATTCTTTCTTAAAACTATTTTCATCTAATAATTCGTCGTTAACCGGCTCGTAAACTTTTACCCTGTCATTATCAAGCAGCTGATACATATCCTTATCCGAACTTACAATAATAGCAGGTAAGTTCTCTGAGGCGGCTTTTCTTGAAATAGTTGCGATAATGTCGTCTGCTTCAAAACCCTCTTTCTCTATCAAGGTTATCCCTAATAAATTTATCAATTTCTTTATAACCGGTATCTGTTGTTTTAAGCCATCGGGCGTTGGCGGACGTTGGATTTTGTATTCTTTGAATTTTTCCTGGCGAAAAGTTTTACGTGAAACATCGAAACATATACCTATATATACAGGGTTATATTTCGAAATAATCCTCTTAAGCGTCTGATAAAAACCATATACAGCACCCGTTGGCAGGCCTTTTGAATTAGAGAGCGAAATTGCGTAAAAAGAACGGTAGCATATGGACGTGCCGTCAATTAAATAAATAGTATCCTGCGGCATAAATATTTAAAAATTATTATTTTGGGGTAGATTCCGGGAAAAAATTATAGGCATAAACGGTTTTGTAATCTTTGCTAAGGTAGGAGCTTCTCCTATACGTTAATGTGCACTATCGGCAAAATTTAACACGATTTACACTTGGTTTTTTAGTTTATTCTTTAAGATAAGGCCTAAATTTGCCACTTACAAACCTATATATTATTTTAAATTGAGGTGTAGGCTGGAATTTATATTATTTTTCCTGTGAAGCACGATAAACCGTCGAAAGAGCGCTCCGAAGCTTTTCTTCGGCAGTATAATAATCATCATCTTTAATGTAATTTAAAGCATCCTGAGTTTCTACAAGGATTTTATCTTTAGCGTATGCTTCTTCTGTTTTCTTGTAAAAATCCATTATTTGCAGCTTCAACTCTTCATCCTGTGGATTTAGGGCAAGGGCTGATTCAAATTCTTTTAAAGCAGCTCCGTAATCTTTTTTCGAATAAAGGCGTGTTCCTATATAAAAATGAAGCCTCGCGTCCTTTATGTTTTCCCCGGCTCTTTCCGCTCTTCCATACGCTAAGTCCTGCGCAAAGAGTGAAGCTTCTTTGTCCATTCTGGCTTTATGCACAGCCGGATACGTACCAAGGTCTATGAGGTGCTGTTTTGCAATGCTAGTCCAATAATCCCCCTCTCTGCCCATCTCAAATCTTTTTTGCCAGTAATAAGAGGCGTTTCGCGTGTCATTTTTTGCTTCATAAAGAAATGCCAGGTTAGTGTAAGCAGGCAAATACTGGGGGTTCATTTGCAATGCTTGTTTATACATAGCAACCGCACTTATTGGATCATCCAGGCCTTCATAAACAACGCCCAAATCATTAACGGTTTCTATGTTGCTGGGGTCAAACTGCAACGCCTTTTTATAATAGGCAAGTGCCCCCCTTAAATCTTTCGCAGCTTGTAATTTGGCGGCTTCCTTACGGTATGCTTTGGCTTCTTCCTTGAGCATACCTTTTGCCGAATTCATATCCTTTTCCTCTGTAGATGCTTCTATGACTCTAGTGGTTTTATATTTCGGGGCTTTCCCCTTAGGATACCAAATTGCTTTGCTTTTATTTGCAGGCTTTGTATTTTTTACATCACTACTACGCGTAATAACAGAGGTGTTGCTTCTAGTAGTAACGCTGCCCATAGGCGCCTTCTGTGCAGAAGCATCACTCACTTCTTGGCTATTGGCATGAAATATGGGTAAGAAAAGGAAAGCTATTAGGAGGTATCGCATCAGGTTTAATTTAACATAAATGGATAATTGTGTCAAGGGTTTGAATAAACTTTCAAGTTTATGCCAACGCAGCATTAAAGCAAAATCTATTTTGTATCAGCCGCCGGTAAACTTGAACTGGGCGTATTTTTCTCTTCTTGTGCCGGAATATCTTTATATTTGTCCAGCAATGATTTGCCCCGTTGTTTAGAAAGATATGCCAGGGATATGGTAGTTACGAAAAATAATACCGCTAAAACTACCGTGACCTTGACAAAGAAAGCGCTGGTCTTGGTTCCAAATATAGATTCCACCCCGCCCAAAGCTTCGATTAAACCGCCGCTTCTCCCGCGTTGGATTAATATGACAGCAATTAACGCAATCACCACAAAAACATGGAACAATAAAAGTAAAGTGTATAACATTTGTTTATATAGAGTTTTTGACTATTTCAACAAATGAAGAAGCTTCTAATGACGCGCCCCCCACTAATGCGCCGTCAACGTCTTCTTCATTCATCAATTCTTTTATATTCGCAGGCTTAACGCTTCCGCCGTAAAGTATCCTTAAACTATTTGCAACGCCTTGCGAAAAATTTTCAGCAATCCATGTGCGTATGAATTTATGAACCTCTTGGGCTTGGGCAGCAGTTGCGTTTTTACCGGTACCGATTGCCCATACCGGTTCATACGCAATAATCAGGTTAAGCGCGTCTCCTATTTCGAATCCAGCCAAACAACCAGTAAGCTGCGTCTTTATAACATCAATGGTTTTCCCGGCTTCTCTTTCTTCAAGTGTTTCTCCGACACAGCAAATAGGCTTAAGCCCTACATCCAAAGCAGCTTTTACTTTCTTATTAATTATTTCATTGGTTTCCGAAAAATACTTTCTTCTTTCGGAATGTCCCGAGATTACGAATTCGCAACCACAGTCTTTAAGCATAATCGGGGAAATTTCTCCGGTAAACGCGCCTTCTTTTTCCCAGTATAAATCCTGCGCGCCAAGCTGTATATCTATATCGCTTATAATATTATAAACTGTCGAAAGGACGGTGAAGGGCGGGCAAAGAACAACGTCCACACCTTCAAATCCTTTCAACGCAGCCTTTATGCCTGCGGTTAATTTAACAGCCTGGTCGCTTGTCTTATACATCTTCCAGTTTCCGGCAATGAGTGGTTTGCGCATTGTTTTTCCTTTTTTGTATCACGTTACACGTAGTAGGTAACACGTTTTTAATTCTTAACGTGGTACGTAATACTTGTGACGTGTTACTTCTTTATTTCTTATCTGCTATAATCGCAATCCCGGGAAGGGCTTTTCCTTCTAAAAATTCGAGAGAAGCTCCGCCGCCGGTTGAAACATGAGAAAGCTTATCGGCAACGTTAAATTTCTTCGCCGCTGCTGCTGAATCTCCGCCACCGACAATAACTGTAGCCTGCTTTAAATTCGCTAAGCACTCGGCTAAAGCTTTCGTCCCTGTTGCGTAATCAGCTTTTTCGAAAATTCCCACCGGCCCGTTCCAGAGAACAGTCTTTGCCAGCTCTAACTCTTTCTTAAAAAGCTCAACCGTCTTTGGGCCAATGTCTACACCCAGAAATCCCGCAGGTATATTATCAGCTATATTTTTAACTTTGGGGTTTTCCAGATTGTCGACAACCAAATGGTCTATCGGTAAAACTATTTTTATTTTTTTCGCTTCTGCTTTCTTTAAAATATCCTTCGCCACATCAAGCTTATCCGCCTCAACCCGGGAATTGCCTACGCTTTCACCTTTACTTTTTAAGAAAGTATAAGCCATAGCGCCGCCGATTAAAAATTTATCTGCTCTTTGCATCAGGCTGCTTATAACATCAATTTTATCGGATACTTTTGCGCCACCCAAGATTACTACGTAAGGCTTTTGCGGCGATTGAGCCGAAGATAAATATTTAACTTCTTTTTCAATCAACAGGCCAAGGCATGCCGGCAAAAATTTTGCAACGATAGTTGTAGAAGCATGGGCGCGATGCGCTGTGCCGAAAGCATCATTAACGTAAATATCAGCTAGTGATGCAAGTTGTTTGGCAAATTTTTCATCGCCTTGTTCTTCTTCTGCATGAAATCTCAAATTTTCAAGAAGGATAACCCGCTTAGAGCTTGTGTCTATTTTATTTTTAATCTCATCACCGACGCAGTCATCGAGCTTTTCAACGTCTTCTCCCAAAAGTTGGGACAATTTCTTGGCAACCGGGTTCATGCGAAGACTGTCTACCACTTTTCCATCCGGCCTGCCTAAGTGGCTCATCAGAATTAACTTCTTTGCACCTTTTTCAAGAACGTATTTTATCGTAGGCAATGCTTCTTTTATGCGCGTGTCATCGGTAATTTCTCCGGTTTTTTTATCCAGAGGCACATTAAAGTCAACACGCATAATTACACGTTTACCCTTAAAATCCATGTCTTTAACTGTAAGTTTGGCCATAATAACTCCCAATTAGCTTTCAGCTGTCAGCTTTCGGCTGTCAGCCACTGAGAGCTGACGACTGATAGCTGATAGCTGTTTATAATCCTTTCTTAACCATCATTTCAATAAGATCAACCACTCTGCAAGAATAGCCCCACTCATTATCATACCAGGCAATAACCTTAACGAAGTTTCCGCCAAGAACTTTGGTCATCTTTGAATCTACCGTTGAGGAAGCCGGGTAATGATTAAAATCAACAGACACTACATCTTCATCCGTATAATCAAGGTAACCTTTCATTCTGCCGGTAGATGCAGCAAGAAGGGCTTTGTTAATTTCTTCTACAGTTGTTTCTTTCTTAAGTAAACAGGTAAGGTCAACTACAGAAACATTAACCACAGGAACCCTCATCGCAAAGCCATCAAGTTTACCTTTAAGTTCAGGTATAACAGAACCTATTGCTTTAGCCGCACCCGTAGAAGTAGGTATCATAGAAACTGCAGCAGCTCTTGCCCTGCGCGGGTCTGAATGCGGCAAATCCTGCACTCTCTGGTCATTTGTATAAGCGTGTATAGTAGTCATTAAGCCTTTCTCTATGCCCCAGATATCATTTAATACTTTTGCAACCGGAGCAAGGCAGTTAGTAGTGCAGGAAGCGTTGGAAATAACGTTATGGTTTTTCGCATCATACTTATCTTCATTAACACCCATAACAATAGTGATATCTTCATCCTGTGCCGGAGCCGATATGATAACTTTTTTTGCTCCGCCTTTTGTAATATGGTTAACAGCGCCTTTGACTTCTTTTCCTTTTTTGTTTACGCCGTCATTTTTTATGGTAAAAAGGCCAGTGGACTCTACGACAATTTCAACGCCAAGCTCTTTCCAGGGAAGTTCGCTTGGGTCTTTTTTAGCAAGAACTTTTATCTCTTTACCGTTTACAATTATAGAATCTGGCCCGGCTTTGACCTGCCCTCCGGGAAAACGACCATGCACAGAATCATATTTCAAAAGGTGAGCGAGCGTTTTAGCGTCAGTAATGTCGTTTACGGCAACTAACTCTATATTTTTGGAATTTTTTTCCAAAATAGCACGTCCAACCATCCTTCCGATTCTTCCAAAACCATTAATACCAACCTTAACTGCCATGTTAACCTCCTTCAATGAGATAGCATTTTTTCGAGCCTGACTGCCGAAGGCAGGCGTGCGAAGAAAAAATGCGTAATCGAATTGAACCCCGCCCTTTTGGCGGAACACATGTTATTTTTTTAAAACTATTTTTTACCCCTGTTTTCCAGACAACCCACTGCAATAAATACGACTATGTATGTTTCCATCCCCGCCAAAAGGGCGGGGTCAAATTCACACTATTATTTTTCCTGCCGCTAAAGCGCTTGAAAAATAATGTGTTCATTTGACTATACCGCTTCTCGTAAGGATTTTGCTGCTATATTAGGCGGAGTCCCTACCACATAAAATCCGCTTCCCCATTCAAAACCCGCAACACGTGACAACTTAGGCATTATCTCTATATGCCAATGATACGAAGGGTGCGCATCCGTATTTACGGGAGACGTATGTATTATGTAATTATACGGGTGCTCTCCTAAAACTTTCTTAAGACGGGTCAAAGAATCTTTTAAAATATGAGCCAATTTTTTGATGCGCTCATCATTTATCTGTCCAAAATCCATGGAATGCTCTTTAGGAATAACCCAGATTTCAAAAGAAAACCTGCTTGAAAGAGGGCAAAACGAAACAAAATCTTCATTCTCAGTAACAATCCGTTCTTTTCCGTTTTCTTCTTCGTAAGCAATCATATCGCAAAAAATACATCTTTCCCTGTATTCATAGAAATGGCGGGCGCCTCTGACTTCATCTAAAACATTTTTTGGCACCATTGGAAGCGCTATAAGTTGTGAATGGCCGTGCTCTAAAGAAGCACCCGCTTCCAATCCTACATTTTTAAATATTAAAAGGTATTTAAAGCGCCTGTCTTTTCTTAAATCAAGCGTGCGAGAACGATAGATTTTTAGCATATACTGGACTTCTAAATCCGTGAGTTCTGCTATTGTCTTATAATGGTGGGGGCTATCTATGATTACTTCGTGTGCGCCCACGCCATTAGATACGTCATACATGCCTATCGCGCGTTTATCCAATTCTCCTTCTATTATTAGAGCCGGGAATTTGTTGGGAACAACTCTTACTTTCCATCCCGGAGTATTGGGCGCACGCCAAGTTTCGGATATAGCTTCTATTTCAGGGGGCGTTAGATGTTCGTTGCCGTAGCAAAAAGCACAATCTTTGTGCCCTTTCCATACAAAGGGCACAACACCGTAGTCTTTCGGCAATACCGGCTCTTCAACATTTACCACAACCCAGCGATTCACAATAGGATCTTTTCTTAAATCAGGCATTTTTAATATTTTTTATTACACAGATTAGCACAGATGACAAAGCAGATGATCGCAGATAAATTTTTCTGTGATCATCTGTGTCTTCTCCTTTTCTGTGATCATCTGTGTTTACACTTTTGTTTCGGCTAAAAATTTCGCTGCTTCCTCGGGAAGTGTCGGGCAAATATAAAATCCGCTTCCCCATTCAAAACCCGCAACACGAGTTAAGCGCGGAGTAATTTCTATGTGCCAATGATAGTCTTCTTCAATGGTTGACCAATAACCTGGATAGGGCCTTCTAAAAGGCGCTGTATGTATAACATAATTATACGGGGGGTCATTTAATAAAACTTTTAACTTAAGGAGGACCTTTTTAAATATTCTTGCAAGCCCTGCTATGTTTTTGTCGCAAACATTATAAAAATCAGGCGAATGCTCTTTGGGAAGTATCCATGTTTCGAAGGGAAAACGCGGAGCAAAAGGAACCAAAGCTATAAAACCATCTTCGTCCAAAACAATGCGCTCGCCTTCATTCAGCTCCTGATGGATGATATCGCAGAAAACACACCGCTCATGATAATTATAATAAGACTTTGCGCCTTCCAGCTCTTCTTTTACTCTTTTTAAGTTAACCGGAGTTGCTATAAGCTGGCTTCGCGCATGCTTTATCCTTCCCCCGCCTGCGTCCCAGCCATAATTTTTAAACGCTAAAATATATTTTATACGGCTGTCTTTCTCAAGTTCCTTAAAACGCAGACAATAAGTAGACAAAACGTCCTTTACGTAGTCCTCGCTTAAATCTGCTAAATTATGAATGTGTTCGGGCGTTTCGATTACAACTTCGTGGCTGCCTAAGGCATTTATCAAATCGTAAGGGCCTCTTCCTTTCTTCCAAAACTCTACATTGGGATTTAAAAATGGCTTTTTGCTGGGCACAACTCTTACGCGCCAATTACCCTGATTGTCTTTAATAGAAAAAATTTCCGGAGGGGTTTGGTTTTCTCTGCCTTTACAGAAAGGGCATTCTTTCTCGGCAGGCGAAGAGTCAACATGAGGGAAATCTTTCGGCCTGCGGGCCCTCTCTGTTGAAATTATAACCCATCTTCCTAAAATCGGATCTTTTCTTAATTGTGGCATAAACGAATTGCTATATCTACCCCACAGGGTGTCCTGGTGGACTAGGCAGCCTTATATAGTTATTTAAGAAAGCTTATTTGAGGGTATATTATAACAATCATAACCTAAATTGCAAGAATTTATTTCTAATAAACAAGCGTAATGTTGAATTTCTTCTCTTCCTCTCCCAGGCTCTTCGGAAAAGGCGGAAAAGGAAGAGCTTGCTCTATTGTTTTTAATACGTAAGAATTAAGTTTAGAATTATTGCTCTTTACGATATAAGGCTCGCCGACGAGGGTACCTTTTTGCGAAAGAATAAATGTTATTTCCACTTCCCCTTTTTCTGCGCGAGGCTTTGCAGTTAGAGCAATATCGTTTATGCGGTCATTTACTAAATTACAATAATCCTCCGCTCTGATTTCTCCGGATAAATTAGTTTTTGGGTTTACGATTCTGTCTTTAACGATATTACCGGCAACCATGTTTACTACCGCGCCGTTTTCCGGCTTAATTTCAGCAAAGTCCGTATAGGCTGTTTCTCCAGACATAATATGCGGTGTGAGCAGAATAACCAAATCTGTTTTTGTGATTTCATCGCTTGTGCTACTAAAGAAATAACGCAGTCCCGGGATGTCGCCAAGTATTGGAACTTTTTTTACAGTTTTCTTATGCTCGTCTTTGCGCAGTCCGCCTATGATTATGGTTACACCATCCTTTACCATAACAGTCGTCTCTGCTTCAGAAGAGGTAACGATAGGCACCTCTGTTTTTTTATCCTGCGAGATAAGCGTTCTTGTTACTGCCGAGCTTACTTCGGGTTTTATTTTCATAATAACGAAACCCTTTTCGTTAATTATTGGTGTTACAAAAAGCTTAATGCCGGTTTCGACAAAATTAACCGTTTCGGCAGTAACGGCGTTTCCTTCGGTTTGAGTTACAGTTGAAGTAATGTATGCGTCTTTTGTTCCTACCAGTATTTTTGCTTCCTGGTTATTTAAAACCATAATGCGCGGGCTTGAAAGTATTTTCGTATCACCTATAGTACGCAGCATGTCTATTATTCCTTTGTAATCGCCGGGGCTCGTAGGTGTGCTTGTAGCCGTACTTAATATAAGGGCATTTTTTGTATTTATCGGCAGTGACGTGCTTACCTGGAAATATTTTTTTATCCAGTAATTCCAATCAACGCCCATTTCGAATTTGTCGGACGGCTTTATTTCTATGACTTGCGCGTCGATTAAAACCTGTGTAGTTTTTTCATCAAACGCGTTAATAACGTTAGATATTTCTTCTATTTTTTTGGGATAATCAACAACAACTATTTTGTTCGTACGCTCATCAAAACGCAAGGACCCTATACCTTTTGTAATTATCTCCTGTATCTTCGCATTCAACTTATCTGCCTGCGCATAATTTAAGTGAAACACTTTTGTTTGTAATGGCAGGTCTGTTTCTTTGATGAATTCTTCCATCTCCTTTATTTTTTGTGAACTATCAATCAAAGAAATTGTGTTTGAGCCTTCATCAACGACAATTTTCCCGATGTTTGTTTTAATCTGATTAAGCGCGCGCGACAGGTCCGCTGCTTTTGCATATTTTAATTTAATCGTCCGCGCCTGTTTTTTATCCTGAAAACGCTCGCCATACTGCAGTTCATAATCACGCTGGCTCATTACATTTATAATCTCTCCTTTTTTCTCGTAAGCGAGGTCGTTGCTTAAAACTACTATCTCAAAAGCATCCCAAGGGTCTATATTTTTTAAAAATAAAGTGACCCTACCGGTAACGTTCTTGCCAACGACAAGATTGAGCCCGCTACGCGAGGCAAGCATTTTTAGGACATCGATTATGTCCATTCCTTTTATATCAAGGGAAATTTTACCGGGCTGGTCCGGCTGTTGAGTCGGGGACGCACTTACGGAAGCAGCCTGGACTTGAGATTTTGTTCCTACAACCGGACTTTGACTTTGCGGCGGCTGGGCTTGCGGGATTTCTTCGACTGCTGCCGGTTGCGGGTTTTCTGGCTGTGCTTGAGCTGGTGCAGCAGATTTATTGAAAGCCTCTTCAGGCAAAGGCTCAACATCTTTATTTTGAGCAAAAGCAAAATTAAAAGAAAATATTGCTATAATTATCAGCGATAGTAATTTCGTTTTCATAACTCCTCCTTTTTAAAAAGTAACAAGTAGAGAGATTTTGTTAAACAATGAATTTCAAAAAATTTCGCGAAGCTAATTTCTATTAATCTCGATTGTCCGCCACCGATAATTTTTTATGTGTAGGCGGATCCGCCTCTGGCGGAAAATTAGTAGAGATTGGGAAACTGATAGAAATTGATTGTTTATCCCTGTTCTTAACGCCTTTCTACAAATAAAGCTCATACCTTTGCCCTTCATAACTTAAAATTATTTTCCCTTCCAATATATCCTCCAATTGCAACTGTCCTATAAATTGCCCTTTTTTTAAATAATAAGTTTTTTGGGCTTTTTTGTCTTCGATAATTGCCTGGGGATTTTCGCCTGAAACTATGCCAACAAGATTTATATCTTTGATTAATTCGGCGCTGGCTGTGCCTATGGGTTTTTCCAAATCAACGGCAGCGTTTGAAAATATCTTACGTTGTTTTATGCCGAGAGAATAAAATGCATAAGACTTTATAGCTTCCTTTGCCTGAGGCGTTTTTTTCTTTATAACTGTTTTTTCTTTTGCATCTATCCGAGGCAATTTAATTTTCTTTAAAGCAAAAATAGGATGCACCAGTGATACAATTAAATAAAACAACGATATAAAAAAAACCAGCTTTACAACCTTGCCTGATGCTATATGAGGCAAGTTTATCGAAAACAATTTTTTGTTGTGCTTTTGCGGTGTAACATCGGAAACGAGCACAGCCATATCTTTTAGTTTTTTGTTGGCTCGTATAAGTTTTAACAGTTTTTCTTCCGGCAAAAGATTATCCCTCATATTCCTGCCTTATAGTTATCAGATTCCTTATGATTTCTGCATCAATTGTTTCTTTCTCATGCATGACAAGCGCCTCCAAAGCATCATGGCAAACCATGGATATTTTACGCGGATAACCTTGTGTATATTCATAAATAAGCTTTATAGCTTTATCGTCAAAAAGCGGAACAGCCCGCCTGTAACCCGCCTGTTTTAATCTAAAATTTATCATTTGTCTTGTCTCAAATTCATCAAGCGGATTTATGGTATATTTCAAAGCTATTCTATCCATAAAGTTGTTTATCCTTTTTATACGGGGAAGCAGTTCTGTCTGCGCCATAATTACCAGCTGCAAAAGTTTATACTCATTAGTTTCGTAATTAAGCAGGGTTCTTAAAACTTCCAGATTTTCCGGGGTAATCTTTTGCGCCTCATCGATAAGTAAAATTATGGTTTTATTTTCCTCTACGCCTTTTTGATACAAATATTTCTCAAGGGCTTCTTTAAAATCAAGCGTTGATTTAAATTCCGGGGTTATACCGAACATCTTTACCAGCATATACAGGAATTGAAATTCGGATTTAAAATTCGGGTCTAAAATCATATGAAAAACATAATCACAATCGCCCTCAAAAGCTTGCAGTAGCGCACGCGAAAGAGTAGTTTTACCCGTGCCTACGTCTCCCATTACAAGGCATAAGCCGCGGCGAAGCCTGACAGCAATTTCAAGGCGTTTTAGCGCAGTTTCGTGGCTTATAGAGTGATATAAAAATTCCGGGTCCGGGCTTGTTGAAAAAGGCTCTTTGTCTAATTCCAATACTTTAAAGTAGCTCATTTTTTATTTCCTTTATGGATTTTCCTGCCCTACGCAGGCTTCTGATTTTTTTGAGCATTTGCACGGTAGAATCGTCAAAATACCTGAAACGCGTTTCAGGGCTCCTGCTTATCTCTTTGATAAGAGCTATTTTAAGATAGTATTTAAGCGTATGTATTGAGTAACCCGTTATTCTTGCTAAATCTTTTATAAGATAAATTTGATTCATTTTTTCCATATGTAACCTATTTTAAAACAACCGGCTGAATAATCGTAAATACCCCTTCTAGGCCTATCATATTTGATTTTGCCGCAAGCTGGAAACGTTTTACTTTTAGTAAAAGCAAAGAAGTCTCAACATCATAGATAAATTTGCTATACCCCTCAATTGAGCCTTCCATGCGCAGCTCTATAATAATTTTATCGTCTTTGGGGGATGCCTGCGGCCTTATGTCAACGATCCTAACGCTTGCCCCTTTTGCAAGATTCTCAAGAGTAGTCATAGCAACTACTAAGGTATCTTTTGTGTCCACAGGAAGCGCAAGGCTTGAAGAAAATTTGTTATATTCGTTTTGTATTTCGGTTTTCTGGCCTAAAAGCTTTAAGTATTTTTTTAGTTTGGTTTTGTTTAAATTTACTTCTTTATTAAGCGTATCGTATTTATCCAAAACAGGAGCAATTAAAAAATTAAAGGCTATGCTGAAAAATATTATTCCTATCGTTACGTACAAGATTATTTTTTCTCGTTTTTTCAGTACGTTGTGCATAGTCGCTTCGCTCCACACAGATCAGCACAGATTTGTAAGCGGATGATCACAGATGATTTTATCTGTGGTCATCTGTGATTTATTATCTGTGATCATCTGTGTTTTTTTAAACAAATCGTCTCAAAGTCAATAATCTCACCCATTTGTGTTTTCTTTTTTGTAGCATAGCGCAACTTACATGTAAAATTACTGAAGGCTTTGGATTTTTCGATTCCGGAAACCAACTCAAGCACATAATTCAGCTCAGGAGTCTGCCCCCGCAAAGCAATCTGTTTATCATCTTCGTAGATAAAACTGCTAAGATGAATATCTTTGGGCATTATTTTATGCAGTTCATAAAGCACTTCCAAAGCCATAAGCCTGTATTTTGCCTCAGATTCAAGAAGAACAAAACGCCTCTCTATCTCCTCGAGGGTTTTTGCTTCTTTCGATATTTTATCCAATTCTATTTTGAGCTTATCCCTGTAATGCCTTTTGTTGTCCAAATCTTTCATTACGGCAAATGTAAACATTAGGGCGGTGAGTAATATGGTAACCGCTGATTTTATTAATTCTTTTTTCTTGAATGCGCGTATGCGCAGTTGTTTTATATTTTCGGGAAGGATATTTAATTCGGCGCTTATTTCTTTCAAGCCAAGGCCTATCAGGCCTGCAACTGACAAGCCTGTTGCTTTTATTTTTTCGCATACTGCTTGCGCAGACTGTGGACAGACTTTGCTGCAATAATCAGATACTTCCACAGGCATAGATATTTTTACGGATAAATCCTGCGCGGAAATATTTTTGCTTGTAAATATAATCGCGCCTGGTGCGGACGCTTGGCCTGTTTCTTTTACATAAGCGTTGTTTGTCTTTTTTATTTCTTCGGACAATATATTTTCTAGATTCTGTTGTTGGGATATCTTAAGGGACCGGCTGAAGGAAAGTTTCTTCTGCGATACCACAATTAACTCTACGTAGTTATCATCTATGTCGACAACCATACTTACGTTTGAAAGCGGGGCTATTTCACTGTACAGGTTACACAGCCCATACGAGCTTAGAATAATAGAAAAATTTTTTATCCCCAACGGATTCAAGAATGAAAGATAACCCAAAACAATATCTTTATGAACAATATTTAAATTAATGTAGGAATACCCCTCCTTGTCGGTTGAAATAATCTGATAACCGGTAATTAATTCCTGGATCGGATATGGAAGATATTTAGAAGCCTGAAAAGGTATTATTTTGTCTATTTCCGCTGGAAATTTAGCAGGCACTTTTATATATCTGCAGGTTGCCTGGTGCCTGGGTAAAGAAAGTATTACTTGATTGTTGTTATAATTTAATTTTTTAAGAAGCGATTTTGTTTTTTCAGCCAATTCCTTATCATTAATTCCATCCGCAAGCCGCACAAATTCAAAATCGATAAATTCCCTTTTATTCAAAGGCCCTTGCCGGCTTTTGATAATCTTTAAATAATCTTCGGTAACCTGGATTATAAAAATGTCTTTTTTGCTTTTCTTTTGTCTAATTTGCTTTGCCATAATTTTTATTCGTGGTAATTCGTCCCTAATTCGTGGAAATTTGTGCCAACTCAATTCTGGTGCCAATATATAATTTTTTTTGCGTCACGATTAAAAACAGTGCTTACCTGCTTTAAGGTATCTTTTGTAACTGCCTGTGCGTTAATTCTAAAATAATCGGATTTTACATCCAAAAACGCACTTATTTTATTCCAAAGAGAAAGCTCATTAGTATCAAAACCAGCATCGAAGCTAATGCTAATTATGTCTTTAAAAAAGCTTTTTTCTTCGCGCAATTTTATAATCTTTTCGGTAAGGCGCTCGGCCGTTAATTTTTCTTCCCCGGTTTCTGCATTAGCCTTTGCAAGAATAAGTAAGGCTTCTTCTTGTGCCGTATTGATATTTAATTTTCCATCGCTATAAACAGTTATTAAATCTTCTATGGTATCGTATACTTCATGGGCTTTTTGCCTGTCTTTATAAAAATACTCTAATACCAGGAGAAGCTCTTCTTTGGCCGACAAAGGCGCGTTTTTAAATATTTTTTTCTCCTCGCCGGATTCTACATTTGAACTAATCCACTCTCTAAATAATTTAGAAAAATCTTTTGCATCCGTATCAAATCCCTTTGAATTAAACAATTCCTCTACCACTCTGATACCGGAATTATTTATGTCGATTTTGCTTTGCTCATCCATTACACCGAATACCTCTTTGCCTTCAGTATTCGTATAACCTATTGTGCAGAATTCTTTTTTGTCTTCATTTGGAGAAATTTTGCCAAATATTTGTTCATTATCAGACCAGCTCTCGGAAAGTGCATCATAATCATTTGTATCTCCCGTAAGCTCATGCAATGCACGATTTATGCCGGCATTTGTAAGGCAGGAAGCCTCAAGACCGTCTTTTTGATATCGCGAAAGCCTTAACACTATTTGGGCACGAAAACCTAAGCTTAATGCGAATATGACAAGTATTGCCAAAATCCATGAGCTTACCAGCAAAATTGAACCTTTCTTACGCATAAATCCTATTTTTCTTCGGCGGCAAACACATTCCCTTGCGCTAAAGCTATTGTTTTTGTAAACTCCAACAATCCTTGCTGCTTTGCCCCTCTATCTATCAGCAACAATTTAATCTTAACCGCAAGCGGTAGGCCTTGGGCTTGTTCATCTTTTTGAGGCCAGACATTCTGCCATACAATATTTGCTCGGTCGTCATCGCTCAGGTATGCATATTCGAAATCTATATTCTTAACGCTACTTGAAAAATCCTGCGCTTCTATATTTTCGTCATCGGTCATCGCGGCTAATCCGTTATATGTTCTACGCTTAAGCGTACTGCCCTCCAGATAATATTTTATCCGGCATAAATCGCTATACTGCTTATCTTTATCGTAAATTTCCGATATATTAAAAAAATCCAAAGTCGACGAACTGCCCTTAAAAAAACTTGATTCTTCCGAGTAAGCAAAAGAGTTTCTTAAATCTGCCTCAATCCGGTTTAAGATTATGCGCGCTTCTTGATAAGTATCAAAAACAGAATCTATTTTTTTATAAGCCAGGATTCCGGTATTAAATGCAGAGTATACGCTTAAGATAACCAGCGTAATAATCGTAACTGCAATTAGAAGCTCAATAAGGGTAAAACTTTTCTTGTTTATAGTGCTCATTGATAATCAGCCTTCTGGCGTAAGATAAGTTACAAAATCAACGCTATGAGAATTCTTTCTATCTTTCGGCCAGGAAACAGAAACATTTAATTTGCTGAGGCCTTCTATGCCTGTTCGTGAAATTTCGTATTTGACATTAAATTCTCTATTTTGCACCTTTATTGTTTCAAGGCCTGAATTTTCCGGAAGTATTTTTTGTTTTTGCATTTCTTCTATTTGCCAAAACTTATCTTCTACTAAAAAAGAAGCCAGCATAATATTCTGGCTTAAATTTGCCGCAGAAAGTGAAGTCATAAAGCCACGGAAGACAAAAACAATTCCTCCTGTGAGAATTGCAACCGTAACCAGCACTTCAATCAACGAGATAGCTTTATTTTTTTTCATATCTAGCCAATATGTATCGCGTCGTACGTAACATGTAACACGTTTTTAGAGACGCGATACCTGTTACCTGATACGTGGTACGGATTATCATCTTTCCTCACTTTATCTGTATTGCCGTACCTGTTCCTTTAAATATTAACGTCATTTCTTTGCCGAATTGATTTTTAAAAACTATTGTTGTATTGTCTAAACTTGCATCTGGATAAAAAAATATATTCGTCCTATCTGCCGGTTCAGAATAAACTTCTGCATCCAACGGCAGTTTATATGCCTTGGCAAATCTTTTTTCTACAGGCACGAATTCTCCGTTTTTGTTTTTATATTTGACTAAAAAGACCGTATTATCACCCTGCTCTTGCACGATATCCAGGCGATATATCCGGCGATAGCATATTGCGCTTATCTGCAAATACTTTGCAAGATAGTAAATATCTTTAGCAAAACTATCCAGCTGAAAATTGCTGTAGGCAATTTTCAAGTTGGGCATAACTGCACCGGACAATATACCGATGATTACGATGACAATAAGCAATTCTATGAACGTAAACCCCTTGCATCTACTATAGTTAATTTTTTGTATGCTTTGCATAAAATATACTGCGGTTACGTTTTACGTCTATCGGTTGCCTGCCCGCCACAGGCGGGCGAGCTCGTTTCGTTTCTCGTTTATCGGTTGCGTCTTAATGACGACTTACACTTAACGCAACCGATACGAGCGGCGTAATCGCAACTGTTTAACTTCTTTATGTTCTCTGTCCTCTGTTATCTGTTCTCTGTTAATTACAAATATCATCTTCGGTCTTCACCTCATCCGGGCCTTTACTGCAGAGCTTATAATCTTTATCTTCAGTAGCTTCAAGGCTATACTCATACTCTCTTCCCCAAGGGTCTTTGGCTTCTTTTTTTAAATAAGGCCCTTTCCAGCCGGTTGCGCCCGGGTCAGTTTTTAGTTCGCTTAAAGTATTTGGGTAATGGCCGATATCCATTTCATATAAATCTAAAACAGTTGCCAGGTTAGCGTCTACATCTGCTTTGGCAGCGACAATTCTTGCCTGCTCTGAACGGCCTACAAGCCGCGGCATTACCATTGCCGCAAGCACACCGATTATGATCACAACAAGCATCAGCTCTATTAATGTAAACCCACGGGTACGGCTACGATTAAGAAATTTTAAGCGGCTTTGCGAAAATTTATACCTTCTCATAAGACTCCTTTTTTTGTTACGCAGATAATCACAGATTCGTAAGCAGATGATCACAGATAAATTCATCTGCGATCATCTGCGATTTGCCATCTGTGATCATCTGTGTTTCTGCTATCGCTATCCAAGTAGAGAGTAAAATTTGTTAATAAACAAATAATATAATATTCAAAACATTCACCGGGCTTTTTAAGGTTTTTACCTCGCTGTCAGATTAATCTGGAATATCGGCAGCAACATAGCCAGGACAATAAAACCTACGACTACACCCATAACTAAAATAATAACCGGCTCAATCAGCCTGCTTATAGCCTTAAGCGACCGGTCAACATCTCTTTCGTATTCATCGGCAACACGCATAAGGGATTTTTCCAAACTTCCTCCTTCTTCACCTACCGCTACTATGTTCGTTACAAAAGAAGGAAAAAGTTTTGAACCGTTTAAGCATTTTGAAAAGCTTAAACCGTCAGTTATCTGTTTTTTAAACTTTTCGAGTTCGTTTTTTAAGATTTGATTCCCTATAATGGCAATTGTAACGTTTAAAGCTGAAACAACAGCCAAGCCGCTTGAAATAAGAAGGGAAAGCGTGCGCGACAGCCTTGCGATTTCGCTTTTTAAGACAATTTCTCCGGCCATTGGAATTTTCAATTTAAATCTATCGATAAAAAGCTTTCCCTGGTTAGTTTTAACCGCACGCTGCAGGGAAAATATAACCAAAAAAATTACGGCAAAAATTATCCACCAGTAATGAGTGAAAAATACTGAAACATTTATGAGGATTTTTGTAGGTATAGGCAAGGCTTGCCCCAAATCTTCAAACATAGTAACCAGCTTAGGAATAACAAAGCCCATTAAGACTGACACAGTTAAAACGCCCACAACAGCAATAAAAAGAGGGTAAGTAAGGCTTGCGCGAAGTGACGCTCTAAATTCTTCGTCCTTTTCGAAAAATTCCGCAAGGCTTTTTATGACTTTTTCTAAATTTCCGCTGGCTTCACCTGAATGGATGATTGAAGTATAGAGATTTGAGAAAATATTGTCGTAAAGATTAAGACTTTCGGAAAGAGATTTTCCGTCTTTTATTTTGACGCTTACATCCGTAAGGACAGCTTTAAAATATTTATTCGAAGTCTGATTGGTTACTATATTTAAACTATCAAGAATATTTACTCCTGATTCTATAAGGCTTGAGAGCTGGCGGGTAAAAATAACCAAATCCTTTCTTGAAACTTTTTTAAAATAACTCTTTTGTTTATCCAGATAACTATTTTCCGGTTTGACAGATACGGGAAAATAGCCCATTTCAAGCAGCTTATTTATAGCTGCTTGCTCTGATTCAACATCTATAACCGACTGCATTAATTCTCCCGGATTTGACTTTGCAGTGTAGATGTATTTAGGCATATTTATTCGCATAGCGCATAGCATAAGAATCATTTTTTACGCTATGCGCTTTGTGCCATGCGCTATGCGCCGTCCTTCTGCGTTACCCTAAAAACCTCAGCAAAGGTAGTAACACCCTGCCAAACCTTTCTTAATCCATCCTGACGAAGCGTATGCATACCGCAAGATATTGCTTTTTGTTTTATTGCCTGAGCTGATCCTCTTTTTAAAACCATCTCCCGGATTGATTCCGTCATGACTAATATTTCATAAATAGCAGTCCTGCCTTTATAACCGGTAAACCTGCACTCGGCGCAGCCTTTTCCTTCATACAATTGCACATCTTTTTTGATAATTTCGCTGTTGCCTATTTGTCCGGTTATCGCTTTTCTTTTATGTTCATCAAGCTTACATTTACAGCTTGGACAAATAACCCTGACCAGTCTTTGTGCAATCAGGCATTCAAGGCTTGAAGAAACCAGGAAAGGCTCAATACCCATATCTAACAACCTGGTCACTGCTCCTGCTGCATCATTTGTATGCAGGGTTGAAAATACAAGATGGCCTGTTAAAGCTGCGCGTATTGCAATTTCCGCAGTCTCATAATCTCTTACTTCACCTACCATCATTGCATCAGGATCGTGCCGCAACATATGCCTAAGGGCGGTTGCGAAGGTAAGCCCTATTTTTGGAAAAATCTGGATTTGGTTTACTCCTTTTAATTGATACTCTACGGGGTCTTCAATAGTAATTATTTTTACATTTTCAGAATTTATGTGCGATAACGCTGCATACAGAGTCGTAGACTTTCCGCTTCCTGTAGGACCGGTTACAAAAACTATGCCGTGCGGCTTCTTTATCATTTCTTCCATAATTTTTAAATCTTTATCGAGCAATCCCAGACTTTCCAAATCAAGAAAGAGCTTTGAACCCAATATCCTCATGTGCACTGCTTCGCCGAATGTTGTAGGTATTGTTGATATACGTAAATCCAGCTCTTCCTCTTTGATTTTTATCTTGATACGGCCATCCTGCGGCAGGCGGCGCTCGGCAATATTCATTTGCGCCATAACTTTGATACGCGAAACTATTGCGTGATGAAAATGTTTTATCGCTTCAGGTATATTTATGTTATACAGCACGCCGTCAATTCTAAAACGCACGCGTAATTCATCCTGAAATGGTTCGATATGTATGTCAGTAGCTCTGTCTTTAACAGCTTCTGAAAGTATCTGGTTTACAAATTTAACTATGGACGCATCTTGTGCAAAAGCTGCAACATCTTCTATTCCCGCTTTTTCCTCGATAATTCTACCTGACGGCTTCTCGGCAATAATTTTTTCCAAAGTATCTGCGCCTACACCATAATATTTCCTTATAGCTTCTTCTATTTCCGGCTCGCTGGAAAGCGCAGCTTTTACTTCAAGCCCAACCAAAAGCCTTATGTCATCTATGGTACGTATATCCAAAGGGTTGGCCATGGCTATGGTGATAGTCTGATTTTCAAATTCTATGGGAATTATTTTATAGTGGCTTGCGAATTTGGCAGGCACTTTACCTATAACAAGGGGGTCTATATGTTTATCTTTTAATTCAATATAAGCTACACCTAATTGTTCGGCTAATATTTCAAAAATTTTCTCCTGCGAAGCAAAACCTAACTTTACCAAGATTGCGCAGATAAGTCCCCCACACTTTTTCTGCTCTGCAAGGCCCATCTCAAGCTGTTCAAGCGAAATTATACCTTTCTCGATAAGAACTTTTCCGACAAGAACTTCGTCTTTTACTGGCATATTAATCTAAACGTTTGAACTTGCTATTTCCTCTTTTCACCGCCCAGGAAGGGAAACAGTATAAATACCTTGGTAATTGGTTAATGTGTCCCCGAAATTACTCTTTGCCCTTTTATCCCGGATTCCGTGGCTTCCTCATTATCCGCAAAATGATACTCGGCAAGAGCTTGTTATCAATTCCGGGGACCCATAACAATCATTGAAAACGCTAACAATTTTGGTATAGCATAAATTTGATGATTTGTCAAATTTATTTTTGCCTTTTATCAAATTAGAAGATTGAGCTTCTTCCCTTTTGAGGCGTTGCTATGGTCTTTTTATAGTTGCGGCAGGAAATATAAAAACTGGTATGACTGTTTTTTAAGTGCGATTTTCTGCATTTTGGGCAATCTCAGAGGAACAATTGCGAAAATAACTTCGTCTTTCACTGGCATGTTAAGCTAATTGTTTAGGATTATTAACTTTAAAGGCTGATTTATTATTTTGTATGGTTCATTGTTTAATTTTCTTTGCCTTGATAATCAAATGACGGCCAAACAATAATTCTTTTGAGAAAAGGATTTTGTTAATTCTTCGATAGTCTATGCCACCTTTCTTTAAAGATCGCCGTTCTTTTTGCCAAGCTTGAAACATTATTAGCGGCGATACAACCGAGTAACCAAACCCTTCGTATACACTTGTAAAAATATTTTCTACCTTAAACCCGGCCACCGATAATAGATATTCTAACTCATGATAGCGGTATGGAACCAAGTGTAAATTAAAAATAATTTCCTTTGGATTTTTGGCCTGGTCTAATGGTGGCTCTCTAAAATATTCATAAGCGCCTTCAAAAATAAAACGAAATCTGGATTTAAGATTTAATATATTAGGCGTTGACAATATCAGAGTGCCTTCATCTTTTAGGATACGATTTACTTCTGCCATAACTGTATAAGGATTGCGTAAGTGTTCTACTATTTCCATAAATAGAACGTAGTCACAATATTTATCAGGGAAAGGCATTTCTTTAGTCACGTCGCAATGTCGAAACTCAATCTTATTTTTATAACGAAACCGTTTTTCATCTATATCAGCCGCAACAGTACGAAACCCTAAATCGCTAGCCATTTGTGAATAATCTCCATCGCCACAGCCGATATCTAAAAGGAAAGTTTTCTTCTGTTCTTCTGCTAAAATATTTTTAGTACTTTCTAATAAAAAATTTTTCTTCTGTTTCATTAATATCCTTTCCTTTTTATGTCGATATTTCTATTAATATATTAATATTGAAAAATTATATATGTTACCAATAAACTATTACTAAGCCATTTTGGCCGCCGTCGCCGGTATAAAGGTCTTGATTACTATCCTGCGTACCGCCCCAACCGCCTGAGCCTCCATTACCATAGGAGCCTAGCTTAATTGGCGCTATTCCTTGCCCTGGGTTCTCCTGAGAACGTCGACTACCCGCAGAACCAGTTAAGTTTAAATTTCCGCCGTTAGAGTTACCGCCAGCACCCCCATTGGTAGAACAACTCTGGATACCACATGATATGCTACCACCACTGCCGCCAGTAGCGGTTATGTCGGAACCGAAACTACTGTTGCTCCCAGCAGAACCATTCTGTCCAATGCGACCACCGCTGCCTCCTGAGCCTATAGTGACAGAAATATCACCAACAACATTGACTACTCCTTCTGAATAACCACCCGATCCACCACCGCTTCCATATGCGGGATGATGGCCCCCGCTCCCACCACCGCCGGCACCCCAAACCTTAACATATACTTTATTTACACCTGTGGGTTTAACCCAAGTTCCCGAAGAAGTAAAAACTTGCATTCCCTGAAAACTTGGTCTTTCGTGCCAACCTTTTACGCCACTGCTGTTTGTTCCATAAACTTTATCATTCCCGGGAGAAACAACATCGCCGGAAAGTTGTAATTGATTGTTATCAACTACAATACTATTCTTTGCCTTTGCGGCTAACGTCCCAGGGACAGCATCATTATCGGAAGCTTTAATCTTTTCCGCACTATCCGCCCTTATTGCATATCCGGCTGAAGCCATCTTCTGCCTTGGCGTCATTACTTCATTGCCGACTTTGATTTCTAAAAAGTAGGGTTTATCGAAAGCAACGTTAAGATTTGCAACTGAGCCCAGGAGAACAGCGAATATGCCTTTGTTGATTATAACTCCGGTTTGTGTTTCTTCCCAGAGTAAATTGCCAGCAGTTTCTGCATCATATATCCTAAAGGTAAGGTTATATGAGCCGTTTAGAGGTACCCCTCCTGTATCAGTGAGGCGGCCTTGATAGTTAATGAGATGAGGAACCTCTGCCATGGTGCAATGCACAGGTAATAAAACGCAAACAAGGACAAGCGATACAAGAATGGGAAATAGTTTCTTTTTCATTTTTAAACCCTCCGTTTACAAGTTTAATAATATTTGAAAAATAGTAATTTTTAATGGGCTATTTTTTAAGGTTTTTTTGCCTTATTAATTCTATACACCAAAAGCGAACCGCCGATTTTAGTAACAGGCTTAATCTTATCTAACCATTGTATGTCTTTAGACCGCAACTGTGTTGTTTCGATAACATACCATCCTTCACTTGGGATGATTTTATCTTCCGGAGTTAGCGCCTCATAACTAATCCGTTTTACATCGTCAGCGTAATAACCAAAACGAGATGCAACTTTCACCTTATTAATATTATTAGCTTTGCTATATTTTTTAAATCTTTTCCAATCTTGCCCCCAGGCTATATTGGAATCGTCTAATAATTTATATCCATTAGCAGAACCGCCGACAATTCTATTAAAATACGCCAAATGGCCTGGATACGCGGAAACCACATCTATAATTAAGACAGAAATTAGGACATAAAAGATTGCGGGAGCGAAACGGAAACGCTTGAAGACAAAAATACTGTATCCGACTATAACATAAAGAAATGGATATATTGGCAGAATATGACGAACACCGATGTTAACTTTATTTATAAAACAGGCGACAAAAAGATAAGCAAACATTGGAATAAAAAGTATGAGTTTCGCCCATAATTTTTCTTTCTTTATGCAAAAACCTATAAAACCTAGTATGATAAATAAAATAGCGACAAAGGGCTCTTTAAAAAATATAGCTAAGGGAAAATAATACCACCAGCCGGTGTGAGAAAATTTTCCTAAAAGATAGGAATCCTGGCCATCTGCTGCATGGCCCGTAAAGTAATCAAATCCCTTGAAGTAAGCTTTTGTGGCGCTATGAAAAGGGAACCATTCATAATTGGTGTAGTCCGCAATAACTATGCTAAAAGCAATAACTAGGACAACAAGCAATATTGCGCTTGCCCAATTGACTTTCATCGCTATTTTTAATTTTTTTGATAACACTGATGAAAGTAGGTAGACAAAAAGTAATGGAGCGATAATCGTAACGGATTTTTTATAAGACATCACAAGAATCAAAAAAGGCATAAAAAATATTATTTTCCAAATTTTATTTTTAACCGTTGCATAATCTTTGGGCATCTCGATATTAAAATACAAAATGACTGACAAAAAATACATTACGGGGATAAGGATTAAGGCGCTAAATTTAGAAATTAAGCTTAATCCTAAAAACAATCCTGTTAGTGCGACAAAAAGGTATTTTTTTGTTTCCGCAAAACGCATAAAAAAATAAATCGTAATGAAATAAAAACAGCTAACGGCGGTGTCCATGGTTACTAATGGAGTATGCGCCAAAAATGTTGGAGAAAAAGCAAAAAATAGCAGTGATAAAAAACCAGCAGATTTTCCGTTTAATTTACGCGAATAAAGATATATAAAAATAGCGAGGATTAAAGAAATGAGTATATTGGGTAAACGGCTCAAGAAAAGCATCAGATCTAGATCGTTACCCACCTTATACAGAAAGGCATCTTGTATCTTTACTATATCCATTCCCGTATTTGAAACTTTAAAAATATCAGTAGGAAAATTGAGATTTAAAAATATAAGCGGTAAAGCTGCTAATTGTTTTACAAAAGGTGGATGCTCGATATTAAAACGGTAATCGCTAAATTTAACATTTATATAGCCTGTGGCAATATGGGTTTTTTCGTCAGAAGTAACAGAATTAGTAATTGCGTAATAAATACCGCTCAATAGAATAAATGCAAGGAAAAACCCTAAAATTATTGCTTCCTTTTTTTGCATATGTTTTCTAAATTCTTACAACTTCATAATAAATGCTAATGCATAAAAGGTTAAGTTATATGAGCCGTTTAGAGGCGCTCCCCCGGTATCGGTGAGCCTGCCTTGGTAGTTGATTAAGTGAGGAACTTCAGCCAGAACGCAGGAGACAGGTGATAAAGTGCAGATGAGAACGAGCATCGCAAGAATAGAAAATAGTTTCTTTTTCATTTCAAAACCCTCCGTTTACGAATTTAATAATATTTGAAAAATGGGAAATATCTAGTCAACTTGCTGCGCGGTAAGAAACAGGGCTTTTTCCAAAGTATTGAAAAAATCCTGATAAGTCGCCGGATCATCTACAGACTGAGTGCCGTATTGTGCGTTTGCCCTAACTAGTAATTGTTTTTCACCTCTCGGCCGAACGCTTACAGTCATGGTAATAACACCTATGCCAATAAATTTTGTGCCGGTAATAGTTCCTAAATCAAAATCAGCCTTATCAAGTATGAAATCCAAATCTTGCATTGCGCTAATTACGGTTTGCATCATCTTCTTTTTGTCTGTTGTATCAAACGCCCTGGTCTGAATGGCTCTTAACTTAACCTGGCTTTCGCTCATTTCAAAAGCTTTACCGGCGGTAGTTGCGCAGCCGGAAAAAATTATAGGTATAATTAAAACCAATAATAGCCATTTTGCTTTTTGCATTTGTTTCATATTTGTTGGGCCTCCAAGAATATTGACTTGGACAAACTCTCATAAAACTTTTGATATATCTGCGGCTCTTTGATTGTTTCCAATCTGCTGATTTGATTGCTTAAATTCCAAACTATTCTTTGAAATGTAACTCGCACCGTAACTTTAGGGCCATCAAGGGAAGGTTTAACCACCACAGAAGCTTTTACTTGTTGCGTCTTATCGCAACCAGCTGTTGCGTTAGCATAAGAACCAAAGAAAGCAGAAACAAGGTCAAGCATTACAGCCCCGGTTATTTGAGCCGGATTTGTCGCATCAGCATTTTTGTATGCGCTTACCAAACCTAGGTCAGTTTCGCTTTCGCTTAAAGTAAAACCTAAATCCTGCAAAACTCCGGCTACAGATGTAATGATTGCTTTCTCATCTTTTGTATCATACTGCCGCATCTGTAATTGGCGATGCGCTAGATAATTTTCTGATGGCTTCAAGAAACCTTTTGGTATAGTAGCACAGCCGGAAAAAATACCCATTAACGATAAAACCAAAAATATTTTTACTAGGTACTTTCTCATTTAGAAATTAAAATTTTGAAGAATGATAAGCAAAATCTCTTACTTTATTCTCTTTATCAAATTTTACAACTACAGTAAGGGTTCTTTGTGACGTAGACTTAGACCCGGAACTTCCACTGCCGCCCACGCCGGCAAGTATTAAAAACAGCCCGCTTTCACCTTCACTCTGTGAATATGTAACATCTGTAGCAATTTTATCGTAAACCCAAACTTCTCTTCTTTCCTCATCAGTAGTAACTACATTGGGCGAGCCTAAAGCTTCTATTACTTGCGCTGACGTCATTCCTACCTTAATATTTCGCTGAACCGTTCCTACAGTAAGCCTATCTCCTGTATCATCCTGAACATTTTTCCTGTGAACATTAGCAGAAGCACACCCAATAAATGCAATTAAAACCATTGAAAGTATATATTTTCTTCTCATTTCAGGCCTCCTTTTGGCTTTTTGTGTTTAAATTTTACGCTATAAAATAAAATTGTAAACCGGAATATTTTATAATTCATCAAGCACAAAACTTACTTATTTCCACCCCCGGGGTGGAAATAGGATGAGATAAAAATACTAATAATTAAATATTGTGTCCCCAGAATTACTTACTATCATCATGTTTAATCTCATAGCAAATAAAACCATCTCTTGCTATCAGCCATCTGACCTGAAAAACTTTGCCTTTAAAGAAATAAGCTCTAACCTGCGATTTTGAACCAAATTCCGGATACCATAATAACACCATTGGCTTCATGTAATAATTAGGTCCTAAAATATCAATCACTTCCTGTTCCGTCATGCCTATTTTAACCTTAGAAAGTTTAGTTTCTATATATTGTTTCTCTTGCTGATTCATAGCCTGCCAGGCATCCTGACCAGTACGCACAGTAATACACGCAGTAAGCACCAACAACATAAAACATACTGCGATAATTTTACTTTTTTTGAACTCCATAAATAATTTATTAAGTGTAACTTACTTTCTAATGTTGAGGTCTGACCCTATTATTTTTGATCTGGCATCTGAAGGTTTGACCCTGTTATCTTTATACTTTATTTTTCTTAATTTAGATTATTTATCGTGATTTAACTCCCAACCTTTTTCCTTTGCTTCTTGCCTAGCCTTATCAAGAACTTCTTTCAATTGTTTTTCAAATTCTGGTAAAGGAGGGGGAGAAAACCAATTAAACATTTCTCTTAACTTATAGTTAGGAATAAATCTTGCAATTTCTGTAATAAGCTTATCTATGGAAGTAGAAAAAACCGGAACCTTATGAATTAAAATATCAGTGAGGGGGTGATCCCCATGCTTGCCATTAGCCATTTTGCTATCTCCTTTAATTAATATTCTGGATTAGCCCCAGAAACCCTTTCTAACCTTACTTGGGTGCTAGAATCAGGAATAACAACTTCAGTTAAACCTCCCGGATTACCATAAATAGGCTCTGCTGATTTCACCGTAACCCCAGAGGAATTGGTTATGGTACCTTCACTAACAAAGCGTCCAGTATTTTGTGGCGGTAAGCCTGCTTGTCCTCGAAAATTTGGTACCGTTTGGGGGTTTACTGTTGTCCAAGATCTTCCTTGTGATCCAGATCCGCCACCCCACACCCGATAAACTTTTGCCCCACCCAAACCGCTGCTTCCGCCGCCTGCAGGATATCCGGCTGCGGGCATTAAAGGCGGACCGCCAATGGGCAGTTGATCATCATCATTATAAAGAGCGCTGGCAAGAACAATTGGTTTTTTTGTATTTAATGCATTACGTACCTTTGTTTCAACCTTATGCAAGGTGCAATTTGCAATATATGCGATTGATGAAGTCATTGCGCCTTGAGCTGCACCTGCACCAAAAGTCCCGCCCATTGCCAAAGAAATGCCTCCACCAAGAATAGCACCAACTGTTGTTCTTTGCAACCCTTCACCGACAAAAGCATCAAAGCCTTTACCTTGTATAGGAAAAATACCTGAAACACCCGCACTAACTCCAGCGCTAAGTCCACCTATTACAGCCGACATCCCTGGGTTTCCACCTGTGGCAACTGCACCTAAAGCACCTGACATAGCACCGGCTATGGTATGAATCCCTGCTGTAAGCATAGTCATAGCTGCAGTTCCTTCTTGAATTGCTAAGGCTGTTGCTAGCCCGCCGATCGCGCTACCAGCCGCAAAGAATAACGCTCCACTAATCGCACCACAGATAGCTCCTGCTCCAATATCTCCCCCAGTTATAGCGGATATTGCAGCGCCACTTGCTGCACCAATAAATACAGCTGCAATAGCAAACCAAAACCAATGCCCTGTGGGATCAATATAATTAATAGGGTTATTACCACAATAAGAGTATCTGTTGAGCGTTTGCGGATTAAAAGGCGCTTGAGTTATTGTATCCGCCGTTATAAATCTCCCAATCTCCGGGTCGTAGTAGCGGGCGCCGTAGAAGTAGAGACCGGTTGAGTCGAGTTCTTTGCCAGTAAATTTATAGTTGGTAATGTTTGCGCCTTCGTTACGAGCTAATGTGCCGTAAGGCGTGTATTCGCAGTATTGGACAAGCTGGCCGTTGGCATCAGTAATAACATTTGATGAACCAAGATGGTCGCCGTGATAATAATTAGTGTTTAGCGTAGAGCGGGTAGCGTCTAGTTCGAGACTGCAAACTCTTGTAGACCCTGCAAAAATATGTTTAACAGCTTTCTGCTGTCCGCTTTCAGTCGTCAGCTCATAAAGGCTTCCAATATAAATTGTTTCGCTGTCGCCTGATGTCTGAGAGCTGACGGCCTTCTTGACTCTGCCTCCATCTCCATCATAGGTAAATGTAGAGGTAGAAGTTGATTCGATTACTTTGGTAAGACGGTTTTCAGCATCGTATTCAAGGGTTTTGTTTTTGCCGACAGTCATATTGCCATTTGCGTCATACTGATAAGTGTAGCCTCCGGCAGATGTTACGGCATGCGGACCGGCATTTTGACCATAAGCCATTACGCCAAGGTCTGACTTATAGGTCATATTGCCGATTGAATCGTATTGGTAATTGAAGGTGGTGTAACCACCGCCAACTGCCGGCACATTGCTTGCCTGGGTTAAACGGTTTAGCTCATCGTAAGTGTAGGTACGGATATTGCTTCGCTTGTTATCAGTTAGAGTTGTGATGTTGCCGTTTTTGTCGAAAATATAATTTAAATCCTGAAGGGTAGTTTGTAGTTGGTAGTTAGTAGTTAGTATATTGGATAACCTTAAGTCTTGGCCGTAAGTATAATCTGTTTTGGTATTGTTGCCGTAAATTATGTCGCGAATTTGGCCTTTGGCATTATAGTTTATTGAGTTTACATAATTTATCGTGTTCGTTGAGTTAGAAACTTTTTCCAAAAGCCCTGAATTTGCGTCATAAGAATAATTTATAACTGTGTTATCGGGGTAAGTTAGGCTGGATAAGCGGTCTAAAATGTCATAAGTTCTTGATACTTGATACTCGATGCCAGATACTCGTTTAATAGATTTAATTTCACGACCTAATTTGTCGTAGAAAAATTCGGTTGAGCCGCTTGTATCGGTTACTTTAGATAATCTTCCTATGCAGTTTTCTTTCAAATTGTCATCATATAAATAATTAATTTCGTCTACTGTCCCTGCTCCGTTGTCCTTCGTCTTCTTAGTTAAGCGGTTCAGCTCATCATAAGCAAAAGTAATGATTTGGTTTTTAGCATCGGTTTGTTTGGTAAGATTACCTAATATGTCATATTCATAAAGCCAAGTTCCCATATCGGGGTCTATCATTTTTAGTTTGCGGCCGATAGAGTCGTAGAAAATCTGGGTAATATTGCCTTTGCTGTCAATTAACTTAACAAGGTTATTTTGGATATCGTATTCGTAATTAGTTTTATAGACCCCGCCCTGGGTAAATTCGGTTATTTCAATGTTGTTACCGTAGACATCTTTAAGCGTTCCTTTCTTATGGCCTTCAGGATCAGTTGTTTCGATGTAGAGAGGGTTTATATAACTTATTGAAGCTTGCGCATCTTTTAGGGTTCCGGGGAAGTCCGAAATAGTTTTCTTTACTCTGCCTCTTATATCGTATTCATAGCGGACATAGGAAATTTGCGAGGCGTCTTCGTCAATATAATGAGGCAGTGATTCGCTGCTTACAGCGCCGCGATTATTGTAATAAGTTTCCGATGAGACTTGCCGAGCTGATGCGCCATCTTCTCCCACTGAAACTGCCTTATACGCCCTTCCTAAACCATCAATGTATTCGGTCTTGGAATGCCCCAAAGCATTAGTTGTTATTTTGGTGTTAAAATCAGGATATGAATACGTAATAACTGTTTCATTGTAAGCATTCTTGGCACTGGTAACCCTGGCTAATGAATCATAGAAAGTTTGCGAGGTATGTCCATTTGTATCGGTTACAGATGTAACTACTCCGAATTTATAGTTATAGGTTTGGGTTACGGTGTGGCCTAAGTTATTAATTACTTTTAGAGGATACGCGTAGAAATCTGTATCGTATTCGGTTGTAACTGAACGGCCAAGTGTGTCGGTTGTAGAAATTAAATTACCAAACGAGTCATAGCTATAAAGAGTTGATGGCGCGAGGCTGATGCCCGATAATGGATTAAGAATAAAGATAGTTTCTTTGGAAAGATTTCCTCTATCGTCGTATTCAGCGGTTTTTTTGGTAATGACGTTGCCGTCTTTGTCTTTAAGAAGCGACTCAATTGGCCGGTTAAAAGCTTCAAAGGCTTGAGAGTAGGTAATTGTTGCAATTTTTTCATCACCAGTCTTTGAAATATCTCCTTCGTTTTTAGTTTCGATAACATTACCAATATTATCGTAGGTAAGGAGATTTTTAGTTGAGAGAGATGTTGCATTTTCTTCATAAACAGTTGCGGTTTGCTCGATAAGCGCAGGAAAACCCAGACAGTTTTCGCCGGCAGTCGCCTTTTTGACTTCGTAAGTATTTAGGCTTTGGCTGATGAGCTTGCCATTGCCATCATAGGCAATTATTTTTTCAATTTGGCCTTTGAGCGCGCCATCCTGTCCGGATTTTCCCTGATAAAAATAGGTTTCGCTGTAGTTATTAGTTATCGGGTCGGTTACGGTAATGCGAGCAAAGCCACGGAACTCACGTTCAATTGCATCGAAATACCCTCCAGCGTAATTAAAGTTTTGAGTGTAAGTTTCGGGAAGGGTAACTGAAACAGGAGTATTGTCACGCACTGTATTAATAAGGGAAATGGAACTTGCAACATAAACCGGAAACGGAAGAAGATCATTATCGTATTGCGAAGCGTAGGTGTAGACCACTTCGGTTTTACCGCCTATGCCGTTGTCTATTTCAGTAAGTAAGTCTGCTGGTTTATTGGTTGAGAGTTGAGTGAGCCAGCGGTCGATGCCGATTTTCTCCTTATCAAAACAGGCGGCATCAGTAATGCCGTCGCCGTTAAAATCTCCGGTGGTCGCTGAATCATCGCCGGATGAGCCAAAATTCGAAAGCCAAACCCCTTTATCCACAAACTTATTTCCGGTTGAAATTGCATAGTACCATTTACTTGCTGGCTTATCCCAATATCCAATGTCCGCCAAACCGTCATTATTAAAATCCGAGATAGTTACATCCTGATTTGCGGCGTAGCCGGAAATCCAACTTGTTTCATCAACGAAGCTAGCGCTGTTAGAAAAAGCTATTTTAAATTCTCCGGTTGATTTTTTAAACAAACAAAGGTCACCCAAAGAATCCCCGTTAAAATCTCCACCTAAAGTAATATATTCTGTGTTAGCAGAACTTGAGGCAAGCCATACAGTAAGCGGCCCAAAACCGGAACCTGTACCTAAAGCAATTTTTACTTCACCGGTTTCTTTATTATAGATACCGAAGTCAGTGTATTTATCGGCATTAAAATTACCGGTGAATGGCTGCAAGGGGTAAACCGGTATGTTGTAACATTCCTGTTTCTGCTCGCATTCTTCAAACCATAAAAATCCGGAACACACCTCATACGACCGGCACTCTTCTTTCTGATAAGTAGGGGAAGGAACAGTAAACCAGGTGCCGCTAGCGGAAAATCCGGAGCTATTGGAAAGAGCAACTTTTAGCTCTCCGGTTGTAAAGTTATAAGCTGCTACATCACTCTTGGCGTCGCCGTTAAAATCTCCTGAAAGGGGTAGCCACTCACTTGAATTGCCAAAACCTGTAAGCCAGTCAACCGCATTCCTGAATACGCCCTTGTCAGATAGGCAGATTTCCCATTTTCCGGTAGATGAATTATGCAGGCCTAAATCGGTTAAGGCGTCGCCGTTAAAATCACCCATTACCGGATTAACAGAACTGTCCGCAACTGCGACATCAACACCTTTAGTCTGCAGGACGGTTAAATTACCGCTATCGGTAATGCGTCCGGAAATTTCGTGGTCGCCGACATCAGCGAAGGAAATAGTTGTGGTATAGCTGGAATTAAAATTACCTGAAGCAATTTCTACGCCATCTTTCTTTAGGGAAAAGGTCATGGCATCGCCATCCGGGTCAGTGGCTGAAAGGACTACATTAAATTGTTCGTTGGGCGTTACTGTGTATTTACTTAAAGTTAAAGTAACCTGGGGGATACGGTTTGTGCTGGTTACGATGACTTTTGCATTTTGTGTAACTGTATCAATGCCGTCTGAAGCTGTAACTGTGATATTGTAGGTGCCGCTATCGTTATAGCCGGTTATCCATTTACCCTGGCTGTCAAATGGCGCACTATAGTAAAGAGAAATTGCATCGTTGTCGGGGTCGGAGACAGTAGGAGCTATAACAGCCGTTTGGCCTTCATTGACGGTTATATCGGAAATGGGATTTAAAACTGGTGGACGGTTTACATTTTTAACGGTTATTTTTACTTCTTGTGTATCGGTTAAGTTTTCCGGATCTGCCGCTGTTACCGTGATGGTATAGATACCTGAACTTGCATAATCTGTTTGCCATTGTCCGTCTGAATTTAACGGAGCACTAAAGGTATAAGTTATTACGTCGCCGTCGGCATCAGTTGCATGAGGAATAATTTTTATTAACTCGTTTTCATTTACTGTAATGTCAGGAATGTAATCTAAAACCGGCGGGTTGTTTACGCCTACTACCTGAAGGGTAATTTCGTTACTCTCAGCGAATGACCCTTCGCTATCAGTTGCTTTGAATTTTATTTTTTCGGTTCCAGACCACCCTACGGATTGTGAAAAAGTAACCTGGTTGGTAGCTACATCAATAACAACGTTTATATTGGAATTACCTGTTACCGTATATATCAGCGGGTAACCATCGGGGCTTGTAAAATAATCATCGAGGTCGATAATATTTGTTTTTGATTCATTTTGCTGCCAGGCGAAATTAGGGATAATTTGGATTTGCGCGGGAGGATTAGATGCAATTGTCGGAATAAAACCGGCGTTTAGAATATAGCTTTGGCTTTGGGACTTTCCCGAGACCGGTTCGGATAATGTAGCTTGCCAGATTTTTGCGGATACTCCAACAGCAGCTTTCCCGCCTTGCGTTAACGCACCTGAGCTTAATTGGTAACTTGCGCTTTGGGCATTATAGGCAAGCGCGTCGCGGATAGGGCCGAAAGCAAAGAGGTGTAAAAAAATTAGAAAAATTACGCAAGTTTTGTAAAGTAAATTGTCTTTATTGCAGAAATAATTCATTGGTTAGAAAAATAATTTAATTCATTTTGAGCTCTGATATTTTAAATTCTGCTGCGGTAACTCTTTTCCATCCGCTCCCTGCTGAACAATCGATTTAAGCAACGAGCGATTTGTGTCTGCGCTATATTCGTATTCCAAAATATATTTCCACACAAGTTCCGAATTTACTTTAACTTGTATTTCCTTTAAACGTTTGGCAGTTGAGATTTTGGACGTTGAGATGTAGCTTGAAGGTATGTCCTCGCGGCTTTCAAGGAAAAATTCTACTGAATTTGTGGGTGAAAAGCCCGCATCATTTCCGGTATAATCAACACGATTAAGGTAGCATTTGCCTTGGTCTTTTATATAGGTATATTCAATATAGTTTTTATTGGTATCTATGGCTTTTGTAATGAACCAAGAATAGGTGCCGGATTGCGAAATTTCTTTAGAATTTGTAGTTTGTCCTAACCTTATAATGCTTCCGTCTTTTCCGATTATTTTCCAGGAATCATCTGTTTCTTTGAAAAATTTTGCAAAGCTACTTTCTATTTTTGCCTGATAGAGGTTATCGGTTAAGTGAACCAGTTCAGTTGTTCCTGCATCGGTTACAAAATAGAAGGTATCTTTAATGTCATCATAGCTTGGCGGGCCAAGACGGGTTGAACGCACAATGTAACCCGGGTTTAGGCTAAAACCAATACCTAGCCAGGAATTAGAGTTTGATGAGCGGTAGTTAAGGGCGAGGCTTGGCTGCATTCCTTTTCTGCCAGGACTAACTGTAAGAGGTATGGAATGGCCGAAGGAACCGGTAAACATATCAGGTAGAGGGATTTTTACGCCTGCCCCAATAGGCGCACCGGATGATATCATACTTTTTAAAGCAGCGTAGGTTGAAAAATGCATTATGGAAAAATGTATAGAGTAACTGTCAGTTGCAACGGTTGAGATTTGTCCGGTGGGAATAATTTTATCCTGGATATAATCATAAAAGCCAAGCTCAACAGAAGTTCCTGGTATTTCTGCCTGACTAAGGGTGTAAGTTATAGTTACGGGTTTTTGGAAAACGAGGCCGTAAGGCTTGCATTCAACTACGCTTAAAAGAGTATCACTTTGGGGCGTTTGAAATTCTAATGTATCTTTGTTTACGTTGAGTATTTTGATGTAAGCATTCTCGGTTAAAGCTTCTTCTGGAATAGTCAACTTTACTTTTCCATCAGGCGATACGACTTCTCCTCCTGCGGGAGTTATAAGCGTTCCTCTATAGAGGTTTACTTTTATTGAGGCTGCAGCAACATTACCTGCGGCATCAGTTGTAGTTTTAGTTATTGTATTTTCTCCTTCCTGGGCAAGGGTGACGCTGTCGGAAAAAGACGCGCCGTCAATTGTACCTGTTAACGTAATTTGTGTATCTTCTACTACCACTCCATCTTGAGGTGAGGTAATTATTATATTCGGTGGTGTTTTATCAATAGTAAAGCTTAAATCTTTAGTTGCTGAGTTACCTGCTTTATCGGTTGCGGTTATGGTAACGTTATGAATACCTTCGGTTGTATAAGGAGAATTATTGCCGGATACTTGTATCTCTGCAGCAGGAGTTAAGTTATCGTTTACGGCAAGGCTAAGAGTTACATCCTGATTTGTAGGTGTGGCAACGGAAGCTACAGAGATAGTGGGCACTGTCGTATCAAGGATAATTGTATCAGAGTAGCTTTGCGACCAATTACCTGCATTGTCTTTATATTTAACATAAACTGTTTTTTGTCCGTCGCCTGTGGCGAGAGTCCAGCTTTTTGTAGCGGCATAGTTTTCAGCAGCCGGCCAGGTGGAATTATCGTTTGAAAATTGCATTTGAGAGAGCCCACTTCCGCCAGTATTATCGGAAGCTGAAAGAGTTAGAGTAACTGCAGTTGAATTCACATATTGCGCTTCATTATTTATTTTAATTGTTCCCGTGGGCGCGGTTGTATCAGGAACATTTATAGTATATGTCCCTTTTTGTGCCCAGTTAACATAAGCATCATAATCGTCTTTTACATAAAGGTAGGTATTCTTGGCTCCGCCAAATGTAGACTTAAAGGTCACTGCCCATTTAACGGTCAGGGTTGTGCCTGAGCCGGAAACTGTGCTTTTTGAGCAGTCTAATTTTACATAGGAATTTTCAATTACGTTGGTTGATTTAGGAGTAAAACCTCCAAGCCATGATGAACCCGTATCATTTGCAAGATAGAACTTATTTGTATTTTGGTTGTAGTAAGCATAAAGGCAATTAACCTGACTTGCAGAGGTATTTATAAGAAAAAGGCCGTATTGGATATTTTTATAGCCGTCAGGGTCGGAAAATGTCGTTGTGAACATAACTTGCTGATTAGGGCTGGTTGAGCCGCTTGCAGGTGTGATTGTACCAATTACAGGCGGCCGGTTAGATATCCAGGTTCCTTTCTGTGTCCAGGACTTATAGGCATTTGCATCATCCTTTACATATAGGTAAGTTTTTTTTGAGCCGTAGAATATTGGCTTAAAGGCTACTGCCCATTTTACGCTTAGAGTTGTGCCTGAACCAGTTATCGTAGTATTTGCGCAGTTTAATTTTACGTAGGAATTTTCGATTATATTACTTGAGCCCGGTGCAAATCCTCCGAACCAGGTATTGTTTGCATCATTACGCAGATAAAGCTTATTTGTGTTCTGATTGTAATAGCCGTAGAAGCACTTTGAACCGGAAGTTGAAGTATTAATAATAAAGTAAACGAATTGTATATTCTGCCAGCCGTCTGCGTCAGTAAAGGTTGTTGTAAAATAGGTTTGCTGGTCAGTTGTGGACGAGCCGCTGGAAGGCGTAATTGTGCCTATTGCTGGTTTTGAATTTGCGGCAAAGGCCAAAAATGGAAAAAGCATTAAACAGATAACAATTATCGTGGCTGGTGGGAACCCTTTTAACCAAGTCTGGGCGTTTTGATATTTAGGCATACGCTCCATTAACACCGCAAATCCGCTAAAACTATTTACATCTTAGCGCAATCCTAAGATTTTGCGGTGTAAAAATATGCTTACAAGCGATCTATGAAAACGTTAACACTTTTGATATAGCACAGTTTTGATGATTTGTCAAATTTATTTTTACTTTTTTTCAAATTGAAAACATTGCGTTTTTTGGCTTTTGGATGATGCCTTGGTTTATTTTTAGAATTGTATTATGGAATATAAAAGAAGAGAGAGGCTAGTTTTTACGGTAAGATTTTCAGGAATTTGCGTTTGCCGAGTTTAAGGACAATACCCTGGGGAGGGATTTTTAGGAATCGAAGATAATGAAAGATAAATAATGCCTATCAGCAATTTCTTAAATTAATTGTTAAAATCATTTGAACAACTCTTTTATTTTTTCTGTTCCGTAATAGTATACGTTTCTTTTTACTTGCTTGGCGACGATAAAACCTAAGGTTTCAAGTTCTTTCAAATCTCTAAAGGCTGTTATCCTTGAAATTTGATAAATATTCATATGCATTTTGATGCTAGTATATTCATCCTGATTATTACAATAATACTGCATAAGCTGCACTTGCCTATCATTTAATTGATATTTTGTTTTGGCGATTTTTCGCATTTGTTTATTTTCTGAAGATTTTTCCTGCAGATATATATTAAAATCTTTTATGGCTAATTTAATTTTTCTAATATTATAATCTACAAAATAAGTCAAATCTAAATCATCTTGCTCACTATAAATATAAGCATTACCATACTGAGCAGGAGACCGGCGTATAATTTTTGAAATAGGCAAATAAGCAAAAGCCCAATAATTCTTCTTTAATAAATACCAATAAAATAGTAATCTCGCCAATCGTCCATTACCATTTGTAAATGGATGCAGATAGCCCATCCAAAAATGAAGCATTATAGCTTTTATAACCGGGTGCAAAAATGATTCTCCTAATTTATCATTTGCAAATACTACTAATCTCTCTATCTCTTGTTTGACAAAATCTGAGTTTGGGGGCTCAAAATAAATAAATTTTTCTTCCCCATCTGAAACTACTATATTATCATTATCATTTCTAAATCGCCTTTGTTCTCCGGCCGGTATAGTATTTTTAACAATCATTGAATGAAGTTCAAAAATAGTATCTAAATCTATTTCTTGATTCTTGTATTGTTGTTCAATAGCTAACATACTTTTATAATTATTCAGAACCATATGTTCTGCTTCAGTTTTTGGTTTACGTCCCTCATGCAAAAATTGTTTTGCTAATTTTCGGGTAGTATGGGCTCCCTCTAATTGCGAAGAAGCTATGGCTTCCTCCACTATCCCTCTTGAAATAAATTTAAATTTATTTTTATCATCAATATCTTTGGCTGAAGCAAATAGGCGGCCACCGGTATTTAAATCTACCTCATGAAAAAATTGTTCTAAGCCGGGCAAATTCAACCAAGTAAAATATTCACCATTCTCGTTTTTAATAACACTTTTCTGAGACTGTATTTTCCGCATAAATTTAACCAATGCCCATAGCTCTTCTTGAGAAAAATTAGCCGATAATTTTAAATATTTAAACCTACTCCAAGCAAGATATACAGGACAGGAAGCTTTAAAGCTTATCTTTACGATATCTTCCTCTTTAAGTATACGGGAAACAATCTCGTTTGTATTTATTCCTGATAAATCTGGTTTCTCTATTCTATATATTTGGGACATAGCTAAATGAGTTTGTTATCTTACATATATCATTGATACATATATGATACATATATGATACATGTTTTTATATTATTGTCAAGACGTATATCATTGATACATATATGATACATATATGATACCTGTCTTTATATTATTGTCAAGACATATATCATTGATACATATATGATATAATGACTTCGCTTCGCGGGCTAAAACGGGTATAATCAGTCTGATAATTACAATACTTAGCGCAAACGTCAAACTACGATTTTCAGGAATTTGCGCTTGCCGAGTTTAAGGACTATGCCTTGGGGAGGGATTTTTAGAGTTTGTTCTTTTACGGTTGCAGCTTTAGATGAGTCAGCGAATACCTGTGAAATTCCGCCCTGCGTAAGCAGGCGGCGGGCTTCATTTTTGGAAGAAACTATTTTTTCGCTAAAAAGCACTTCTATTAAATCTACACTTTCCTTGCCGGCACGGTATATCGGCATATTCTGGGGTAATTCTTTTTGGGAAAATACTTTTTCAAATTCTTCTTTTTCTTTTTTACCGGCTTCCTTAGAGTAGTAAAAAGAAACTATCTCCTCGGCAAGCATAAGCTTTGCTTCTTTAGGATGCATCTTCTTTATTTTTTCAACCGGTATATCCGTAAGTAATCTGAAATATTCGAACATTACTTCGTCAGAAATACTCATAAGTTTTCCAAACATACTCTTTGGCTCTTCAGTTATCCCTATATAATTACCTAAAGACTTTGACATTTTGCTTTTGCCGTCTAACCCAACCAAAAGCGGCATTGTAACGATTACCTGCGAAGGCTTTCCGTAAACTTCCTGCAGGTGCCTACCGACAATTAAATTAAATTTCTGGTCTGTTCCGCCAAACTCTATATCAGAATCCATCATTACCGAATCGTAGCCCTGAATTAAAGGATAAACCATTTCGACTATTGTTAATGGCCGGTTTTCCTTCATACGCAGGCTAAAATCATCTCTCTCAAGCATTCTTGCAACTGTATAGGAAGAAAGCAAAGAAAGGAATTTTGATATATCCATTGTTTTATACCAGGTGCTGTTAAAAATTATTTTTGTTTTTTGTTTATCGAGAATTTTGAAGGCTTGCTCGGTGTAGGTTGAAGCATTATCTTTGATTTCACTATCGCTTAGGACAGGCCGCAGAATGCTTCTTCCGGAAGGGTCACCGATTTTGGCGGTAAAATCTCCGATAATTAAATTAACGAAGTGGCCAAGTTCCTGGAGTTTACGCAGTTTGCGAAGTAAAACGGTGTGCCCCAGGTGGATGTCTCTTGCGGTTGGGTCAAAACCGATTTTTAATTTAAGGGGTTTGTGCTCTGCTTGCGACTTCTCAAGCTTAGTAGTGAGCTCGCTTATCGAGATTACATCAACGGCATTCTCTTTTATACAATCGAGATGGCGTTCGATTTCTTTCTTCACTGGGGAATACTCCCTTCAATTTATGTTACGAAGGTTACGTTAATTCTTCCACCTTCGACGGAAGAATTAAGTTACGGGAAGTTACGAAAGTTACCATTAAAACATTCGTTTTATAATAACATTCGTAACCTGCTTAACCTTCGTAACTTTCGTAACCTTAATAATTAGCCGGGGCATCTATCCTTGCTGAAAGGCCTATTTTTGCAGAGCCTGGGTCAATTTTTATAATCTTTACTTTAAGCTTATCCGCTGGTTTTAGTTTTTCCATAATTTCTTTATCGATTTCTCCGGAAAAAACTAAACCTTCAAGCTCTTCTTCAAGCTTTACAAACACGCCGAAGTTCGTAACCTTTACAACTTCACCATCTAAGATTGTGTCTATCGGATATTTTGCCTGTATCGCATCCCATGGGTCGGCTGTTAACTGCTTCATTCCTAAAATTATTTTCCTGCTGGTTTTGTCTATGCCTAAAACCTTAAAACTTAAATTTGCGCCTCTTTTAAGAACTTCCTGGGCGCGGGTCACGCGTTTGGTCCAGGAGATATCTTCATTATAGACTACTCCTTCAAGGCCGTTTTCAAGCTCAGCATAAGCACAGCCGTCGCCGTAACCGGTTACTTTTCCTTTTACCTCTGAATCCATGGTTATCAGGTTTTCTACATCTTCCCATGGGTCGCGTTCTAAGTGTTTTATGCTTAGGGAGATTTTCCTTTCGTTAGGCTCTATGCTGATGACTTTTGCTTCGATAGCGTCACCTACCGCAAACATTTCATAAAGGTTAAGGAATTTCTTAGTCCAGGAAATTTCGCTTACATGAACAAGGCCTTCGATTCCTTTTTCAAGCTCAACAAATATACCGTAATTCTGAATGTTTGTGATTCTACCCTTTATGGTGGTACCTGATGGGTATTTTTGTTCTATTTCTTTCCAGGGGTCAGGAGTTGTTTGTTTAAGGCCGAGAGAGATTTTTCCTTTTTCTTTATCGAAATTAAGAATCATTATCTGGATTTCATCTCCCACTGCAACTATTTCGGAAGGATGGCTGATTTTTTTCCAACTCATATCCGCGATATGAAGCAAGCCATCTAAACCGCCCAAATCTATAAACGCTCCGAAATTGGTAACGCTTTTTACCCTGCCCTTTAGGGTTTTACCTATCTCTATCTCTTCCCATATCTTTTTACGGGACATTTCTTTTTCCATTCTTACGGCATCTTTGCGTGAAAGAATGAAATTTTCTTTATTCCTGGTCATCTTTACTATCTGTAAGAAGCACTTTTTTGCAGCTTGCGGCTCTTCACCGGAGTGCCGGTAACCAGAAAGGCTTTGCGGCAAGAATCCTTCAACACCAAAAACCTCTACAATATAACCACCCTTTACTTTACGTAGTATCGAGCCTTCAACTAAATCGCCTTCTTTGTGCTCGTTTATCAACGTATACCAGCCTTTTGATTCTCTGGCACGCTTAAAAGAAAGGATTACCTTTCCTTCATCGTTTTCAACGTTTTCCACGTACACGTCAACTTCCTTTAAATTCTCAATGTCCACACCTGCGAACTCATCGCGCGGTATCATACCTTCCGATTTGTAACCCACATCCACTATAACTTCTTTTTGGGTTACGCTGACAATTTTGCCTTTTACGATTTCTCCTTCCTTCAATTCCTTGATTGAAGCGTAATAGGCATTTTCCAATTCTGATGATACTTTTTCCATTAGCTTTAAACCTCCAATTTATCCCAGGTTAACCCAGAATTAAATATCTAATTTTTTCCCTGAAGTTGCCTTGCTAGATATGCGATATCTGATAACAATCAAGGCGTTTACAGGGCAACAATTATCTCTTAAAGAATTATTTTTGTCAATAACTATCAGCTTTCAGCGTTCAGGCATCAGCTGTCAGCTGCTGAAGACTGAAAGCTGATGGCTGATGGCTATTTTAAAGGCTTTTTATGGTTTCGACGACCTTTGCCGTCACCTGGTGGCGGGTATTCTGGCCTTCTAAGCCCTCTACTTTGGCAAAAATGACCTTTATTTTACCGAATCTTAAGAACTTAGCGCCTTTGGGAAGAACTTTGTCCGTTCCGTAAACTTTAGCCGCAATCACCGGCGCTTGGGAATTTTTGTAAAGAAAACCTACGCCTTCCTTAAAAGAATCATAATTAGTTGCGCGTGTGCCCTGCGGGAAAATCAGCAAAGGCCTATCTTCCAGTATTTTTAAGCTCAAGCGTAAAACATGTAAATCCGCCTGCCCTCTTTTAATGGGTATTACATTTATTTTTTTAAGAAATGCTGCAAATAATTTATTTTGGAATAATTCTTCCTTGGCAAGATAATTTAATTGCCTTGGGCAGACCATGCCGACAATTTCCGGGTCAAGGTAGCTTATGTGGTTTGATGCCAAAATAAAAGGCCCGGCTTTCGGAAATACGTCTTTTCCTTTTACCTCTATTTTACAGAACAAACTTACAATCAGGAAACAAAGCCCCTTACAGATTTCATAAGTCATAGATCATTTTCTTGCCTAGAGAAAGCAACCTGTCTGCTTCTTGTTTAGATTTGCTTTCAGCATATACTCTGACAATCGGCTCTGTTCCTGACTGGCGAAACATAAGCCAGTTATCTTTTGTAATCAGCTTAATACCGTCTAACCTATTTATCCTTTCTATCTTTTTTCCGAAAAGTGAAGTAGGCAATTTTAAGCCGTTTACACTTTTTTTAAGGCTTTTTACGGGAATTGCCGTCCTGCTGTAAAACCATCTTCCGTAAGTTTTATACAAACCAGCTAAGAGTTTATCGTAACTCTTTTTTTCGATGGCCATCATTTCAAGCAATAAAAGCGCCGCGGCAGAACCATCTCTTTCGGGAATGTAGCCTTTAAAACCTATACCGCCGGCTTCTTCTCCGCCGATTGAAATAAGATTTTCCTTAAACAAGCTTGAAATATATTTAAAACCGACCGGCGTTTCGTAGCAAGCTACCCCAAGCGACATAGCTACATCGTCTATGATATTGCTTCCAACCACGGTTTTGCCGATACCGCCTTGTTCATTTCTGTTTTTAGCCATATGGATACTTAAAAGCGGGAGTATCACCTGCGCGTTTACGTAATTTCCCTGGCTGTCAAAGGTTGCAATCCTGTCTGCATCTCCGTCAAGCACGACACCTAAATCATATTCACCTGACTTCATCCTTTTTTCCATTTCTCTTAAGTTTTCCTCAATCGGCTCAGGATGAAATCCGCCAAACGAAGGGTTAAATTCATTGTGCAGATAATTTACCTTTATGTTGCATTTACCCAGAACATGCTCGATGAAATTATCTCCCGCGCCATACATCACATCGACTAAAATATTAAGTTTCAATTTACGAATTTTGGGAAGGCTCACGAATTTTTTCAGAAAATCGATATAAGCACAAGTTAAATCCTTCATTTCCAAAAGCTTTTTGGCTTTTGCGGATTCCAGCTCAAGCGACTTAGGTTTTGTTTTATAAAGAAGGCTTTCGACACGATCGGTAATCGTCTTATCCGCTGCTGCGCCGTCTTTAGTCTTGATTTTAAGGCCGTTAAACTCAGCGCCGTTATGAGAAGCTGTAATCATCACGCCTAAATCGTATTTGCCGGCTAAAGCATGCAGGCTTACTGCGGGAGTAGGAACCGCGCGATTGGACAAAACTGCTTTTATTTTGTTTGCCGCAAGAACCAAAGCAACGGTTTTGGCAAACTCAGCTGACAAGAATCTGCAATCATAACCAATTATCACCTTCTTATTGCCTTTACCCTGTTTATGCAGATAATCGGCAATTGCCTGGGAAACTATCCGGACATTATCAAAAGTAAAATTATCAGCAATTACACCGCGCCAGCCGTCTGTACCGAATTTAATCATTTGGTTAACTCCTTTCTAAAAGCTGTCAGCTCTCAGTCGTCAGTCCTCAGCTGAAAGCTGATGGCTGAAAGCTTTATTTATATAATTTATGCTTTTCTATGTACCCCGCCACGCTATCAGTAACAAGGTATTTTACAGAAAATCCTTTTTTTATCAACCCTCTTATGTAAGAAGAAGAAATTCCCATCTGCACAATCTGCGCGATTATGAATCTGTTTTTTGTTTCCAAGGGATATGCCCGGCGCTTGGCAACGACAATTTTTACTGCTTTTTTTAAGCTTTCAAAATATTTCCAGGTAGGAAAATCATTAGCCAGGTCGGAACCAACTATAAGGATAAATTGCGCGCGTTTAAATTTATTTTTAAGCTCGCGTACAGTATCTATCGTGTAAGAAACGCCGCCGCGTTTTATTTCTAAATCAAGCGCCTCAAAACGGCTGTCTCCTTTTACCGCAAGCTTAACCATATTAAGCCTGTCGCGGCCTTTTACATTGTGGCTTTCTTTGTGCGGCGGGATATTGGTAGGAATAAAAAAAATCTTATCCAGAGAAAGCTTTTGCGCTACTTCCTGAGCAAGTATTAAATGTCCGACGTGCGGCGGGTTAAACGTTCCGCCTAAAATTCCTATTTTCATATTTTCATTTCGCGTTCGACAAACTGCCGGTGAATCTTTTTTTTATGATTGATAAATTTATTAAAAAATATAACAAAACGTAAATATGTTTCTATGCGTTTTTTTTCGCTAACAGTATTCGGTATAATTTTATGTTTATTTACCATAATTATTTTTCAATTCTTCATATAATGTAGCTAAATTAAATAAAGCAAAATGTTTTTTTATGATTTCCCAATCCAACTCACTTAAGTTTGCCGTTATCAAACTTTTAATGTCCTCTAATTCGAAAACTTTGCGTTCCGGGCGATTTACAAATGCCTGTACTTTTAAACCAATTATGTCCTCCGGCAAAAGCACTTTTATGGCTATGGTTTTTTCGAATAAATTTTTCTCAACTGCTCTTTTTAGCATTTCTAAAGAAGGTTTCCTAAACGCATACAAAAAATCAATACTGCCGAATATCGCAGCAGGGTGCTCAAATTGTATAACATTTTCTGATTCATAAATAATATCATACATATTCTGTTTCATCATTTTCTTAAGAAATGTATTGTATTTCTTGTCGATAAGAAAGTCTAAATCATTAGTAGCCCTGACTACTCCATACACACCCAGGGCGAACCCGCCAATAAGTGCATAATCTATCTTGTTTTTTTCAAATATATCTATCAATTTTTTTAATACTGTTTTAAAATCCATCTTTCTTCCACTCTCTAAGCGGCGGGTTAAACGTTCCGCCTAAAATTCCTATTTTCATAATAATTTAGTCCACAGTCCATAGAGAGCGAAGCCTCCCCACAGGGGACCATAATCCATAGTTTTAAATCTGTGAACTATCGACTGTCGACTATGGACTATTCCCTTACCTGCCCGTCCCCTTCAACCACCCATTTGTAAGTAGTAAGCTCCGTAAGCCCCATTGGGCCGCGGGCGTGGATTTTATCGGTAGATATGCCTATCTCAGCGCCTAGGCCAAACTGAAAGCCGTCGCTAAAACGGGTTGAAATATTTACGAAACAGCAGGCAGAATCAACTTCTTTTGTAAATTTTGCCGCTTTGCTTAAATCTTTCGTGACAATTGCGTCTGTGTGGTGAGAGCCGTAAAAATTTATATGAGAAATTGCACTATCGATATTTGCCACAACTTTTATCGTAACTATCAAATCGAGGTATTCAGCAAACCAATCCGCATCTTTGGCTTTTTTTATGCCTTTTAATATCCGGCAGGTTTTGCTATCCCCTCTTATTTCCACTTTATATTTATCAAGTTCTTTTTTTAACAAAGGAAGGAAATTATTTGCCACATCTTGATGCACAAGAATTTTTTCAACGGCATTGCACACTGAAGGCCTTTGCACTTTGGCATTTACACAAATGCGTAAGGCTTTGCCTATGTCTAATGCCTTATCTACGAATATATGGCATACTCCTTTATAATGTTTTATTACTGGAATTTTGGAACTTTCTACGACTTTACGTATGAGAGCTTCTCCGCCTCTTGGAATAACCAGGTCTATGTATTCATTTTCGGAAAGTAACAAATCAACTATTTTATGTTCTGTTTTCTCGATGATAAAAAAAGGCTCGAAGTTTATGCCGCTGGATTGTATTGCTTTTTTAAGAATTTTTCCTATGGCTCTATTTGAATTTATAGAATCTCCTCCGCCGCGAAGTATCGCAACGTTAGAAGATTTAAAAAGAAGCCCCACGCAGTCGCTCGTTACATTGGGCCGCGCTTCGAAAATTACGAGGATAACTCCGATAGGAATTCTTACTTTTTTAAGCTTAAGGCCGTTTGGCCGTTGCCACTCGCCGATAACTTTTCCAACGGGGTCGGGCAGCTTTGCAATTTCTTTTAGAGAGTTGCTCATTTCATTTAAACGTTTATCGGAAAGCGTAAGGCGGTCGATGAAACTTTGCTGTAATTTATTTTTTATGGCGGTTTTAACATCTTTCGCGTTTTCTTTAAGAATAAAATCCTTATTCGCGATGAGATAATCAGCCATTTGAAATAGTATGGCGTTCTTTTTTTCGCTATCGAGCTGCGATAGCTTATAGCTGGCCTCTTTCGCTTTTTTGACTAGATTTTTTACGTATTTTTGCATAGATAAAGCTTTCAGCCTTCAGTCGTCAGTCTTCAGCCGAAAGCTGATAGCTGATGACTGATAGCTGGTTATTGTTTTTTTACAAAGTTATTCCTGTGTATAACTTCTTTTTCGAATTTCTTGCTGCGGCAGTTAGCTAATTCATCCGAAGAATAATTAACAATACCACAACCCAGGATATTTTCGTTTTCGTCTAAAACCTCGACAGAATCCCCTCTTTTAAAATCCTGCTCTGTCCTGATGATGCCTACGCAAAGAAGGCTTTTGCCGTGGTTCAATACTGCTTCTTTCGCGCCAGTATCTACATAAATTTTACCTTTTATTTTTTTACTAAAAGCAATCCATCTCTTGCGGGCCTTGCACACGGCGTCTTGCGCCAAAAATGTTGTGCCTAAATTTTCTCCGCCTACAATGCGCGAGATAACTCTTTCAGTGTGGCCGGAAGCAATAATCATCTTTATGCCTGAGCAAGTGGCAATTTTTCCTGCCTCGAGTTTCGTAGACATACCACCGCTCGTAAAGGCTTTACCTTTGGTTTTCACTAATGCGGAAATTTTTTCATCAATTTTGGTAACTGTATCTATTATTTTATCTTTATCCATAAGCCCGGGAACGTCTGATAATATAATTAAAGTCTGCGCACGAACCAAATCCCCTACCAGAGCCGAAAGCCTGTCGTTATCGCCGAATTTTATCTCATCGAAAGATATGGCATCATTTTCATTTATTATCGGAATAATATCCAGCGAAAGGAGCTTGTTTATCGTGTTTCGTGCGTTTAAAAAGCGCTTACGGTTATCAAAGTCATCCCAGGTAAGAAGAATCTGCGCGCAGGCCCTGGTATGCTTTTTAAATTGAGCGGTATATGCATCCATAAGTATAATTTGGCCAAGGGATGCAAGCGCCATAAGATGAGCTGTATCGTTTGGCTTTTTGCGAAGCTCCAGCTTATCTGCGCCGCAAGCAATTGCGCCGCTACTTACGAGAATAACCTTAAACCCAAGTTTTTGCGCTTCTAAAACATCTTTTACAAGCGCCTCAACCAAAGAATTATTCAGCTTTCCAGATGGGGCAATTATGCTGCTACCGACTTTTACGACGATTTTTTTCATTTTTCAGTTATTTTACAAAATGTTTTATTAGCTTTTTCTTCAATTCCTCAATACCTGTATCGTCAATTGTTGAAACAGGTATAACTCCTTTTAAATTAATGGTATTTCTATCTATTTTATCAACTTTATTCAATAAGTAAAAAATTTTTTTACCGCTGGTTAGAAGTTTATCGAATGAGGAAATTTCCTTCTTGAGAGCGGAAAATTCGCTTTTAAACTCACAGTGATTATCGCTGACAAGTAAGATTATTTTACTACGGAATAGGTGTTTAAGAAAACTATTTTCTAGGTAAATATTTTTTGAATTTTTCTTGATAGGAGGGGTATCCATTATTGTGAATTTCCTGGATTCAAACTCTACGGGTGCCCAGATGCAGGCCCTGGTGGTAAAAGGATAATCTGCTACTGCGTAAGATTTTCCGGTAAGCTTATTAAAGAGAGAAGTTTTGCCGCTATTTGCAAATCCGGCTATGGCGACATCGTTGGGAATACAGTAATAAAGAATTGCTTCTTTTTCCTCTCCGCTTTGGGCTGGCAGGCTGTATAGTTTTTTGAAGTTTCCTTTTCCGCCGGCACCACCCTTGCAAATTAAATATTCCTGACTATCTTCGTTTAAATCAATAATGAGATTTCCATCTAAATCAACGATTTGCGTGCCTTTAGGGACATAAACAAAAAGGCTTTCCCCGTGTTTTCCTTTCTTGTTATACTCTTTGCCTTTTTCTCCGTCTTCGGCAACAAATTTTCTTCTTTCGTTGAATTTAATCAGATCTGAAAGATGAGGGCTTACTTTTAAAATAACGTCACCGCCGCGGCCGCCGTCGCCGCCGCCGCCGATTACGCGGCGGGCAGAATACTTCATAGAAGAAAACGAGCCTTCTCCGCCACAACCTGCTTTGAAATAGACTTTTACTTCGTCGATAATCATATGTTATTTCTATTATAAATAACCAAGCTCCAAGATACAATAACCAAACAATGGCCAATAATCAATATTCAATAACCAAACAAAAAATAATAAACCGTTTGATCATTGGTCATTGAATATTGGAATTTGTTTGGAATTTGTATCTTGGTTATTGGTTATTTATACTATGATATCAGAAATTTTAAGGAGGGTATGAATTTGCCTGTGGCCGCGTATCCGGCGTGATTTCTTGCGCCTGCGGTATTTATAGCTTAAAACTTTACTTGCCTTTTCTTCGCCGTTTATCTGCGCTGTTATCTTTGCACCCTTAACATAAGGAATACCAAGGCTAACCTTGTCATCGCCGGCTACAAGAAGAACCTTATCAAAGGTAATTTCGCCGGTCTTTTGAGAAAGCCTCTCTACCTTGTAAGAGTGCCCTTTTTCTACGAAATACTGTTTTTTTCCTATTTCAACTATGGCAAACATAGGCAAAATATTAACATATTGATTATGCTACGTCAAGCATTTATTTTACCGGCTTCTGAAAACTATTATTTACCCCGCAAAGCCGCAAAAATGCCACAAAATCGCAAAAGGAGAAATACAAAGATTTTACCGAAAACCAGAGGGTTTCTTTTCGTGTTTCTTTTTGCGTCTTTGCGGGGTTTTAGCGTTTTTGCGGTGTCAATGCAGTTTTTCAAAGCTCTTTCTTAAACTTCAACACCAAACACTTTTCTTATTGCAAAGCCTATAAAAAAGTTGATTACTGCTATGCCTAAACTGATACTAGCCATCTCGAAAAATCTTTTCTTAAAGCTAAGCCCTTTGGCAACTGATGTATAGAAAGTAAAAATAAGAATCAATAAAAGGGCGTTCGTAACTGTGATACCGAGGCAAACGAATATATTTTTGAACAAAAGATAAGGAAAAATCAGAAACATTACTGTGCCTACATAGGTAATGCCGGTATAAATACATGCTTTAAGGGGCGTTTTATCGGTTTCTTCGTGTTTGGTAGATAAATATTCAGAAGCGGCCATAGACATAGAAGCGGCAATTCCTGTAATTAAACCGATAATTGCAATAAGCTTTGTATTTTGCAGGGCAAGAGTAAAGCCAGCTAAAGCACCGGTTAATTCTACCAAAGCGTCATTTAAGCCTAAAACTATTGAGCTTACATATTTCAGGCGTTCTTCGTTGATTAAATCAATTAATTCTGTTTCGTGTTTTTCTTCATCCTTGATGATATCATCTATCTGCGGTGAAATTTCTTTTAATCTATCATAGGCATCTTGCGCCAGGTCTTCTCCATTTTCCATAAGTTTTAAGCCAAAATTTAAGCCAAAGATGCGGGAAATAAAAACATAAAGAAAAATCTTAAAACTATCCGGTGCAACTTCTTCTTGTGTTATGCTTTTAAAAAACTCATAATGCGTCAACTCTTCGTTTGATATTCTGATTAAAATTTCGCTCTGTTGTTTATCTTTTATAACCGAAGCGAGATTTTTATAAATTATATGTTCGGTAAGCTCATTTTTCTGGGCTTTTAAAACTTTTGTTTTTAATTCTTGGGTTAGCATGTTTTCCTCGCTTCGCTCGGAAAGAGTACAGAGTACAGTTTACAGATAACAGAAAATATTTTACTTCTTCTCTGTTCTCTTATTTAATCAATAAAGCTTGATATGATCTTTGGGTGAAAAATTAGTTTCTATTATTCAACAGGTTGCTAAATACATTACGGGATTTTTATTCAAAAATTCGAATACTTCGGTTTGGGTCATATTTACTTCCATAAAAATCAGCACTAAAAGTACGAAAATTTTGATTTGAAATTAAGAACGGCTGTCCTGCTTCGCCCTTCAGAGAATAGAACATCGGGTCAGGCTTCGCAGGGACAGTTCTGCTTCGCCTATAGAAATCTTCGTTTTAAAAATGCAAATCCAGAACCTGATTTAAGATATTTCTCAAATTCCTCTGCCTGGAGTTTATTTTTAAACGTAATATAAGTTTGTAATTCCCAAGGCATATAGCGTTTTGTGTATAGAGAATCACCGCTGTTATGATCTTTTATTCTGCGTTCTAAATCTTGAGTAAAACCTATATAATATCGCTCCGGATAATTTTTACTTGTTAGGATATATACTATATTCATTTCTTCTTCGCTCCTTAAGATATTAAACTCTAGTAGAGCTTCTAAGGAATAGTTTCTGCGAAGCCCTACCAGCGTTTCACTTAGTGAGGGGCGAAGCAGAACTGCCCGGTCTGGACTCGAACCAGAAACAACAGATCCAGAGTCTGTCATGTTGCCAATTACACTACCGGGCAAGTTGGAAATTATTGTAATATTTATAAAAGGTTATGGCAAGGAGAATTTGTGTTTGATTTAACCAACAAAATGCGGATTTTTAGGCTTTTTTTACCTTTTGCCCGCAGCTGCCGCAGTCTTCTTTAGCTTCGAGGTTACTATCTCCGCAGGAAGGGCACCACCATCTTCCGTTTTTTACATTTACCGGCAAGGTTTCGTTTTTCTTTAGATGGCTTTTTGAGGTATTTTTTTCCGCCCGGAAAGGATTGCCCGATTGCAATATAAGAATTATGACTATTGGGGCAACTAAAAGTACAAACAATATGATGGTAATTAAAGAAATTGGCATTATAGTTTTATTTTACCATAAATAATTCCCAATTCTAATGTTTTTATTATCAAAAGCTTTTTTGTTTTCAATGTAAAACAGCTATACTGGAGCCCCACGGGTACGCCGAAGGCTTCCCGTGGTACCTTGCAATACGCCCCGTGGGGCGACATCCCACTCCACATTCATCCACGGGCGCAGCCTCGCCCGCCCTGCCCGCCTTACGGCGGGCGAGCAGGCAGGGTATTATGGTAAAGGGAATAAACTTGCCCTTTCACCTTGAAAAATATTTTCTGATGTGCTATATCTTAATTGCCCTAAGGCTAAACTTTCTCAATGCGGCATCCAGGCCAACATTTGGGGTTTTGTTTTAAACTAACCCCAGGGGGCGATCAAGTCCTGAATGCCTGAGTTAAGTGCTTAGGGTAAAATATCGCCCCCTCTTCTTCTTAAGATTCCACGGTAAAACGCCGTGGAATCTTTATTTTTAACCCCTTTTACCTGCTTGAACCAATCAAGATTGTAGACTTTTTAAAGGCATGCCACGTCTAATTAAATGAGGCCAACATTTTTCCTGTATCTTCAGCTTGGAAAAATAATGTGCTTTATTCCAAAAAATTTATAGTAATTTACCCCTTGCGCCTGTATATCGGTTAAATTTCCTGGTAAGAGACTGTGCCTGCAACCAGGAAATTTAACCGAAGCGCTGCGGGGTTAATTCGCCCCGACGTAAGTCGGGGCTCATTAAGGAGGGTTTATGAAAAAAGTATTTGTAGCTTTAATTGCAGGGCTTATTATTATTATGTGCGCTAGTCCAGCTTACAGCCGCGATAGAAACCGGTATGACAAAAAAGTAACAATAAAAACCACGCCTAAAATAAGCGTGGGGTTATCGGCTTTAAATATTAAGGTGGATTTTTCGAGAGACAGGCGTTTGATCTGGATACCAGGCTATTGGCAGCATGTAAACCATCGCAGGGGTTACGTTTGGGTGCCTGGGCACTTCGAAAAAAGAGCAAAATATTACCCGGAAGGCAAGCATCTCAAGTATTGTGAAAGATAAATCCCGTTAGAAAATTCACTCCGTTAGATATTTTTTTTCTAACGTGATAAGCGATTATCTTATTCGGGCTTTAGGCTGTAAATTTAAAAAATTTGGAGCTTGAGGCCTGAAAAATTTACCAGGTATTCTCTTCCATCCAGTTGTCTGCTCTTTTCAAATTCCTACCGGTATTATAAACATCATCGGCTACGCCCGCCGCAATACGATGCACACCGTATGCAGTATTCTTTGCCGTTTCGCAGCCATTAAGAAGTGAAACAAACACCAGAATTAACACCAGCAAAAATACCTTACGCATTTATACCTCCTTAATTTTCCGCCTTGGGCGGAAAATTAACCCCGAAGCACTTCGGGTAAATTTCCTGGCCGCAGGCCGAGAAATTTACCCGATATACAGGCGCGAGGGGTAAACATAAAACCCTAAACACATAAACCAGTTGTTAGCCGATAGTCGATAGTTTCATAGAAAAGGTTATTTTTATTTATACTAACGACTATCGACTGTCGAGAGCGAAGCCTCCCCGCAGGGGGGGCATAGTCCACAGTTTTTACTATGGGCTATCGACTATGGACTATTGACTAATCTGCTGTTTCCCAAGCTTCTGCTTTATTTTCGCCCAAGTGTCCCGTAAGGTAGAGATACGGTTAAAAACCAAATTTTGCCCGCAGCTTCGTGTATCAAGGCAAAAATAGCCAAGGCGTTCAAATTGATAACGTTGGTTAGGTTGCGCTTTTTTAAGCGATGGTTCAAGCTTTGCATCATTAATAGTTTCCAACGAACGCTGGTTTATGTTGGATTTAAAATCACCTCCGGTAGCGACATTTTCCGGGTCTGGACTACTAAAAAGCCTGTCGTAAAGGTTAACCTGCGCATTGAAACTATCGTGGCAAGACACCCAATGAATTGTTGCTTTTACCTTGCGTCCATCTGGTGCGTTTCCGCCGCGGGTTTGCGGGTCATAACTGCAAATTAATTGCGTAATATTGCCGTCTTTATCCTTAATTACTTCTTCGCATTTAAGAAAATAGGCATAACGCAGCCGCACTTCACGACCTGGGGAAAGACGGAAAAATTCCTTGGGCGGATTTTCGCGAAAATCATCCTGTTCAATGAAAATTTCGCGGGAGAAAAATATTTTCCGGCTACCCATAGAAGCATCTTCCGGATTATTTACCGCTTCAAGCTCTTCGAATTTACCTTCAGGATAATTTTTGATGATAATTTTAAGCGGCCTAAGCACTGCCATTACGCGCGCGGCGGTTTTATTTAAGATGCCGCGTACCGCTTCCTCAAGCACGCCTACATCAATTGTACTGTTAAATTTGGCGACACCTATCTCTTCGCAGAAATTATGCAGTGCTTCTTTAGGGTAACCGCGGCGCCGAAGGCCTGCGAGAGTTGGCATGCGCGGGTCATCCCAGCCGCTGACAAAATTACCTTCAACCAATTCAAGAAGCTTTCGCTTGCTTAATACCGTATAGGTAATATTTAAGCGGGCAAACTCAATCTGCTGCGGATGAAATATTTCTAATTGCTCAAGAAACCAATCGTATAAAGGCCGGTGGTTCTCAAATTCAAGCGTGCATATCGAGTGGGTAATGTTTTCTATGGAATCTTCCAAGCCATGCGCCCAGTCATACGTGGGATATATACACCAATTATCCTTGGTACGATGATGAGCGGAATGTAGGATACGGTACATTATTGGATCACGCATATTAAAATTAGGATGCGCCATATCTATTTTTGCGCGTAAAGTCCGTGAGCCATCAGGGAATTCACCTTTACGCATCCGCGTGAATAAATCCAGGTTTTCTTCTGCGCTGCGGTTTCGAAACGGGCTATCTTTTCCCGGCGCGGTTAGAGTGCCGCGCGAGGTGCGGATTTGGTCTGCATTTAAATCGCAGACATAAGCTTTGCCTTTTTTAATCAAAGCTACCGCGTATTCGTACATTTGCGCAAAATAATCCGAGGCGTAGAAAAGGCGGCCTTGGTAATCTGCGCCAAGCCATTTCACATCCTCAATGATTGAATCAACGTATTCTTGTTCTTCTTTGCAAGGGTTGGTATCGTCAAAACGCAGATTAAATTTTCCGTTGTATTGCTTGGCTATAGAATAATTTAGATAAATCGCCTTGGCGTGGCCAATATGCAAATAACCGTTTGGCTCGGGCGGAAAACGCGTATGCACCCTCGCGTTAAAACGGCCGGTTTTATTATGCTCATCAATAATTTCGGTAACAAAATTTGGTTTCATATGGAAGAATAGATGCGGATTGCCGCGGATACTTACGCGGATTTCCGCACACAAACTCGTTTGCGTTTATCCGCGTATAGATCCGCGGATATCCGCTTCTATGTTTATTGCTTTCTATGTATTAGCACCCCAATAATCAATCAGCCGTTTTAACATGGCTACAACTCTTTCTTTACCAAGGACCTCCATGGTTTCAAATAAGCTGGGGCCTACTTTTTTTCCGGAAAGCGCAACTCTCACAGGATGAACCAGCTCTTTCGTTTTAAGGCCTAAATCGGTTGCAACTTTTCGGAATTCTTGTTCTACTTCTTCGTGATTAAAATTTGTGAGGGCAGAAAATTTTTCCGCCAGTATATTTATTTCTTTGGATAAGTTCCGCGCAAGGATTTCTTTGGTATCTTCATCGTAAGTATAATCATCATAGAAACAAAATCTGGCGCGGGTAAACAAATCCGACAGCTTGGAAAGCCTGTCTTTAAAAAGCAGGAATACCTTTTTAGCATATTCTTTATCAATATTAGCCGGTAAAAAGTTTTTGCCTTTCAAATACTCTTCAACCAGCGATAAGTATTCCTCTGGGCTTTTTTTCTTTATATATTCTGAATTCATCCAGTTTAATTTATCCATAGAAAAGGCCGCGGCAGTTTTATTCACTTTTTTTATCTCAAAAATATCTTTGGCTTCGGAAAGGGTAATTATTTCACGGTTACCTCCGGGAGACCAGCTTAAAAGTAAAAGGTAGTTGGCGATTGCGCAGGATAAATAACCATCCTCTTTGTATTCGCGTATGGAAGTCGCACCATAACGTTTGGACATTCTTCCGCCTTCCTCGGATAGGATCAGGGGAACGTGCGCAAATTGCGGCACGGAAAACCCCAGGGCTTTATACATTAATATTTGTTTTGGAGTATTGGAAATATGGTCTTCTCCTCTTATGATAAGCGACATTTCCATAAGCGCGTCGTCTATACAACAGCTAAAATTATAAGTGGGGGTGCCGTCTTTTTTAATAATAACCTCTTCCTCTTTGGGCAATTCGTTAAAAACAATTTTACCGCGGATTAAATCATCAATTTCTACATTAGCATTAGCAAAATCGTATTTAAAAAATACCGCGTCGTCTTTCTTGTAAGCCCTGCCGCAATCAATAAGTTTTTGTGCATAATCACGGTAAAGGCCGAACCTTTTTGACTGATAATAAATTTCATCGAAGTCCATACCCAGCCACTTTATGCTTTCTAAAATCTCATCAAGATACTCCTGCTTTGAGCGCGCAAGGTCAGTATCTTCAATGCGCAGAATAAATTTTCCTTTTGTATGGCGCGCGTAAAGCCAGTTAAAAAGGCAGGTTCGCGCTCCGCCGATATGCAAATATCCGGTAGGCGACGGCGCAAATCGAACTATCGTCTTATCAGTACTTTTCATTTTTGGTCTCCTCTAAGAATTTGTTAAAATCTACTTTATATTTTTCTGCTTCCCTGCGTGCATCTTCTAAATTTGCGGTTTTTACATATATTTTTGCTAAAAGAGTATGTGCGCTTTCCAAAGAGGGATTAAAAAATAAACTGTTGCGGCAATACATAAAAGCCTTGTCGTAACTGCCCTGTCTGTAATAAATTTTCGCAAGAAGCAGATATGCTTCGTCATTGTTTGGATAAATCTTTATTATTTCATTTAAATATTCTTTACTTTTTTCGTAATAACCCAAAAAGTATAAAACTTTTGCTTTATCGAGATAACTTTTCACATAAGGCATTTTGAGCTTGATATTTTTAATCAAATCAAGCTTCTCGACATTCAAAGAACCAAAGTCAACTATAAGAGCCTTTAACGAAGGGTCTTTCTCGATAAGATCATCTTTGACAAAAATTATTCCATCCCAGCCAAAATATACGCATTTAAAGCCTTTTTCGTTGATATACTTTATGCTCGATGAAGGGGTATCTGCAAAATAACACATGATAAACCCGTCCAAATCATATTTTTTTATTGCATATTTTAACGCAGCTTCATTGCCTCTAATGATTTGTGTATACATATCAAAAAATTCTGGCCCGTAGAAATCCGCCCGTCCGTCGATAAAAACCTTTCTTTGCGGGAAAAAATTAAATATTAAATGGGCGCCAATGTTAAATGTGTTAAACATTCGCTCGGGGAGCTTATGTTTTTCTATAAAATCAAGCATATCTTTGGGATTTTCATAAGGGTCTATATTTAAAAAAGCGGATTTTACGTTGATTTCCTGATTTTGGGTAATTAATGCCCGTCCGCGGCCGGGGAAACTTTTAAGTTGCTGGAACATGCTTATAGAGAAAACGATAGCCAGTACAATAAAGAATAATTTCAGCAATTTAAAGCCTTTTTCTTTCAAAATATTTTTCAACAAAAAATCTTTTATCTGCGAATACCTGTCAACGAATACAGCTATTGCAACTGGAACGAAAAAATACATATTACGCAGAGAGTTTGAAGAAAATATAGCCAAGGCTATTATCAGGCCTACATAGAAAAAATTTAGTTTATGCAAGAAAACAAGGCACACTAAAGAAAATAGTATGAAATTAAAGAAAATCCGGTTATGCGAAAAATCCGAAAAGGGGCTTTGGAGCTCTTGAATGTATTTATAAAATATTTTTTGGTTGCCGGATGCGATATCTTTTAAAATTGTTAAAGGGTACTTAATTGTTTGAATGGGTTGGGGAGTTAAAAAACAGGCGAGAAAAGTTAATACAAAAATTATTTTAACTGTGTTATAAAAAGCTATATCAGTTTCTTTATTTTTTATCTTGCCCAGTAAAAGATAGATAAGTAAAACAGCCGGCCCTAAAAAGAAAAATCCGTGGATATTGACCCAAAAAACCTGAATTAATGGAAGAAAGAAAAGCAGCCATTTTTTCTTAAAAACAAAGGGCGTCAAGAATAAAATAAAAAAGAGAAAACTGAAATTATCCGGCCGCAAAGTAAATCGCCCGAAAGATACCTGAAGCCCATAAAAAATAAGCGGGAAACTAAACATCCACTCAGTTTTTAGCGAAAAAATCGCAAGCATCAGGAAGGCTAGGCAAAAAACCGCGGTTCGTAAAAAGAAAAACCCATCAATTCCCCAATTTTTGTAGAGCGAGTAAATTAAAACCTGATAAAACCATTCATGGTTAGTCCAGGGGCTGCCTGCCTTGGAAAAAGAAAATATGTCCTCCTTGGGAATACTTTTGTGCGTGACGATATATTCTCCGCACTTGGTATGAAAAAAATAATCCGCATCATTTAAGTTGTAGGAAACACATAAAACTAAAAATGCGAAAAAGATGAAAAAAACCGGAAATTTTAAAAATTCAACCGCTTTATTGCCCATTTGCATTTTTGGATAATTTTGAAGCTTGTATAAGTTTAATGATTCTTGGCTGCTTCGTGGCCCCTAGACAATGCTTTGATGTTAATATTTAGCATAGAACTATTGGCGCTAAAGATTTTTTTTAAAATCCCGGTAATTGTTTCCTGCTTAAGAATATCCGGATTTAGTTGGATAAGCGCGCCTAAAGCAACTACATTTGCACATCTTATATCTCCGCATTTAAGGGCAACCTTGCTTAACGGAAGATAAATTATCTTTTTAGCTGATAAATTTGGTTTGTCTTGTATGAGGTCTGAATTCAATATTAAGGTACAATTTTTGTCCAATCGATTTTTGAATTTCTCCAGAGATTGCTGGTTTAATATTATTGCCGCGTCAGGCGTTTCAACGAGTGGGGATGCAATAGGCTTATCTGAAATCTTTACATAGCAATACGCAGTCCCCCCTCTTACTTCTGGCCCATAAGAAGGGAAATACGTTGTGAATTTATTTTCTAAAATTGCTGCGGCGGCAATTACTTTGCCAAGGCTCATTAAACCTTGCCCGCCTGCACCGGATAGTAGTATATCTACTTTCATAATTTAAATTTGCATCGATTCTCGATGCTAGATCCTAGATACTTGTTGTCTTTATTTTTTACGAGCATCTAGTATCAAGCATCTAGCATCTAAATCGTTATTCATGTTGATTTAATAACTCCCAAAGGAAACGTTTTTACCATTTCTTCATCTATCCACTTCATTGCATCATGTGGCTTTTTCTGCCAAACCGTAGGACAGGGGCTTAAAACTTCAACTATCGAAAAACCTTTATTTTCTAATTGATTTGTAAAAGCTTTTTTGATGTATGAGCGCGCTTTTATTATTTCTTTTGGGCTGGAAACCGCGGCGCGCGCTGCAAAATTAACCCCTTCGAGGCTGGCTAAAATTTCACTAAATTTTATAGGCCAACCTTCTTTAGCTTTGGGGCTTCGCCCCCAAGGTGTAGTTATTGTTATTTGGCCGGTAAGCGTTGTTGGCGCCATTTGCCCTCCAGTCATACCATAGCAGGCATTATTTACAAAAATACAGCTAACGTTCTCGCCTCTATTTGCCGTATGAAAAGTTTCTGCCATTCCTATGGAAACCAGGTCTCCATCGCCCTGATACGTAAAAACAACGTTCTCTGGCCGGCATCTTTTTATTCCGGTTGCAACCGCAAGCGCCCTTCCATGCGCGGCCTCGCAAACATCAAAATCCCAATAATCGTATGCAACAACCGCGCAGCCAACCGGAGCGACTCCTATTGTCTTTTCGCGAAGCCCAAGCTCATCGATTACTTCGGCAACTAATCGATGCAAAATTCCGTGGCCGCAACCGGAGCAATAATGGGTTGCAGCATCCCTCAACGAAACTGGCCTTGTAAATTTTGACTTCATGTTATGCAACAATTATACGTAGCACGTCACACGTATCCTCGCCACCATATAAAAACATTTAGGCGAGTCCACTTGGAGTGGAGGTAACACGTCTTTTAAAACGTGCTACTTGTTACGTGGTACTTTTAACAAATTTCATAATCTCCGTAACCGATGGAATTCCACCGCCGGTTTTGCCAAGAAATTTGACCTCTTTGCCGGGCAATGCAAGTTTTACGTCATCAAGCATTTGGCCGAGAGATTGTTCAATTACAAATATTTTTTTTATATTTTTGGCGCACTTTTGTAAGCCCGCATCTGGATACGGCCAAAGGCTTATTGGCCTAAATAACCCCGCTTTTATTTTCTGTTCTCGAAGCATATCAACTGTTTCCCAGGCAATACGTGCCTGCGAGCCATAAGCTATAATAAGATATTTTGCATCTTCTGTTTTATATGTGGAACTTCTTTGCTCATTCTGTTTTATTTTTTCCCATTTTTCTCTAAGCTTTTCATTGTGAATCTCGAGCGCTCCTTCCTTAAGAAAAAAAGATTTTGCTATATTCGCCGGCCGGCCCTTTGCCCCTGTAAGCGCCCACTTTTTGGGAGGAAGTTTTTTCTTAAATTCGCTTTTTGAAGGAAAATCTACCCCCTCCATCGCCTGGCCGACGATTGCATCCGCTAAAATTAAAACCGGTGTCCGGTAATAATCCGCCAGATCAAAACCAAGTAAAACTAATTTGGCTGCCTCTTCGGCGGAAAAAGGGGCGAGTACCGGCGTAAAATAATCGCCGTGGCCGCCGCCGCGGGTTGACTGAAAATAATCACTTTGGCTGGATGTGATATTTCCCAGACCAGGCCCGCCACGCATAACATTTATTATAACCGCCGGCAAGCCGGCGCCTGCAATATAGGAGATACCTTCCTGTTTAAGCGATATGCCGGGGCTGGAAGAACTAGTAAGCGCGCGCGCCCCTGTTGCGGCTGCGCCAAAAACCATATTTATAGCGGCCAACTCGCTTTCTGCCTGGATAAAAACTCTCTTTTCTTCCTTCATTCTCCTTGCCATATAGGTGGGGATTTCATTTTGCGGAGTGATAGGATATCCTGCATAAAAATAGCAGCCTGCTTTGATTGCAGCCTCTGCCATGGCTTCATTACCGCTCATTAATATTTTTTTTGTTTTCATATATTATAAAGCTATCAGCCTTCAGGCGTCAGTTGTCAGCTGCCCTTCAAGGGCGCCCCTTGGGGGGGCTGAAAGCTGCCTGCCGGCAGGCAGGGCTGATAGCTATTTTTCGCATATTTCTATACAACAATCCGGGCAAACCAGGAAACAGAAACCGCATCCGCTGCAAGAGGATGTATTTTTGACTTTAGCGTATTTTATTCCTTTTTTATTCAGATCTTGCGACAAAACAAGATTTTTTGAAGGACAAAAGAAAATACAAAGCTGACAACCTTTGCATTTTTCTTTGTCTATTGAGATAATGATTGGAGCATTCATTTTTGAAGAAGAATTTCATTTACCAAAACGTGTTTGATGCGGCTTGCTAAAGAGGCGCCGTCTAAGCCATATATTTCAAAAAGTTTCTCTCTTTTTGCGAAAGTAATGAATTCATCAGGAAAGCCCGCGCGGATTAATTTAACTTTTTCAGAAATACCAACATTACCGAAAAATTCTGCGATAGCGCTGCCGAAACCGCAAGCCAAATTGCCTTCCTCAAGCGTAACTATCACTTTAAAATTGTTTCCTATATAATTAAGCAGGTTTTCATCGAGAGGTTTTATAAACCTGGCATTTACTAATAAAGCGCTGATTCCCTCGCCTTTAAGCAACGCTACACAATTAAGAGCATTTTTAACCATGGCACCGAGCGCAATTATGCACACATCTTTTCCTTCGCAGATAATTTGTGATTTTCCTAATGAAATTTTTTCATCGAACCCTAACGAATAAGCTTCACCTTTTGGATAACGGATACTGCAAGGCGAATTCAGGCTAAGTGCAAATTCCAAACTATCCTCAAGCTCGCGGCTGTCTTTAGGCGCCACACAAACCATGTTAGGAATCATTCTTAAATAACCTATATCAAAAACACCATGATGCGTTGGTCCATCTTCGCCTACGGCGCCTGCGCGGTCTATCGCAAAAACTACGTTTAAATTCTGCAATGCCACGTCGTGAATTATCTGGTCAAATGACCTTTGGAGGAATGTAGAATACAGTGCAACTACCGGCTTAATCCCTCCCTTAGCGAGGCCGCTGGCAAAGCCCACTGCGTGAGGCTCGGCAATACCCACATCATAAAGCCTGTCCGGGAATTGCTCTTTAAATAAATGCAGTCCGGTTCCCTTAGGCATAGCCGCGGTTATAGCAACAATTCTTTTATCTTTCTTGGCAAGCTCAATCAGTTTCTTTGAAAAAACTTCGCCAAAACCGTCTTTAGTTTCGCTTACGGCCAATCCGGTAGCTACATCGAATTTCGATGCGCTATGAAAATCTTCCGGATTGTCTTCTGAGGGTTTATAGCCTTTTCCTTTCTTGGTAATAATATGAAGTATTTTTGGCCCTTTTAAGGGAATAATGTTTTTAAGCGTTGGGAGGAGTTTATTAAAATCGTGCCCGTCAATAGGCCCGAAATACCTAAACCCGAGTTCTTCGAAAAATATACCAGGAACAATCAGGCCCTTGAGGGCTTCTTCAAATCTCTTTGCTTTAATGGTTAATTTTTTTGTAATCGCAAAGTGGTCGAGAAAAGATTCCAATTCATTTTTTATGCGGTTATAAACCGGCATTGAAGTAATCTTAACAAGATAGTTGCTAAGTGCGCCTACTGATGGAGAGATACTCATTTCGTTATGATTTAAAATAACCAAACAATCGCTTTGAGCGTGCCCGCAGGCGTTAAGTGCCTCAAAACACATACCACCGGTTAGAGAGCCATCACCGACTATCGCAACAGTCTTTGAATTGTTTTTCTTTATTTTCTTTGCCTCAGATATGCCTTGCACCCAGGAAACAGCTGTTGAAGCATGCCCTGATATATAAGTATCGTATGCGGATTCCGCTGAGTTCGGAAATCCGCTTATACCCTTATGTTCTCGCAAATTAACAAAAGATTGCCGCCTGCCGGTTAATATCTTGTGCGCATAGATTTGATGCCCGACGTCAAAAATAATTGTATCTTGCGGAGTATCGAGAAGATAGTGTAGCGCAATAGTTAATTCAACCGCGCCTAAAGATGAGGCAAGATGGCCGCCTTTTTTGGAAACTACCGTAACGATTAAGTCTCTTATTTCCTGGCTTAGAATATTTAGCTTATCGATATCAAGAGCCTTAAGGTCTTTTGGGGAATTTATATTCTCTAGAATCATTTTTCGCCTTTAAGAATTTCGTCTATGGCATCGTGTATGATGCACCTGTCACTTTCCTTTATTTCATAGAATTCTATACCGGTATCATGATAAAGCACGCCTTTTTTATAAGGGCTTTCACGGTCGACAACCCAGACTATCCTTCCCTTGCATACGATAATGTTTTTATTAATCTGTATTTCCAAACCAACCGTAGAAGCCATCTCGAGTTTTTCTTCAATTATCACACGCACTCCCCCGGCGGAAATATTTTCGGTATACGTAGTTATTATGTGGTCGTGTAAAGTATGAATGGTAATACAGCAAGGGAATTTTGCTCTTACGAATCTACGTTTTTCTATACCTTGATAATCCATTTTAACCTCACTTCGTTCGGTTACACAGATTAGCACAGATGCAAAACAGATGATCGCAGATAAAATCTTCTGTGATCATCTGTGTTTTTTCTTCTCATCTGTGATCATCTGTGTCTTGTTTATATTCCACCCTTTTTATAGAAAGCGCCTTGCCGGTTGTATCATCTGTTTCAATTATTACGCCCTGCATACGCACATCGCCTTGTGCTAAATTAAAACGAACCGGCATATTTGTAACAAAACGCTCAATTATCTGATGTTTTTCCCTGCCTAAAACCGAATCAAAGCTTCCTGTCATTCCAACGTCGGTAATGTAGGCAGTAAAATCGTCGATTATTCTTTCATCCGCTGTTGGTATGTGCGTGTGCGTGCCAACTACAGCTGTCACTTTGCCTGAAAGAAAATACCCCATTGCAAGCTTTTCGCTCGTTGCCTCAGCATGCATATCAACAATAATTACCTTAACTTTACTTCTTAAGTCTTCGATTATATTTCTGACTGCTCTAAAAGGACAGTCCATCGGCGGCATAAATACCCTTCCCAGGAGATTAACGACGCCTATTTTTTTATTGCTTACTTCTTTTATGAGATAGCCCCTGCCTGCTGCGAGTTCGCCATAATTAAGCGGACGCACAACATCCATTGTCTCAAGCACCTGCTTTGATTCCTGCTTTTTGAATATGTGGTCGCCTGTGGTAATTACATCAATTGAGCTGTTAAAAAGATCCGATGCTGTATCCGGAGTAATACTTGAACCGCCGGCAGCGTTTTCTCCGTTTGCAACTATAAAATCAAGGCTTAAGCTTTTTCTTAAAGACGGGAGAAGCTCTTTCAGATAGATTCTGGCCGGCTTTCCCACTATATCGCCAAGGAATAAAATCTTCATAATTATTATATTTTAATACTTTTTGTTGAATCAACAATCTTAATTTTAGTCCATAGTCCATAGATTGGAACTGTGGACTATGGTCCCCTGCGGGGAGGCTTCGCTCTCTATGGACTGTAGACTATTTAGCGTAATCGATTGCCCTGGTTTCCCGTATCGCTGTTATCTTTATGTTACCGGGGTAATCCATTTCAGCCTCTATCTTCTTTTTTACTTCATGAGCGAGAAGGGCAACCTCTTCATCTTTTACCTTGCTTGGCTGAATTATCACTCTTATTTCGCGTCCGGCAGAAATAGCATAACTTTTATCAACGCCCGGGAAAGAATTGGCTATAGTCTCAAGCTGTCTTAATCTTTTAATATAACTCTCGAGCGTTTCCCTTCTTGCTCCGGGACGGGACGCGGAAATAGCATCGGATATAAGAGCGAGAAGCGAATATATGGAACTAAATTCTTTTTCTTCGTGATGAGCTTCTGCGGCGTTTACAACTGTTTCGTTTTCACCGTACTTTTTTAAAAGTTCCGCGCCTATTTGAGCATGCGTTCCTTCAACCTGATGGTCTACTGCTTTGCCGATATCATGCAAGAGGCCTGCTCTTTTTGCAAGCCGGGGGTCAAGTTCAAGCTCTGAAGCAAGAACTCCCATGATAAAAGCCACTTCTTTCGAGTGCTGAAGCGCATTCTGGCCAAAACTGGTACGGTATTTTAATTTCCCCAAAAGCTTTATCATCTCCGGATGAAGATTGTGCACGCCTATTTCAAAAGCAGCGGCCTTGCCTTCCTCCATTAATTGCTTTTCAAAATCCTGCTTGGTTTTCTCAACAATCTCTTCTATCCTTGCCGGATGGATTCTTCCGTCCTGGATAAGCCTTTCAAGCGAGATGCGCGCGACTTCTCTTCTTATTGGATCAAAGCTTGAAAGATTAACCGCCTCGGGCGTATCGTCTATAACCAAATCGACCCCGGTTGCCATTTCAAATGCCCTGATATTTCTGCCCTCGCGGCCTATAATTCTGCCTTTTATTTCATCATTAGGAAGCTGCACAACGCTTACTGTAGTTTCGGTAGTCTGCTCAACCGCACATCTTTGTATGGCAAGAGAAACTACTTCTTTAGCTTTCTTTTCAGCTTCTTCCTTAACTTCTTCTTCCATTACCCTTATCAATTTTGCTTTTTCTGACCTTAATTCTTCTTCATATCGTTTAAGCAGAAGCTCTCTTGCTTCTTCCTGGGTAAGAGAAGAAATCTTTTTTAATTTTTCTTTTTCTTCTTCAATTAACTGCCGTAAATTTTCATTCTTATTTTCAAGCTCCTGGGAAAGTTTTTTAAGGTTTGCCTCTCTTGCAGAAAGCTCCTGTTCTTTGGTCTCGATAAAATCCAGCCTTTTTTCAAGATTTTCTTCGCGCTGGATGAGCCTTTTTTCTAATTGAAACAGTTCTTCTTTTTTTCCGGCGTGCTGCTTATCGAAATCCATTCGCAGTTTATAAAGCAATTCTTTTCCGTCTAAATCGGCCTTGCGAATGGCTTCTTCGCCTTTTAACTTTGCTTCTTTTAGGATTTTGTCCGCATCATCTTTTGCTTTTTTAAGCTTATTTTTTTCGAAAATTTCGCCGAGCCACCATCCTGAAACCAGGCCGGCAACAATACCCAATAATACGTAAATAATACCCATAATTACCTCCTTCGAAGGAACTAATTTAAGCCAAGTTTTAGTTTAATTAAACACAGGAATTTTCGCTGACGATTACGTCAACTTTTTCATCCAGGGAAGGATGGATAGGAAGGTCGTCTAGGATTTGGGATTCGAAAGCGATGCCTACTTTTTTACAAGGAGGATTTATCTTTTTTAGAAAATGGTCATAAAACCCTTTGCCCCTGCCCAACCGGTTATAATTTCGGTCAAAGGCAACAGCCGGCACAATAACCATATCTATTTCTTTAATGTCCACTTTTTTTGTCTTTTTCGGGTCAGGTTGCATAATTCCATAGGGGCCGGCCGAAAAATCCTCCTCCAGATTATTTATCTCGTAAACCTCTAAATCTTTTTTTTCTAAATCCATAAATGGAAAGCAAAATCGCTTTAATCCCAAATCTCTCCTAACCATCCGCAAAATATCTACTTCATCCTTTAAAGGGTAATAAACCATGACGACTTTTGCACGTTTGTATATAGGTAAGCTTGATAAGCGTTTTTCAACATTCTGACTCCTCCTTTTTAACTCTTCTCTGGTTAAAGAAAAGAGTTTGGCTAGTAATTTCTTTCTTATTTCTTTTTTTTCTTCACTCACGGCTAACAACATTTTGGATAGTATACCATTTTTAGCTGAATAAGTAAACCCCAAGACACAGATGGTCACAGATGAGAAATCACAGATAATCGCAGATGATTTTATCTGTGATCATCCGCTTAAAAATCTGTGATAGTCTGTGCTATCAAGGATTCTGGAAAATCAACTCCAGGGCCATTTTTAAGGATTTTTCCGTATCTACCATGGAGCTTTCCTTGGGGATAAATGCAACGATATTAAGCTCTTTTGCCTCTGCCATAGCCTTCATCGTGGGCTGCGCAGTAAACATTATAACGGGTATTTTCTTGTTGGTTTTGCGGATTTTCCGCAACAACTCAATACCGTTTATATCCGGCATCATATAATCCAGTATAATCACACGCGGGGATGTAGTATCCAATGCTTCAAGGGCATCTTCCCCGCAGCGCGCCGTAATTACCCTGTAACCCCAGGACTCTACCCTTTTTTTTATCAGGGTAAGGAAATCAACTTCGTCATCTATTATCAGTACTCGTTTATTATCCATTTTATTATTTTATAAGTTTATCTATTTTTTTCAATAGCTCCTGATAATCAAAGGGCTTAAAGACATAATCATCCGCCATGCATTCTAATCTTTTTTCTTCGATATTATCTATACTTGCTGTGAGCAGAATTATTGGAATGTGCTTTAAGTGGCATTGTTGTTTTATTGCCTTACCGGCTTCCGAACCGCTTACACACGGCATAAAGATATCAAGGATAATCAAATCCGGCCTAACCTTTTCGGCAAGCTCAATTGCTTGCTTGCCGTTTATACCGGTAAAAACCGTAAAGCCTTTTTTTTGTAAAATAAAAGATATTTCTTTTAGAATATCGGATTCGTCATCCACTAAGAGAATTTTTTTACTCATTTTCCATCTCCATCGGCATTAAGAAATGAAAAATCGAGCCTTCCTCGCTCTTAGACTCTGCCCAAATTTTTCCTTTATGCTTTAAAATTATTTCCTTGCAGATTGCAAGCCCAAGGCCCGTACCCTGTCTTTTCCCGCTGTCCTGGCGCTCTGCCTGCTCAAAAGGATTAAATAGCCTAGGCAGGCTTTCCTCGCTTATGCCAACACCTGTATCCTTAATTGCCACATGCACAAATTTATCTTCCAATTTACTTGTAATAGCAATTGAACCTTTGTCGGTAAAAGCTATGGCGTTATTGACTAGATTGGTTACTACCTGTATAAATCTATCCCTGTCGAATAAAAAGTGCGGTATTTTTTTATCCAAGTTTAATACAAATTTCAAATATTTCTTCTCTACCAAATGATGCATTGCTTTATAGACCTCTTCGATTACTTCGTTTATATCATTAGGTTTAATATCAAAATGCATCTTACCTGAATCCAGCTTCTGAAAATCCAAAACATCGTTGATTAAGCGGGAAAGCCGTTCAATATTTTTTTTGACTATCTCGAGAAAATCCCTCTGCTCATAATTAATCGGCCCGGAGAGGCCGTCTAAGATTATATTTACGCCTGTACGGATTGCGGCAAGGGGGGTGCGCAGCTCATGCGAAACAACCGCAGTAAAACGCGACTGGATGTCCTTTGCTTCTTTTAGTTTTTCCTGCGTATTTTTTAAATCGGTTATATCGCGGATAACACCGACAATAAATTTATTGCCTTTATCGTCTATGTATAAATTTTTTTTAGTAACTATCGTATGTACAACCCCTTTAGAGTCGGTCCATAATTCTTCATTTACGTTCTCGGTGCCGGTTTCAAAAACAACTTCGTCTTTCGCCCAAAATATATCAGCCTCTTCTTTTGGAAAATAATCATGGTCGGTTTTACCAAGCATTTCCTCGGTAGGTATCCCAATCATCTGGGCGTGCGCTTCATTAAGCAATACCCAGCGATGAGCTCTATCTTTTACGAAAATAGGGTCAGGTATTGAGTTAATGATTTTATAAAAATAATCGCGGCTTTCGGCTTCGCGGTATTTATGCTCGCTCATATTTAAACGCTAATTTTCGCGAATCTAACGCTAATGGTCGCGAATAGTTTTATCCGCTTTTGTTTCCCATTCGCGTGGATTCGCGTTTATACCTTAAGAAACTATCAAGGTTTTGAATTCGCGAATATTCGCGTCTCAAAAGCCATACCAATAATTAACCAACGGTTTTGAATCTTGAGTTTTATCTGTAATTACATTCTTAAGCCTAGTGTATTCCAGAAACCCCTCTTTCCCAAGTTCTTTTCCAAAGCCGCTTTGCTTAAATCCGCCGTAAGGTAGCTCATTAAAAAACATTCCATAGGTATTAATCCATACGGTGCCGGCATTGATTTGTGCCGCGAGATGCTGCGCCTTTGTGCTATCTTTTGTCCATATGGATGCCGCTAAAGCAAAATCTGAAGCATTTGCAAGTTTTATAACTTCCTCTATGGCAGAAAATTTGGTGATGCAAACTACCGGCCCAAAAACTTCTTCTCTGAAAATAGCCATTGATGGCAAAACTTGCGTAAGCACTGTCGGCTCAAAGAAGAATCCCTGTTTTAGACTCGCACCATCAGGAGCTTTTCCTCCGCAGACAATTTTTGCTCCTTGGGCTTTTGCTTTTTGTACATAAGAAATTACTTTTTCCAGTTGTGGCCTGGACATTAAAGGGCCCATCTGGGTTTCGAAATCTTCCGGCTTACCCAGTTTTATGCGCGCGGCTTTTGCGGAAAAATTATTTATAAAATTATCGTAAATTTCATCTTGGACAAAAATCCGCGACATCGCCGTACACATCTGACCTTGATTTAAAAATATGGAGCAAAGGCAACCGTTTACCGCCGACTCCAAATCAGCATCTTTAAAAACTATGCCTGCTGATTTTCCTCCAAGCTCCATAATCAGTTTTTTTACGTTTGAAGATGCGTATTCCATAATTTTCTTGCCTACAGCATTTGAGCCTGTAAAAGAAACCATATCCACACGCTTATCCGAACAAAGAGTCTTGCCAACCGTATCTCCATCGGCATTTAGAATATTTACTGCACCGGCGGGTAGCCCCGCATCATTTACAATTTTTGCAAGTATTAGTGCCGTAAGCGGCGTTAAGCTTGACGGTTTTAGAATTACAGCATTTCCCGCAGCCAGCGCCTGAGCCATTTTCCAAGAAGCTATTAGAAGCGGGTAATTCCAGGGGACAATCAAAACAACCACGCCTTGGGGCTCACGTATAAGATTGCCCTGCGCCTTAGCAATAGATGAATTTATTTCAATGCTTTCTTTTACCAGATATTTCTCTAAATTATTTGCAAAATATTCAAAAGCAGCGGCGCTGGAAGGAATATCCATAAAGGTTGTTTCTTTGATAGGTTTTCCGGTATTTAAACTTTCGAGGCTGGCTAATTCAGCGGCGTGGTCAAGGATTCCCTGCGATATTTTAAGAATAAAATTTTTGCGTTCATCTAGACTAAGCTTTCCCCATAAGCCGTAATCAATTGAATTGCGTGCGGATTTTATAGCATATTCAACTTCCGCATTTTCCGCAATGCTCACCTTAGCAATAACTTCGCCGGTTGAAGGATTAATTACATCCTGCTTATTTGGAGTTTCTTTGAATTCACCGTTGATGTATAAATTCGTATTCATCTAATTTATGTGCGGCTTAAGAATAACCTTGATACATTCCTTTGCTTCAGCTACCAATTTAAAACCTAAGGCAGCATCGGCAATGGCCAGGCGATGGGTAATCAACTTGCTTACTGGAATAAGTTTAGCGCGGAGCATATCTATTGCCATAGCTAGATCTAAGGGGGCTGCTCCGTAAGAATGCATTATTTTTATACTCTGGCGCCAGAATTCATTTACCGGAATCGGGATAGTTACATCAGGTGTTGTGGTGGCAAAGAAAAGTATTGTTCCTGCGCGGTCAACACACTTAAGTGCCTGTTTAAATGCCGAATCCGCGCCAGTAGCTACCATAACAACGTCTGCGAGCCGGTTATCGTTTGCCTGCTTAAGGCACTCAACCAAATCATTTCGCGCATCAATTGCGCTGGTTGCCCCTAATTCCTTTGCTAATTTCAGCCTATATTCATTTATATCGGTAACTACTATACGAGATACTCCCTGGCTGCGGGCCGCTAAAAGATGCAGTAATCCGGAAATGCCGGCACCTAGAATAAGTAGAGTTTGGCCGGGTTGTAGATTTATCATTCTTTGGCCGCGTAAACAACAAGCTAAAGGCTCAATGAAAGTGGCCTCTTCAAAAGATAATTCTTTAGGTAAGAGAAAAACCCCTCTGTCGACATTTATCTGGGGCACGCGAATGTATTCGGAAAAACCACCGGGGGAGAAATTTGTGGTATGCAGAGTTTCGCATACAGTATGATTGCCGCTTAAACAATAACGGCAGGTATTACAGGGAACGTGATGCGAAACAAAAACCCTGTCGCCAACTTTATACTTATCTACATCTTTGCCAACCTCGGCTATTTCACCGGCTATTTCATGGCCTAAAACAAGTGGCGCTTTTTTTACCCTGTACCACTCTAAGCAATCGCTGCCGCAGATGCCGCTTGCAATCACCTTTACCAATAATTCTCCCGCGCCAATTTTTGGCTTTGGCAATTCTTCTATCCGCACGTCCCGGTTGTTATAATACATTGCAACTTTCATTATTTTATATTTATTAGGTGGAGAGATTCATTACACAATCAATTTCTACTAATTCCTTAATTTATACCAATTTCGATTGCCATTGAAATTTATAGAAATTAATTGCCTCTCTATTCTCTACTTCTTTTTAACCTCGTTAAATATCTCTTGCGCTTTCTTTACGTTACAATTTTCATGGATTATGGCCCGTAGTGCCGCTGCCATTGCTTGCGGCTGGGCACACTGCCAGACATTCCTGCCTAAATTTATACCGATAGCTCCTTTTTGAATTCCATCATACACAAATTCAAATACTTCTTTTTCGGTTTCGCATTTAGGCCCTCCGGCAATAACCACAGGAACCGGACAGCCGCATACGACTTTATCAAAATTCTCGCACCAATAAGTTTTAACGATGCGTGCGCCGAGCTCCGCAGCAATACGGCAAGCCAAACCAAGGTATCGCGCGTCGCGTTTTTCTAATTCTTTACCAACGGCAGTAACAGCCATTACCGGAATTCCATAATTCTCACATTCGTTAACAAGTTTTGTGAGATTCATTAATGTTTGGTGCTCATAATCACTTCCTATAAAAACAGAAACACCTACGGCAGAGGCATTAAGGCGAATAATCTCTTCTACGGAAGTAGTAATTCCTTCATTAGCTAAATCTTTACCTACCATACTTGTGCCGCCGGAAACTCTTAATATAATCGGCTTGGTATTAGCCGCATCCACTGCTGCGCGCAAGACCCCTCTGGTTACAAAAAGAGCGTCGCAATAAGAAAGTATGGGCTTTATGGTTTCGCCGGGCTTTTCCAAACAACTGGTTGGGCCCTGAAAATATCCGTGGTCGATAGGTAAAAAGAAACAGCGGCCATTAGGAATAAGCTGATTTAATCGGTTTTTCATTCCCCAATCCATACGCACCTCCAATTAAAAATTATTTAATTTTTACTTGCTTAAATATCTGAAACAGCCTGCTAAACGGAACATACCAGCGGGCAAGCTGGCCTAACTGCCCCTCGAGCTTCATTTTGCCTTGGGTGACCGCTACAAAGGGGTCAAGCTTTCCTAAAAAAATCGATTGCCAGATATCCGTGGAAGCCGAAGCTACAAAAGGGGCATTACCATCAAATTCTAATTTAGTAATTTTTCCTTTTTCGAAATTAAATTTATAAACCTTGTCTGTGCCGTTAAGCTTTATGGCATACTGTAGAGTTAAATCTAATTCCTTGCCTTTGGTTGTGATAAATTCATCTTTGTTCACCAATTCCACGATTGCGCGAATATGCTCTTCTGAAAACATTAAATATGCCTTGTCATGGGTTAAATCTTCCTTCAATTCTTTATCCAAACCATCAAGAATTTCTTTTTTAAATAAACGCGCGGTCGCGGCTAACTTTACTGCTTCCTCTAAGGATTCGATTAAATATAAAGCGTCGCTAAACTTATCTGCAATAGCTACTACACCGTGGTTCTTTACTACAACGAGATTGTTAATTTTTAAGGCATTAATTACTAATTCCGGTTTAGTAATTGCAGGGGTCTCCTGCTCGACCACAGGGATATTACCCAGATAAAGTTTGGTTTCAAAAGTTAACGCCTTAAGGTCGGAATAAATCGCGAAGTAAGCGTTAACCAGCGTCGGATGGCAATGAATAATTATTTTATTTGAGAAATTTTTATAGACCAGGCGGTGTAAAGGGAATTCGCTGGTTAAGCAAGGGTTTTTAATCTCCTTGTCATTGTCGAGGTCCACTTTTATTATATCTTCATAGGTTAAGCTGCCAAGGCTTGCGCCGCTGGCTGTAACTAAAATATTATTCCCCTCTATTCTGGTGCTTAAATTCCCTGAACGTGCGACTACAAGGCGTAATTCATATAGTTTCTTACCTATATTGATTATCTCGGCTTTGAGCGTCTTTTCTTTTGTGAATATCATCTTTCAATATCCAAATAGATATGTTCCGTAATCAAATTATTCGGTGTTACATCAAACGCCGGATAATAACCTTTTACACCTTTCGGCGCAAGCTTAATCCCTTGATATTCGAGTAATTCGACTTGCGGCCTGATTTCAATTGTAATATCCTTGCCGGTTTTTGCGCGAGAAGCTGGCGGGCATAAAACATAAAAAGGAATGCCAAAATGTTTTGCCAAAATAGCAATCTGGTAAGTCCCAACTTTATTGGCAATGTCACCGTTTTGGGCTAAATGGTCGGCTCCTACAATTACTTTATTTATTTTTTTCTCATGCATTATTTGCGCAACCATATTATCCGAAATTAATGTCACGTCAAAACCTTGCTTTTGCAATTCCCAGGCGGTTAAGCGTGAGCCCTGCAGATAAGGCCTTGTTTCCGTCGCAAAAAAACTTATATGCTTCTTTTGCTGGCGAGCGAATTCTCCAATTGCCGGCATCTGCCCGCTGATATTGCAATGCGTCAAGATACTATCGCCGTCGGCCAGTAATTCGCTCATCGCGCGCGCCTGCTGAATGCGTTTATTCTTAAGTGTTTCCAAAAATCCAAGTATGCTTTCTTCAAGCGGCGCGCCAGAGACCATCCAACCCAAAACCATATCGGTTAGATATTTAAATGATAAGGTTGGCCGCGCAGCATTTATGATTTCGGCAAGTTTAAACAAAATTGGTTTTATATCTTTCTTATTTTTATTCTTTCTTATAACCAGAAGAAAAATATAAAAGACAAGAATTACCTGTCCGACTGCCCGGGTTTTCATATCCTTTATCGCTCGGACTGCCTGCTTGTAATCTTTTGCCTTTATATATTTGACCTTATGCGGCAGAAGGGTTTCATCAAGGATATAAATAGTTTTTCCCTTTAATTCAATCGGCCAAAATAGTGGTGATAGTTTCATAGTTCGTTGAATTTGCTGAATTAGTTTATTGGTTAAACTGGGGCTTAGTTTTTTCACTAATCCAGCCAGTTCACCCAATTCAACTAATTCACCTATTTATTCAGGAGATTTAACTATAAGGCTCCTATATTGTTCCAAGGCCTTAAGCGTAATACTGCCTGGTTTGCCGTTTGAAATTGCTTTGCTCCCACATTCTACCAAAGGCATGGCTTCCAGTAAAGCGCTGGTCAGGAATGCCTCTTTTGCACAGGAAAACAAATCTTCAATGCTAATTTGTGTTTCTTCCACGCTTATATTCATTTTTTTCAACTCACTAATTACTATTTTTCTTGTTATGCCGTCAAATGCCCCGCTTTCAATGCTTGGAGTAATTATTTCTTGATTTTTTACAATGAATAAATT
>Ga0265297_10000908_pt1 | contig 77876 bp, 70 predicted proteins | sample Munlanlwell13791_FD_192502 | JGI IMG/M metagenome (GOLD analysis project Ga0265297, IMG submission 192502) | Leachate microbial communities from a municipal landfill in Southern Ontario, Canada - Leachate well 137-91 | ecosystem: Engineered > Solid waste > Landfill > Unclassified | place...
AGGAGAAAATAAAAACTAATGGCGAAAAATACGAATTCAAATTCAAAAACGGAGGTCAATATGGCAGATACTATTGATATTGCACAATTAAAGGATATGAAGATTTCCGCTTTAAACAAGATAGCAAAAGAACTTGATATCAACGGTTTAAGCGGATTAAAAAAACAAGAACTTATTTTTAAAATACTCCAGGCAAAAGCCGAAAAGGAAGGGCTAATGTTTGGTAGCGGAGTTTTGGAGGTTTTGCCGGAAGGTTTTGGTTTTTTGCGTTCGCCAAACTATAACTATCTTCCTTCGCCGGATGATATTTATGTTTCGCCATCGCAGATAAGGAAGTTTTCGTTAAAAACCGGAGATACCGTAAGCGGGCAAATCAGGCCCCCAAAAGACAATGAAAAATATTTTGCTCTGCTTAAAGTAGAAGCTGTTAACTTTGAAGACCCGGAAGGTTCCCGAAACAGGGTTCTTTTTGATAACCTTACTCCGGTATACCCAAGGGAAAGATTTATCCTCGAAAGCACACCTGAAGAATGTTCCACCCGGATACTTGATTTGTTGTGCCCGATAGGCAAGGGCCAACGCGGCTTGATAGTTGCTCCTCCTTACAGCGGTAAAACCGTGCTTTTGCAAAAAATAGCTAACGCAATAATGAAAAATTATCCCGATGTTATACTGATGGTGCTTCTTATAGATGAACGCCCTGAAGAAGTAACCGAAATGAAGGCAATAGTTAAGGGCGAGGTTATAAGTTCTACTTTTGATGAGCCTGCTCAAAGGCACGTTCAGGTTGCGGAAATGGCGATTGAAAAAGCCAAAAGGCTTACTGAGCACAAAAAAGACGTGGTTATACTTCTGGATAGCATTACGCGTTTAGCGCGTGCTTACAACCTGGTTGAGCCTCATTCGGGAAGAATACTTTCTGGCGGTATAGATTCGAGTGCTTTGCATAAGCCGAAAAGATTCTTTGGAGCGGCGCGTGCGCTCGAAGAAGGCGGTTCCCTTACAATTATGGCAACCGCGCTTGTCGATACTGGTTCGCGTATGGACGATGTAATTTTTGAAGAGTTTAAGGGAACGGGCAATATGGAAATTTCCTTGGACAGGAATATATTCCAGAGAAGAATATACCCATCCTTGGATATTAAGCGTTCAAATACACGAAGGGAAGAGCTTCTTATCCATCCGGATGAGCTACAGAGAATCTGGATGTTAAGAAAAGCGCTTAACGAACTTAGCTCAATTGAGGCTTTAGAGCTTCTCATTGAAAAATTGACAAAAACCAAGAATAATGTAGAATTCTTACTTACTTTGAACAAATAGCAACGGTGGGGCCCCAGTGTCCCAGGCACCCAGCGTCCCAGTAAAAACTGGAGAGCTGGAGACTGGCGGCTGGAGCACTCAACAAAGGAGGTATAAAAAAATGAAGGAAAAAGGTCATCCAAAATATGAATTAGCTACAATTATGTGTGCTTGTGGACATGTGCTGCATACACGTTCAACCAGAAAGACCCTTAATGTGGATATCTGCTCAAACTGCCACCCTTTTTTTACGGGTAAACAAAAATTTGTTGACTCCGAAGGTAGAGTAGATAAGTTCATTAAGAAATACGCCAAAAAGGCCAAAAGCTGAAAGTTACAGGCTAATAGATGCTAGATACTCGATACCAGATGCTCGTAAAAATCACGACAACGAGTATCAAGTATCGAGCATCAAGGATCTAGCATCAAATATCCACTCCCGATTTTTATTTAATTTTGAGATATGCTTAATCTTGATAAATTAAAACAAGAACATCAAAAGATATCTTCAGAGCTTTCACTGCCGGAAACCGTCAAAGACAGGGAGCGGTACCAGCAGCTTGCAAGGAGATTTTCTTTTCTTGAAAAAATACTTAACCTGGAAAAATTACGTAATGATTGCCTAAAAGAGAAAGAGCACCTCTCGCAAATTATCTCTAATACTAAAGAGGAAGAAGAGATAAGGAAAATGGCTAAAGAAGAATCAGTTGCCTTAGAAGGAAAAATAAAATCCTTGCAAGATGAAATAGAAAATAAACTTTTTGAAAGCCAGGAACCGCAAAGGGATATTATCATAGAAATAAGGGCTGCCGCAGGCGGAGAAGAGTCAGCCTTATTTGTTGCAGACCTTTTAAAAATGTATTCCAAATATATTGAGAAAAACGGCTGGAAATTCGAAATGCTCAATTTAAGCCCTACAGATATAGGTGGATTTAAAGAAATAATTTTTTCAGTTTCCGGAGAAGGTGCATACTCTCATCTTAAGTTCGAAAGCGGAGTGCACAGGGTGCAGCGCGTGCCTAATACAGAAGCAAGCGGCAGAATTCATACTTCAACCGTGACAGTTGCGGTGTTGATTGAGCCGAAAGAAATTGAAATCAATTTAAAGCCGGAGGATTTGGAAATCATAACTTGCCGCGCTTCAGGTGCTGGCGGGCAGCATGTCAATAAAACTGATTCGGCAGTGCGCATCACTCATCTACCGACGGGGCTTATGGCCGCCTGCCAGGACGAGCGTTCCCAGGGTAAAAATAAACAAAAAGCAATGCGAGTGCTTAAGGCCCGCATTTTAGAAAAAATGGAAAAAGACGCATCCAGCAAAGCTAAAACAGCAAAGCGCCTTTTGATAGGAACAGGCGAACGCAGCGAAAAAATACGCACCTATAACTTTTCGGAGCGCCGCGTTACCGACCACAGGGTAAATTTTACTATTTATCAGCTGGATAAAGTCCTTGAAGGTGAATTGGACGAAGTAATTAATAAACTTATTCAGGAAGAAAGAAAGAAGTTATACGAATTAAAAGGCCTGGTTTAAAGATTAATGCATTAATGAATCATATGAAATTAAATGAGTGGATTAACAAAAGCGAAAATATTTTTACGCATAGCGATTTACAATTTCTTTTAAGGCAATTTTTCTGCGACAAAGATATATTTCTGAAACAAAAAAGCATTTCTCTGGATGCAGGCAGGCTCGCATTTTTTTCGAAGATAAAAAAGGAATATAAAAAGGGAGTGCCGTTAGCCTATCTTTTAGGTAAAGAGGAATTCTTTGGCTTGGAATTTAATGTTAACCCGGATGTTTTAATACCGCGCCAGGACACGGAAGTTGTAACCGAGAAAGCCATAGAAGTAATCAGAAATCATAATTTAATCCCCTTACGGGGACGTCGCCCCACAGGGTTTGACAAGAAAGGATTCACGGGTACGCCTGCCTTTGGCAGTCAGGCTCGTTGGGCTCCAGCCGAGATGCTGGATTTATGCTGTGGTTCGGCAAATATAGCGATAACCATTAAGAAATTTTTTAGAGATAAGATAAAAATTTGGGCTTCGGATATAAGCACAGATGCCATAACCGTTGCTAAGAGTAATGTCAGGCGCCACAAAGTAAAGATAAACTTACGCAAAGGAAACCTTTTCAGCGCTTTTTGCGGCAAGAAATTCGATATCATAGTTTCTAACCCGCCATATATAGGTAAGCCGGAAATAAAAGGCAGTTTAAAGTATGAACCGAGGATTGCCTTAGAAGCCGGCAATGACGGAATGTATTTTATAGAAAAAATAATAAAAAATGCGCATTCATACTTAAAAGAAAGAGGATTTCTGGTAATTGAAGCAGGCTACAAACATAAAAAGCCCATTAACAGCATTCTTGAAAAAACAGGCAAATATGAGATTATAGAATGGATTAAAGATTATGGGGGTAATTTTAGAGGAGTAGTTTTACAACACGCAGATGATCACGGATAGGAAATCGCAGATGATCACAGATAAATTCATCTGCGATCATCCGTTTCCCCGCCACCTTGATATTTTTATTTAGGCGGGTCTGTGCTAATCTGTGCGGAGCGAAGCGACATGGATAAGTTCACCATACACAAATCAACTCTTTCCGGGGAAGTATCAGTAAGCGGCTCTAAGAATGCTGCGCTTCCTGTAATAGCTGCAACTATTCTTACTGACGAAGATTGTATCCTTCATAATGTTCCTAACCTCATGGATATAAGGACAATGGCAAAAATTCTTGAGGGGCTTGGCAAGCAAATTACATACGATAACGGCACCATGGTTATAAAAGCAACCAAAAAATGCGGCTATGTTGCTCCTTACAGGTTAGTTAGAACTATGCGTGCTTCGTTTTGCTGTCTGGGGCCGCTACTTACGCGCCGAAAAAAAGCAAAGGTTTCACTTCCCGGGGGCTGTGTTATAGGCGTGCGTCCGGTTGATTTGCATATAAAAGGTTTAAAACTCCTCGGCGCAGATATTAAAATAGAAAAAGGATATTGTATCGCCGATGGGAAAAATATGCGGGGTAATCACTTGTACCTTGGAGGACAATTTGGCTCCTCAGTCCTTGCCACAGATAACATTATGATGGCTGCAACGCTAATTGACGGAGAAACAATTATTGAATACGCGGCTTGTGAGCCGGAAGTAGAAAGTTTAGGGCTATTTCTTAAAAAAATGGGCGCTGACATAACCGGGGAAGGCACGCCTCTAATAAGAGTAAGAGGCGTAAAGAAGCTTGGGGGGTGTGAATTTGATATCATCCCTGACAGAATAGAGGCAGGAACGTTTCTGGCCGCAAGTTTAGCTACCAATTCGCCCCTTGTGATTAAAGGAGCAAATCCGTTTCATCTTACTTCAGCTATAGAAATTGTAAAGGAAATGGGCGCAGAAGTGCAAATTGATAATGCGCGTTCAATAAAAGTAGTGCCCAAGGGTAGCCTCCGTCCGGTTAATATTACAACTCTTCCTTATCCGGGTTTTCCTACGGATTTACAGGCGCAATTTATGATATGCCTTTGTTTTGCAAAAGGAATTTCTTTGATTACGGAAAAGATTTATCCGGACAGGTTTATGCATGTAGCCGAGCTTAACCGTATGGGCGCCGGCATTCAAAGAAATGGGCCTTACGCAATAATAGAAGGAAAAGAAAAGCTTTTCGGCGCTGAGGTAATGGCTTCTGACCTAAGGGCTTCAGCTGCTTTGATTATTGCGGGCTTGAGCGCGGAAGATAAGACAGAAGTTTTTAGGGTATACCACATTGACCGTGGATACGAGCATATCGAAGAGAAACTACGCAAATTGGGAGCAAAGATAAAGAGAGAGAGGCAATAAATATGTAACGCGTCACACGTAACCTCGCCACCACATAAAAACATTTAGGCGAGTCCACTGGGGTGGAGGTAACAAGTTTCTAAAACGTGTTACGTGCTACTTGATGCGTGATACCATTTAAAATTATGGTTCTAGTAATCGATAACTACGACTCATTCACCTATAATCTTGTCCAGTATATTGAAGAACTGGGTGCGCGTGTTGTCGTTTACAGGAATGATAAAATCAGTCTGGATAAGTTAAAGAAAATAAAAATAGATAGAATTGTTATTTCTCCTGGCCCGGGTACCCCTAAAGACAGCGGCATAAGTTGTGACGTGATCAAGGAATTTTATACTAAGTTTCCGGTTTTAGGAGTATGTTTAGGCCATCAATGTATAGGTTATGTTTTTGGTGGCAAGATTAAGCGTGCCCCTTATATAATGCATGGGAAAACTTCTCTTATTTATCATAACAAAAGAGGCATATTCAAGGGGATTAAAAATCCTTTTTCTGCAACAAGATATCATTCCCTTATAATTGATAAAAAAACATTACCCGACAATTTGACGATAACTGCCCGCACGAAAGACGCAACAATAATGGCAGTGCAGGATAAAAAATACCCCTTGTTTGGAGTGCAGTTTCATCCTGAATCAATACTTACGGGAGAGGGTAAGAAGATATTGAAAAATTTTTTAAAGATATAACCAATGATAAAAGAAGCAATAAATAAACTTACACAAGCTGAAAGCCTTTCTTTTGAAGAGACAAAAGAAGTTTTCGAAGATATATTTGCACACAAGATAACACCTTCACAGGTAGCAGCTTTTCTTATCGCGTTGAAAATGAAAGGCGAATCCGAAGATGAAATTTTCGCAGCTGCAAGTGTCATCAGGCATTTGAGCAGAAAAGTTTCGGTAAAGAGTAATTTTGTCGGCATTGAACTTGAAGATGAGCAGATTTTGGATACTTGCGGAACCGGCGGAAGCGGGCTTAACAAGTTTAATATTTCAACTGCGGTCAGTTTCGTTGTGGCAGCAGCAGGAGTTAAAGTTGCAAAACACGGTAACCGCGCAATGACATCTCACTGTGGTAGCGCTGACGCCTTAGAGGCTCTAGGCATAAAAATTGACGTTGCCCCGGATATTATGGTTGAATCCATAAAAAAAACCGGCATAGGATTTTTGTATGCCCCGTTATATCACCCTGTTTTAGCTGAAGTTGCAGCGATAAGAAAAGAAATAGGCGTGCGGACTATATTTAATATTTTGGGCCCGCTTTGTAACCCTGCATTTGCCACGCACCAGGTTTTAGGGGTTTACAGAAAAGATTTAGTTAAAACTATCGCTGTTGTTTTAAAAAAATTGGGCGTAAAAAAAGCTTTTGTCATTTACGGAAAAGATTTAAGAGATGAGGTTTCTTTAAGCGGAGAAACAGTTGCAGTTTTATTGAATAACCAGAAAATAAAAAATTTTTCCTTAAAGCCGTCCGATTTTGGATTAAAAAAAGTAAATATAAAAGATATAAAAGTCACAAGCGCGCAGGAAAGCGCAAAATTAATAAATGAAGTACTGGCCGCAAAAGCCGGCCCCGCGCGTGACATTGTGCTTGCTAACGCGAGCTGCTGTTTTTATATACTTGGAAAAGCCAGCACTTTCAAGGAAGGTGTAAGACTAGCCGCTGGTATCATAGATTCAGGAAGCGCCCAAAAGAAACTATCGGAATTCAAGAATTTTATAAACTCCTATAGATAAGAAATGCATAACGTACTTTCATTAATAGTAGAGGCAAAGAAAAAGAAAGTTGAGATTTTGAAAAAGAACCGGGATGAACTCCTTTCTTTTGTAAAAAAAGCCCCTAAAGTCATTTCTTTTAATGAGGCAATAAAAAGAGAAGGCAAAATTTCTTTTATTGCAGAAATAAAACAAGCTTCACCTTCGGCTGGGGTACTCAGGAAAGATTTTTCGCACGTAGAGATTGCAAAAATTTACCGCGACGCCAAGGTAAATGCCCTGTCCGTAGTTACTGAAAGCGAATTTTTTTTAGGAAAAATTAATTACATAGAAGATATCAAAAAAGAAATTGACCTTCCGGTTCTACGCAAAGACTTTATTATAGACGAAATACAAATTCTTGAATCCCGCGCAGTAGGAGCTGATGCAATTTTGCTGATAATGCGTATACTCGACGAAGAAAAGCTCGTACGGCTTTACAGTTTCAGCAAAGAATTAGGTATGGATGTTATAGTTGAGATACACACCGAAAAAGAATTGAAAAAGGTGCTGGCAACAAACGTAAATATAATCGGGATAAATAACAGGAATTTAAATACGCTAAAAGTTGATTTGAAAACAACACAAAAATTAATCCCTTTTATACCGCAGACAATTACAAAGATGAGCGAAAGCGGCATAAATACGCTTAAGGATGTTTTGTTGATGAAAGGCTTAGGTGTTGATGCAATTTTAGTCGGCGAGAGCCTGATGAAGGCAGATGATATCGCAGAAAAAATAAAAGAATTACATATAGACGCGTAATGCACAGATAAGCGCAGATAAAAATCACAGATGACCACAGATAAAAGCATCTGTGACTATCCGCTTCCAAATCTGTGATTATCTGTGTGAGCCGAACGAAGTGAGGCGGCATGATTAAAGTAAAAATTTGTGGAATAACTAACCTGGAAGATGCATTAGCTTGTTCAAACGAAGGCGCTGACGCTTTAGGCTTTATCTTTTCCAAGAAAAGCCCCCGCTATATAAACGAAAAAGAAGCAGCGAAAGTAATTTCCGGGCTTGACCCATACATAACAAAGGTAGGGGTATTCCTGGATGAAGAAAAAGAAAAAGTATTTGAAATAGCAAATATGCTTTCCTTGGATATTTTGCAGTTTCATGGGAAGGAAATCCCTTCTTATTGTTCAGCTTTTGCGCCAAAATTTAAAATTGTAAAAGTATTTTTCCCTGAAGATGCCCCGTTTAAAGTAAAGGTTCCGCGTTACAAAATAGATGCGGCAATGTTTGATATAAAATATGAACAAAAATCCAAAGGCAAAAATACTTTAGATAAAAATATACTTAAAGAGATATCAGCGCTGATTAAAGAAGGAAGTAGAGTAATAATATCGGGCGGCCTAAATGTAAAAAATATTTCGCAGATTACCCGATTAAAACCATACGCAGTTGATGTTTCAAGCGGATTGGAGAAATTTGTCGGTAAAAAAGATATTGAGCTTGTAAGGGAATTCATAAAAAAGGTGAAAAATGCTTCTTCCAAATAAAAAAGGCTATTTCGGCGCATTCGGCGGTAAATTTATGCCGGAGACACTATTTTCCTGTCTTAAGGAGCTTGATTCCTTTTATGATAAGGCAAAAAAAGACACTGCCTTTAAAAAAGAATTCCAATCTTACCTTAAAAACTATGCGGGGCGCCCTACTATGCTTTATTTTGCTAAAAATTTAAGCAAGCACCTTGGTATGAAGATTTATCTAAAAAGAGAAGACCTCCTTCATACCGGAGCGCATAAAATAAACAATTCTCTCGGCCAGGCTCTTCTTGCCCATACAATGGGTAAGAAGAGGGTAATTGCCGAAACCGGTGCCGGCCAGCACGGGGTGTCAGCAGCAACAGTCGCGCGGCTTTTTAATTTAAAATGTGATGTTTATATGGGAGAGGAAGATATCGCGCGGCAGCGAATGAATGTTTTTAGAATGAAAATTCTGGGTGCCAATGTAATTGCCGTAAAAAGCGGTTCAAAAACGCTGAAAGACGCCTGCAATGAAGCAATGAGAGACTGGGTTACCAATGTAAGAGATACTTATTATCTTATCGGTTCAACTTTTGGCCCGCATCCGTATCCGATGATGGTAAGGGATTTCCAATCGGTTATAGGTAAGGAAGCAAGAGCGCAAATTATTAAAGAACAAAAAAGGCTTCCGCATTTTCTTTTAGCTTGTGTTGGCGGCGGCAGTAATTCTATGGGGTTGTTTGCTCCATTTTTTAAAGATGCGAAGGTGAAATTTATCGGCGTTGAAGCAGGAGGCTTAAACAAAAGCTTAAACTCAGCTTCAATAAGTTTCGGCGATGTCGGTGTGTTGCATGGAGCAAAAACTTATATTCTGCAGGATAGGTTCGGACAAGTAAAAGGAACACATTCCATCGCCGCAGGCCTGGATTACCCGGGTGTCGGGCCGGAACACTCTTTTTATAACGACTCAAACCGCGCCAAGTATGTTGCCGTAAAGGACAAAGAAGCCTTGGAAGGTTTTAAGATGCTAAGTGAGCTTGAGGGAATAATTCCTGCGCTTGAAAGCGCGCATGCAATTTATTACTTAAAAAAATTGGCAAAGCGCGCCAAAGACGCCTTAGTTGTAGTTTGTTTATCCGGCAGAGGAGATAAGGATTTGGAAATAATACAAGAGCATTTAGAAGCGGATCCTCGCTGATAGTAGCGGATTTATACAAATGAATAAGAAACAATTAATAGTAAGCCTTATAATGATCGGCTTAATTTTGGTTGCAATATTCGTCTTTTTAAATTATGAAATTCTTTATGGTAGAGGATTGGATGGTAAAAAAGATTTATATTTTTCGCCATTGTCAAATCATCCCAGAATCTATGCTGTTAGATTGCAAATTTATAATTTCGCTAAATATGTTTTGCCTTTTATAGTTATGAGTGGTCTTTTGGTATACTTTTTGAAGGATAAAAGAAGGTAATATATGGCGACGATAAAAGAAAAATTTCAGCAACTTAAAAAACAGGGCAAAAAGGCGTTTATTGCCTATGTGCCGTTTGGTTTTCCTTCTGTGCGGCACACAAAAGATATACTTTTGGCTCTTCAAGATTCCGGAGTGGATATTATTGAACTGGGTATTCCTTTTTCTGACCCGGTAGCTGATGGGCCTGTGATTCAGGAGGCAACTTCAATTGCATTAAAAAATGGGGCAAACACTCAGAATTTATTCATAACGTTAAATAAAATAAAAAAAGATATCAAGGTGCCGCTGGCTTTGATGACTTATTACAACCCAATTTTCAGGTTCGGCATCGATAACTTTTTTAAAAGTATGGATAAAGCCTGTGTTTCCGGCATTCTTACGGTAGATTTGCCTATTGATGAGGCATCCGAATATTTAAAAAAGGCTAAAAAATACAAGATAGAAACAGTATTTTTCATAACCCCAGTTACCCCGCTTGCGCGCGCAAAAAAAATTATCGAAGCATCTGGAGGATTTGTTTATTACATTTCCGTAACTGGTACTACCGGAGTGCGTGAAATTTCTTATGAAGCTTTGGCTAGCCACATAAGACAACTGAAAAAAAATACCACGCTTCCTATATGTGTGGGTTTCGGAGTGCATACAAAAGAGCAATTTGCAAATATCTGTAAATTCAGCGACGGAGCAATTATAGGAAGCGCGATAGTTAAATTTATAAGAGATAATCATTCAAAGCACGGGTTTTTGGATAAATTGAAAAAATATGTCATATCGTTGAGGGGTAGTTAATGAAACCGATATACGATAGAAACACAATAGAAATACGGTAGATATACAATTGTATTTCTATTGTATCTCGCGAGCGTAGCGAGCGTATTTCAACTGTATTTCTATTACGGTATGAATCTATCAAAATATGTACAACATAGCCAACATAAACGGTGCAACTTTCATATTTTCTCCTTTTAAAAACCTGGAAACTGCATCCTTGGGTGTTTTTATCAAGATAGGTTCACGTTTTGAAGCTAAAAAATTGCGAGGTATTTCTCATTTCCTTGAACATATGGTTTTTAAGGGCAGTAAAGATTATTCTTATCGGGAAATAAAGAGAGAAATTGAAGGCAGAGGTGGTGCGTTAAACGGTTTTACCTCCCAGGAAACAACCGCCTATTATGCTCATTTTCTAAACAAAAATCTGCCGGTTACTTTGGACATACTTCTTGACATGGTATTTTGCCCCCGGTTAAACATAAACGATATAACAAAGGAAAGAAATGTAATACTCGAAGAAATAAAAATGTATAATGACCTTCCTGCTTCGCGCGCCGCAAGCATTCTCGATAAGCTTGTCTGGCCGGATAATTCTCTTGGCGAGGAGATTATAGGAGATTTTTCTACCGTAAGCCGGATAAAGAGGGCTGACCTTTCAAACTTTAGAGATATTTATTATAAGCCTTCAAATTTAGTAATTTCTTGTAGCGGAGATTATAACCGCGAAAAAGTATTAAATTTGCTTAAAGAAAAAATTAAGAAAATTCCCCAGAGTATTAATCTTAAATATACTGCTCCGCGGCCGCTTTACGGTATGCACGTTGAAATAGAAAATAAAAAGATTGAACAAACGCATCTTTGTATAGGTTTTAGAAGCGTTTCTTATTTAAGCCAGCAAAAATTTGTTGCCGAGCTTATAAACGTTATATTGGGCGCAAATATGAGCAGCCGTCTTTTTGAGGAAATAAGGGAAAAGAAAGCTCTTTGCTATGAAATTTCAACAGATGTAAGAAAATATAGAGATAGTGGAGTGTTTGTGGTGCACGCAGGCCTGAACAAGGATAAAATCAAAATAGCCATAGCAAGCATTTTTAAAGAGCTTGAAAAGATTAAAGAAATAAAAGTTTCTGATTGTGAATTAATCCGGGCGAAGGACTATATATTGGGCCAGATAATAATGGGTTTGGAGCGCCCCCAGGGCCGGATGTTTTATCTTGCGGAAAATTACCTTTCTTTGGGTAAAATTTATTCTTTGGAAGAGATAAAAGAAGAAATAAAAAAGGTAACTGCCGAGGAGATAAGAAAATTATCCAGAGAAATATTCAAATTCAATAACTTATGTGTCTCCTGCGTGGGGGATGTGGATGGCAAGACCGAAAAATTAATCAGGAAAATATTAAGTTCATTCAAATAAGCTATCAGTCATCAGCTAAAAAGCTGACAGCTGATATCTGAAGACTGACAGCTTTGACAAAAGGAGGTAAACATTCCTAAAAAAACTTCACCAAACAAATTAAAAGCTTTAAAAATCGCGCAGTTTACCCTTGATAAAAAAGCGAAACATACTGTTATTCTTGATGTGAGTTCGCTTTCCGGCCTTTGCGATTATTTTGTTATCTGTAGCGCAGAAACCGGCACTCAGGCCGATGCTATCTTGAATTGGGTGGCTGCAAACGCCAAAGAGAATAATCTTAAGATACATCACTACGAAAAAGACGAATTGTCTGACTGGGTTCTTGTTGATTTTTCTGATGTAATACTGCATGTATTCGTAAATGAGGCGAGAAAATTTTATAACCTTGAGCATCTTTGGGCTGACGCTAAAAGAGTAAGAATCCCCAGGAAAGTAGAAGCGGATACCCGCGGATCAAAACACGGATTGCCGCCAGCGATTCGCTTGCGTAAATCCGCGTAGATATCCGCGGTAATCCGCATCTATTATAAGGAGAAATCATATGCACGAGTATCACTTAGCCGAATCAGTCCTAAAAAGCATTTTAGAAAAAACGAAACATATGTCTGGCATAAAGAGCATAACGTTTATTCGCTTAAAAATAGGTAACCTAAAAATGGTAAGCAAAGAAACCTTTAGTGAAACTTTTAAACAGGTGGCAAAAGGAACGCTTTGCGAAAATGCAAAGCTGGACATAGAGGAAGTAATGGGAGATGTTCTTGTCGTGAAGGATATTGAAGGGGAATTCTTGGGCAAATAAAGAATGTTTACCGGAATAATAAAGGAATTAGGCAGCGTAGAAAAAATATCAAAAAACAGCGCCTTGACTAAAATAGGCGTAAAAACAAAGGCTGTTTTTGAGCAAGCGAATGTTTCGGACAGCATTTCTATAGACGGCGTTTGCCTGACGGTTACAGATAAAAAAAACGATATACTTTTTTTTGATGCGGTCAAATCTACGATTGAAAAAACAAATCTCAAAAGGATAAAGCTAAGAGATTTTGTAAACCTTGAACCAGCGCTTAAAATGGGAGGCAGTCTTGGCGGCCACTTTGTCTTAGGGCATGTTGACTGTGAAGCCAAGGTAAAAAGAATAATTAAGAAAAATAATTATTGGCAACTAGAGGTAAACTTTCCGGTAAACTTTAGAAAATATGTCACAGATAATGGCTCAGTTTCTTTAAATGGCATTTCTCTTACTGTAAAAAAAGTTACACCGCGTTTTTTTACCGTTGACATAATCCCTTTTACCTACGAGAATACGAATTTGAAATATAAAAGAGTAGGCGACTGGATTAATGTAGAGTTTGATTATTTATTGAAACGCAGATAATTTCAAATGAAATTACCTGTATTTAATTCGGGGCGTGGCTCAGCCCGGCTAGAGCGCTTGGTTCGGGACCAAGATGTCGGTGGTTCAAATCCACTCGCCCCGACCATTTCTTACTAACAAATGTCGGCAACGCCATAGGTTCAACCCCGAACCAGAACAAAGTTCGGCTCGGGGTTGCCCAGCACCGAACTTCGTTCTGGTGCTGGGCAAATCCCTCTCTCCCGACTCTGTTTTTATCTGCTATTCCTTTGATACGGCCTTTGGCCAGGCTTAAGACTTCCTTCGGCCGCTGCCATCTGTTTTCCCTACTTTTTCATTGCAAATCAACGATTATCCGATAAAATATTGTGATGAAAGTTTTTTTGGGTATTGATTGGGGGGGTACCTATATAAAGGCCGGGATAGTTAATTCGAGCGGCAAAATCCTAAAAAAAATAGTATATTCCTCGAGCCAGCTTAAAAGGCGGCAAGCGTTTACAGGCGAGATAAAAAGATTAAAAGATACATTTAAAAAATATAATATCAAAGCCGTAGGCATAGGCGCTCCAGGTATAATTAATGTAGAGCGAGGCTCGATATACTACCTGCCAAATGTCCCGGGTTGGGAAAATTCCCCTCTTAAAACAATGCTCGAGAAAGAGCTTAAAATACCCGTGTTTATTGATAATGATGCAAATATTTTTGCCCTTGCTGAAGTACGTAAAGGCGCAGGGCGCGGAATGAGCCGCGCGATATTCTTAACCCTTGGCACAGGCCTTGGCGGCGCGGTTATTTTTAATGGGCAAATTATAGAAGGGAAAACCAGCGCTTCTGAGCTCGGGCATGTGGTTATTGATGTAAACGGAAAAAAATGCGGCTGCGGAGGCTATGGGTGTATCGAAACTTTTACCGGAAGTAACCATTTGCTCGAAAGGTACCGCCAGCTTAAAAAAATAAAAACTGCGCCAAAAGAAGTTAAAGAAATTTTTGATAAAGCAAAAACGGGAAAGAAAGAAGCATTAATCGTTTGGCAGGAGTTTTCCAAATATTTAGGAAAATTTCTTGCAGGAATGATTAATATATTCAATCCGCAGGTCATAATTCTTGGAGGAGGAGTTTCAGGGGCATTTAACCTGTTTCGGCCTTTGCTTTGGCAGGCTATAAAAGCGCAAGCAATGTGGCCGCAGCTTACCGGCTTAAAATTAGTTAAAGCAAAGCTAAAAGATGCAGGAATTATAGGCGCAGCCTTGTTGGCTAAGGATAAACTAGAAGCGGATACCCGCGCAACTAACGCGGATAAACGCAAGCCAAGTCCCGTGCGGATATCCGCGTAGATATCTGCGGCAATCCGCTTCTATAAATAAGGAGTGCGATGAAATTATTTATCGACAGTGCAAACATCGAAGAAATAAAAAAGGCAAATGCGCTTGGGGTTCTTGACGGAGTTACTACGAATCCTACTCTTCTTGCCAAAGAGAAACAAAAACCGCTTGAGCAACTTAAAAAAATATGCAAGGAAGTTACCGGGCCTGTAAGCGCTGAAGTTATTGCGCTTAGTGCGCCGGATATGATAAAAGAAGCGCGGCAACTTTCTAAGCTATCAGATAATATTGTCATAAAAATTCCTTCAACCGTTGAAGGCCTGAAAGCGACAAAAGAACTTACTTCCTTGGGTATTAAGACAAACCTTACTCTTTGTTTCTCGGCTTCTCAAAGCTTACTTGTTGCAAAGGCAGGTGCTACTTATGTTTCTCCTTTTGTGGGCAGGCTCGATGATATTTCCTTCGAAGGAATGGATTTAATAAAGGATATCAAGTTAATCTATAATCAATATAATATTCCCACCCAGATTATCGTTGCCTCTATCCGGCACCCCTTGCATTTTGTTGAAGCCGCCCGAATAGGCGCGGATGTTGCAACGGTGCCCTATGCAGTCATCGAAAAACTTATGCAACACCCTTTAACCGATATAGGAATTAAAAGATTCCTTGAGGATTGGAAAACTTTGGATAAAAAATAGAGATGAAAGAAATATTTAACAAGATAATATTTACTATAGCTATCTTTGCTTTTCTTTCTTGTTTTCCTTTTCTTGCCTTTCCTCAGGAAAAAGTCCTCCCGGTTGAAATTAACGGAGATGAAATAAATTATGTACAGGCAGACGGCACGGTTCTTGTCAAAGGCCATGTCAAACTGAAATACAAGGAGATGGTGATTACATGCGATGAGGCAAGTTATAATGCGAATACCAACATTGCCAATTTAAAAAGCAACGTAAAAATAGTGAGAAAAGATACAACTATTTACGGCGAAACAGTAGTTTATGATTTTAACAGCCAGAACGCAAAAATGGTAAATATGAGGATAGTATCGCCTCCGGTTTACGGTAAGGCAACTTCCGCCGGCAGCGAAGGCTCGAATAAATATGTCTTAACTGGCGGATATATCACAACCTGTGACTTGGAGAAGCCTCACTATAAACTGATGGCAAAACAGATAATTGCTTATCCTAAGGTAAAGATTGTTGCCAAAAATGTCGTGATGAAAGTTGGCGAAATTCCTGTTTTTTATTTCCCTTACCTGGCAGTTCCGCTTAAAGATAAATCTTTTCCTTTTATGATAGTTCCAGGAAGTAGCAATGACTGGGGTTCTTATGTTTTAGGCCGCTGGCGTTATCATCTTAATGACCAGCAGCGTGGCCGCATTATACTTGATTGGTATGAGAAAAGAGGCGTTGGTTATGGTATAAGCCATCATGTTGAGAGCAAAAAATATGGCGAAGCCCTTGTTAACTATTACAATATAGAAGATGACCTTTATAAGCTGGGAAATCGGGAAGAACTTTTTGACAGGTATCCGGAAAGGAAAAGTATTGACCCTAAATATTTGCAAGATGACCGTTATAAAGCGCAATTCTCGCATAGTTGGCAGCCTACGGAAAATTTGTCTTTATTAAGCGAATTTAACAAATTCTCTGACGAATTTTTTATGAAAGATTTTTTCACCCGTGAATACGAAATAGAACCGCACCCATTAAGCTATAATTTAACAACTTATTCTTTCCCGAATTCTTCTCTGTCACTTTTAACGCAGGCAAGGGCAAACCACTTTTTTTCTGAAGTAGAATATCTGCCTCAACTTGAATATGATTTTTACCAGCAGACCCTGGGTCAAACAGGCCTGTATTTTCAATCAAAGACAACTGCAGGAAGCCTTGCGCAAAAAACCGCAAACTCCGGGCTTGGTGAGTCTTCAGGAAGAGTTTATACCAATAATGTTCTAAGCCGCCCGCAAAACTTTTTTGGCTGGCTTTATATTAATCCTTATATAGGTAATTATAGTAGTTTTTATTCAAAAACTTTGGTTGACGAAGAAAATATTTGGCGTACTACCCCTACAGCAGGCGCTGACGTGAGCACAAAACTATACAAAATATTTAACACTAATTTTAATTTTTTTGGCACACCCGTTAAAAATATGCGCCATATCGTTACCCCAACCATTACCTATGCTTATACCCGTCCGCCTACAGTAGCGAATAGCAAGATTATTCAGTTTGACGCAATTGATAATCTGGCGAGAAATGAAACAGTAACAGTCACCTTGTATAATAAATTGCAAGCGAGAAATAATGAAAAAGTCTGGGATTTTTTATATTTTAGCCCGTCTTTTGAATTTCAAATTAATCGAAAAGAAGGAGTAAGCTTTTTTGATGAAACTGGCAATACCGTAGAACGAAGGGGCACTTATCTTAACCGGATAAAATCTGATTTAGAAATTTATTTTGCCGATGGTGTTTCTTTTAACGGCAATACTGACTTTGACGCTCTTACGAATGTTCTAAAAGAAGCAAATGCAGATTTAACTTTTCGTGACGTTAAAAAAGATAAATATTCGGTATCTGTTGGGCATAGATATGCCGTAGAATACGGTTCTGCCAGTGATCCTAGAATGTATAGCTCGCAAAGCACCTTGGATTTTGAATACCAGCTTACACAAAAATTGCGATTTAAGAATTACCTGCGCTATGAATATAAAACCGGAGCATTTGAAGAACAGCAATATGCTCTTCGGCAAGACTTGCATTGCTGGTGGATGGATGTCGGGGTAGATGTGGATAGGCAGAGAGAGGGTGTTACGGATTTAACCTTTTGGGTGGCTTTTACGCTTAAGGACTTTCCGGATCTTCATATTGGATTTGACCAAACTTACAGCGGTGCAAAGAAGACTTATTAAGAAAAACTATAAGATTTGTGTAGTAGGCGCAGGCCATGTAGGGCTTGTAAGCGCGGCTTGTTTTTCTGAGCTTGGTTACCGGGTAATTTGTGTTGACAACGATAAAAAGAAAATAAAATCCCTTAAGGAGAAAACCCTGCCTTTTTATGAACCTGGCCTGGATTCAATTGTGATAAAAAACATAAATAGGGGAAACCTTGTTTTTACATCAGCGCTTCCACAAAGCGTAAAGAAATCAGACGTAATATTTATAGTTGTAGGAACGCCGCCGCTGCCTGACGGTTCGGCTGATTTAACCTCGATAGAAAATGTTGCCAGGGTAATTGCAAAGAATTTGAATTCCTACAAGCTTATTGTTGAAAAGTCAACCGTTCCGGTACAAACCGGAAGTAAGGTCAAGGAAACAATATGTCGATATAGAAAAAATAATACAGAATTCGATATAGCGTCTAACCCGGAATTTTTAAGAGAAGGAAAAGCTATATATGATTTTTTTCATCCGGATAGAATAGTGATAGGCGTAGAGTACGAGCGTGCCGAAAAGATTTTAAAGAGCCTGTATTCTTCTATTAAGGCACCAATAGTTGTAACCGACATAAATACTTCAGAGCTGATAAAACATGCTTCAAATTCATTCCTGGCGACAAAAATTTCTTTTATAAATGCTGTAGCGCATATCTGTGATTTGGCAGGAGCAAATGTAAAAAAAGTTGCCTTAGGCATGGGATTGGATAAGCGCATCGGAAAAGATTTTTTGGATGCGGGTTTGGGCTACGGTGGTTTTTGTTTCCCAAAAGACCTGGAAGCCTTTATCTATATTTCTAAAAAGTTAGGCTATATTTTTGGCCTAATCCAGGAAGTTAAAAGCATAAATGACCAACAGAAAAAATATTTTGTCGAAAAAATAAAAGAACATTTATGGGTGTTAAAAAACAAAAAAATAGCAATATTGGGGCTTTCTTTTAAGCCTGATACCGACGATATGCGTTTTGCCCCTTCGATAGACATAGTTAATCTTCTTGTAAACGAAGGAGCGCACCTTAAGCTATATGACCCTCAGGCAAACAACGCAGCAAAAAAAATTTTAAGAAATAAGAAAATAACTTTTGCCAAAAATGCTTATGACGCGGTAAGAAATTGCGATTGTATCTGTGTTCTTACCGAATGGGAAGAGTTTAAGAAATTAGATTTCTCGAAAATAAAAAAAATAATGCATTATCCTTTGCTTGCTGACGGAAGAAATATGTTCGATAAGAAACAAATTGAAGTATTGGGTTTTAAGTATATAGGGATAGGCACTTGATAGGCGCTAATTCCCACGAATTTGGAACGAATTTACACGAATAAATTCAGGATTTCATTTGTGGCAATTCGTTTGTAATTTCCCGCCTTTGGCGGGATCCCGCCAAATAAAATATTAAGGTGCGGGACGTGGCCATTCGTGCATCAATATATGGATACCTACGCGTTATTAAAAAATAAAATTCAGAACAAGAAAGCTAACATAGGAATTATTGGCTTGGGCTATGTCGGCCTTCCGCTGGCTATAGCTTTTTCAAAGAAAGGTTATCTCGTCTACGGTGTTGACACGAATTCAAAACACATCGAGCGGTTAAATAAAGGAGAAAGATATATCGTTGATATTGACCCGCAAGAGGCGCTTAGCCTTATTCGTAAGAAAAGATTTGTGCCTACAATTGACGCAAGCGTGCTTGGCATTTGTGATTGTATAATAATATGCGTGCCTACTCCGCTTAGAAGAGTTAAAATGCCCGATGTTTCATATGTTTTAGCGGCAGCAAAAACGATAAAAAAATATCTTCAAAATCAGCTTATTATTTTAGAAAGCACTTCTTACCCCGCTACAACGAGAGAGGTAGTTTTGCCTGTCTTAAGGGGCACCGGGCAGCGTTTAGAAAAAGATTTTTTCCTCTGTTTTTCTTCCGAACGGGTTAATCCCGCAGATAAAAAGTTTCCTTTAACGAAAATACCAAAAGTTGTAGGTGGATTTTCAGAAAAATCAACAGAGCTCGCATGTATTCTGTATTCAAGAATAATAAACAAAGTATTTCCTGTATCAAGTCCGGAAGTAGCCGAAACTGCAAAACTTCTGGAAAATACTTTTCGTCTTGTAAATATTGCTTTAGCCAATGAATTTGCTCTTGTTTGCAATAAGCTTGGAATAAGCGTGTGGGAAGTAATTGAAGCAGCAAAAACAAAACCTTTCGGTTTTATGCCATTCTATCCGGGGCCGGGCCTGGGAGGCCACTGTATTCCTATTGACCCTTTATATTTGTCCTGGAAGGCAAAAAAACTTGGTTTTAAAACTAAAATGATAGACCTAGCTTCTTATATAAACCATTTTATGCCGAAATATGTAATAGAACGGCTTGAAAAATTATTAGGCAGCCGTGACGTGCGTTTAAAAGGTGCCAAAATATTAATTCTTGGCGTTGCTTACAAAAAAGACGTAAAAGATTTAAGGGAGTCCCCGGCAATAGAGATAATTGAAACATTGCAGAGCAAAGGTGCGAACGTAAGTTTTCATGACCCGTTTTTACCTTATCTGAAAATTGATGGAATTGATTTAAAGCGCATTGAATTTAGCAAGAAGAACCTAAAAACATTTGATTGCGTAATTGTAGTTACCGACCATAGTAACATTGATTACAATTTTATAAAAAATAATGCAAGGCTTATATTTGATACCCGTAATGTTTATAAGCGGGGCGGCGAAAATATAATAAGGCTATGATTAAGGGTGTTGGAATAAAGAAATTAAAGGTAAATTACGATACAAGGGGCCATTTGATGGAAATCCTGCGCCGCGATGACAAAATCTTTAAAAGATTCGGCCAGGTTTATATAACGACTGCCAACCCAGGCGTTGTTAAAGCCTGGCATTACCATAAATTACAGGATGATTATTTCTGTTGTGTTTTTGGCAAAATGCGCCTGGCTTTATATGACGCCAGGAAAAAATCAGAAACATACGGCAAGGTTATGAATTTTGAGCTAGGGCTCAATAATCCAAAACTGGTAAAGATTCCCAAGGGTGTTTATCACGGTTTTAAGTGTATTTCAGATGTAGCCGCAATAGTGGTAAATACGCCTACTCTGCCGTATAATAAGAAAAAACCAGACGAGTACAGGGTGGACGCGTTTAATAATGATATTCCATACAATTGGAAAAAATAAACTCTAAACCCGAAATCCTAAATATTTATTTCAAGTTTGTGGTTTATTATTTGTGATTTGTTTAGAGTTTTCCGCCAGGGGCGGATCCGCCTTGTTTTTTCAAGGTGGCGGACGAGTTTAGGGTTTGTATAAAATAGGGGGAAGAATAAAATGAAGGGTGTAATTCTAGCGGGCGGGCTTGGAACAAGACTATATCCGCTTACGAAAATTACAAATAAACATCTTTTGCCGGTTTTTGATAAGCCGATGATATATTACCCTTTAACAACACTTATGGATGCGGGAATAAAAGATGTACTTATAGTTACCGGCGGCAACCACGCAGGAGAATTCTTAAGGCTTTTAGGCAATGGTAAAGAACTTAACTTAAAAGAAATCCATTATACTTATCAAACCGGAGAAAAAGGAATAGCTGACGCCCTTAGGCTTGCTGAAGATTTTGCTGATGGAGAAAGAATAGTTGTAATCTTAGGAGATAACTTATTCGGAGAATCAATTAAACCTTATACAGAAAAATTTGCCAAACAACGCGAAGGTGCAAAGATACTTATAAAAAAAGTACGCAACCCTCAAAGATTTGGCGTGGTAGATTTTAAAGATGGCAAAGTTATTTCAATAGAAGAAAAACCTAAAAGTCCAAAATCAAGCTATGCGGTGGCCGGTTTATATATGTATGACTCAAAAGTATTTGATTTTATACGTAAATTAAAAGTTTCCCGTAGAGGAGAATATGAAATTACTGATATAAACAATATGTATATCAAAGAAGGAATTCTTACTTATGATATTTTAAAAGGCTACTGGACTGATTGTGGAACATGCGAATCACTGCTTCGGGCAAATATAATTGTTGCCAAAAAACAAGGCATTAACCTAAAAAATTTATAGGGTGTTAACCTAAAAGGTTTATTATGAAGTTACTTGTAACAGGCGGTTGTGGGTTTATAGGCTCTAATTTCATACACTATATTCTTGAAACATATCCGGACTACAAAGTTACAAATCTGGATTGTTTAAATTATGCCGGTAATTTAGAAAATCTTTCGGATATCGCTAAGAATAAAAATTATAAGTTTGTAAAAGGTAACATCAGAGACTTTAAGGTGATGAGCAAATTAATAAAAGAAAGCGATTATGTGGTCAATTTTGCCGCGCAAACCCATGTCGACAGGTCTATAAAAAAGGCCAGCGAGTTTATTGAAACAAATATAAACGGAGTATTTACTTTGCTTGAAGCCTGCCGTAATTCCAAAATAAAACTTTTCATACAGATAAGTACCGATGAAGTATATGGCAGCACCTTGGAAGGCGCATTTATAGAAACAGATTTGCTTTGCCCCTCAAGCCCTTATTCGGCATCAAAGGCAGCAGCGGATTGTTTGTGCAATGCTTATGCGGCTACTTATAAAATCCCAGTGATAGTAACAAGGTGTACAAATAATTTTGGGCCTTATCAATACCCGGAAAAAGTAATACCACTTTTCGTAACCAATCTTTTGCAAGGTAAGAAGGTGCCGCTTTACGGAGACGGGCTTAATGTCAGAGACTGGATTTATGTTTATGACCACGTGCGGGCGATTGATTTTCTGATGCATAAAGGAAAGACAGGAGAAATATATAATATATCTTCGAATAACGAAGTCTCAAACATCGAATTGACAAAACTAATACTTAAAAAATTTGGCCTCGACGAAAATTACATAAAATATGTGCAGGACCGCCCTGCTCATGACCGCCGCTATTCGCTGGATTCTTCAAGGTTACGTTTACTTGGCTGGAAGCCGGTTTATGATTTCAGTACATCTCTGGACGCAACTATTGATTGGTATAAAGAAAACACTAAGTGGTGGACGAAAATAAAACAGCAAAAGTAGAAGCGGATTACCGCGGATACTTACGCGGATTTCCGCACACGAACTCGCTTGCGTTTATCCGCGTTTAGATCCGCGGATATCCGCTTCTATAAAAGAAGCGAATGCATAAGAAAATCTTAGTTACCGGTTCACGCGGCATGCTTGGCGCAACGCTTCTGCCGTTGCTTAAAAACTACGACACTTTAGGAATAGATAAGGGTAATTGCGATATTACCAACAAAAGCTCTTTGGCAAAAACCATAGGGAATCTAAAATTCGATGTAGTGGTGCATTGTGCGGCTTACACCGATGTAGATGGTGCTGAAGGAAAGACAGGCAGCGCATTCCTGGTAAATGAAGAAGGAACAAGAAACGTAATTGAATCCATCAATAATAAAGACTGTTTTTTTATCTATATAAGTACAGACTATGTGTTTGATGGTAACAAAAAAACTGCATACACAGAGGAAGATATTGTTAATCCTCTAAGTATTTATGGCAAATCAAAACTGGCAGGAGAGAACTTAGTAGCGGGGTTAAATAAGTATATCATCATAAGGACAAGCTGGCTTTTTGGGCCCAATGGTAAAAATTTTATTTCTACGGTATTACGCCTTGCAAAAGAAAAAGAAACAATCGAAGTAGCCGGTGACCAGATAGGTTCTCCCACGTATACACTGGATTTAGCCAAAGCGATATCGGATATAATTAATATATATTTCACAAAAGGTATTACGTCAGGCATCTATAATATTACGAATACCGGTTTTTGCAGCTGGGCAGAGCTTGCCCGCTACATAATAAAAGAAGCAGGATTTAAAACGCATGTTGCAGAAATTAAATCGAAAGAACTTAAGCGCGCAGCCCAGAGGCCAAAAAATTCTATGCTTTCAAAAGAAAAATTTAAAGGTTTAAGTGGATATTATTTACCCACGTGGCAGAAAGCAGTTCAACACTACTTGAAAAACTATTTACTTAACTGATTGAACATTTATGATTGAATTGAAAAATAAAAAAATTCTTGTAACCGGAGGAGCAGGATTCATCGGCTCCCATATTGTTGACAGGTTGATTGCCGAAGGCGTTTCAGTCGTTGTCCTTGATAATCTTTGTTCAGGTAGAATAGAAAACATTACCCGCCATAAAGAAAAATTAAAATTTATTCAAAAAGACCTGCGAGATGATTCTGCCCTGGATGAGGCATTAGAAGGAATTGATTTGATATCGCATCAGGCAGCGCTGAGAAGCGTTCCAAAATCAATGAAAAAACCTTTGGAGTATCACGACGTAAATGTAACGGCCAGCCTAAAACTTTTTTTAAAAGCAAGAGAAAAAGGTATTAAACGTATAGTAATTGCATCCAGCAGCTCGATTTACGGCGAACGGTTTGATTTTCCTGAAAAAGAAAGTGATTATCCTAAGCCCATTTCTCCTTATGCTGCGACCAAGCTCATAGATGAGCATTATGCTTATCTATTTAGCAAGCAATTTAGCCTTGGGGTGGTAGCACTACGTTATTTTAATGTCTATGGGCCAAGGCAATCTCTCGATGATGAATATGCTGTAGTCATCCCAAAGTTTATAACTTGCCTTTTAGAGGGAAAAAATCCCCCGATATACGGTGACGGCGAACAAGAGAGGGATTTTACTTATGTAGAAAATGTAGTTGAAGCAAATATCTTAGCTTTAACTAAGCCGGGCATAGAAGGGGAGGTCTTTAATATAGGTAACGGCGCACCCAATTCAGTAAATGGATTATTAAAATCATTAAATAAGATTATGAATAAGAATATCAGCGCCACGTATTTACCGCTTCGTGCGGGCGATGTGCGCAAAACCCATTCGGATATAAGCAAAGCAGCTAAGCTTTTAGGATGGCAGCCGGAGATTGGTTTTGAACAGGGGCTTACGAAAACAGTTGAGTGGTTTAAGAACGTGGGACGTAGAACGTAGGATGTAGGACGTGGGACGAAAATGAATATACTAATAACTGGCGGAGCAGGTTTCATCGGTTCGCATTTATGTAAAGCTTTCCTTCAAAGAGGAGATTATATAATTTGCGTTGATAACTTTATTACCGGCTCAAAAGATAACATTAAAGAGTTTCTAAATAGCCAAAATTTCCGGCTTATTGAGCATGATATTTCAACACCTTTATACATAAACGACAGCATAGATTGGGTGTTGCATTTTGCATCACTGGCTTCGCCCAAAGATTATATAACTTACCCGATAAAAACTTTAAAATCAGGGTTACTTGGAACACATAATTGTTTAGGTATCGCTAAAGCAAAGAATGCAAAATTTTTCTTTGCTTCAACCAGTGAAATTTATGGGGACCCGTTGATACATCCGCAAGTAGAAGAATATTGGGGCAATGTAAACTCTATAGGCGTGCGTAGCTGCTATGATGAGAGTAAAAGAGGCGGAGAGGCCCTTGTTTATGCCTATAACCGCCAGCATTCAATAGATGTAAGAATAGTCAGAATATTTAATACTTATGGACCCAATATGCAGATAGAAGACGGAAGAGTTGTTTCCAATTTTATTGTTCAGGCCTTAAGGGGAGAAGATTTGACTATTTACGGCCGTGGCAACCAAACCAGGTCTTTTTGTTATGTTGATGATCTTGTGGCTGGTCTGTTAAGAATAATGGAGGTTAATTATAAATTACCGTTAAATCTTGGGAATCCTTCTGAGTTTATGGTAAGTGAGTTGGCAAAGTTAGTTCTAAAACTGACAAAATCAAAATCAAAAATAAAATTCTTGCCTTTGCCGGAAGATGACCCCAAGAAAAGAAAACCGGATATCACAAAAGCAAAGAAAATTCTTTCATGGCAACCGCAAATACGATTGGAGGAAGGCCTTAAAAAGACTATAGAATATTTTAGGAGAAAACTAGAGGCGGATACCCGCGGATCCATACGCGGATAAACACAAACGAATTGTTTGCGTAAATCCGCGTTACTATCCGCGGTAATCCGCTTCTACAACAAAATAAACACATATGAAAGTTCTAATTACAGGCATAACCGGATTTGCCGGCTCGCATCTTGCAGAATATCTATTAAGTAAAATCAATATAAATATATATGGCACAACTTTTCTTGATTTAGAAATAAAAAATATAAATCATATAAAGGAAAACATAAATCTTTACGAAACAGACATCAAAGACTATAAAAACATAGAATCTATCATCGCGGAAGTTATGCCAGATAGGATTTTTCATCTGGCCGGGCGGACATCTGTTGGTGATTCATTCTCTAGCCCGCAGGAAACCCTGGTTACAAATATCACGGGGCAATTGAATATTTTTGAGGCCGTAAGAAAACTTAAGTTGAACCCTTGTATACATATTGCTTGCTCTTCCGATGAATATGGATTTGTTTATGAGAATGAATTGCCCATAAAAGAAACAAATCCATTCCGGCCGCTTTCTCCTTACGCTGTTAGCAAAGTAACGCAGGATTTGCTGGCTTGGCAATATTTTAAAAACTATGGCTTAAACATAATAATTACGCGGGCATTTAATCATACCGGTGTCCGTAGCAGCGAAGCATTTGTGTGCTCAAGTTTTGCAAAGCAGATTGCTATGATTGAAAAACAGAAACAACCGCCGGTCATATATACAGGTAACCTTGACTCCATCAGGGATTTTAGCGATGTAAAAGATGTGGCAAGGGCTTATTGGCTTGCCTTAGAAAAGTGCAGGCCGGGAGAGGCTTATAATATATGCAGCGGCAAAGGTTATAAGATAAGAGAAATTTTAGATATACTTGTTTCATACGCAACAACTAAAGTGGAGATAAAACAAGACCCAAAAAGATTAAGGCCATCAGATACATCTGTTATCGTCGGCGATTCTACTAAATTCAGAAAGGTAACGGGATGGCAACCAGAAATCCCCCTTGAGAGAACTCTTGAAGATTTGTTAGATTACTGGCGGCAAAATGTGTAAAAGCTGAAAGCTTTAAAAAATGAAAAAACTCACCATACCACTAGTTGACCTTAAAAGAGAATACGCGTTTCTCAAAAAAGGAATCGGCAGGCAGATAAAAGACTGCTTAGCCAGCCAGCATTGGATTCTGGGCGAAAAAGTAACGCAATTTGAAAAAGAACTTTCAAAATATTTAAAGTCTAAATACATAATAGGCTTAAATTCAGGAACAGACGCCATCATTCTTTCCTTACGAGCGCAAGCAATGAAGCTTAAGGGTAAGGAATATTTTGATAAAGAAGATGAAATAATTACAACCCCTTTTACTTTTATCGCAACCGCAGAGGCCATAATAAGAAGCGGTGCAACCGTTGTTTTTGTTGATATCGACCCAGAAACTTTCAATATTAACCCTCAATGCATCAGAGAAGCTATCAATAAAAATACAGTTGGAATTTTACCAGTACATCTTTTTGGCCTTGCCTGCGATATGGAAAATATCGTTGAAATCGCCAAGGAAAACGATTTGTTTATCGTTGAGGACGTTGCCCAGGCTTTTGGGGCAGGGTATGTATCAGAGGACAGAGGACAAAAGATAGAAGACAGAAAAAAACTGGGAACGATAGGCAACTGTGGGGCTTTTAGTTTTTTCCCTTCAAAGAATTTAGGCTCATACGGAGATGCCGGCGCCATTTCAACAGATGACAGGAAAGTAGCTGAACTCATAGTAACATTGAGGAATCACGGCCAAACCCATCAATACGATGCAAATTACATAGGTTATAACTCGCGCCTTGATTCTATCCAGGCAGCCATTCTTTTGGCAAAGCTGAAATATGTCGATAAATTTAATAATTTACGCATCAAGATAGCTCAAAAATACCACGATGGCCTAAAGAATATTAAAAACATTTATCTGCCATCCGCCATTCCTTCGACACGGCCTTCGGCCAGGCTCAGGACTTCCTTTGGTCGCTGCCATATGCCATCTTCAACGCCTCAGCATGTCTATAACCTCTACACAATTAAAGTTGCAGCGAACATCCGCGATGGAATGCTCAAATTTCTGAATAGTGCCGGTATTCAGGCGCGCAGCTATTACCCTCTGCCGTTGCATAAAATGGAAGCATTCAAAACGGCAAAAATTTCTGGAAATCTTATTAATACAGAAGAAGCTTCAAGGGGCGTATTATCTCTTCCAGTAAACCCTTTTTTAAAGAATAGAGAAATCGACTATATCATTGAAAATATTAGAGTTTTAGCAAAAAAATAGCCAATTCTGCTACATAAAGAAGCGCCTTGACACTTCTTGATACATTGTTATAATCATTCCGTTGTTTTAATGGAAGCTTATTATGCAAGTCATTCCTAACGAAATTTATACCCTCAAAGAAACTGAAGAAATACTAAAATTGAGCCGTTCAACTATCCTCAGGCTTATCAAAAAAAGTGAACTTAAAACCGTAAAAATCGGGCGTCAGCATAGAATTTTAGGCCGGGAAATTCTAAAAATGGTAAGATACATAGAAAATTAATAGTAGATAATGCTGAACAATAAGAAAGCTATAGTTACGGGTGGCTGCGGGTTTACCCAGCCCCTTACATATGGGCTAATGGAAATACAAATAAGTTGGAGGTTTAGGTGAAGGCGCTTGTAACGGGAGGGGCCGGGTTTATAGGCAGCCATATGGTCGATAAGCTTATTGGCGAAGGTTATGAGGTTACGGTTTTGGATAATTTTTCAAACGGCAGGCTGCAAAATTTAGCTAACCACAAGAATAATAAAAACCTTAAGACAATTGAAATTGATATATCTGATTTTGATAACATTAAAAAGTATTTTAACGGCATAGACGTAGTATTTCATTTCGCCGCCTTGGCGGATATCGTCCCATCGATAGTCAACCCGTTAGACTATTACAAGTCAAACGTAACAGGAACTGCTGCAGTTTGTGAAGCTTCCAGATTGGCTAAAATCAAAAAATTAATTTACGCAGCATCATCTTCCTGCTACGGTATACCGGATAATTTTCCAACACCGGAAACCGCTGAAATCCGGCCCCAATACCCTTACGCTCTAACCAAATATTTAGGAGAACAAATTATCATGCATTGGGGCAAAGTCTACAAACTTCCCGTTGTATCTTTAAGGCTTTTTAACGTTTATGGCCCGCGCTCAAGAACATCCGGCACGTATGGCGCAGTTTTTGGAGTATTTTTAGCACAAAAATTAAACAATAAACCATTTACTGTAGTGGGCAGTGGCAATCAGACCAGGGATTTTACTTTTGTTACGGATGTGGTAAATGCTTTTTTTACGGCTGCACAAATTGATTGTAAAAATGAAATTATGAACGTCGGCTCAGGAAATACTTACAGCATAAATGAATTAGTTAAGCTTTTGGGAGGGGAAGTTACTTACATTCCTAAGCGGCCGGGTGAGCCTGACTGTACATTTGCGGACATTTCGAAAATAAAAAAAATATTGGGCTGGCAGCCGAAAGTATCTTTCGAGAAAGGTGTACGCAAAATGCTTGATAGCATAGAATATTGGAGGCAAGCTCCGCTATGGGCGCCTGACACAATAGAAGAGGCAACAAAAGATTGGTTTAGGTATCTTGCAAGGTGACTATGAGCACAAAAGTACTTTCAAAGATAAAAACAATTGACGAGTTAGGCAAAACACTTGCCTTTGAACGTAAACAAGGCAAAAAAATAGTTCATTGCCATGGAGTATTTGACCTGCTGCATCCGGGGCACATAAAACATTTCCAGGCAGCAAAGAAAAAAGGGGATATCCTGGTAGTTACATTAACAAAAGATGAATTCGTAAACCGTGGGCCGGGAAGGCCGATATTTGGCGAGCACTTACGTGCAGAAAGCATAGCAGCGCTTGAGTGTGTTGATTTCGTTGCAATTAACAAGTGGCCTACGGCAGTTGAAGCCATAAAAAAATTAAAGCCCAATTTTTACGTAAAAGGAAACGAATATGCAAAAAAAGATGAGGATGTAACGGGAAAAATTTATGAAGAAGAAGAAGCGGTTAAATCGGTAGGGGGCACTTTGCACTTTACCGATGAAATAACATTTAGTTCCTCATCGCTTATTAATGCATTTTTTTCTCCCTATCCGGAAGAAGCCAAAGAATTCTTTTCGGGCTTCAAAAAAAAATACACGAGTAAGGATATTTTAGGTTCGCTTAAATCGCTCGAAGACTTAAAGGTGCTTGTAATTGGCGATATTATCATCGATGAATACCATTATTGCAGCGGAATGGGCAAATCCCAGAAAGATAACATTATCGCAACCAAATATAATAGCGAAGAAATCTTTGCCGGAGGCGTACTTGCTGCCGCAAACCATATAGCTGGTTTTTGTAAAGAGGTTATGTTGGTAAGTTGTGTAGGCACCAAGAATGATTACATGAATTTTATCGTAAATCATCTAAAGCCTAACATAAAAACCATATTCCATTATTGTAAAGACATTCACACAGTTGTTAAACGCAGATTTGTTGACCCGGCATTCTTAAACAAATTATTTGAAATATGTTACCTTGAAGACGCCGGCCATATTTCTGCTTCCGTCGAAAAAGACATATCGGAATGCATCGAATCTATAATAAAACAATTTGACATGGTTATAGTTACCGATTTTGGCCACGGGATGATTACGCCGAAAATCGTAAAAATACTTTGCGATAAGGCAAAGTTTCTGGCAATAAACGTCCAAACCAATTCCGCCAACATCGGTTTTAACCTGATTACGAAATTTCACCGTGCGGATTATATTTGTATAGACGAACCGGAAATCCGCCTGGCATGCCATGATAAATTTTCAAATCTGGAAAAACTCATTTCTCATGTCAGCGAAAAATTATCCTGCGATAAAATGATAATAACCCGAGGGCATAAAGGCGCGCTTGCCTATTCAAGAAAAGATGGGTTTTCCCACATTCCCGTATTCTCCAAGGAAGTTCTGGACAGAATCGGCGCAGGCGATGCATTCTTTTCGATAACCGCGCCCTGCGTATATAAAAATAATCCCATGGAAACCGTAGGTTTCATCGGTAACGCTGTGGGGGCAATGAAAGTTTTAATCGTGGGTAACCGTTCATCCGTTGAACCGGCGCCTTTATCTAAATATATTACTACGCTTTTAAAGTAAATATATGCAGTATTTCAGAGAATTAAATAACATCATAAACAAGGTTGAGGTTAATTGCCATAAAGGAAAAAATATCCTGCTTGAGAAGGCCATAACGGATATTGTAAATTCAATTATTAATTGCAGCAAAAAAGGGAACAAGGTGATATTGACAGGTAACGGCGGCAGCGCCTCTATTGCCAGTCACACCGCAACCGACTTATTAAAAAACGCAAAAATTCCCGCATTGGCCTTTAGCGATTCAAGCTTGCTTACCTGCCTTTCGAATGATTTGGGCTACGAGAACGTTTTTAAAAAACCAATAGAGATGCTGGCAAAAAAAGGCGATATCGTGTTTGCCATAAGCAGCTCCGGCAGCTCAAAGAACATCTTAAACGCTGCGAATATGGCTAAAGACAAAAATTGTTTTTTAGCTACCCTGTCGGGTTTTAAGAAATATAATCCTTTACAAAAATTGGGCGATATTAATTTTTATGTGCCTTCGCAGTCTTACGGTTACGTAGAGCTTACACATTCCATAATTTGCCACTGCATTACTGATCGTTTGGTTGAAAAAATGAAAGGAGGCCATTAAAAAATATGCGCAAGATCAATAATGTATTAGTGACCGGAGGGGCAGGTTATGTCGGCTCCATGCTTATCCCTAAACTTCTTGCCAACGGATATAACGTCAAAGTAATAGATTTATATATGTTTGGAGATAATGTTTTGGATTGTGTAAAGAATAACCCAAACTTAAAACAAATCAAAGGCGATATCAGAGACAAAGAATTATTGGCAAAAGAAATACCGGGAACGGATGCAATAATCCATTTAGCTTGTATTTCTAATGATCCGAGTTTTGAATTAAATCCTACCCTTGGCAAATCCATTAATTACGATGCTTTCCTTCCTTTAGTAAGAATCGCCAAAAAAAATCGGGTCAAAAGATTTATCTATGCCTCCAGTTCGAGCGTCTATGGCATAAAAGAAGAGGATAAAGTTACCGAAGAGCTTCCCCTAAAGCCCTTAACGGATTATTCTAAATATAAAATGCTTTGTGAGGAAGTTTTGGCGAAAGAAAGAATGCCCGGATTTACTACGCTGATATTACGGCCATCTACGGTTTGCGGTTATTCTCCCAGATTGCGTTTAGATTTAACCGTAAACATTCTGACCAACCACGCTATCAACAAAGGAAAAATTACTGTTTTTGGCGGAAGCCAAAAAAGGCCGAATATTCACATGGAAGATATGACTGACCTTTATGTAAAAACATTGGAATATCCCGATGAATTAATCGACGGAAAGATATTTAACGCAGGTTATGAGAATTTCACAGTAATGGAGCTTGCGGAAAAAGTAAGAAAAATTATCGGTAAAAACATACCCATTGAAGTAACCGCAACCGATGATAATAGGTCCTATAAAGTTTGCAGCGAAAAGATTAAGAGAGAACTTGGCTTTAGCGCAAAGCGCAGCGTAGAAGAAGCAATCGAAGGCCTCCAGGGTGCTTACCAGCAGGGTAAAATACCAAATCCTATGGAAGACAGCCGGTATTATAATATTAAAACAATGAAAACCATAAATCTTAAATGAATATTCCTTATGTAAACCTTGCCGGGCAAAATAGAGTAGTAAAAAAAGAAATCTTGCAGGCAATAGGAAAGGTTTTAGAGAGCGGGCAATTTATTCTTGGCAAAGAGGTTGAAGCCTTTGAACGTTCTTTTGCTAATCTTTGCGGTACAGAATATGCTTTAGGCGTAGGCACGGGAACGGATGCTCTTGTTCTCGCACTTCGCGTATTAAATATAGGGCCCGGCGATAGTGTAATTACGGTTGCGAATTCTTTTATTTCTACCGCAAGCTCTATTGTTTTAGTCGGTGCGAAACCGGTATTCGTTGATGTGGGTGAAGATTATAATATAAACCCTCGGTTAATTGAAAAAGCAATAAATTCCCGCACAAAGGCAATACTACCGGTTCATCTAACCGGCCGGCCGGCAGATATGAAATCTATATTAGAAATAGCAAAAAAACATAAATTAACAGTGATTGAAGATTGCGCCCAGGCGGTTGGTGCAGAATATAGAGAAAAATGTGTTGGTTCATTCGGCACAATAGGTTGTTTCAGCCTCCACCCTTTAAAAAATCTAAATGCCTGCGGTGATGGAGGGGCGTTGACAACCAACGACAGGAATCTCTATAGAAAATTGCAGATTTTACGTAACAACGGTTTTAGCACTCGCGACAATTGCGCCGCTTGGAGCGATAATTCAAGACTGGATACCATACAGGCGGCATTATTACTCGTTAAGCTTAATTACCTGAAAAAATGGACTGACAGGCGCCGGGAGAATGCCGAATTTTACCAAAAACATTTATCCTGCCTTACACAAGTCAAAGTTCCTGTTGAAAGGCCTTATGAAAAAAGCGTCTATCATACTTTTGTTATCCAGGCGCAGGACCGTGATAGGTTAAGCAACTTCTTGGGCCGTAAAGGCATTGGTACAAAAATACATTATCCTATCCCCATACATTTACAGCCAGCGGCAAAAAGCTTAAAACAAAAGAGTGGTTCTTTGCTTATGACTGAAAAGCAGGCAAAAATGATTTTGAGTTTGCCGATTTATCCCGAACTTACTACTAAGCAATTAAGTTATATAGTAAATTGTATCTACGATTTTTATAATCAATAGAATTACCATAGATTATACAGATAAATAATATTTGCGTAATCTTATCCAAAAAGGAGGATCCGGAATGAAAATTTCCTATTCTTATTTGGCCAGGCAATTTAAAAATATTGACCCCTATCTTAAAGATATAAAAAAATTAGTAAAAAGCGGCGATTTTACTTTAGGTAAGGATGTAGCAAAGTTTGAAGAAAATTTTGCCAAGCTTTGTAAGATACCTTTTGCTTTGGGGGTCAGCTCCGGAACAGATGCCCTTATCCTTTCTTTGGAAATTTTAGGCATAGGCCATAACGACGAAGTTATTACCGCGCCCAACACCTTTATTGCCACTGTTGGTGCAATTGCAATGACCGGAGCACGACCGGTATTTGTAGATAATAACGAGGAATATACTATTGATGTGAACAAGATTGAGAAAGCAATTACGCCTAAGACTAAGGCGATACTTCCGGTTCATCTTTCCGGATGCCCTGCGGACATGCCTAAAATTATGGAAATTGCCAAAAAATATAATTTATTGGTAGTGGAAGATGCGGCCCAGTCCATACTTGCTACAATTGACGGAAAACATGTTGGTTCGTGGGGCCAGACTGCTTGTTTTAGCATGCACCCTTTAAAAAATTTAAATGTCTGGGGAGATGCGGGGATAATTGTTACTCGCTCAAAGGAATTATGCGAAAAATTAAAATTATTTCGTAACCATGGCTTAGCCACCCGCGATGAAATCGAAATATTCGGCCATAATAGCCGGTTGGATTCTCTACAGGCCCTGGTTGCGAACCGGCTGATTAAAGATACCGTTTCCATTACCGATAAGCGTATTGAAAATGCTATGCGTTTTGACGAAGCTTTTAAAAAACTTAAGGGTTATATTACAATTCCACCCCGCAGGCCCAATGTAAAACAGGTGTATCATACTTATGTAATCCAGGCAAAAAATCGAGATGGTTTATACGCGCATATGCTTAAAAAGGGGGTAGAGGTAAAAATTCATTACCCTATACCTTTACATTTACAAAAGGCCGCGGCTTATTTAGGGTATAAGGCCGGAGATTTTCCGGTTTGCGAAGAACATTGCCGTACAATCATTACTTTACCGGTCCATCAACATCTGACTTCGAAAGAGATCGATTACATGATTAAATGCGTACGTGAGTTTTATTTGGGATAGGAATTAAGTATGAGCAAAAATACTACATTAAGAGATAAAGCTAATTATATCAGAGCAAATGTTGTTAAGGTTTCCGTGCGAAATCGAGCCGGACACATCGCTCCATCTCTATCATGCGTTGATATCCTTGTTGCTTTATATTACAGCGTAATGGATTATCAAGAAACAAATCCTTTGTGGGAAGAGCGGGACAGGCTAATTTTTTCCAAGGCACATGGTTGTTATGCTTTATATGCTATTTTAGCTGACAAGGGTATTATCCCTGAAAAAGAATGGGAGGCTTTTTATACTAACGAAAGCAGTTTGCTCGGGTGTATGGAGCGAAGAATAGAGTTTGGCCTTGAAGCCGGCTGTGGTTCACTTGGCCACGGTATACCGATAGCTACAGGTGTTGCTTTCGGAGCAAAGTTACAGAATAAAAAATATCATACTTTTTGTGTTGTTGGAGACGGAGAATTACAGGAAGGTTCTACCTGGGAAGCTATACAATTTGCCATTAAACACGAGGTTGGCAATCTTACGATTATAATTGATGCTAACAGGCTTCAGGCAATGGACTTTATTGTTAATATTTTAGACAAGGAAACTAAAGATATTGTAAATAGGCTTAAAGGTTTCGGCCTCTCTCCAGTTATTTGTTCAGGCCATGGCGTAGAAGCTTTAGCCAAACATTTACAAAAAGCAAAAGTAAGCATAAATAACAGGCCAAATGTAATAATCGCTGAAACCATAAAAGGATTTGGGCTAAAATGTATGGAAAACATTCCCAAATTTCATTTCAGGATACCTACTGAAGAAGAATTAGCGCAGGGCAAGAATTATGAGTGAAGCAATTAATTTTCGAAGAGAAATCATAGACACCGTTATTCCCTATTTTCGTAAGGACCCCCGGTACTATTTGTTAGTTTGCGACATGGGTTTTGGAGTAATTGATAAAGCGAAAAAGGAATTCCCGGAAAGGGTAATTAACTGCGGTATTATGGAGCAAGGTACCGTTGGTATCGCAAGTGGTATGAGCATAAGCGGGCTTATTCCGGTTGTTTATTCGATAGTTAATTTTTTAGCCTTTCGGGCGCTTGAACAGATAAGAAACGATGTAATTTTACAAGAATTGAACGTTAAATTTATTGCAACCGGCGTAAACGATTATTTTGAGTTCCTGGGGCCTTCGCATTGCTGCGGCCAGGATGATATAGTGGCAATGGAACTAGTTAAGATGAAAGTCTACGACCCTTATACCGACAAAAAACCTTTCAGCAAAATTGTAGATGAATGGATAACGAGCAGCAACGCAGGCTATATAAGGGTTTGACATGAATAATAAAATCGATATTTCCGTGATAATGCCTGCCTTAAACGAAGAAAAAAATATTCGTCCAGCCATTAATAATACCCTTAAAGCCTTTGATGAGTTTAAAATAAATGGGGAGATTGTTGTCGTAAACGACGGTAGTGATGATAAAACAGAAGAAATTATTCTAGAATTAAAGGAAAAAGAAAAACGCCTGAAATTAATTAAACATACAACACCTCGGGGGATAGGCGCGTCATTTTGGGAAGGCGTTGATTGCGCGTCAGGTGACGCTGTAGTGATGCTTCCCGGAGATAATGAAAATGACCCGTGGGAAACTTTTCGCTATGCAAGTTTACTTAATCATGTAGATGCAGTCATTCCTTTTGTTTTTAACCGGCAAGTACGCTCCTTTTTTAGAAACGCTTTATCATGCGCTTATAGATTTATTGTAAATTCAACCTTTGGGGTTAATTTTAACTATACTAACGGCACTATATTGTATAGAAAATCAATTTTATCCGAAATAAATTGTAAAAGTACAGGCTTTTTCTTCCAGACGGAAATCCTTATTAAGGTTGCGAAAAGAGGCTATCTTTTTGCAGAAGTGCCTTACAGGTTAGGGTTGCGTCCGGAAGGAATATCCAAGGCTGTAACGTTCCCGTCTTTTCTGAAGGTAGCAAAAGGCTATTTAAGATTAGTAAAAGATATTTATTTTGATAAGAATGTGAAAGCGGAGCGCGGTAATTTTAGCAAGGATTCCCAATCGGCAAAAAGATACAATTCGATTAATAATTAAATATTACAAATGGCTGATTTAATATTAGACGGGCACAAATTGCTTTGGCATAAAAAGCGTCTTGAAATGTGGCTTCGCGGAGAGCGAATCGCCCCCATCACTATAGACTGCGCTTTAACTAGGGCTTGCACTTACAAATGCGTTTATTGCTATGGCCAACTTCAGTCTAATGACATAAAGAAAATGACCAAGGATGTAATTTTTAGATTTCTTGACGATGCTGCTGAGATCGGCGTAAAAGCTATAAGCTTTGTAAGCGACGGAGAAAGTACCTGTTCGCCGCATTTGTATGATGCGATATCAAGGGGAAAAAGCAACGGTCTTGATATGGCTCTTGGCACAAATGGCTATCTTCTTAAGGATGATAAATTAGGAGAGATATTGCCGGTTCTTACCTATCTTAGATTTAATATATCCGCAGCTGATCAGTTGAGTTACGCGAAGATAATGGGTTGTAAAAAAGACTGCTTTGACAAGGTAATTGAAACAATCAAAAAAAGCGTAGCGATAAAGAAAAAAAATAAGCTTAAGGTTACCTTGGGGCTTCAAATGGTGCTTCTTCCTCAATTTGCCGACCAGGTTATTCCTTTGGTTAAGCTTGGCAAAGAACTGGGCGTTGATTATCTGGTGATTAAGCATTGCAGTGATGATGAAGCAGGAAGCCTGGGTGTGCAATATGATAAATATTTTGATTTGGTGAATATCTTAAAAGAAGCAGAAAGATACTCCGATAACAATTATCTGGTAAAGGTAAAATGGTCAAAAATATTAAGCGGCGGAAAACGTAAATATTCCCGTTGCTTTGGCCCCGCCTTTATTATGCAATTTTCAGGTTCGGGTTTGGTTGCTCCCTGCGGAATGCTTTTTAACGATAAATACAAGAAGCATCATATCGGTAATATTGCCGAAAAATCTTTTAAGGAAATCTGGCAGAGTGAACGTTATTGGCAGGTGCTTAACGGGATTGCAAGTGAAAATTTTAACGCCTGCACGATGTGCGGTTCCCTTTGCCTGCAGCATAAAGTAAATGAGTTTTTATGGGATTTAAAAACCAAATCCGCAGCGCTAGATGCGCCTGTAGGCTTAAAACCAATGCATTTAAATTTCATTTAATCTATGGAAGACATTATATTTATAAATCCAAAGGCGGACGAACTGGGGCCCGTTGATTTTTTAGTGCCAAAGAGCGTTCCTCTGGGACTGGGGTCGCTCGCCGCTTATTTGATGGAAAAAAAATATAGCGTCAAAATAATTGACGAAGAGGTTGAAAGGTTAACGGTAAAAAAGATAAAAAAACTCACGCAAAACAGCCGGCAATTATTCGGCATCAGCTGCATGACGCCCACCGCAAGCCGCGGTTATGAGCTCGCAGATTTAATTAAATCAACATACCCTGATTCAACTATTGTTTTTGGAGGAATCCATCCAACCGTCCTGCCTGAGGAGGTCTTAAGCAACAAATCTATTGACCTTGTAGTTAAGGGCGAGGCTGAACCGGTGATTGAGCGGATAGTTATTAACCATAAAAATGGTGCGGGATTTAAGGATATACCTTCTTGCTCTTATAGAGACGGCGCAAATTTTATCCATAATCCAAGGGCCCCGCTAATTGACATAAATGTTTTGCCCGACATCCCGTATCATTTATTTGACCCAAAACTCTATGATATGGGTTTTGTTATATCTTCAAGAGGCTGCCCTTATAATTGTGTTTTCTGCAGCCAGCGCGCAATTAACGGAAATACTTATCGTTATCGGGCGACAGATAAAGTAATTAAAGAAATAGAAACATTAATTTCACTCTATAAGCCATCTAACATTGTTTTTTTTGACGACATTTTTACTCTTAACAAAAAAAGAATCCATGAACTTTGTAGCGGGATAATAGATAGGGGATTGAATTTGAAAGCCGAATTTACGATGGTGACTCGCGGAGATAGTATCGATGAAGATCTTTTGTGCAAGCTAAGAGCCGCTAATTTTACCGGGCTGGCTATCGGGGCAGAAACTGCCAGCGAAGAACTTATGAAAATGATTGATAAAAAGGAAACAGTTAAGGATGTCGTAAAAGGTATTACTTTAGCTAAACAGCATGGGTTTTTGGTAGACGTAGTATTTATCTATGGCCTTCCCGGAGAAACAAGAGAAGATAGGGTCGCGGCATTTAGATTGGCGCAGGCGTTAGACGTAGCCAAGGCGCGTTTTAATAACGCAACGCCATATCCCGGCACCAGGCTATGTAATATTGCCAAAGATGAAAATAACCTTAATATAGTCGGCGCATGGAAAAATTTTACGCCGACCGGCGCTTTAGCTGCAGCGCGGCCTTTTAAATGGGTTTTGCCATATTACCCTAAAGGCTCAACGCAGCAAGACATAATTATGGATGTCATCCAGGCAAATATGCTCTATTTTCTGCAGCCGCACCGCCTGCGCGTACTTATCAAAAACTCTATTGACCGCCGGGGCACAAAATGGCTGGTTTTACCCCCGAAATGGTGGCTTAGTATTCGCTATATTTATGGCCTTATCAGCGTAATTTTTATAAATTTAAGCAGGCTAATGCTATTGGCTAAGTGGGGGTTGCAGGGAAAACTTCTGATTCAATGTAAATACGACAAATAATTATTCAATCAGGATTTTAAATAAAATGAACACTTTTGGCAGAGAGAAATTTGTTACTTTTTTTTATAACGATTATGAATCTCTTGGCATAGAATACATTTCAGCTGTTCTTAGGAAGGAAGGCGTAAAAACAAAACTGATTTATAAAAATCTTATAGATTATTACGCCTTTGATTCATCCAGGAAGATAGACGGGAAACTTTATCAAAAAATTGCTTCTGAAATATGCAGCCACAACCCCGACGTTTTAGCGCTATCATTATTGACCGATACTTTTAAGGCCAATATGCTTATTGCCAGTTTTGTTAAAGAGTTAAATCCTAAGATTAAGATATTAGCCGGCGGGGTTCATGCAAGTTTACTACCCCAATTGACCCTAAGTTACCCGCAAATCGATGCTATATCGATAGGGGAGGGGGAATTTTCGGTATTAGCTTATATGCAAAGCCTTGATGCCATCTATGGCGGCGAATTCCCCCTTTTAAAAGGCATCGTCTACAAGCAAAACGAAAGATTAATAGGAAGCTTTTTGGATTATACGATCAATGAAGAATTAGACAAAATTCCTTTCCCCGATAAGGATTTGTTTTACAACGAGGATCCGTCAATGAAGTCGCACTATTTTGTCCAATGCTCAAGAGGTTGTCCATTTGCTTGCTCCTTTTGCATTAATGATTATTTGAATTCCAAGGTAGGAGGGAAACGGTTTCGTTACCGTTCTCCGGAAAATATAATAGAAGAACTCATGCTTGCTAAGCAAAAATATTCTCCGTCCTTTGTGGCGTTTCTGGATGAATGTTTTGGATTCGATAAGGAATGGATAACTAAGTTTCTTAATCTATATAAAGATAAAATTGCGCTACCTTTCTTGGCCTCTATACATCCTAATATAGTAACGCCGCAATTAGCGGATTTGATGCAAGATGCCAACTGTGCTTATGTGGCTATGGGTGTTCAATCCTTAAATGAGAATATATCCAAGACTGTTTTAAAAAGAAGTATAAAGCGGGATAAAGTAGCTAAGGCGATAGAATTAATTCGCTCAAGGAACATGATACTTCAATGCGACCATATTTTTGGCATTCCCGGCGAAAACCGCAGCGACATGCTGGATACCTTGTCTTTTTACAATGAAAACCGCCCGAGCCTGGTGAGCGTATATTGGCTAAGTTTCTATCCGAAGGCATATATAACAGAGTTTGCCAGAGAAAAAGGTATTATTTCTGAGCAGGATATCGAAGATATTGAGAATGGGAAGATTTCTTCGGGAATAAAAAGAGTATACGGTTATTACGATATTAATTTCTGGATGAATTATTTTATTTTTCTCAATAAAAACTTCATACGCTGGGTTATAAATTCCGGTTTTTTGAGTCTTTTTAAAATAAAGAATATCTTTATTTCAAGCGCCTTCCCGCGGGCGCTTTTCGCGCTGTTGCATAAAAGAGATTGGAATAGATATTATATGAGAAGAGTTATTATGAAAAAAATAAACAATTTAAAGGTATGGGGGCCTTCTTGAATTCGTTATGGCACAGTATTTAAAGTTACCGCAGCTGCATAGCCGCGTATTTCTTTACGGCATTGTTTTGATAATAATTATTTCCGGAACCTTAAAGATAAACCAAAATATAGCTAATAAAGGACAAGGCTATTTTGTGCTAAAAAATATAGACCAGGCAAATGAGGCGGCCCGGCTTGGGTATATTAAATACGAGGTCAATGATTATGCTGAAGCTTTTGGTTTAAAATGGGAATCAAAGCCGGGAATTAGAAGAATAATTCGTTCCGGCCCGGACGATTTTGATGATATAGGCTATATATCAATGTTAGAATTAATCGCGCTTGGCGGCAAAAAGATGACGCTTGGGCTCGTAGAGCAATTGCATAATATCGTTTTTATACTTTCTCTGGTAATGCTTGCTTTTGCGGTAAGGAAACTGTGCAATAATATATTTGCCGGATGGTTATTTTTAATCTTAGCTTTAATATTTAAAAAAAACATTCTTTCCTTAGTCTACGGCTCGCCGGATAGCCGCACTTTCGTAATATCTTTTTCTTGCGCGGTAATGTTTATTATATTTTCATTAAATTGGCTAAAAAAATATTTTTTTACGGCTAAAGGATCAATGGCAATATTATTTTTCGGCATGATAGTCGGGATAATGATGCTGTTTAGATCTTCCGAAGGGTTGGCGGCAACTTGTGCTATTTATTTTTGCATAATTTTTTTAAATGTTAAACTCCGGGAAAAAATTACCTCAGCGCTTATTATATTTTTAGGAATTTTTTTCGTGACGATTATATTACCTATAGGGTTTGCTTTGCATAGAGATATTAAAACAGGGGAATTTACAGGCGACCTTAAACCTTATCTGCAGACCACCGGCCGGCACGCCGCATGGCATTCTCTTGTTGCGGGTTTAGGCAGATACCCCAATAGCTTGGGCATGAGATACAGTGATATAGTTTTGTATGATCTTGTTCGGGCTAAATACCCTAAAGCCATGCACCCTAAGCTTAATATTCAGGGAGAAGGATATTACGATGTTTTACAAAAAATTTATTTTCAATACGTCGCCAATCACCCTATTGAGTATATTAAAAATGTTGCTCAAGGATATCTTGAATTATTTTACGTTATACCCTATGTTACCAGTGTAGGGAATCTACCCTGGTTTTATGGATATCTTCCAATAAAACCGGGAGTTATCCCTTATGAAAGAGATAAAGCTTGGAACGTAAATGGCCTTGTCTGTTTAAGGTTATTTTATTTGCGGCTCAGTTCTACTGAATGGATAACATTTTTTCTTGCTTTTTTCAGCATTGCCGCTGCGGTTGTTTCGACGTTTTTTGGCGTCCCCGCGAAAACATACCGCGGTGTTTTTTTGGCAATTGTTTTTTATTTATTCTTACTTGCCACGCAGCGCGCCTTAATTCCTAATCATGGGCTAAACTTTATCGTTGCCTTTTGGATATTTTCTATCATATCTTTTCTATATATATGTTTTACTGATAATGTAGCAAGATATTTTTTCTGCCATAAATTAAAAGTTTTAATAAAAAACTACAAAATTAGGAGATTATAGATGCCTAAAAAGTCATCTATTCGCGCCGAAGATTACAATTTAGTTTCTTCTACAAGAAACGAGAAAGTATCTACCGATGCTATTGCCATAATCATTCCGTGTTATAACGAAGAAAAAAGGCTTAAAAGGGATGCCTTTGTGGATGAGCTTTCAAACTATTCCAATCTAACTTTTTTATTTGTAAACGATGGCAGTAAAGATAATACTTTATCAGTTATACAAAAAATATGTACCGTCAATCCCGAGAGGGCTTTATGTTTTTCGCTTGAGGCAAATAAAGGTAAAGCAGAAGCGGTAAGGCAGGGCATGCTTTATTTATTAGAAAAGGATAAATACGATATTATTGGTTTCTGGGACGCTGATTTGGCAGTACCACTTTCAGAAATTTGGGATTTTGTTGAAATTTTTAAGAAGAATTCGAATATAAAAGCAGTAATTGGCAGCCGCGTTCATCTTGCCGGCAGGTCAATTGAACGTGTGCACCTGCGACATTATTTTGGCAGACTGTTTGCCACTGTTGTTGATTTGACTTTTGACATTCATGTTTATGACACTCAATGCGGAGCTAAACTTTTTGACAGTAGAATACTCGCTGCCGTAGCTAGAGAGCCTTTCTGTTCTCGGTGGATATTCGATGTAGAGATTATTATACGCATATCAAGGTTAATCGGAACTCGTGATTGGTTATATGAGGTTCCGGTAGAGGAATGGAAGAATATTTCCGGGACAAAACGTTCTATTTCCGCTTACACCCAAGCCTTATTTGATTATATGAGTTTAATGATGGAGTATCGGCGTTGAAATTATTAAAAATTAATATATTTAGGTTGAAAAATTATCTTATCGCAAAATTTAATTTCCCTTTGGTTCTATTATTCCTGTTCCCTTTTTATTTTGCTTATAACTTATATCGCGGCAAGGTTTTCTTTTCGCATAATGATTTTGCGGGAATGTATTATCCTTTTCGGCAGTGGTTCCTTGGCCGCCTTATGAATTTTAAATTCCCCCTCTGGAATCCCTACTGGGGTACAGGCCATGAAGCAGTTATATGGTCTACGGTACCCCTTGACCCTTATACATTTTTTGAACTTATTATAGGGCCTCAATATAGATACTTTTATCTTATACAATGCATGGCGCTTGTTTTAGCCGGATATTATATATTTAGAAAAATGAAACTTGATTCATGGGCGGCAACAACATGTTCTTTGCTTTTCTTTTTGTCCCCTTTAATCACGTATTGGTATTTTGAATTTATCAATACCAATACCTTTATAGCGCATATGTTTACTTTTTTATTTATAATTAAATGGCTTGAAACGGGCAAATGGCGGTATGTTTTATTGATAGGCTGGTCATTCTTTTTGGGAATGTTTGGAACAAAGTTAGAATTCTGGTTTTTTGAATTTATTTTTTTTACTTTATTACTGATAACTGCCTTTTTCGTCATAAAGCCCAAGAGGCCTTCAATGATTATTTTTGCCTGGCTGAGCATTTTAGTTGCGATTTTAGCACAAAGCTGGCAAATAAATCTTTTATTAAATGCATTAAGTAATTCCGGACGTATGCTTGTACCGCACAGCTTAGCAAACCTTTTTTCTTTTGAATTATATAAGAATCTTTTTCTAAGCCTGAGCGATTCAGAACTAATTCCACTTACGCTGATTTGCGTTTTTGCATTTATCGGGCTATACAACAGGTCTCGTTACCGCTGGGATTTTATTTTTTTAGGTTTAATCGTACTTTTTTTATTTAAATCTTGGGAATTCACCTTTTTGCCATTATTTCTACGTAGTCCCGTTTTCTTCGGTGCCTTACTTGCTTTTTTACTTTCAATTCGTAAAACCTCACAGAAACATTTGTTATCTGCCTGGATTATTTTTATGCTTGGTGCTTACTATTGGTATAAACCGCTGGTTAATTTTGATGAGCTATATTTACTTCGCACAGCCCCGTTTCTTTTTAAATTAGTATGGGGATTCTTTGTTTGGTTGGGATGCTTAGAAGCGCATAGCAATAAAATAGTTAGATGGGCATATCTGTCTATTTTTATAGTTTTTCTACTAGAAACTCAAGGGCAGATTATTTTAACTCACCTCTTTGGCCTTGTTTGGATTCCGGGACGGGACAATTATTTAATAGATTTTTCTTTTGTTCTTATGGCTGCCTTTGGGGTTATGCGTAATTTTAGATTCAAATCAGTTATTTTAAAACTCGCCCCTTTTATTATCGTGTTCTCTGCATATAATAATTTATACTATACCCTGCCTCGTCAGTCAGTTCCGGGGTATGCAAACCCCCTGTTGCGCTCGGGACTCAATTACGATCCTTTTAAGGAAGTCCCGGACTTGAAAACAATTATCGAAAAATTTAGCTATATACCTTATCGCAGAGCGCTTGACCCCGATATTGAAAAACAGCTTCCTCAAAACCAAGGGACATTTCTTCTTGAAAAAACAGATAATGTCACATTTTATGGCAGTATGAAACCATCGCGATATACTGAATTAGTAAATTTTTATAATTATGGTATTACCCCGGAAGATAAGATATCGGGTTATCCTTCGGTCTATTCAGAAAAAACAATCTCACGGCTTCCCAAATTAAAAACTAAAGGGTTTACTAATAATATAATTTATTATTTTACGGTTTGGACCATCCCGCCCTTAGATTCAGATTTACTTAAATTGCTGGGGGTGGACTATATTGTGACTAGAGATAATAATTTGCTGCTTTCGTCAGCGCAGAAATTAGGGCTTAAGAATATTACAAAATACGGAGATTTTAATGTGGCAGAGCTATCTGAAACGTTGCCGCGCTCATTTTTAGTCTCTAATGTAACTGGAGATAATTTTGATGATTTCAAAAATAATATGCGCCCCTCTATTAAATTAGAGAACCAACACTTATCGAGGGCATCAAATACCTATCTTGTTAAACCCGCACACATTCTTAAGTATGAACCCGAATATGTTGAAATATCGGTAGAATCTTCTCGTGGAGGATATTTGGTTTTGACTGATATTTTTCATCCCTACTGGTCAGCTTTTGTTGACGGAAAGCTTACGGAGATTGTTCCGGCATTTTATGCTTTTCGTGCAATTAAGGTGCCCGACGGTATACATAAAGTCGAATTTCTTTGTAGGGTACCGCATTTTGCCGTAGCATCTTTCACATCGATTACATTAGTCATAATATTTCTGATTGCAACCTTGTATCTCTGGAATAAAGAATATAATTTTAATGTCAGGCAAGCGCAGAAGAAATAATATGAAAAGGCCCCTTTACTTTATAGATTATATTAAAAACGAAAAGATAAAATAGGGTAGTATGTTAACAAATAGAATGAAAAATATTATATATATTGCCTTGCTGGTTGTCATAGCTTTTTATCTTATTTATCCGTTGCTGGCAGGAAATTATATGTATGTTACCGGAGAATATGATATTTATAAATCTTTTATGGTTAATTTTATAGATTCCTTAAAAAAAGGAGTATTGCCCACTTGGAATGAATACGTAGGATGCGGTTCTCCCGCAATGCTCTTTGGGCATTATCCGATCAGCCAAAATACGATATTCTACATGCTTTTTGGATATAATGAGTTTAATTCTTATTTTGTGCGATTTTTAAATTTGTTAATTTTGCTTTCTACTTTTATATATGCCTGTAAATTTTTAAAGTTTAGCTATTGGCTTGCCTTGCTCGGCGCACTTGTTTATTTCAGCGTTAATTTCGTTACGCGATTTATTATTACTGACACAATAGGCAATGTGCACCTGGTTTACCCGCTTCTGGCGATTTTAATTATAAAGATTATCCAAGATTATAACAAAAAAGATATATTGATTTTCAGCCTTTTTTATATTCTTTGGTTAAGCGGAGCCCATATCACTTATTTTTTTATGCCCTTGACAATGCTTTTCTTCTTCTATTGGGTTGCCATATTCGTTCTCCATAAACCTAAAATATTTAAATTACAGGAGTTAAGAAAGTATATAGGACTGTGTTTTATGTTATTTATTGTTCCTTTATCGGCAGTACTATATCAGTATTATTATATTTATGATGTGTTAGTTATTTCAAATAGAATTAAGCAGGGATTAATCGTCAGTCCCTTTCAGCCCGTAGCCTGGGAGCAGCTGGCGGTTTCGTTTAGGTCTTCTTCGTATATTTGGGTAGGAGTATCTTTATTCATAATTTATATAGTTTTTAAAGTAATAATTTCAAAATATAAATCTTTCCAGAACAAGAAGTTAAATATTTTTTTTATATGGTTAGTAGCATTAACAGGCATTCTTTTGCTATTTTTTCCAGAAAAGAGTTTAAGCCTGCTCCGCCCACTAGGCCTAGATTATACGATAACAGCTTCTAACGGCAGCAATAGCAACTATAGATTGGTGAAACTGTTAAAAGAAAATCTTATCCCCGGCGGCGGTTTTTCAGGAAACGCAAACGGATGGAAAACTAATCTCGCAGCCTTATCGATTATCCCTGATGGGCAATCCGGAAGCTGCCTTAAGATCACGACGACGGATGATGCAATAGGTTACGCTTATTATGCCTTTGCCACTAAACCTAAACAGATGTATAAAATTTCAGTTTTTTACAAAAAAGGCACGGCAGCAAACGGTCAAATTAAGGTAGGAACTTCGATTGACGACACATCTTTATATTATTCCGATGTTATTTCTAACGCTGAGTGGAGACGATATGATGGTTCCTTCCAGGCCACAGGTCCCGTTACCTATCTTACCTTGGTCGATCTCACTTCTTTAAAAGGTGAAACTTCTTATTTTGATACGGTTGCTCTTTATGAGCTAAAGCCATCTGTTCTTTCCGACGGCATCCCTCTTTTAAAATCCACTGTTTTTAAAATTTCATTGTTTTTATTCTTTTTGATAAACACGATTATTCTTTATAAGAAAAGGAAAAGTTTTGCTATTTCGCTTCCGGAAATCTTCAGCCTGCTCGTTATTTTTATTATATATATTTCTATGTTGTCGTACTATTTCTTTTCTCCAGAGAACATAATCGGTGATGTAAATGGGTATGATTTTGATTTATTTAGAGAGATGAGCTTTGCTTTTCAGATTATTTTTACCTTTTGCGTGTTATATTCTATAAAAGCATATAGAAATAATAAAATAATGAAAATTATGTTAGCGTTATTGATTATTCTGTATTTAATGCGTTCACATTTTACAATATTGCTATTACGCTTTACGGGTTTTGTTTGGTATGCTACAAGGGATGGAGTAATTTTCAGCCTCATTTTCTCTGTTTTATTTATGTTTGGTCTAAAACAATTATTCAAAGATTTCTTGCAGTTTTTTAAATATAACAATAAAGAGAATGCTGTCTTTATCAAAAATTGTTTCCTCGCCTCTCTTATTATCCTTTTTGTGTGGGATTGCGGACATAAATTCTACAAAGGTACATCGCACCGCTATGTTTTTGGCGCGAAAGATAAAATTTGCAGTACTGCAAGAGAAAGGGGGTATCTGGCTGGCAAGCGTGAGATTGTCTTATTAAATAATGAACTGCTAGAATTGGATAAATTGACAAAGCATTTTTATCGAACATTTACCCCTGAGAATAATTTTCTTTATTTAGCCGGCGAGTTGCAGCAATATAAAATTTACGAAGCTGCTATTTATGAGTCTAGTATTTCAAAAGAAATGTATGATTTTTTCAACTACACTATCTTGGGGAAAAACCGATCAAATGCTGCGGAGCTTAAAGATGTATTACCGTATTTTTTATTCACAAAACATGTTCATGCTGGTTTAGGGCTTACTCATAAAGAAATTATGTATAGCGATTTCTTTATGTTTAATCCAAAAACCGACGCCGAATATCTAAAAAATCAAAATATTGAGTTCTTGTGGGATATTGCCCAGGTAAAATATTTGATTATCGGTCCAGAATTTTCAGATGCTTTGGATAATTTTAATGATAAGGAAAATTATAAATTACTTGGTAGATATAGAGAGTTAAGGTTAAATTTGTACGAAATTATTAAAAATAAAAATTATTCAAAATTAGCTGTTTATCCGTTAGCCGATAAAGAAAATCAAAACGAAATAATTGAAAATATGAATTCAACGGATATCAAGATATTAAAAAGCATATATTCAAAGTTAATATTCTTGGATCAATACAATGCAGACTTTGAGTTATCAAAAAATTTATCCGGTGATAATACGAGATATTACAAAATTGATTCAAAAAAACGGGGTATTCTAATTGACTTTGAAAGTTATAATCGCAATTGGCGGCTGAACGTTAACAACAAAAATCAAAAACTTAATAAAGCGTTTCAAATTTTTAAAGCAGTAAGTATAAACCCGGGCATTAATGAAATTAAATTAGAATATAAAGTCAAATATTTCAAAGAGCTATTTTTATTATCCATTATTGTAATTTTTATATATGTCAGCTTATTAATCCGGATCAAATATGTGGAAAATAATCAATAAGCTCATTTGCTAATATTATGGACAACGCGATTAAAAATTTTGTAACTAAATATAACAGGTTTGTTTATTTTATTACAGCACTGTTGTTTGTTGTGGTTATATTTATTTTGATTAACTCTTTTTTTATCGATAAAAGAGTAGTTAATCAGACATGCTTGTGGGATATGGCCGGTAGGCCATACAAAACATTTTTGTACGAACTAAACTTACCTCATCAAGTAGGTGCTATCTTTGTTGGAGGAACGCCAAAAAAATTATTCCCAACAGAAAGATGTTATGGTGCACATAACATAGGTGACATTTTTACAAGTCAATTACGCTCTCTTTTATTTGGCACCAAAATAACAGAATTTTCAATAGCTTCTTACATTAATTTTATATTCGTTATCTCTGCTATACTTTTTTCTCTTCTGGCCGGTTATTTGATATTTAAGAATGGTTATGTTTCAATACCCCTATTTTTGTTAATCGCTTTTTTCAGGTATTTTGACCAGGGATTGATCTATGGGCTTCCCTTGAGGCACGCCTATGCGGTTTTTAATCCCCCGCTAATATTCTGTATTTTCATGACAATTATTTTATCTTTTAGAAATCTAAAGAAAAAGCATTGTCTAATTTTCATTTTAGCTGGATTTATAGTTGGTTATATACAACACTGTAGAACCTCTGAAGGCTACATTGCTATTGTTTCATTGTTATCCGTTGCCCTTATGATCATTGGGGGGTATTTGATATTTCAACGGCATAATCTTAAGAAAATATTTATTAATTTATTAATTATTTTCATAGCTATGTATGTCGGCTATTTAGGATACCAAAAAATGATTAGCGCATTTAAATATGATAGAGCCAAAAAATTTAATTTTGCTGTGGCTAAAGAAAAATTAATGTCTAATCAGGCTTCTTTTCATAGCCTTTACATCAGTTTATTCCGTTATGAAAAGCCAAATAAATTTGGTGATAAAATAGGTTATGAAGCTGTTTACAATAAATATCCAGAGATGAAAAATAGATTTGCTGCTGACATTAATTATGTTGAGTTAGCGAAGTCAAGAGAATATTATGCAAATATAAGAGAAATTTATTTTGATTATTTTCTGCATAATCCTAAACATTTTTTAGCTTACGTTGCTAAAAGTATTTATGATTATATCTTATTTTTGCCGTACTACAGTTGGACAGGAAATAAATCAGCTCATGCTTATCTTCCTAAAATTAATGAAGATGTAGAAATCGAACCACAGGATTTAGCGCCGGACTTTAAAGATAGCGCTTTTAATTGGATAATTAATCTAAAATTGAAATATTTGCCAAAAAACCCATTATTTTTGATTTATTTTGTATGTGCCTATGCTTTGCTTATTGAAGCTATATATGCGTCTTTTGTTAAATTTAAAGAAATTTGTAAGCCCCGCCACAAAAGTTTTGAAAATAATTTACCAATTTATTTACTCGGCTGTATGCTAATATATTTCCTTTTTACCTCCATTGTAAGAATACTTATTCCCACTCATGGGCAATCTGCCGTGGTAACATTCAATATGATTATTATTTATAATTTAGTTAGAATAGTTGTTTCAAAAAATCCATTGAGGATAAAAAAGATAATCGTGCCTGCCTGGGTTATATTGTCTATAGTAGCAATTTTATTCTTTCTTAGCATAAAAGGCATTGCTTTATTGAGTAAACCTCTTTCTCTTGTGAAGAACGGCACCTTTGAACTAAATACCGAAGGATGGACAGCATATCAAGCTAATTTAGCTAATGCTAATAATGGCGAAGAGGAGGGGTGCCTGCGAGTTACAACATCACAGGATGCAATTGGCTACGCTTATATTGGAATTCCTACTAAGGTAGGGGAAATGTATAAGATTAGTGCTTACTTTAGAAGAGGAAGTTCTCATGACGGTCAAATCAAAGTGGGAACATCAGTTGACGATACTACTTTATATTATTCCGGTGTCCTTTTCGATAATCAATGGACACATTATAGTGGGGTATTCAAAGCCGCCACCCCCATTACCTATATTACATTAGTTAATCTTTCTGATAGTAAAGAAAAAACTTGTTTTTTCGATAGTATTGTCGTTACGAAATCTGAATATTATTCCGAATAATAAATTTAACACAATGATACCCTTTAGTAAACCTGTAATATTTAAAAGTGCTGAAAAGTATATAAAAGATGTTCTTCATAGTGGAAAGTTATCTGGCGATCATGATTTTACAAAGAGATGTAATGCTTGGCTTGAGAACAGAGCTAAGACGAAAAAAGTTTTTTTAACTACCTCATGTACCCATGCCCTTGAAATGGCCGCACTTTTGATAAATATAAAAGAAGGTGACGAGGTTATAATGCCTTCTTACTCTTTCTCTTCCACCCCAAATGCGTTTGTTTTAAGGGGGGCAACAATAGTATTCGTTGATATCAGGCCAGACACGATGAATATAGATGAGACTTTAATAGAACCTGCTATAACCAACAAGACAAAAGCTATCGTGCCTGTTCACTATGCGGGAGTGGGTTGTGCAATGGACGCTATTATAGAAATTGCTAAGAAGTATAATCTTTTCGTAATAGAAGATGCTGCTCAAGGATTAATGTCTACTTACAAGGGTAGAACTTTAGGAGCTATAGGCAATATTGGTGCTTATAGTTTTCATGAAACTAAGAATTATAGCAGCGGTGAAGGAGGGGCGATACTTATAAATGATGATAAGTTTATTAAAAGGGCTGAAATTATTAGAGAAAAAGGGACAAATCGTTCACAATTTTTTAGAGGAGAGATAGATAAATATAGCTGGCAAGATGTCGGCTCATCTTATTTGCCCAGCGAATTAAATGCTGCTTTGCTTTTTTCGCAATTGGAAATGGCCGATAAAATAAATAAGAACAGGTTAAAAAGTTGGAACTATTATTATACAACTTTAAAGCCTTTAGAGAAGAAGGGGCACTTAGAGCTTCCCAAAATACCGGCAGAATGTAAACATAATGCGCATATATTTTATATAAAAGTAAATAATATAACCGAAAGGTCAAAATTAATTAAATATTTAAAGGATAAAAATATTAATGCTTTATTCCATTACGTGCCATTGCATGGCAGCAAGGCGGGGAAAAATTATGGAAGGTTTTCTGGTCAAGACAAGTTTACAACTATAGAGAGTGAGAGGCTTTTACGTTTGCCGTTATATTATAATATGTCACTGTCGGAGGCAGAGCTGGTTTGCGAAATAATTAAAAAGTATTTTGTAAAGGGTGGCTGATGGGTAATTTAAAACAATATGGCTTTTATGATTATTTAAGGTCGGAGTTTCCGTCGCAGATTATCGTAGAGAATACCGAACTTTGTAATTATTCCTGTATTCATTGCCCGCATCATATTTTTGAAAAATCCAGTAAATATAGAGGCAGAAACTTGGATTTAAGTTTACACAAGAAACTCATAGATGAAATAGCCAGTGCCGGTAAAGGATATTGTCAATATATAAGGTATGCTGCTCTCGGGGAAACATTATTGCAATCTAATTTTATTGAGATGATTGAATATGCCGGAAAATATAGCGGGGCCCTATTAAATATTACTACTAATGGATTGTTACTTACAGAGAAAAAAGCATATAGTTTGCTTAACGCAGGTGTTAATACGTTCGATGTTAGTATAGACGCGTATTCAGAAAAGGTGTATCGAAAAATAAGAAAAAATGGTGACTTAATTAAGGTACGAAACAATTGTTTGAAACTTATCAAAATAATTAAAAGGGGAAAGTATAAAGCTAAAATGATTGTTAGTTTTGTTGAGCAACCCTTTAATCATAAAGAAAAGAATAAGTTTGTTAAATTCTGGAAAAACGCTGGAGCTAATTTTGTAGTAATAAGGCCCATGCATTCTGCAAGCGGAAGCATAAAAGAAATCGCTCAGAAAATACGAAAAAATGCTCAAAAGCGGACTCCTTGTATATATCCTTGGGAAAGACTTGTTTTAAACCCCCGAGGCCTGGTCAGCTATTGTCCAGCAGAATGGGGATATCAAGGGTGTTTTGCAGATTTACGCAAGACAACGATAAAGAAAATTTGGCAAGGTAGCTTTATGGAAAGATTAAGAAAGGCTCATTTAGAGAATAATTTCTCAAAGTTTCCATTTTGTCGACAATGCCCGGATTGGCGATTAGTGATTTGGCCGGGTAGAGGCAGAAATTATTCTGAAATGATGGAGAAGATAGTGAAAAAATAAGACTGATTAATTCTGTATTTTAGCGTGCTATGAGGCTATATATTGGAACTATTTCTAAAATAGGTTAATTATATGACTGTTTGGCAACAATTGAGAACATGATCGAAGATACTGCAATTTCTTTAGTGAGAGTAAATTGTGCAAGATGCGGTGATTGCGAATCGATTGCTGTCGTTAATACTATTGACTACGAAAGGTCGGGACCAGGGGAGTTTGAAGTTGTCAAGTGCCTAAAATATAGAGGCAATAGTAATTCAATTTGACACACATAAGGGAGTTTAATGAAAGTCGGTTTAATCCAATCTAATTTTATCCCGTGGAGAGGATATTTTGATTTTATTGACGAAGCGGATTTGTTTATTTATCATGACGATTTGCAATACACTAAAGGAGATTGGAGGAACAGAAATAAGATAAAAACTGAAAAAGGAATGGCTTGGATTACAGTGCCTGTTTCTTACAAAACAACTAATCAGTTGATTTATGGTACTTATATAGATTATACTCAGGATTGGACAAAAAGAATTATTAATAAATTATACAATTATTATAAAGACGCCCCATATTTTAAGGTTTATGCTGACGTTTTTTTTGCCATTCTAAATAGCAAATATAAAACTATTTCGGAACTTAATATCCATGTTAATAATTGGGTGATGAGTATTTTAGGGATAAAGACAGTAATTAGAATGTCGTATGAATTAAATCCTGTAGGTAGAAAAACCGATCGAATTATAGATATTTTACAAAAAGTCGGTGCCGATACCTATTTATCAGGGCCTTCGGCAAAAAACTATTTGGAAGAAAATAAGTTTAGCGAACATGGGATAGCTTTGGAGTATAAAAATTATGAATATAAGGAATATAGCCAGCTTTTCGGCAAATTTGAGCCTAATGTGTCTATACTGGATATGATTTTTAATATAGGAGCGGATAAGAAAGAATATTGGAAAAGCATTAAACCAAATATAAAGGAGTTATAATGAGCAATAATCGTATATTTTCTATTGTTATACCGATTTATCAAAATGCGGATAATTTAAACGAGACCATTCCCGCGCTATTAGATCTTCAGAAAAAGTTGATAGGATATAAGTTAGAATTAATCTTTGTTGATGATGGCTCAACTGATGGTTCTTATGGCATTCTGCGTAAATACTTTGAAATACATAGAGATAAAATAATAATAATCAAACTAACAAAGAATTTTGGCCAAATTTCTGCTATACAGGTAGGGTTGAGGGTTGCAAAGGGTGATTGTATTGGCATCATCTCGGCCGACATGCAAGATCCTCATGAACTTTTCATAGATATGATTAAGAGATGGGAGACAGGAGTGAAATTGGTTATTGGCGAACGCGCAGGCAGAGAAGAAGAAGCTAGAAAAAGTATTCTATCTAGATTTTGCTGGGGTATGGTAAACAGATTCGCTGTAAATAATTATCCTCTTGGTGGATATGATTTTTGCTTGATCGATAGACAAATCGTGAATGAAGTAAATAATATAAATGAAAAGAATACACATATATTCATTCTAATATTTTCTTTAGGTTATAAGTATGAAATTATTCCATATATTAGGAAAGAACGGACTGCAGGTAAGTCTAGATGGACTTTTCCTAAAAAAATAAAACTTTTCATAGATATATTTATTTCATTTTCTTACACACCGATTAGAGCTATAGCTTGTTTAGGTTTAATATTAGCTATTTTGAGTTTTATCTATGGCTTTTTTATGATTGTGAATACAATTATTTTCGGCAATAAATATCCCGGTTGGACGACGATAGTGGTTTTAATCACTTTTTTTGGAGGAATTATTCTTATAACATTAGGGATAATCGGTGAATATTTATGGAGAATACTTGATGAAGTAAGGAAAAGGCCTAATTATGTGATAGAAGAAATAGTGGAGAACAAACAAGGTATATAGAATGATAGAATGCACTAAGTGCAGGCAAGGGCATTTTATAGAAAATACTGAAAGAAATAGATATATTTGTGTTGTTTGTGGGTTTGAAATTTTAACACATAATGATTTAACAATATTTCATCCAGAAGATTCCGTTACGCAAGATAACATAGAGCCATGCATTCTTGATGATTTAGTTTCTTTTGAAGATAAGCATTTCTGGATAAAAGCCAGACGGAATATCATAGGGGATATTTTTAAAAAATTTGTTAATTATACGGACAAAATAATAGAGATCGATGCTGGCACTGGAAATTTCGCAGCTTATTTAAGCAAAATCGGATATAAAGATATTTCAGTCGGCGAAATTCATTTACGTGGCCTTGAGTATGCGAAGCGTTATGGAATAAAAAAATTATATCAATTTGACCTTACAAAAACTCCGTTTTCAGAATATTTCGATATTGTGGGAATGTTTGACGTTCTTGAACATATTGATGATGATGATTTGGCCGTAAAAAGTATTTATAAGATGCTTAAGCATGGCGGTAAGGTTATCATAACTGTTCCGGCTCACAAATGGCTTTGGTCAAAACAGGATGCAATAGCTTATCATAGAAGAAGGTATTGCATTGAGCAGCTAAAAAAAATGTTTCAGGAAAATAATTTTAAGATAATCAAAATAAATACATTTTTTGTATCAATGTTACCCTTTTTATTTATTAGAAAATTGATTAATAAAGATACTGGTGTTATAAAGGAAAATGATTTCAAAAATAGATTTAAAGTGAACCCAATACTTAATTATATTTTGTCTAAAATATTAGAAATCGAAAATATATTCTTATCAAATGTGCCTTTAAAATGTGGAACCAGTATAATATTGATAGCTGAGCGACTGTAAAAATATAGGATACTATATTGACTTATCTGATTAAAAGTTTATAACCGGAAGAATAATATCAATTATAAGGAAGGATAATGTTTTAAGATGAAAATAACACTACTTAATGTAGAAAAGACAGGCGACAATAAAGACTTTAACGCAGGCTTTGGCACCGCCTTTCAGGTAGGCAGTTCCTTTGGGGCAAAGTTTTTAGAACGAATGAGATACGAAAGGGAATATTTGCCTTTATTGTCTTACGGATATTTAGCGGCGATATTAAAACAAAACGGCCATACGGTTAGCTATGCGATAAACACTATACCAAAAGACGCAGATTTAATAATTATGCAGTGTTCGTTAATCCGGCACAATGCAGAACTTGATTTTATTAAAGCTATCAAAAAAAATACTAAAGCTAAAATAGGGTTGATAGGCCCTTTTGTCTCTGTTAGGCCGGATTTGTTCATTGAGCATGCAGATTTTATTGTTAAGGGAGAGTTTGAAGAAGTTGTTCTTAGGATGAAAGGCAGCTATATACCCGAAGGTATAGTTGAAGGCACCCCAATACAAAATTTAGATATTTTGCCTTTTCCCAATTGGAGCATTTTCCCTGTAAAGCTTTACTCCTGTAGGCCGCTACTACCTAAGATGCCTTTTATCTTTATTCAGAGTTCACGAGGCTGTTCATATTCCTGTAATTATTGTCCATATAAAGTAGTTGGTACCTACAGAGAAAGAAGCATAGGAAATGTTATTGAGGAAATCCAGTATCTCATAAAAGATTACGGGATACGTAGTTTCATGTTCAGGGACCCCTGTTTTTCTTTTAATACCCAAAGAACAATTGCTTTCGCTGAAGGGATAGTAAAAAATAAAATTAAATTTGAATGGTGCTGCGAAACTCGATTAGATAGATTAGATAAAAAATTGGTTGATTTATTATATGCGTCCGGATTAAGGGCCCTTAAAGTAGGAATTGAATCAATAGATGACAACGTTTTGAAATTTCAGAAACGAAAACCAATCAACATAAAACATCAGGAAAATATTATTAATTATTGTGATAAAAAGGGTATTAGCGTGCTTGCTTTATACCAATTAGGGCTTGAAGAAGATACAAAAGAATCAATCCTTAAGACTATTAAGTATGCTAAAAAACTAAATACAGATTTTGCCAATTTTACGATATGTACCCCAATACCCGGTACGGAATATTATGATCAGATAAAAGACAGGATATGCGAAAAAGACTGGGAAAAATTCAATAATTTTTATCCAGTCTTTAAACATAAAAATCTTTCCAAGGATGAGCTTATCGCGTTTCAGGAAAAGGCAATTGTTTCTTACTATATAAGGCCGAAGCTTATATTTAGGCATTTATTAAGGAGTTTTAAATGCTATTAGTGACGGGCGCCAGCGGATTTGTCGGACGGCATCTTTTAGAAAAACTAATTAAAAAGGGAGTAAAAGTAAGATGTCTGGTCAGGAATAGGAATAAGGTTAATTTAACGAATCCTAACTTAGAAATTATTGAAGGTGATATTTTAGATCAACATATTATAGATAAAGCCACAGAAAACATTGATTTAGTAATTCATCTTGCAGCTGTAATAAAATCTTCAAATCCGGAGAGAATTAGAGAGGTAAATATTGGGGGTACGACAAAAATAATTTCAGCCTGCCGTAAGAATAAAGTAAAGAAAATAATCCATATTAGTTCTTTAGATGCCGCCTTAGGCATTACTAACCTTTACGGTACTACAAAAAAAATTAGCGAAGAAATTGTTAAGAAATCAGATATTAAGTATATAATATTAAGGCCATCATTAATATATGGAGAAGGCTCTAAAGATATAACTGCATTAGCGCGAATTGTTAAAAAATATCCTATAATTCCCATAATAGGCAATGGCAAATTGCAGCCGCTATATATTGATGATTTTTGTGAACTGATAGTTAAAATGATTGATGGCGATGTGCAGGATAAGGTTTATTTTGTAGGAGGCAAAGAACAGCTTACCTTGGGACAATTAGCGGATAAGATAGCAGCTTTAAATGGCAAAAAAATAATAAAAATTTATATACCATTAGAAATATTTTGGCTACCGCTCAAAATATTTAACATATTTTCGAGAAATTCGCAGTTAAGTTATGATTCTTTAAAATTACTTAAGTTTAATAAAATCTGTGATATAGGCGAGGCAAAAAGAGATTTTAATTTTACACCGATGAGCATAGATGAGGGTTTGCGTTTAATGGCGCAATTAGGCTTTAATTGAATTTAGCAGAAAATTATGGCGAAGATATTACTTATTAATCCTTCCTGGCGGCCGACATATAAGAATATACTTGGTTCTATCGGCGTTCCTTTTTTCCCTGTCTTGGGTTTATCTACCATAGCAGCCGAAGCGAAAAATAAAGGACATAAAGTAGAAATTCTAGACCTTTCATATAGAGAATATAATCCCGATTTGGTATACGAGCGCGTCAGAAATAACTCTTATGATATTGTTGGTTTTACCGGAACAACGCCTTTGTTTGCTCAGGTGATACAGCTTTCCAAGGGTATTAAGAAAATAAGTAAAAATATATTTACTATAGGTGGAGGCTCGCATTGTTCTGCTTTGCCTGAAAGGTCAGTAGAAGAGGCAGATTTAAATGCTGTTTGCGTAGGGGAAGGAGATTTTATATTAACTAAAATAGCAGATGGAATGCCTCTTTCAAAAATTCCCGGCTTAGTCTACAGAGACGTTAACGGACAAATTATCAGAAATCCAGCGAGTGAATGGATAGATGATTTAGACAAACTTCCTCTGCCTGCCTGGGATTTATTTGATATTAAAGAATATCTTCCTTATACTTCACGTTTATTGGGTAAACGACCGCCTGTCTGTTTTTTTGAAACTACGAGAGGCTGCTTATTCCAATGTGACTATTGCGCAAGCAAATTAACGAAAGGAAGAGGATTACGGAAAAAATCCGTAAACAGAGTAATTGAAGAAATACACTATATGAAATCTTTAGGTTTTAATGAATTTTTTATCTGTGATGATATATTTACAACCGATGTCGAACGTACAAAAGAAATTTCAAGAAGAATAATCAGTGAAAAAATAGATATGGCGTGGCAATGCCAAAACGGCATTCGTGTAGATTCAGGAGATGATGAGATGTTTAAGCTTATGCGTAAGGCCGGTTGCTATAAGGTTGCCTTTGGTTTTGAATCCGGAAATGATAAGGTGCTAAAGGAATTCGGCAAAGGTGGAAGGGCTTCAATTGAAAAAGCTTTTGCAACGGTAAAAATGGCGAGAAAAGCAAATATAGATGTATTTGGTTACTTTATGATCGGCCTTTTAAACGACACGGAAGAAACCATGCGCGATACTATTGAATTTGGCAGAAGATTACAGCCGGACATATTAAAAATAAGCACCTGTATCCCTTTCCCTGGTACAAAAATGTTTAACGAACTGAAAGAACGCAATCTTTTAAAAGTTTATGACTGGGAATGCTATAACATATACAGAGCACAGGATTTCTTCGAACATCCCAATCTTAAGTGGGAAACTGTCGAAAAATATTACAAGTTGGCATATAAGCGTATGATTTATACTAACCCTGGTTTTATCATGCGCCGGTTGATAAAGTCTATCAAGAGAGGAGAATTATTTTACGATATTTATTATTTTTTTAAATTTATGCTGGCAGGCGGAAAAATCTAATCATAAAATTAATTATATATTGATAGTAAAATAAGGACTTTAATCGGATGAAGAAAGTAAACTGGGACACTTTTAACAATGACGAGGAAATCATAACTTATTTGCGCAGTCTTTCTCGCTATAGAAATACTGCTTTTAAGTCAGCGTTTAGCCGGGGAAAATTCTTTTTTAAACTTTTATACTGCCGATTATTTAAAATCGATAAGCCCCTATTTATTGTTTTGGTTACCAATAATAAATGTAATTTAAAATGCAGATATTGTTATGGAGATTATGGAAACCGCACCGACGATAAAGATTATTCTACGAAAGAATTGTTAAAGTTGATAGATGAATTAAAAGAAATAGGAACTCAGCTGATTACAATGCATGGAGGAGAATCTTTGTTGCGTAAAGATATAGGTGAGATAATTAATTACGCAAAACATAAAGGATTCTATATAAGTTTCAATACTAATGGTTACCTTGTTCCTAATAGAATAGCGGACTTAGAATGTCTAGATACCATGGTGTTTAGTTTAGATGGAATGGAAGAAAGTAATGATAAAAATAGAGGAAGGGGATGTTTTAAAAAAGTTATGGAAGCCATAAGTATAGCTCAGCAGAATAACATACCCTGTGTTATCTCGGCAACCTTAACAAGGGATAATATGCAAGATATGGAATTTCTTGCAGAGTTGGGATTAATGAAAAATATCAGAATACAATACAGCATACTTTATAATTCGCCTGTTCTCAAAGACAAATGTTCCGATATGGTTATGTCTGATAAAGAAATTAGAGAAGTTGTCAGAAAGATATTATCCCTTAAAAAGAAAGGGCATCCAATTTATTATTCCGATAATGTTTTGGCGGCAGCGATTAACTGGCCCGTTCCTATCGATGAAAAACCATACTTTGCCACCAAGGATAAAGCAATATATAAAAACCATAAATTAGTATATTGTTATCATGGCAAATTAAAATACCAGATAGACGCTGACGGCCGCGTAATTACCTGCTGGGTCCATGATAACGCCCATGCTCCTAACGTGAAAGAACTTGGCGTTGCGAAAGCAATAAAAAAGTGCCACAGTGACAATAATTGTAAGCATTGCGCTTTTTTAGCGAATAACGAGCATAACGCGCTTATGCATTTGAGCCCCAGAAATATTTTGAATAATTTTTTTATCCAGGTTAGCGACGCTTTTAAAATAAAAAATTAATATATTAAAAATATGATTTATTATATTGTGATAGGTTCATCTAGGGGGTTGGGGTCGGCATTGGTTGAGGAATTGCTGAGGCAAGAGCATTGCCAGGTTATCGGGGTAGCCCGAACAACACTCAAAGACATAAAAGGTCACGAAAAATGGATAGCTTCAGGAAGGTATCGTCATGTCGAAGCGGATATATCTTCTTCTCGATGCCACCAGATTCTAAGTTCTGTTGCCAGGAACTTATCCCCTAGCCCCATATGTATAATTTTCAATTCCGCACACATAGAAAAGGATATTAATCCAGATAATAAATCTATTAATTATGTTGCTTTTGAGCGAGTAAACCGCGTAGGAATTGATGGTCTGGGAAATATTCTTTTTATTTTCCAGGAGCATTTATTAAGATACGGGGGGGTTTTTGTAGGTATTTCTTCTTTTTGGGGTACCATTCCCCCTCTTTTTTTACCATGGGTAGCTTATCCAGCTTCCAAAGCCTATTTAAATATAGCCCTACGCTGTCTTAGGGTGTGGTGGCGTGGACGCATTAAAGTATTGATTGTAAACATAGGTAACATTGGTAAAGACACTTCATTGCCTAAGTGGATAGTGCCGACCTATTCTATGGCAGCCAGAAAAATTATTTATTCTCTCTCGATAAAGAAAATACCCAGGGTGATTAATTATCCCTTTTGGCACGCAGTAGTTTATCTATATATTTTAAGATTTATTCCTGAAATATTTTATTTATGGATATTTAAATTATACTTTAGGTTCCAGCCACCCCAAAAGAAATCAGAGAAAAGTAACAAGATAGATGTTTAAGGAATCCGAGAGAATAGAGTTCGGAACAAGGATAATATTATTAAGATGAGTTATGTTGCAACTAAAAAGGAGGAAGGCAATGGATAAAGAGGTTGATTTGGAACATTTTAAGAATTTTAAATATGATGTAGTGATAAAAAAAAGAGGAAAAAAATTCGTTTTAGTTATTCCTGAATTAGGTATTATCGAAGAAGATGATAATCTCGAAAAAGCATATCAAAGAGTAGAGGCCGGAAAAGAAAAACATTTTCAAAAAATTATACAGTTTGACTTACAGGATGAAATCGTGGAACCTAAAAAAGTAATAGCAGAGAAGCTGGATAGCAAAAAAATATTTATTACGAATATTGCTATTTTTGTAACTAAAGTCATAATAATTCTTTTTATAGCTACTTTAGCTGTGAATTTTATATCAGACCGTATAGGAAATATCACAAGTGTCTCCATAAGCCAATTTGTTAACGAGAAAGCGAAGAGTTGTTACAACAGATTGCACGATATCCCGGATGAAAAAATTGAAAAAACAAAGCTTCAGGTGCGCAATGCGATAAAAAAGTTTAAACCGATTCTTAACGAGTTTAAGGTTTTACTGCATGATGATGCTCAGCAAAACGCCGCTGCTGTTTCCCCGGGAAATAGCAATGAATAAGTAATTATAAATTAAAGCCGATACTTCAAAGTTATGATTTTAATTAATTCATCGCCAAAAGATGCTTTAAAAATATTCCAGCCGTTTTTACCCATATTTGTGCCGGTAGGCATTGGATGTTTACTTTCTGCTGCCGAAAAAGAAAAGATCGCGGTTAAATACATAGACGAGCAGGTAGAGGATGACACTTTGGCTTTAGTAGAAAAATATACCAAAGAAATGCAACCGCCATATATCTTTGGTTTTAGTGTTTTAACCGCCGCGTTTAAGGAAGCGCTTTTTATATCTCGTGAATTAAAAAAAAGATATCCCGATTCTTTTATAGTATTCGGCGGCGTTCATCCGACCGCAATGCCGCAAGAAGTATTGTGGCATAAACACATAGATATTGTTATAACCGGAGAGGGCGAGAAAACGTTAATTGAACTATATAAACATATCAAAAACAAAAAAGAATTTACGCACCTGGAAAATATTTCTTTTAGAAATAATGGCAGTATTGTTAATAATAAACGCGCTTTCAAATTGGATAATCTTGATACTTATCCGAAGTTTCCCTATCATCTTTTTTCTACTAAAAAATATGATTTAGGCTTTGTCTTAAGTTCTCGAGGTTGTCCTTATGAATGTATCTTTTGCAGTAATCGCGTTACAACCGGCAGACAATATAGGTATAGGTCAGCCGGAGTTATCGTTGAAGACTTGGAAATGTTATATAGGCAATATAATAAAAGGTCGATACTATTTTTGGACGACAACTTCTTGGTAAATAAAGAAAGGATATATTTGCTCATAGATGAAATAAAAAAGAAAGGATTAGATAAAAAAATGATATTTAATTTCCAGGCCAGAGGAGATAATGTTAATTACGGAATTTTAAAAGATTTACATGATTGCGGATTCAAAAGTATTTTTTTTGGTATAGAAACTTCTAACGAAGAAATTATGAAGATAATCAAAAAGAATGAAACGGTTACTCAGTGTGTAGATGCTGCCAAGCTGGCGAAGAAAATCGGTTTTCATGTGAGCGCGACATTCATTTACGGTTTACCTAAAGAGACCCGTGAAGATAGGTTAAATTGTGTTAAATTAAGCAAAGAGATAGGTTTAGATATGGTTAGGTATAATAATGCAACCCCTTATCCGGGAACGGAGTTGTATGAGCTTGCAAAGAAAGAAGGCCGCCTGAACGTCCAGGGTGTATATGAGAATTTTAATTCCGTATCTACGTTTATTGAAAACCCTTTTAAAAAAATACCTTTTTCTTATGTTCCGCAGTGCTCTAGCGAAGAAGAAATCCGCAGAGATATATTGTTCAGCTATTTTAGTTATTACCTTGACTGGCGAAGGATTAAACAGATATTTGCAAGGCCTGATTTAGGTGTTGGATGGTTTAATGCCGGCAGTAATTTGATGGAATTTTTAAAGAAATTACCTTCGCTTGTCTTTTTGGGCGCAATGATTATAAGTAAATTCTGCCAATTGTTTTACTTTATAGTTTTAAGAAAAAATACGCGTATTTCTTTAAAATGTTTTTTTAAAGTTTTCGACGGTCTTTTGTGCAAAGAAGTCGAAAGTAATCCTTAACCGGCCCAAGCCTTATGAGCGTTTTTATTTTTAGCTTACTTTTAACCGTAACTGCTTTTGTTGCTCACTTCATCGTCTGGAAAATCCGCCCGCCTGTGCATCAGAAAAGTGTACTGATATTTATATTTAGCGCGATTTTACTTGTTGGTTTGGGCCTTTTGTCTAACTTCAGGCAGTATATAAATCTTTTAGGAGTGAAAGCCCCGCAGGAATTGTATGAATATTTTCAAATTTGTATTTTTTTTATTTCTATAAGTCTTGCTTACATGGTTACATATTCTGCGCTTGAAGCGGATAGCCCATCCCTCGTTATGATTATGACTATAGCGAATTCGGGAAACGAAGGGTTAACGCAAAAAAATTTTGAAAAAAAAATAAATAATGATAGTTTAATAATGCCAAGATTAAAAGATATTTTAAGTGAAAAATTAGCATATCTTGACGGCGATATATATAAACTCACTTCTAAAGGACACATTATCGCGCGCATATTTATAACTTACAGAAAGATAGTAAAGAGAGAAAGAAAGGGCGGATAAATGATGTACTTACATGTATTTTCACCCATTGGTGCATTATGTATAAATGTGTTAGCCCAGGTATGTTATTGCCGCTTTATTTCAAATAAACACCTGCTTAAATCTCTTTTTTTTGGTTTTTTCTGCGGAATATCGGGGTTAATTCTTGCTGAGGTTTGGTATGCGGGGAAATCTTCATTAGCTGTTTTTCAAAATGTTCCTCTCATACTTATAAATATATCCAGTTATTGCGCCCTTGGTTATTGCTATTTTCATTTTGTAAATTTAAGTGAGACAGCACGTAGAATAAGGATAATAAGTGAATTGGAAAATGCAAAGGCCGGTCTTTCGGCGCAAGAAATTTTAGAACGCTATAATGCGCAGGAAATAATAGAAAAAAGATTAGGCAGGCTTTTGAAAAGTAATCAGGTAATCTGCACCAACGGCCGATATTATGTAGGTAAGCCTTTCATGCTATTTGCGTCAAAGGTTGTTGTTTTCTTAAAATTATTTATATTGGGCAAAAAAAGCGAATTTGATGAGTAGCATATTTTCCAATAACATTAAAAAATTTTCAAAAAAAACAGAATATCTGATACCTTTGTTATTCTATATTATTTTTGCTTTATTTTTCTTTAGGGATATTTTTTCAAAATTATATGTAGCGCAAATAGGAGATAGCTATTTTAGTTTTTACAGTTGGAATACATTTTTCAGGGATTATATAACTAAAGGCATTTTTCCTTTTTGGAATCCGCTAACTCTTTGCGGGCACCCGTTTCATTTAGAATCAGTCAGTAATTTTAGCTTCTCTAACCTACTGCTTAGCTTTTTAGACGTTAACGCCGCATGGAATCTAAAAGTGTTTTTATCGAGCGTGTTGTCCGGATTTTTTATGTTTATATTGCTCAGGCGCCAATTTGGGCTCTCTTTGGCCGCTTCTTTTATCGGCGGCCTTATTTTTATGTTTTTAGTTTCTGACACGGAAGATAATCCGTTATATTTCTTGCCCTTGATATTATTCTTTTCAAACAAATGGCTTAATACAAAAAAGTTTTTATGGGTATTTGTAGCCGGGCTATCTTTAGCCGTATATTTTTTAAACGCAAATCCTCACTTTGTATTGTATTATTGTTTTTTTCTTTATTTATATATCTTTTTTAATTTAATTTTTCAAAAAAAATATGGCGGCATAAAAAACATTTTGTTTTGCAGCATAAAGGCATCTGCGCCTTTTCTAATTTTTGCGTCTTTATCCCTCTTTCGTACATTGCCGATGTATGAATTATCTCAACTTTCTCATAGAGATACTATGGTAAGTATTTGCTATATGTTTTTTCCGGCAGACTTGATAAATTTCATATACCCCAAGTTTTACTTAAGTTCCCTGCGTCCCGACCTTTATTTTATCCCGCAAAGAATATTTCACGGACTATCTTCATTTCTCTTTGGAAAAGGAAAGGTGGACTTTATATCGTCACCCTATATGGGGATATTACCGCTCATCCTGATACTTGCCGCTATTTTTAAAAAAAATAAAAGCTATATAGAGAAATTTTTTATATACTGCGCCGCCACCGTAATATTGTATGTTATTTTTAATCCTTTATTGCACAGTATTACGCAGCGGCTTCCTTTGCTTAAGAACTTCCCTTTTATCGGCAGAAGTTATTCTATCTATTACTTTAGTATGGCTATTTTAGCAAGTTTTGGAATCGAAAGCTTATTCTCGCGCGAGAGCCTTAATTTAAAAGCAGTTAAAAAGATATTATTTTATCTTTTATTGTTCCTGATCTCTATGGTGCTTTTTAAAATAATTATATACATAACTTTAATCATCTTTGACAAGCAAATATCATTGTTTTTATCAGAAAAGATTTTACCGCGGATGTTAAGGCAGGAGTTTTATGGCGCATCAGCAGGCTTTTATTCTATGCGTTTTGGGCAACTATTGGATTTTTTAAAATCATGGACATCACCTGGAAATACATATTTTCTTTTCCCTTCGCTTTTTCTCACCCTTTCTTTAGCCGCAATATATCTTTTCATCAAAAATAAAATATCCAGAAACTTATTCTTCGGCCTCGCGGCTATAATAATATTTTTAGATATTCTATTTCATCTGGGCATTCCGGCGATTTCCTATAAAGAATTAGTTCCGCCATACAAGTCAGCCGAATATATCAAAGAACAAGAAGGGATTTTCAGGGTAATGCCTGTTTTGCAAAACTACGATGTTCGAAACCCGACACCCAAAGATGAAAGGACATTTTTACGCCCGGAAACAAATCTTTTGTATGATATCGCTACCCCCGAAGGTTATCGTTCGTTGATTCTTTACAGATACGCTCAAGTTATGGGTTTATTGACCTATAAGTCTCCAAAAGATTTAAAAGCAAGATTATGTGAGTTTGACAGGATAAATGATAGAATTGCAGATTTTCTTAATATAAAATATATTGTCACTTTTCCAAAAAATGAGGAATTCAAAAATGGCTATGATATAGTTTATCAGGATAATATTCATAAAATATTATTAAACAAAAATGTACTTTCACGCGCATTTTTGGTGCATAATGTAAAAATTATGAAACAAAGAGAAGAGATATTAAAAGGATTAGGTTCAAACTTTGATTTTTCAAAATCAGTTATATTGGAGGAAAATCCAGTAAGTTTTAAGTCACATAACGAAAAAGTCTACGATTCAAAAGTTTTTATAGAAAAATACGAGCCTAATAACATAAGTATATCAGTTGATAATCCGAAAGAGGGTTTTCTGGTTTTACTGGATTGCTATTATCCCGGTTGGAAAGCATTCATTAACGATATGCCTGTAAAAGTTTTTATAGCAGACTATATCTTTAGGGCCGTGAGAGTTCCACAAGGTAGGCATATAGTAAAATTTGAATATGAACCAAGGATGTTTAAGATAGGTTTAGCAATAAGTTTAGTTTTTTTTGTTTTCTATATCGGCCTATGCTTCTTTATGAATAAAAAAATAAATGGAAAAGGCTGATATAACGATAATCGGCTCAGGCGTTGTAGGTTTATCTGAAGCCGCGCGCATTTCAAAATCTAACTACATCTTATATGTTCCTGAAAAAAATCATTATTTTGGCGGAGAAACAAGTTCAAGAAACAAAGAAACTATTAAAACATAAGGTAATTTTGCTCCTTGGAAAATTTTGTATATTCAATCTACAACCTGATTTTTATAAGCCGTTGCTAAATAATAGTCTATGTAAAAATCGCTATTAATACAACTTATATTGAAATTAGCCTTAGCATTTAATAAGGTTTGTCTTTAGGGTATGGAAAAAGTTGATGTAGTTATTGTTGGCGCAGGAATAGTTGGTTTGACGATTGGCGCAAGGCTTGCCAAAGCCGGCCGTTCTTTATATGTCATTGAGCGCCACGATTCTTTTGGCCAAGAGATAAGTTCGCGAAACAGCGAAGTCATACATGCCGGTATTTACTACCCCAGCGGTTCGCTAAAAGCGCGGTTGTGCGTTGAAGGCAATAAGATGCTTTATGAAATTTGCTCTAAAAATGCTATTGGCCATAGGCGCGTAGAAAAATTAATCGTGGCTACAAACGTTAAAGAAGAAGAAAAAGATTTGCCGAAACTTTTAGAAAATGGCAAAAGAAACGGCGTGCTTGGATTAAAAATTATTACTAAGTCTGAGGTAGCGAAGATCGAACCAAACATAGAAGCCCGCGCAGCTTTGTATTCTTCTAGCACAGGGATAATTGATACACATAACCTAATGAAGTATTTCGAGTATAAGTTAAAAGAAAATAAAGGTGAAGTTACTTATAATTGTAACGTAGTGGGTTTACGTAAATTGCCTGATGGCTATGAGGTGACAGTAAAAGATACATCCGGAGATATTTTTAACTTCCATTCCCAAATTGTAATTAATAGTGCTGGTTTGGAGTCGGATAGCATTGCGCAGATGGCAGGCATAGATACTAAAAAGCAAAATTATTGTTTAAAATATTGTAAGGGCCAATATTTTAGAGTTACGAATTCTCGAAAGCACGCTCTAGTTAATAGGCTCATTTACCCTGTTCCACATGAGAGGGCAAGTGGCCTTGGGGTGCATGCGACAAAAGACTTAGCCGGAGGATTGCGTTTAGGACCGGACGCCTATTATGTCGATAGAAACAAATTTGACTATGAAGTTGATATATCTAAGCGCAAGGCTTTCTGCGGCGCTGCTTTAAAATTTCTCCCTTTTTTAGAAGAAGAAGATTTAATTCCCGATACAGCCGGAATGAGGCCAAAACTTCAGGGAGAAAATGAAGATTTTCGTGACTTTGTAATTAAAGAAGAAAACTGTATAGGTTTTCCCGGATTTATAAATCTTATCGGTATAGAGTCCCCGGGCCTTACCGGTTCCCCGGCAATAGCGGAATATGTGGAGGGCCTTATAAAACCAATTTTATCGTAAAATTAAGGATTATTTTAGGAAAATCAAGAATTAAATTGGCGTTTTTGGAATCTTATTTTAAATAGGCTTATAAAAGACTTTATTCCATCACGCAGGGGTTTTACTTTTGAGGTTTCCCTTTTGTCTTGCCAGCGCACTGGAACTTCTTTTATTTTAAAACCATACTTAGAAATAAGATAAATAAGTTCGCTATCAAAACTCCAATCTTTTCTGGTAAGTTGAGAAAAAAGTTTTTTTGCTACGCCTTCCTTATAAAGCTTAAAACCGCAATTATAATCTTTTACATTTGTACCTAAAATCATTCGGGAAAGCAGTATATAGGTATTACCCATAATGATTCTATGAAATGGTTGATATTCCTCAATCACTGCTCCGGGAATTCTACGCGAAGCAATAGCTATATCGTACCCATCAAATATCGCCGCCAGCAGCCTATCTATTTGATTAATTCGCGTTGAGTTGTCAGCGTCCATAAATAGCACAAATTCACCTTGTGCTGCCTGAACCCCTTCTTTTACAGAATACCCTTTACCGCGATTAGGCGAATGTTTTAACAATGTGAAATGCTCAAAAATTTTACCTTCTAAAACTGCGAATTCTGCGGTTTTGTCAGTTGAGCCATCATCTACCATTATAATTTCATAAGTGTAATTTTTAGTTTTAAGATACTGGGCAATATCTAAAAGTGTGGAGGAAATGTTAACCTCTTCATTGTATACAGGGATTACTATTGATAGGTAAATATTTTTATTTGATTCTATCATAATTATTTATTATAACACAATATTTCTATTGTTAAATGTAGAAATTCTCAGATTGATCATCTATTTAAAATATGCTAATATTTTATCGTACTTTTTCATTTTTAACCCAGAAAATGCAATTGTATTTTCTGGGTTAAAGGCCGCCTCTAAACTTTCCTTGAAAAATTTAGATAACGGCGGGGTATACCGAAAAAATGCTCCGTACCAAATGGTACACTGTGGTTTATGCCTAACGAAATGCAGTACCGGCGGCGAGTGAAACTTTTTGATTACCCAACAAGGTGTTCTGCTGGACCATTAACTGCCTGCCTGACGGCGCGCGGGCATTCTTTCGGTTAATATGGTAAGAGCGTTCTTATCTGCGTAAAAAAACTACATACGCATATTTTTCCTTATATGGGTAATAGAATCTGGATTTGATGTAGAAATGCTTTACCTTGTCCCAAAAAAGCTATAAAATAAAAGAAGTACCAATGGTTTGATTAGATTCTCCCACTAGCAGAGGAAGCCCCATACAGAATTCGTATAAGATGTTTCTATGCCTTTTATCTATAAAGCAATCACATGACAAAGATTAATAAGGTAAAGTTTTGTTTAATCTTTATTATCGGTCTTGGCTTTTTATTGAGGGTGTGGGGAATAAATTTTGGACTGCCTTATCAGTCTCATCAGGATGAGCCAATAATAGTAAATCACGCGCTTGCTTATGGTTCTGGAGATTTTAATCCCCACTTCTTTATCATCCCGCCCCTTACTTCCTACATATTATTCTTTTTCTATGGCGTTTATTTTGTTATCCTGAAAATATTTGGCGTTGTTGCCAACACAGAAGTATTTGCTATAAGTTTTTTTAGAAATCCTACTCCTTTTTATGTAATAGGAAGAATTGTAATTGGAGTTGTACCTAGCATCTGCAACGTGTATTTGACATATAGGTTGGCGCGTATATTTTTTTCAGAAAAAGTAGCGCTTTGTGCAGCATCGATAATGGCTATAAGCTTTATCAATACCGTTAATGCGCACTATATTTATACAGATAACCTTCTGGTGTTTTGGGTACTGCTTGCATATATTAAGATGGCGTCTCTTATAAAACAGGCCAACAGGAAAAACTATGCAATGTCTGCCATATTTATAGCTTTAGCAGCAGCTACTAAGTATAATGCTATTTTGCTATTGGTGCCTTTTTTGTATACACACTTTTATGTTTCCAAGAAAAATATTGCAGGGAAATTATTTAATCTAAACTTAGCCATGGCTTCCGGTGTTATTATTGCAACATTTCTTCTTGCAAATCCTTTTGCTTTCTTGGACTGGAAGTTCTTTTTGTATTCGGTTACCACGCGTATTCGCCATGGTTATATAGGATGGGGCCATCACCTTACGTATTCTTTATTTGAAGGGATAGGTGGTTTCATGACACTCTTGGCAATAGCAGGTTTATGTTTGATGCTTATACGAAAATATAAAATAGCCTTATTTCTTGTCTTATTCCCTTTTTGTTTTTATATCCACCTCGCCTACGCAAGCCAACCATTCTCAAGATATGTTTTAGTTTTAATACCTTTTTTAGCTATAGGTTTAGGATACATTCTTTTTGATTTTTTCTCTAAATGGCCCAGGCCTAAACTTCTTCAAACACTATGTTTTATTATTTCTGTAATTGTTATGTTGCCCACAGTAATAAAGTCTATTAAGGCTGACATGCTTTTTGCAAGCGAAGACACGCGTCTGTCCGCAGCACATTGGATAGAGCAGCACATTCCTGTTTCTTCCCGAATACTCTTTGACAATACTTCTTTTATGCCGCAATTAAGCCAAACCACCAAGCAGCTTCAAGAAAAACAAACAATAATTGATAAACAGCCGGAACTTAAAATGCTAAAAAATAAAAAATTAGATTTTCAGATTAAAGCATTTAAAGGAAATAAAACTTATGAGATTTATTATCTCGGAGATGAGGCTAAGGGCGCCGGGCAATTCTTAAATCTTTGGCCAATAATCACCGGCGACGCAGAAAACTTAGAGAAATATAAGATAGAATATATTGTTTTTAATAATATGACCGGCTCTGATAAGGCAAAAGCGCTGCATAAAGTTATTTACTCCAGGCACAAGCCTGTAGCGATATTTAATCCGTATAAAGATAGTCAGTTTCGTAGCTCATATGATATGGTGGATGAGACTTGTTTACCGGTCAAAGATAAAGAGCTTTTTTCAAGAACAAAATCCGGGCCATATATAATTATATATAAGATAAGACAAGATGAGATTATTTAAAAAACATTCAGGATTTATTTTAGGATTCTTGGCCACTATACTGCTATTTCTTTATCCTTTAATATTTATGCGTTCCAGCTTCTTAAATGGAGATAACTTTGTCCAATTTTTTCCTTGGTTTAAAATTTATAGCGAATCACTTAAAAACTTTAATTTTCCGTATTGGATAGGATATATGCAAAGCGGTTTTCCCCTGATGGCAGAAGGGCAAATAGGTGGTTTTTACCCTTTAAACATATTTATGTTCTTTTTCTTACCGTTTAAGGCGGCATATAACTACTCTATTATTTTACACTTTATATTGGGCGGTGTTTTTACTTACTTATACGTACGCAAAATTGGAGCAGATCAGATAGGCGGTTATCTTGCCAGCTTACTTTTTTGTTTCTCAAGTTCTTATGGGGGTTGTTTTTATAACATAATAACGTTAAGAACTTTAGCATGGTTTCCTCTAAATCTATTTCTATTTGAATTATTTTTTGAAAAACAAAAAGTAAAATATGTTTTATTTGCCGGCATTATTTTGGGTTTGCAGTTTTTGGCCGGATTCATTCAGATGGCGGCATACAGCGCCTTATTCTATGTACTATATTTTGTATACAGAGCAATTTCGGAAAAATTATCTTTAAAGAAAATATTTTTTTCACTTTTATTTTTCTGCGCGGTATCTCTCCTTATTTTCTTGCCACAGTTTTTTCTTACATATCAATTGGCGAAGTTTTCTAACCGCGGAATCGTAAACTTAGGATTTGCGCTCTGGGGTTCTTTTTCTCCGGTAGGCATATTAGGGCTTATTTTTCCATTTACTTCTTTGGCATTTTTAATGAGAAACGAGTTTTATGTGGGAATTTTTAGCATTTTTTTTATAATATTTAATTTTTATAACTTTAGATACAAAACCCCCCTGGGGGCGGTATTCTTTATATTCCTATTTTCGTTATTTCTATCTTTAGGAGGTTATAACCCGCTATATGTTTTGATATTAAAGCTCACTAAGTTTTATGTTTTTAGGAATCCATCAAAATTTTTATTTTTCAGCACATTTGCATTATCTATTCTATCTGGCTGCGGTTTTACAAAGTTTTTTAAAACGAAAGAAAATGAGAATAAACAAAGAGCTTTTTCTGCTTTTAACAAAATACTTTTATTTTCCGGCGCTATATTCCTGTCGATGAAATTATTGCTACACCTTTTTAAGGGCGAAATTATTAGCGCCGGTAATTGGTATGTCAAAAATTTTATATATCAAATGCCGCATCATCGTCACGGCATTGAGTATTATTTAAAAGAGGTTGAGCTGATTTACAATAAGCTTGTGATTAGTTTTTCCTTTTCCAGCATATTCGTAAAAATATCATGGATTTTTGTCATCGCCGGTTTATTAATGCTGCCTATTTTATGCAAAAATAGGTTAAAAAAAATTATAGTTGCATTAATTATTTTAGATCTGTTTATATTTAGTTTTTATGGCATAGGCCTTAGGAATAATATTGGGCCATTTTCTAATTTAATGCCTCACAACCCGGAAATTTTCGAAATTTTAAAGAACGATAAAGAATTTTTTAGAATTATGCCGTTTGATATAAAATCAGAAAAATTACCCAACTGGACCTTCCCAAACGCAAATATAATATATGATATTGACAGTGTTGCTTGTTATACGCCCCTTGCTTTTAAACATTATCGTGACGCGGCCTTAGAGCTGGAGATCGTTGATGATTCATTAGGGCTTAATTCTCCCAAAGAAGACGCTATATTAAAAAAATATAATTTATTAAGATTGCTCAATGTTAAATATGTTATAACTTATCGAAAATTAAATTATGATTTTTTAGAAATAGTTAAAGCGAAAAACGACACCTTTCTTTATAAAATGAAAGATTACCTCGGGAGAGTATTCTTCGTTGAAAGTATTGATAGAGATATAAAGTTGCAACCGACTAGAAATTTAGAATTGCTGAAATATGCCCACGGTTTCGCTAAGATAGATATCAAAACAGACAAGGCGGGTTTTTTGGTTTTCTCGGAGAATTTTTATCCCGGGTGGAGCGTTTATGTTGATGGACAGAAACGGGAGCTTCTTAAGGCCTGGGGTTTGATTCAGGCAGTAGCTATAGATAAAGGAAAACACACAGTGATTTTTAAATATCAACCAAACTTTTTTAGCAAAAGATGAAGAAAATTATCATAGTCATATTATTACTTAGTATTTTTTCTGCCTTAGCTATTTCAAGCATGCTTCAACAATCAGGCACCTGCGACGAAATAGCTCATCATATACCCGCAGGTTATAGCTACTATAAAAAATGGGATTTTAGGCTAAATCCATCCAATCCGCCTCTTTCTCGATATATCATGGCGTTTCCCTTGGCATTTCTTGATTTAAAAGCGCCATTTGACGATAAAAGTTGGCAGGAAGCAGATACGCCAGCTTTCGGTAGAAAGTTTTTCTTTGAATACAACAAAGAAAAATCTCGCACTATCCTATTATTAAGCAGGTTGGCCATGGTTTTTGTAGGGATATTTACAGGATTTTTAACTTATCTTATGGCTTCGCAAATCTACGGTAGAAGAGCCGGGCTGTTTGCTTTATTTTTGTTTTGTTTTACACCGGAGATTATAGCGCATGCTAGCTTAGCCACTACGGATATTACTGCTGCATGCTTTATGTTACTTGCTTTATATGCTTTTTGGAAGTTTATGAAGTTGCCTACGAAAACAAAGCTTTTTATGGCAGGGATTACTTTAGGGTTAGCGCAATTATCAAAATATAGCGCAGTTATATTTTATCCAATATTTTTAATTTTAGCCTTAACAGAATGGTTGTTATTTAAGAAAAAATTTTCAAAAATATTCAATTCGTTGATTCTAATTTTTGTAATATCAATTGTCACTATATGGCTAGGTTATGGTTGTAGAATGAAGCCATTCTTAGCAGAAACAACAAAACAGGAAGAAAAGATAGCTTTTGTACAAAATTTAGGCGTAAAAATTATCCCTTTTTGGAACAATGAGTTATCGCACAAGACCGAAACTTTTTTAAAAGAAAACCCTTTACCGTTAACTACCTACATTACAGGTTTCCTGGGCGTGATGAAGCATAATAAAGAAAGCCATCGGATGTTTTTTTTGGGAAAATGGTCGAATCGCGGCAGCTATTTATACTATGTAGTAGCTTTCTTAATAAAAACACCGGTTGTTATGATATTTTTTTTATTTATGGCTATTTTTTCTTTACTGTATAAACGGCTCAGCAAAGATGAATTATATCTTATTCTTCCCGCGGCGATTATTTTCTTAGCTGCTTCAATGAGTAAGCTACAATTGGGCACAAGGTATATTTTGCCCATTTACCCGCTATGCATTATCTTTTCTTCACGGATTATCCGGCTTATTAAAAATAATGCGCAGAGAACAATTGTAGCCTTATTAGCAATATGGTTAGTTTTGGCAAATATCTTTGCCTGGCCGCATTATCTTTCGTATTTTAACGAATTTATCGGCGGAGCAAATCATGGCTGGAAGTATCTAAGAGATTCAAATATTGATTGGGGTCAAAACCTTCCGGCACTTTCAAAATACATGAAGAAGAATGATATAAAAGAAATTACGCTTGAATATTTTGGACAAGACGACCCTGCGTTGTATGGTATAAATTTTGAAGAATTTAGCTATGCTGAGCGTATAAAGCCTCTCAACAAAATATATGCAATAAGCGCACAATATCTAGAAAATGTTCCTTGGTTTTCTGTCCATGAACCCACAGCTAAAGCGGGTTATTCTATATTTATCTATGACTTTAGAAAAGCCGGTAAATAAAAAACGCCTGCCCCTTCTAATAATTTGACTACTAATGACTACTAGTGATTATTAAAGAAAAAGTTTGACAATTAGTGAAAAATCCTTATAATACCGCGCAAAGGAGAAATAGATAATGGAAATACGTCCAAATGAAGTCTATACTACTGAGGAAACCCAAAAACTGCTTAAAATAAGCCCTTCTACTACTATGCGTCTTATCAAAAAGGGAATCATTCGTACTGCAAAAATAGGAAAACAATACAGAATCATGGGTAAGGAGTTATTACGTATTCTTTCCCCGGAGTTAGAGAATAAAGTCGGCAAGGTCTATAATAAAGGCAGATACTGGCTACATGATGGAATAGATGAGAAGTGAGCGCAAAAAGATAAAAATTAGAGATAGGCTAGTTGGGGAAGGTTATCCCACTCTGGTTATAGCAGAGATAGGTAATAACCATGATGGTAAAGTTTCTCAAGCCAAAAAATTAATCAAAGATGCCTATGAAGCCGGCTGTGATATTGTTAAATTCCAAACACACATTGCTTACGAAGAAATGATAGATGACGGAGCCACTCCGCCGCATTTTAAGGAACCGCGTTATAAATTTACGCAGAGGATGCAACTTAGCAAGAAAGATCACATAATTTTAAAAAAATATGCAGAAAATTTAGGACTTATATTTCTTTCTTCTCCTTTTTCCGAAAAAGCCGTTGATTTATTAGAAGAGATAGGCGTGAGCGCTTTTAAGATAGCTTCAGGAGAGCTCACGAATATACCTTTTCTGCATTATGTTGCCAAGAAGAAAAAAACTATCATTATGTCAACGGGAATGAGCTCGTGGGAAGAAATTGATAGAGCTGTTTCAGCTATAAGAAAATATAACAACAAGTTAATCTTAATGCAGTGCACTTCGCAATACCCCTGTCCTTACGAAAAAGTGGGGCTTGGTGTCATTTGGGCGCTTAAAAAGCGCTATGATTGTCCTGTTGGCATTTCCGATCACACACCCACCAATTATACCGCATTTGCGGCAGTAACTTTGGGAGCGTGCATAATTGAGAAGCATTTTACTATCGATAAGAGTCTTTACGGGCCGGACCATAAAGCTTCGTTAGTGAAGGAAGAAATGAGAAGCCTTATCGAAGGAGTGCGGGCAATAGAAACAGCCCTAAAACCATTTGATAAAAATACCTTAAGAAGCCTGGGGGCGGTGCGTGATACCTTTCAGAAAAGTCTGGTGGCAAAGCGCGACATTCCTGCCCATACAAAGATTACCAGGACTTTTATTTGCCAGAAGAAACCCGGAACAGGTATTTCGCCTGTTTTGATCGATACTATTGTTGGGAAGGTTAGCCGCGTAAAAATTAGAAAAAACACCTTACTTCATATTAACCAATTTAAATAAAAAGGAATAAATATGAAACGTAAAATAATGGTAGTTATTATTAACCGTGCAAATTACGCAAGAATAAAATCTGTCCTCATCGCGATTAAAAATCACAAAGACCTGGAGTTAAGAATAGTAGTTGGAGCTTCAATGCTGCTTCCCAGATTTGGCGAAGCAGTTAATATTATGTTAAAGGATGGCTTTGTGATAGATGAAGAGATCAGGATAACTCTAGAAGGCGAAAATCCTATAACTATGGCTAAATCTACAGGGATAGGCTTGCTGGAATTGCCAACGCTTCTTGATAACCATAGGCCGGATGCGGTGATTACTATAGCTGATAGATACGAAACGCTTGCAACGGCAGTAGCAGCTTCCTATATGAACATTCCGCTTGTGCACACGCAAGGAGGAGAAACATCCGGCTCTATTGACCATAATGTGCGTAACGCAATAACAAAACTTGCGCACATACATTTAGTAACTAATGCCAAGTGCGCATCGAGACTAAAAAAAATGGGCGAAAACCCTAAACGAATTTTCATCACCGGATGTCCTTCCATGGACATAGCAAGCAAAGTAGGGAGTCAGCCCGATAGTTATATCAAAGATTATATTAAAAATCACAACTTTCCTGTAGACACTAATCAACCGTTTTTATTGGTAGTGCAGCATCCTGTTACTACCGAATATCAAGATGCATCTTTCCAGATAGGCGAGACCATGAAGGCATTGATTAAACTTAAGATGCCA